>ENA-OQNN01000097-OQNN01000097.1-human-gut-metagenome-genome-assembly--contig:-NODE-97-length-105377-cov-8.043563_pt1 | contig 105377 bp, 97 predicted proteins | sample MGYA00242624_ERZ504870 | MGnify/ENA primary metagenome ERZ504870 (study PRJEB26092, sample SAMD00036379) | human gut metagenome | host: Homo sapiens | study: EMG produced TPA metagenomics assembly of... | reverse complement strand
TTGCGTTCTGGATCCATTTTTCTTCTTCGTGCCATAAAAAAATCCTCCTGAATTGATATTTATTTTAACATCAATCCAAGAGGATATATAGCTCTTTTAGAGTTTACACAGAATTAATTACAGTCTCGTACCATTCTTTTAATTCTTCGTAAGTTGGATTTTCTTCTTTAATTGCTCGTTCTTCAAATTCTACGTTGTGTGCTTCCAGCCACTTTAATGCTTTCATGCAGGTGCTGCATTTTCTGTATACGAATACTTTCATAATAGATTCTCCTTTTCCATTTTTGCTTATTTTTCATAATATATTATTAGTGTTTCATATCATTCTTCCAACGTTTTATTTCTTCTACACTATGCCCTACCGCTTCTGCAATCATGTCTTCCCTTGCTCCTAATTCAAGCAACTTCATTGCTGTTTCATATTTTCCTTTTTCTTTTCCACGCTCTTCTCCTATTAACTCTCCCGCTTTGTAAATCTTATCCATCTCTTTACACATAATCTCCACTCCTTCCTGTGTCTCTTTCAATACTCTTACCCGCTCTGCCAATACTTTGCTATACATGTCTTCTGCCTTTGTACAATGAAAATCATGCATCAATCTGCCCATATCTGTATTTTCTTTCATCCGGGCGTTAATATATATAATTTCGCTTTTATCATTATAATCTCTGCCGGTTTCTCTTACAGTCCGTTTGATATGTAAGATGGGTGCAACTTCATTTTCTACTTCCTCATCTACGATAAAAATAACCTTTGATTCCGGCAGTTTTTCAAAATCTTCTCCCGCAAACAGACTATGTGCGTCTATTATACTGCTGTGGTAGCGTAATCTTTTTGGGCCTGCTCCGGCTTTTTCCTGCTGTACTTCTATATCATATATTTCTTTTCTGCCATTCACAGCCACACAGTCAAGTACAGCCGATCTTCCCTGTAAATTCTTGTAATCTTTCTGAACAACGACTTCTGTTAATTCCAGATCATCATTTTCAGTAATAACTCTTAATATATATTCCGCACATTCCAGAATATTTAACACGTTCCGCATGAACATATCACTCATCATTGTCAGCTCTGCGACTAACTTCTCATAATATCGGAACCGTTCATTAACAAAACCTGTCTTTAACAAATTCGTATTATTCATAGGCTTCTCCTCTCAGTATAAACTTATCTTTACAGTATTTCAATGCGATAATAATTATATTATCAAGTATATTTGTAAATGATTTTAATCTTCCGTTTCCATCCTTCATAATGGAATCCCACATTTCGAATATCTGATAATTCAACATTTATTTGCTTATTCTTTCGTTATATATTTTGAAAAATTTTGATATATTTATCGATGTATTTCATGATTGGAACGAAATGTTCCTTAACTCAACGAATTATAATATAGAATGATATGTTATAATCATGAATGCACCAGTTTTATCTGATGCATTCACCTAATATGACTTTTTATTTTATCCAATCCTTTTTGCTTTAGAAACCATGCTGGATCTGATATACGTCATTCCTGTGACCAGATAAATGACAGCTACAACAAGAACCGCCAATATACCAGTATTCAAGAACATATTTGCTATTAATGTAAGCAACAATAATATCGGTATTACTTTGTTCAATACAATATACGTCTTATATGCACTTTTGTATATAATTTCTTTTTCTGCTTCATCACAGCTTTCCACCCACTGTTCCGTAAATTTGCTTGAAGTTGGATCACCTTTTTTCTCCGGATGTGCCGCCTGTATCGCTTTTACATAACGTACAGAAAGATAAATATCGTAGAAATAGCACAGTATAAATATAATGCAAGCGAATAAAAAATATCTGGATTTTCCTGATTCTATATACTTCAAAGAATATCCAAAGGATAAAATTATGATGCAGGCCACCTGTGACACCAAATTAACCCCACTGGTCCACGCTCCCCATTTTTCTTCTTCGTAATCCAGTTCATAGAATCTGTCCTCATCTGCATCCTTCATTTCTTTGTATACATTCTTTAACCGGTATAAACTGTATTCACCCACAACTACCGTAACAACCGCGATTATAATCAGAGCTGGAAATATATATTGCTGAATCGTTCCGTTAATCGTTCTGATTCCTGCATCTATTCCTTTTTTCATCAGTTCATAGATGACTACCGACACGCCTCCGGCGATTCCCCCGATTATCACTGCCGCGAGCATCTTCCACGTTGCGGTAAAATAACTACTTTTCTTTTCCTTCATCATTTATCTCCTCTTCATATATAAAAATATCTTCTACACTGACTTCACAAATCTTCGCAATCTTTAATGCGAGTGTTACTGACGGCGAATAGTCTCCTCTCTCTATCTGGCTGATCGTCTGTCTGGATACGCCTGCGAGCTTTCCCATCTCGGTCTGATTGACGCCAAGTCTTGATCTGTATTCCTTCAATCGGTTTAGTAAAGGCAAATGCTCATCTCCTTTATCAATCATATTTTGACAATTTTTCTTGTCATTTAGATTCTAACAGATGACAACTATAGTTGTCAAGTTTCTATTTAATGCATTATGGCGGCTATCACCGATCGGAATAAACTTACAAGATCCTATCCTGTGCTGACTCCAACATGGGGAAATTCTAAAGCAAAAAAGTTGACCTAAAAACGAGCTCACAAAAAATCCAAACTCGACATTCGTCTCAGACAGTGGATTTTTTGTGAGCAAACGGTCAACTTTTTTACTTAAGAATTACCAACCATGAGTCCGTATGCACAGGATAGGACCTTGTAAGTTTATTCCTGCGGTTTCGCATGCCATAATAATTAAATGGAGAACTAACCTTTTATTACGGTTCGGGGATTTGGCTTACTTAGTGCATTAAATAGAAAATACTCCTCCAAACTGTGAAAATCCTAATATACAAGCCGCACATACCAGCATAAATACAATGATTACTTTTACGCCTATAGATATCTTCGCATAACTTTCACAGATCGGAATCTGTTTATACTCCCACTCCGTCCGCATTTTTCTTCTCTTCCATTTCTGAACCAGTGTGATGCAGTCACATATGAAGAATGTGATAATAAATCCAAAGCTGAATACCATGGCTGCTATATAATATCCCGCATCGGCACCTTCGATATCTATCTGCCGTTTGCACAATACTACAGCCGTTACGATCAATAAGAAATTTAGTAATGTATCCACAATAATCATCTTATCTACGATACTTTTCCTGCCGATTTCCTTCATACGCTCCGCTCCTTCCTGTAACAACCGCTTTTCATCCAGGTCTTCTTCTTTTTTCTGTTTCACCGCTTCCAGTTCCGTCTCTAATTCTTTCATATATTTCCTGCATTCACTACATTCTGCTAAATGCTCTTCCACCAGTTTTCTGCTATCTTCGCTGCATACCTTATCCAGATATAACGGTATCAGATCTCTGATAATCTCACATTTCATCATTGCCTGCGCCTCCCATCTTTTCTACGATCATTTTCTTGGCTCTGTAATAGGTCACTCTCGCCCAGCTTTCACTTTTTGAAAATAACTGTCCGATATCTCTGTATGATACCTCTCCCATCACCCGCAGCATGAATACTTCTTTGTACGGTTCCTGTAAGTCATGTAGAATTTTTCGGATGATCTGTCCATTTTCCTGATTGATTATGCCATTTAATAAATCCTCCCCTTGATCTGCATGATTTTCATCTAATTTATTTGCATATCTTTTCTGCTTTTTTGTCCACGCATAATATTCATGCTTCGCAATCTGACATAACCACACCGATAATTTACATTCACCTCTGAAATTTTCCAATTTTTCAAATGCAATGGCAAATGTCTGCTGGGTAAGTTCTTCTGCTATTTCCCTGTCTCCGGATAATCTCAGCAGAAAACAATATACCTCTTTTAAATATTTCTGATATACTTCCTCAAAAGATTCCATGAACTCACCTCTCTTCTCTCATTTATATCTTCTTTTACTATTAAGAGTCATTTTTTCTCAATTCGTTACAAACTTTTTTATTTTTATAGACCAAAGGTACTTCCATAAATCCCCTTGACATTTCCTTCTATATCTATTATAGTACTTATCGCAATTGTTTACAAAGTAAACTATTATAAAGGAGCAACTATGAAAGACAAAAACTGGACTGATATCGTATCAAAACAGGGCGACCTCCGGCATTTCGCAAGCATGGCGATCCGGAAATCCGGAAAATCAGAGCACACTTCTGCTCAGGAGATTGATTTTCTGTTCCGGATCGCGCTTTCGGAAGAACCACTGACCCCAAGACAGATTACCAGCGCTATGGGCATCAGTAAGACTATCGTAAGCCGCCTGACCGACCATCTGGAATCCAAAGGGTTTATCTGTAAAGAGGCCTCTGCGTCCGACCGCCGCAGTTACTGCATCCGCATTACCGGTGCCGGAAAAGATGAGATTGACCGTACGTACTATTACTATCTGGATCCACTCTATACATTACAGAAAAATATGAAGAAAGAGAAATTCGAGACTTTATTCCAACTAATCCGTGAAGCGAACGAGATTCTTTCTTCACAAAAAAAATAAAGGAGATTTTATTATGACATTTTACCAGGAACTACAACTAAGCTCGACCGGCTCTAAACAGCTGATTAAAAACACAACCGATAAAAAAGAAAAACGCCGTCACATACTCATTTACAACTTTAAAGTATATCTTGTAATGATATTCTGTGTCGCCGTTGTATCTTTATATAGTAAATTCATCGGAAATGACAACAGTGTTGTCGGAGTTACCGTGCTTCTGGCCGTGCTGGTTCTCAGGCAGGCCGATTTCGGAATCCGTACCACGCACGGGCTTGCCTCTATCGCAGGCATCTACGCAATCCTTATGGCAGGTCCCCGTCTTGCCAACATGGTATCACCGGTTCCTGCCTTCTTTATTAATGCAGCCTGTATCATGCTGCTGATGATCCTCGGATGCCACAATGTGATCATGTACAATCACTCTACTTTTGTCCTTGGCTATCTATTATTATTTGGATATGATGTAAGCGGACATGCCTACATTTTAAGACTGGAAGGACTCCTTGTCGGAATGATCCTCTGCATGATCATTTTCTATAAGAATCAGAAGAACCGTCCTTACCGGCGTAAATTTTCTCATCTGTTCCAGGAATTCAACATTCATTCCGCACGCAGCAGATGGTATATCAAGCTGACATTCATCGTATCATCGGCGATGCTCATCATGTCCCTGCTCGGACTTCCAAGAGCTATGTGGGCAGGTATCGCATGTATGTCCGTGTGTCTTCCGTTTACAAATGACTGTGTCGCACGTTCCGGAAAGCGTTGGATGTTCAACATCGTAGGAGGTCTGTTATTCGTTGTTCTGTATACGATTCTTCCTGAGTCTATGTATGCCTATATCGGAATCATCGGCGGAATCGGCGTCGGATATTCGGCAGGATATTCCTGGCAGACAGTGTTCAATACATTTGGAGCGCTTTCCATTGCGTCCGGTCTGTTTGGAATGCCATATGCAGTAGCACTCCGAATTGGTGCCAACCTGTTTGGTTCTGTTTATACGGTCCTGTGCAACAAATTATTCGATAAAGCACACGCTTATTTTCATAACACCGATTTAAAAACAACGCTCTCTTAAAAAGGGGATGTAGCTTATGCTACATCCCTAATTTTTCTACTACTTCCTGTGCTGCAGGTGTTCCTGCAACACCACCGACACCGGTTTCTCTCAATGATACGTCCATCTTGTCTCCGACTTCTTTCATCGCATCTATCACCTGGTCAACAGGTATCTTACTTGTAATCCCTGCCAGTGCCATGTCCGCTGCCGCCAGCGCATTCACTGCACCGCCTACATTACGTTTCACACACGGTACCTCTACCAGACCTCCTACCGGATCACATACAAGTCCCATCAGGTTCTTCAATGCCATCGCACAGGCATGTCCGATCTGATCCGTATCTCCGCCTTTGATATAGCAGATTGCCCCGGCTGCCATTCCCGAACCGGAACCGATCTCTGCCTGACATCCTCCCGATGCTCCCGCAAGATATGCCCGGTTGGCAATGATCTGACCAAGTCCGGCTGCCACATACATGGCTTCTATCATCTTTTCTTCCGGAACATTGTATTCTTTATAATAAGTAACAAGTACTGCCGGAAGTACACCGCAGGCTCCTGCTGTGGGTGCCGCAACAATTCGTTTCATACAGGCATTATTACACCCCATCTTCAGTGCATTAGACATCACCTTTGAGACAAAATCCCCACACAACGGTTCTTCATTCTCACGGTAATTGTCCATAAGCCCGCCTTCTGTTCCGACCAGACCACTTCTTGATACCTTGTCCGGTTCATAGGCATCCAGCGCATCCAGCATGGACTGCCACATATACTTCATCTTTTCCCAGGAATCTTCTATCTTCACATCCCTCTCCTGTGCATCCTCTAACTGGATTGATTTCCAGAATGGAATGTTCTCTTTTTCCCCTCTCAGTTTCGCCTCTTCCATTGACTGATATGACATATCTTCTTTTCCTCCATTATCTATACCGATCCGTTCGGATCAAGAAATTTCACACGGATAATTCCCGGCTTGCTCTCCAGTTCATCGATCGCACTCTGCGGAATCACCTGATCTGTCTCTACAACCATAACAGCCGTTCCGCCACGCTTGTCACGGAATACCTGCATGGTCGCCACATTGATCTCAGCTTTACTGAGTGCAGCGGCCACCTCCATGATCCGTCCCGGCTCATCCACATTCCGGATGATCAGTGTACAGCTCTCTCCACTGAAATTTACATCAATCCCATCCAATTTACAGACACAGATGCGTCCGCCTCCGATGGAATGTGCCTGGATCTTCATCTGCGGCACACCTTCTGCTTCCATAATAATCTGAGCAGTATTCGGATGTGCACCCTTAATGTTCTTGTTCTTCATTACAAAATCCATCCCCATGTCTTTTGCAACTTCGTAACTGTCCGGTATGCGCATATCATCCGGCATCATCCCCAATAAACCGGCAATCAATGCCCTGTCCGTTCCATGTCCCTTTCCTGTTGCGGCAAACGAGCCATGCAAGATAACCTCCGCCTTCTCCGGCTGACGGCCGAATAACTGTCTTGCCACCATACCGATCCTGACTGCCCCTGCTGTATGCGAGCTGGATGGACCTACCATTACCGGTCCTAAAATGTCGAATATATTTCCCATATTCTTTTTCCCTTTCTTTTTTACTATAACTATCCCCTTCCCCATCTTTTTCAAGTATCGGATAGTTACGTATTTTGGTATATTCTATTTACTATTATACGTTCCCATCTCATCTTTTACAATGGTCAAAGATTGTTTTTTCCTCTCTGATATGCTAACATTTTATAACGCAGGACCGGATATCTGATATAGAAGCTTTAAGGTATCCTCCCAGCCTATGATAAGGAAGTGTATAGCATGAATAAAAAAGAAGTTCTGGAGATCCGCAGACAGTTTTCTCCTGAAAACTGTGCCATCACACGCATCTGCGGATGTTATGTGGATCACGAAAAAGAGAAAAAAATGGAAATGAAAAAAGCCTTCTTATCTTTACCCGAAGAAGAGGCTTTCAAATATTTTGACATCTTCAAACACACCCTTTCCGGAACAATTGGAAAGAACCTCATCAATATGGAATTCCCGCTCGACCAGGAATTGAATGGCGGCACACAGGAATTTCTTATGAGATTAAAGGACAGTAAACTTCAGGATGACCTTCTTCTGGAGGAATTCTATGATAAGGTCGTGGAAAGTTATGAATACGGCGAAAACTACTACATCATCCTGATCCATGCCGTATACGATGTTCCCGGTAAGACCAAAGATGGTCTGGAGATGGAGGACGCCTCCGATACCGTATATGAGCACATCCTCTGCAGCATCTGTCCGGTCAATCTTACGAAAGCCGGACTTACTTACAATGCACAGACAAATAACATTGAAGACCGTATCCGCGACTGGTTCGTAGAAGCTCCGGTCAAAGGATTTTTATTCCCTGCATTCCAGGATCGTGCAACGGACTTACATAATGTCCTTTATTACACAAAGAAACCAGAAGAATTACAGCCATATTTCGTAGAACACGTCCTTGGAAGCACTACTCCACTGACTGCCGGTGATCAGAAGACAACCTTCCAGGCAATCGTAAGTGATACCCTGGGCGAAGACAGTGACTACGAAGTGGTCCGTAACATCCATGATAATTTAAATGAAATGATCGAACAGTCCAAGGAAGAACCGGAACCGCTGGAATTATCCAAAACTGATGTCAGAAAGCTCCTGACACGCAGCGGAGTTGCCGAAGAGAAGCTGGAATCATTCGATGATGAATTCGATGAGACAGTCGGCATACACGGAACCCTGCTCGCATCCAACATCGCCAGTGCTAAGACTTTCCAGATTGAGACACCGGATGTGGTAGTTAAGGTTAATCCGGAACGAGCCGATCTGGTAGAGACGCGTGATATCGATGGACGCCGCTGTCTGGTAATTGCAATCGATGATCATCTGGAAGTAAACGGAATCGAAATCCATTAGATTTGAAGAAAAAATTAAAAAAATTTCAATTTTTCACAAAAAATGTTTGCATTTTCCGTCAGACTATGATAAGATACTTTTTGTCAAGCGGAAATGGCGGAATGGCAGACGCGCTAGATTCAGGTTCTAGTGGGAGCAATCCTGTGAGGGTTCAAGTCCCTTTTTCCGCATGAAAAAACCTTGAAGATTTGTTCTTCAAGGTTTTTTATTTTTTCTGAATTATGATTTTATTTACTTCTTTTTATGCGCTCCCGCAGTTCCTCAAATATCTCCTTATGCTGCCCGACCTGCATCTTCGGGAATGCCTTCACGAGACGCTCACCAACTTTTGTACGGTTCTCTGCCATCTCTTCGTATTTCTCTTTTAATTCCTCTATACGAGCTTTCTTCTCCTCCCTGAATTCCATACCTTCCATTACATTCTCATAGATATTCTCGCCGACCTTATCAGACAGTTCCTTCAGCTCGGCTGCAATCTTCTCCATTGCTTCCAGTCTGCGGTTCATCTTAAGGATACCGGAAGCTGTTACATACAGATCCGCAAGAAGTCCGACCGCCAGACACGCCATAACTACAATTCCCAGAACGAGCGGAATCATCGTCAGCACTTTGTAAATCAGCGGATGGATAATCTTCACGATCAGGACGCAGAACACTCCCCAGATCAGCGAAAACAACACACATACATATCCACCAATATTCAATGGCTGTTCCGAATAATCCCACCATTTATTATGAAAGATCTTCTCCAGCAAAAATCCGGTAATCCCTTCGATCACAGTCACAAGTATGGTAGAACTGATATACAGCAACACCAGGTTATTCTCAACCGGCGTCAGAAACTGTACTACAACACCAACCCCTATTCCATATACCGGACAGATCGGTCCATTCAAAAATCCACGGTTTACAAACTTGCCCTGTTTTGCTGCTGCATATGCGACCTCCGTGCACCATCCCAGGAATCCATATACAAAAAATGATAATGCGAAATAATATAACTCTGTCAAATATCCTCTCTCCTTCTTTGTCATTATATTAATAAATTTTATTATACGTGATTCCACTTTATTTCTCAACAAACTTCTTTTTCAGATCTGTTAAGCTTTTATTTCATATAATACAAATCTAAATTTTTTCTTACAACTTCGTGAATATTCTGTGACCACTCTTGAGAGTTTTTTTCAAACATTATAAAATAGAAGACGGGTATAAATAGGAGGGATTAACAATGAGTTTAAATAACAAGAAAAAAACACCAACTACTTCTGATGTTTTTGACGATGATTTCGAAGTGATCTACGAAGGTGATCTTCCGGACATCTCTATCGATGATGACGATGATGATGATTACCGTGATGTATTATCCGGATTATCCGACATTGATCATACTGATTATATCAGAAAAAATGATTATGACAGATTAACAAAAAAATTAAAGGATAAAAACAGGAAAAATTCCAGAAAAAGCAGGAATCAAAAAGGAAAAGATAATTTCTTTGATACCAGCTATTATGATGAGGATTTCCTTGATGAGTTAGATGATGAGCTTTATGATGATGACAACGCCATGGATGATGATTATGATGATTCCCGCAATGGTCGTAAAAAAGAGAAAAACCGCCGGAAAAAACGTGGGGTTAAAATTCCAAATGTCGCAAAACCGGTTGCAAAAACCGCAAAAACGGGAGGAAAAATCTTATTCAAATTTATCAATTTTCTGTTAAGAATGGGAACGCTGTTATTGATCGCATGGATCATTTATCTTTTGGGACTGCATTTCCTGACAAATGTAGGTCCTTTTGGTAACATTATTTCCCGTCTGACAGCTGCAGATCAGGAACTGATCGCCTATCTTGCGGTTGCCGGAGTATTATTGCTTTATGAGATTATTATCTTTTTCTGTGTTCTCGGCGGAAGCAGGAAGCAGGGCCGTGATGGAAATACCATCGATAACGGCCGGGGGCTTACATCCTTTATCATTATCGCAGCCGGCTCTTATCTGTCTGCTGTGTTTGCAAGTCTCATTCCGCAGATTCCTGCCGCACTCCAGGGAATCCAGAGTGCATTGACTGTTTACGGAAGTTTAAAGAATACATTACTTCCAATCTGTGCCGCAGGAGTTGTAAGCTGTATAATCCGGAAATTTATTATAAAATAGTCAAAAAACACCGAGGCAGAATTGAATGCCCGGTGTTTTTTCATTTCTTTTATTTTTTCTTTTTAACACGGATTTTTCTGATCAACTTTCGTATCAGCCAGATAATCACTATAATCAGAAAAAGAAGTCCCGCACAGATTCCCACGATCATTCCGGCAAATTTATTCGGATGTTTTAACAGATCTGCAATATTCCTGCTGTCTTCCACTACTTTCCGCCCGTGTGTCGTACTATAGTAATCAGAAACATTTGCTATTCCGTCTCCGTCTGTGTCTTCAAACGACTGCATATATCTTGCAATTGCCACCCATGCCTTTAATTCTGTCTTGCCGTCTGTAATTGCCTCATCTTCCAGATTCTTTAGCAGCTTACCATTCTTATCCTTCGGTTCAATCTTTAATAATCCATATGATACATCCGTGACAGAGCCCAACATCTGTCCTGTATACAGATCTGTCACAACCTTGTATAATTTATCATCCTGTATCTCTTCTCTCTTCCCGTCTTTGGTCAGATAGCAGTCTGTTACTTTATTCAAAATCATGCGGTGCGGATTATAAGTAAAGTTCATTCCACTGCAATATAATCTTGCAGTCGTCATATAATCAGAAACAGACGCATCTACTTCTGCTACCAGCTTTAATTCTTTTCCGGTTAAATATGCAGTGATCAGTGGATAACCGGCAAGACCGTCTTTACCGATCCCCAGCGAGAAAGAATTATAAACCTTTTCTACCGTAATATCACCTTTTGTGTATGTGTCACGCACCGTTCCACTTGGCACAACCGCCACATCTACCGGCCTGCCATCATATCCTTCGGAATTTTCCACCGCATACACATAGGCGTCAGATATAATGTCTCCCAGATTCAGTTCTTCATGCTTTGTTTCCATTTCCCCAAGGCTGTTGAACTTAATATCATTTTCTGCAAGCACCTGATCTTTTGTATAACCGAAATTTACCAGATAATTGGTATCAACAGTATCCATAAATTTATCAATCTGCTTTTGGGCTGCCTGATCAGATTTTACATTCTTTGTTACTGGAATCAATTTATAAGTATTCATTTTCCAGCGTTTATCTTTCTTCTGGGTCATGGAAATGCTTCCAAGATTTCTACCGTATTCCCCACAGGATACGATATAAGTATTCCCATGTCTGATTGGCTGGTCTAATTGCGTATGTGTATGCCCGCTGATGATCAGATCAATATCCGGTACTTCTTTCGCCAGAGTCTCGTCTTCTGATACTTTCTCATCTTCCCATGTCCCACTGTGGGAAACGCATGCGATCATATCGACATCTTCTTTTTTCTTAATCTCTTCTACTGTATTTTTTGCTGATTCCACAGGATCCTTAAACTCAAGTTCACAGGTAGGTGCACATTCTAATGCATCTTTCCCGAATACCCCAAGAACCGCTATCTTTACACCGCCTTTTTGAATAACCACATAATCCTTTACTCCATATGTCTCAAATGCGGATTCTATCTGTTTCTGCCCTTTGCTTAATCCTTCTTTTTCCATGGCATCCCAGTCTACATTACACACTACAAGTTTCGGAACTGTCTCCCCTGAATTCTTTGCAGTCTTCAGCATATCTGCAAGTCCGCCGGAACGGTAATCAAATTCATGATTGCCAAATGTCGTAACATCACAGCCCAGATATCCAAGCATCCTAAGTTCTGCCGCTTCTGTTGTGTACACTGTCTGGATCAGGGTTCCCATGGAAAAATCTCCTCCGTCCAGGATAAGTGTATCCGGATTTTCTTTCTTCTTTTCATCGATCAATGTTTTGATCCTTGCAAAGCCTCCGACCTCTTTTTGTTTCCCATTTACGATCGTAGAATAGCTGTTCAGATGCGAATGTGTGTCATGCGTAAATAATACATCCAGATGTTTTCCCCCATCTGCAGCCTCGGTCTGCACTCCCGGCAGCAGCGGCATGCATAACATCACGATCAAAATCAGCACAATAACTCTTTTTACTCTTCTCATATATTTTTTCCTTTCTTTTTTATATAAAGAGAACTACCGGCAGCAGATTCTCCTGTATACCTTCGTATACAAAAAATCCCGAAGAACTGCATCATATCATACTGTTCTCGGGATTATCTTTTCATGCGGATGACAGGACTTGAACCTGCACGTCGTGGACACTAGATCCTAAGTCTAGCGCGTCTGCCAATTCCGCCACATCCGCTTAATAAAAACGCAAATCCTTCTTATTTTGAAAGATCTGCGTTTTTAAATACTGAGCGTGCGGGGATTCGAACCCCGGACAACTTGATTAAAAGTCAAGTGCTCTACCACCTGAGCTACACGCCCATAATAAACTGGGCTAGTTGGATTCGAACCAACGAATGCAGGAGTCAAAGTCCTGTGCCTTACCGCTTGGCGATAGCCCAATAATAAAGAAAAAGGGTGGGTAATGGGACTCGAACCCATGATATCCAGAACCACAATCTGGCGCGCTAACCAACTGCACCATACCCACCATATTACTTATCGAACTGTCTTTTGTCCAACTAAGTATCACCGTATTAAATTTTGTGGTTTAAACGAGCCTGGGGGGATTCGAACCCTCGACCTACGGCTTAGAAGGCCGTTGCTCTATCCAGCTGAGCTACAGACTCATATCTCTAACCACACCCAAAACAAATTGTTTCAGGAAAGCGGGTGATGGGAATCGAACCCACGTATCCAGCTTGGAAGGCTGGTGTTCTACCATTGAACTACACCCGCATGACGTATCGGGGTGACAGGATTCGAACCTGCGACCTCCTGGTCCCAAACCAGGCGCTCTAGCCAAGCTGAGCCACACCCCGATGGTGTTGTTTTGTATCACTTTTTGTTACCGCTCCGTGACACAAGACATATTATATATGAGTGCCAACTAAATGTCAACAACTTTTTTCATTTTTTTTATTTTTTCTTCAAGTAGTCCGAAAACCCTTGAAATACAAGGATTTTCCGGACTCTCCCTTTACGGATTCAGATATTCCTGTGTAATCTCCATTTTTCCGTTGTCGTCAATCTGCATGAGCATATAACTCGGCTTTCTCCCCTGTTGTCTTGGATAACAGAGGCTTCCCGGGTTCAACGTAATCAGATCTTTTTCTTTTTCATAAAACGGCCGGTGTGTATGCCCATACATTGCAATGTCGGCACCACGCCCTCTTGCCTCCTGTTTCAGTCGTTCTTCTCCCATAGATACATAATATCCATGTCCGTGTGTAATAAATATATGATAGCCCCCGATCATGAACTCTTCCTCTCCCGGAAGACCGGAAAAAAAGTCATTATTTCCACGCACCATATGTACCGGGCAGTCCGCAACTGCCGGAATATAATCCTCATCGCCTTCTACGTCGCCGAGATGTATCAACATATCCAGCGGCTGTTCTTTTTCTATCACACGGTCAAAATTTCTGTGTGCCCCATGCGTATCACTTATGATCAGTATCTTCATATTCTCTTATCCTAACTATTCTTCTGTCTGCTTCTTTTGTCTGTTTCTTTTGAATTCTATCTCTGTTCCAGGATTTTACGGATTTTTTTCAATCCTTCCCCTCTGTGACTCAGTTCGTTCTTCTTTTCCGGCGATAGTTCCGCACTGGTACATCCGCATTCCGGAAGAAAGAAGATCGGATCATAGCCGAATCCATTCTCTCCTGCAATCTTATGTCCAATAATTCCTTCCATCGTTCCTCTGACTACTTCACAGCAACCATCCGGCATAGCTGCTGCAATCGCACAGACGAATCTTGCTGTACGCTTTTCATCCGGCACACCGTCCAGACGGTCCAGAAGGGCCTGATTCTTAATATCATACGAAGTATCTTCTCCCATATATCTCGCAGAATAGATTCCCGGTTCTTTATTCAGATAATCAATCTCCAGGCCGGAATCATCTGCCAGAACGACTGCATGTGCATACTCCGGCATCTCATGTGCGATCTTTGCAATCTCTGTTGCTTTGATCATCGCATTTTCTTCAAATGTCATTCCATCCTCTATCACGTCTGCTTTGATTCCTGCTTCTTTCTGAGAAAGAATCTCCACTCCCAGATCACTTAAGATCGCACGAATCTCTATCATCTTATGTTCATTGCCAGTTGCAAATATAATTTTATCCATCTTATTTCTTCTCCTGTCTGTCCGACGGACGTCCGGCCTTTGGCGGCTTTGGTCCTAAGAACTGGTAAAAATATGTCTTTAACATTCCGTTATAAATCTTACGGTTACGATCGGCTTTCCGTCCGAAATAGCGTTCTGCATCTTCATAAGATGTAATCATATACGCAGACCAGGAATCCAGATTCTTAAAGCTCTCTCCGAATGCCTTATATAATGCCGGCAGATCCTTCTTATCTTCCAGCCTTTCTCCATACGGCGGATTCGTAATGATGAATCCATATTTCTTTGGATGACTTAAATCTTTCACATCTCTTTCCTGGAAATGGATCAGATGATCGACACCCGCCTCTCTCGCATTACGTCTCGCGATCTTGATCACAGATCCGTCTACATCGTATCCCTGGATATCAACTTCGATATCATCGTTAATCAGTTCATTCGCTTCATTTACCGTCTCATACCAGAGCTTCTTCGGGATCAAGTTCGTCCATTCTTCTGCCGTAAAGGAACGATTCATCCCCGGTGCGATATTCGCTGCGATCATTGCTGCTTCTATCGGAAATGTACCACTTCCGCAGAACGGATCTACCAGAATTCTGTCCTTATGCCATGGAGTCAGCATGATCAGTGCTGCTGCCAGTGTCTCTGTGATCGGTGCTTTTCCTGATACTTCACGGTATCCTCTTTTATGCAGAGATACACCGGATGTATCGATTCCAACCGTCACAACATCCTTTTTCAGGAAGACACGGACCGGATATGCTGCTCCGTCTTCCGCAAACCATTCTACCTGGTACTTCTGTTGCATTCTTCTTACCATCGCTTTTTTCATCACTGACTGGATATCCGACGGGCTGAATAATTTACTCTTTACAGATGCCGCTTTTGCAACCCAGAATTTTCCATTTTCCGGGATATAATTTTCCCAGTCCAACGCTCTGGTATTCTCAAATAATTCTTCATAGCTTGTTGCTTTAAAGCTGCCTACTTTCAGAAGAACTCTCTCCGCTGTTCTGAGAAATATATTCGCACGGCAGATTGCCTCTGCGTCTCCCCAGAAACCGACCCTTCCGTCTTCTACTTCCGAGATATCATATCCCAGATCCAGTATCTCTCGTTTTAATACCGCTTCCAGCCCAAAATGACAGGGAGCGATCAATTCCATTTTTTTCATTCAATTCTCCATTATCTGCTCTATTCATGCAGTACAACTGCATTCCATCTATTATTTTCTACTTACTTATCTTACTGATAACCGCCTCTCTTTGTCAACCCATTTCACATATAGAACCTCCCGGTTCTCCACCCGGTCTCCTGCTTTTGGAAATTCGCTACACATACATGACGGCAAAAAAGCAGGACGCACTTTCGCACGTCCTGCCCGGAAACTCTTTTTTCTAGTAGCTGCTGTTCTCATTTCCATAATTGTATGAATTCTTATCTTTTGCATCTTTGTCATATGCATTTTTGTTGTTTGCATTCTTGTCTGTTACATTTCTGTCCGATGCATTCTTTCCATATGCATTCTTGTTCGATGTGTTTCTGGATGCATTTCTGTTCGATGTGTGCTTGTCCGCCTCGTTATGACAGTTTTCTGATGAATTGTAATTTTTAGCCATTTTGAATTCCTCCTAATCACTTTTTGTTACGTGATTAGTATGTCCTGACATTTTCCAATTATGCATCCCGGCACATATTAAGATTTTTTAATATTTTTCTTGATTTTTATTTTTTACTATATTATACTGTTGGTGTAGAAAGGACACTTTCTACAACCCCTTATTAATTATTTATACTCCCCTCAAAAGACCGATGGCTCCCCCATCGGTCTTTTACTTATTATCTATTCACCTTCTCCTGCCGTTAATCAACTTAATGATCAGACACACGATCAGAAGCGGCACGAATATCGGTGCAAGCAGACTGATAATTCCTCCGACCACCGCTGCAACCAATACAACAATTCCTATAATTCCAAGGATCAGAACCAGTTTCTTCCACCAGGTATCAAGTCCAAAGACGTGTGTGCCCCTGTACCCGGATTCGCTGCCATAGTCCTGTTCATAAGAATTCTCTCTTCGTCTTCCCGGCTCATAGCTGTCATATGATTCCTGTGTGTTTCCTTTCATTTCTTCCGAAGTAATAATATTCTTTGCAATTGCCCATGGATCCCCCAGTTCTTCGATCACATCAGACTCTCTGCGTCCTTTCCGCACTTCTTCCGTAATATAATCGTTGTAATAATTCACATTCTCCTGTATTACACTTCCCGAAAGGTCATTGACAAGTGCTTTTTTTAATTTATCTAAAAATTCTCTTTTCGTCATGATTGCCCTCCTTACAGGATTTTAACATACTTTGGTATCTAAAAACCCTGAACTTAGAATATCACAATCATGTGTCCATTCCAAGTCCAGGGTTCTTAAATTTTTCTAATGTATTTCTAAAATATTTTCTTCGTCTAACAGATAATCTTCCATCTCTGATTATACTTCAAAGATAAGATCTCCATAAGAAGGCATTGGCCATGCTTCTTTGTCAACGATCATCTCCAGTGTGTCAACCGGAGTACGAAGTGCTTCCATTGCAGGTACAACATCGAAGTGATAGAATCTTGCCTGATCTTCTCCCTCTTCCATAGCTGCTGCCTGATCTGTGACAACTTTCAATGCTTCCAGCGCTTTTTTAGTCTCTGCTAACAGTCCGGAAACTTCTGTCAGAAGTTCAGCCTGAACAGATGCATCTGCACCTGCTTCCTTCACTGCAACCACTGTGTCTGCAAGATCTTTGGTATATTTGATAATTGCAGGAATAATCTGTTTGCTTGCCATATCGATCATCGTACGTGCTTCGATATTGATTGCTTTGGCATAGCTTTCGAATTTGATCTCTGCGCGTGATTCCAGTTCTGCCTTTGTAAATACTTTGAATTTTTCAAACATACTTACAGCTTTCTCTGTAGTCAGGGCAGGAATCGCTTCTACCATGGATCTGATATTCGGAAGTCCTCGTTTTTCTGCTTCCTCTACCCATGCATCTGAATATCCGTTGCCGTTAAATACAACTCTCTGATGCTCTGTTGCATACTGCTTGATCAGATCATGTACTGCTTCATCAAAGTTGTCTGCTTTTTCCAGAACATCACAAGCCTCAGAGAATGCCTCTGCAACGATTGTATTCAGTACTACGTTTGGTCCTGAAATAGAATCACGGGAACCTACCATACGGAATTCGAATTTGTTGCCTGTGAATGCAAATGGTGATGTTCTGTTACGGTCTGTTGCATCTTTTGCAAGATCCGGAAGTGTATCAACTCCTGTCTGAAGCTTTCCGCCTTTCAGACTATGTGTAGCTTCGCCTGTGCTGATCAGCTGTTCCAGTACATCCTCTAACTGTTCTCCAAGGAATACAGAGATGATTGCCGGTGGTGCCTCGTTAGCTCCGAGTCTGTGATCATTACCAGGATCTGCTGCAGATTCACGAAGAAGATCTGCGTGTCTGTCAACTGCTTTCAGGATACAGGTAAGTACCAATAAGAACTGAATATTTTCATGTGGTGTTTTGCCTGGCTCTAACAGGTTCTTTCCGTCGTCTGTTGTAAGAGACCAGTTATCATGTTTACCGGAACCATTAACTCCTGCGAACGGTTTCTCATGGAGTAAACACTTCATACCATGCTGGCATGCAACTCTCTTCAGTGTCTGCATGATAATATGGTTGTGATCCAGCGCTACATTACACTCTGCATAGATTGGTGCAAGTTCATGCTGTGCAGGTGCAACTTCATTATGCTGTGTCTTAGATGTAACACCGACTTTCCAGAGTTCTTCATTGACATCTTTCATGAATCCTGCGATTCTCTGACGGATGGTTCCGAAATAATGATCGTCTAATTCCTGACCTTTTGGAGGCATTGCTCCGAACAGTGTACGTCCTGTATAGATCAGGTCTTTTCTCTGTAAGAATTTTTCAGCATCTACAAGGAAATATTCCTGCTCCGGTCCTACGGAAGGTGTTACTTTCTTAGATGTTGTATTTCCAAACAATCTTAACAGTCTCAGTGACTGCTCACTGATTGCCTGCATAGAACGAAGAAGTGGGGTCTTCTGGTCAAGTGCCTCTCCTTTGTATGAACAGAATGCTGTAGGGATGCAAAGTGTTGCTCCTGCTGCATCATGTCTTACAAATGCCGGTGATGTACAATCCCATGCTGTATATCCTCTTGCTTCAAACGTTGCACGAAGTCCGCCTGATGGGAATGATGATGCATCCGGTTCTCCTTTGATCAGTTCTTTTCCCGAAAAACTCATCAGTACTTTTCCATTCGGAAGAGGTGCTGAAATAAATGAATCATGTTTTTCAGCGGTTACACCTGTCAGAGGCTGGAACCAATGAGTATAGTGTGTAGCCCCCTTCTCAATTGCCCATTCTTTCATCTCATGTGCAATTACATCTGCTGTAGCAAGGTCTAATTCCTTACCTTCTTCAATTGTTTTCTTCAGATCCTTATAGACTTTTTTCGGAAGACGTTCCTGCATTACAGTATCATTGAACACGTCTTCGCCAAATATCTTGGCTACATTAATTGCTTCACTCATGTCTCTTCGTTTCCTTTCTCATTGTTATTTATAGTATAAGTTTCACACTATGGTATGCATATAATCTTCTTATACACTTTCTGTGCATACCATAGTATGAAAAAAGGCACTCCAACTTTCGTTGGAACGCCTTTGTTCTTCCTATGCCAGTTAGTATAACTCAACCAGTCAAAAAAGGCAAGTGAAAATTTACTGATTATTCAGCTTTTCCTACTGAACCGAACAATTCCATCTTCTCTTTAACTGTTGCCTGGATAGCTTCAGCACCTGGTTTCAGGAGTTTACGAGGATCGTATCCTTTTCCTTCCAGATCTTTTCCTGCTTCAATATATTTACGTGTAGCATCAGCAAATGACAGCTGGCACTCTGTGTTTACGTTGATCTTTGCAACACCGAGACTGATTGCTTTCTTGATCATATCTTCCGGAATTCCTGTACCTCCGTGAAGAACTAATGGCATATCGCCAGTCAGTTTCTGGATAGCATCCAGAGTCTCAAAGCTTAATCCTTCCCAGTTTGCAGGATATTTTCCGTGGATATTACCGATACCTGCTGCGAGCATATCAACACCAAGGTCAGCGATCATCTTACATTCATTAGGATCAGCACATTCACCTTTACCGATAACTCCGTCTTCTTCTCCACCGATAGATCCTACTTCAGCTTCGATAGACATTCCTTTTTCTCTGCAAATAGCAATCAGTTCTTTTGTCTTTGCCACATTCTCTTCGATTGGATATTTAGATCCATCGAACATGATTGAAGAGAATCCTGCATCGATACATTTTTTACATCCTTCGTATGTTCCGTGGTCAAGGTGTAATGCAACCGGAACTGTGATGTTAAGTTCTTCCATCATAGCTTTAACCATAGCTGCTACAGTCTTGAATCCGGTCATGTATTTTCCGGCACCCTCAGATACACCTAAGATAACTGGTGACTTTAACTCTTCTGCTGTAAGAAGAATAGATTTTGTCCACTCTAAGTTATTGATGTTAAACTGTCCTACTGCGTAGTGACCTGCTACTGCCTTATCGAGCATTTCTTTTGCTGATACTAACATATGTTATTCCTCCAATTCTTACTGCCATAAGCATCTCTGTTTCTTTATGACAAATTTGTTTCACTTGCATTATATATCATAACTTCTAAAAAGACAAGGAACTTATCCTTGCAATTATGAAAACACTAATATATATCAAAATCGCAAGGTATCCCGCCCGGTCTTCTTTTTTATATACCAATGGATACATTCTTGAAGTTTTTCCGCTTCCTGTATACCCCCGGGCTTCCATTGCCATTGCCAGATCCGATGACCTTCGTACCGTCAGCAGAAACAATGGAAGCAATAACGTCATGACACCTTTACATTTTTCCAGTATATTGCCATCTTCAAATTTTGCGCCTCTGGCTGCCTGTGCATCCATCAAAACATTTAATTCTTCTAACATGATGGGAATGAATCTGAACGCTATCATCACAATGACCGCCATTTCATGCACAGGAATCCCTGTTTTTTCCAATCCGGAAAACGCTTTTTCCAAACCATCCGCAAGTTCTTTCGGAGTTGAAGTATAAGAAAGGAGAGATGCACCCGAAATCATCAGGGCAATCCTTGCTGTCATCTGTACTGCCTTTAATATTCCTTGTTTTGTTATCGTAAATATCCAGACCTGTATAAGCGGATCGCCCGGCGTGTACAACATACGGAATAGGAACGTAAAGCAGAGCAAAAGCAGAATTCCCCGCAATCCTTTCAACAAATATCCAAATGGAACTCCCGCGGCCTTATAAAGGACAAGCATTACTATCAGACATCCGATATACCAGCAGACATTTTTCACAAGGAACAGCGAAATAATGTATACCAGAACTCCCATCAATTTTGTTCTCGGATCCATCCGGTGAATCACAGATTCCGAATCATAATATCTTCCAATCGTAATATCCCGAATCATAATGGTTTCTCCTCTTTCAAAATCTCTGCCAGCATCTTTTCTGCTTCTTCCACACTGATTGCCGGCCGTGGCAAAGGCACGCCTTCTTTTATCAGCGAATAGGTCAAATGTGTGATCTGCGGAATTCCAATGTTCATTTCTTCCAGTTCTTCCACTCTGGAATATACTTCTTCCGGAGTGCCATCCATCGCGATCTTTCCTTTATACATCACCCATACACGGTTAGCAAATTGCGCTACATCTTCCATATGGTGTGATACCAGTACAATTGCGTTATTTCGTTTCTCTCTTATCCTGCATAACAGCTCAAATATTTCATGTTTCGTCTCAGGATCAAGCCCTGCTGCCGGTTCGTCCAGCACCAGTATTTCCGGCTGCATCGCTAATACACCTGCAATTGCAGCACATCTTTTCTGTCCTCCCGAAAGCTCCATCGGACTCATCTGATAATACTCTTCCGGAATCCCTACCAGTTCCAGGCTTTCCTTTGCTAACTTTCCGGCCTCTTCTTCACTCATTCCCAGATTCAGCGGACCATACATCACATCTTTCAAAATTGTCCTGCCAAACAACTGTTGTTCGGGATATTGAAATACAAGTCCGACTTTTTTTCTCAATTCTGAAAGCGGATATTTTTTACTGTATATATTTTTACCTTTAAAAAAGATTTCTCCCGATTCTGCCTTCAGCAGACCGTTCAGATGCTTAATCAATGTTGTCTTTCCTGATCCCGATGCACCGATCAGTCCTATAAAATCGTGCTCTCTGATTTCAAACGAAACATCTGCCAGGACATCTGTCTTCCCTTTTGCCGGATCCTGATAAGAAAATGTGATATGTTTACCTTGCAGCATCTTTCCAGCCTCCGCATTTACTTCTATATAGTTCTGTAATTTTTCTGATCATTTCCTGTTCATGTAAAACCGGTTCATCCAATCCGATCTTCTGCTTTTTCAGCCGCATACCCAATTCTACAACCGGCGGAATATCCATTTTCGCTCTTTTTAACAGGCTGCGGTCTGCAAATATTTTCTTTGGAATATCATCTCCGATTATTTTTCCATCCTTCATCAATATAATACGATCCGCATCTACGACTTCATCCGTATGATGTGTGATCAGGATAATCGTCATTCCCTCTTTTTGATTCAATTCTTTCACAATATTTATTACTTCTTTTCTTGAAGAGGGATCCAGCATAGCTGTCGGTTCATCCAACACCAGACATTCCGGGAGTCCTGCCAGCGCATCCGCCGTTGCTAGTCTCTGTTTCTGCCCGCCCGATAATTTGGAAGGCGGAGTTTTTCTCTTCTCCCACAACCTTACTTTCCGCAAAACATCTTCTACAATTCTTCTTATTTTTTCCGGCTCTACATTTTTATTCTCCGGACCAAATGCAACATCTTCTTCTACACTGGTGCCAACAATCTGATTGTCCGGGTTCTGAAACACCATACCAACCCGGCTTCTGATTTCATAAAGCCTTTCTTTTGCCTGTGTATTCTTTCCGTCAATCCATACTGTCCCTTCATCCGGAAGCAGTAATACATTCAAATGCCGGGCTAATGTAGACTTACCGGAACCATTCGGCCCTAAAATTGCCACAAACTGACCAGACGGAATATCTAATGATATTCCGTCCAACACTGTCTTCTCACTTTTTGTATTTTCATCTTTCCATATTGTATAGTTATGTACCAGATTTTCAATCTTTATCATATGAGATTTATGCCTCTTTCTTAAAATTATCCAAAAATCTCATCGGCATTGCCTTAATGAGCAGATATCCGATAACACATGTTCCGATCTTATCGATCAAGTTTGATGCAACATTTCTAAGGAAGGAAGCCTGAAAAATTGTTTTTCCACCCTGCACCAGTGACATCACCAGCATATCCGAAACTGATCCATTCAGTCCTCCATATACATAGATTCCGATTGGTGTTCCGATCGCCGGGCAGATAAAACTAAGTGCAACACCTGTAATTATTGCCGGAACGATTCCGAATTTCCATTTTTTTGCCACAAGACCTACGATCAGACCGACTGCCATATTTACCAGACAGAATGGGATATCCGACACGCTATAGATCAGTCCTGTAATAATATTGCTCAATGCTCCTACGATGATACCCGGTACCGGACCAAGAATCGCCGCAGAAAGTACGGTTCCAAGTGTATCCAGATATAACGGGATACCCAGTGCCGATGTGATAATTCCAAGTACAATGTTCATTGCTACTGCAACACCACAAAAAGTTGTTACATAGACTTTTCTGTTTTTCATTTTGTTCTCCTCTCTTCTCTCCAACCATTAGTTTTTCAGCAGCTGTAATGCTTCCTGCATCGTCATAATAGGAATCTTCATATTTTTTTTACGAAGTTCTTCTTCCAGTACTTCCATATATACACCCGGTTTTTCTGTCATTTTCAGAGACTTCTGAATGTCCTGTATTCTTTTTTCATCCGTTCCAATCTCACCCTTCCATTCTCCTTCGCAGGTAAGATGATATCCACAGTTCGGACTGCCTTCTACTGAAACAATCCCCAAAATGCGGAATTTTTCCACATGCTGCGCATATTCTTGCAACTGAAATAAAACCGGTTCAAGAATCTGCCGGCATTGTTCAATATAAAATGGATGTTGAAACTGATTCTTTACATGCCCCCATCTCTGAGACCCATACATGATAAACTCTGGACAGGGCATTTGAAATAACTGTACATCTTTTTTTAAAACAAGCTGCAGCAACTCTTCCCGGATCTTATATTCTCCGGCCAGTTCCGCTTCATCCTGTTCCACCTTTGCCGCATGATTCAAAATGCAATGAGATACTATCAAAAGATCTTTCATAATTCCTATTCCTTTCCGACTTCTTCCATAATATCATTTATTATCTGCTTATTGAAATTGTTTTTCTTTATATAAAAGATTGCTTATAGATTATATCTATGAAATTAATAATGGACTTTTAACAGACTTGTTTTGAACACTTTGATAAAAAAAATCTGCAGAAGAATCTGCAGATCTCAGTGACTCCGAGGGGAATCGAACCCCTGATTCCAGCGTGAGAGGCTAGCGTCTTGACCGCTTGACCACGGAGCCATTCGTTTGGTACTTGCCTAGTATAGCAAGGATTTTGCAAAAAGGCAAGTACTTTTTTTAATTTTTTTAAATTTCTCAGTTTTTTCTACAATTCAGGGATTTTTAATCTTCTTCATGCGTTCCCGGAACCATGATCTGAAGCTCTTTATTCAGGTTCTCGACCACAACTTCATCGTGTTCGCCGCCGAATTCCCCATCCAGCGTCCATGGTATCTCCTCTATAGATTCGAACATGATCCGTCCACTCTTGAACGTATACATATACTTGGAATCCATCTGCTCGATCATCAATGCAGCGATGATTTCCTGCAATTCGATCGGATTCTTAGGTGTCTTGATTAATGTCACTTCAAAAACCCCGTCATCGAATCCGACCTGTTTTCCGATCAGATTACGGAACCCACCGACGGATCTGGAATTTGTAACCATTCCATATACGAATTCATCTTCGACCACTTCATCATCATGTGTCACCTTCACCTTATATGAAGGAATATTGAACAGACGTTTCGCACCTTCCAGCACATATGCCAGATGTCCCAGAACATTCTTCATAGACTGTTTTGTCTGGTAAGATACATCTGTAAACAGTCCGAATGCCGCAATATAGACAAAAATATCATCATTAAATCTTCCGGCATCACAGGCAAATACTTCCCCATTTACTGCATTGTCTGCTGCCTCCAGTAATCCTCTCGGAATATGAAGGCTGCTTGCGAAGTCATTTGTTGTACCGGTCGGAATATATCCGATCGGCTCCCGCTTATCCCTGTCGCGTTTCATCATACCGGTTACGACCTCGTCAAGCGTTCCGTCTCCTCCGCTGCACACGATCAGATCGTATTCACTGGAATCATATTTCTTAATTTTCTTATACGCATCACGATACGCCTGCGTCGGATATGCCACAACCTCATAGCCGGCTTTCACAAAGATATCAATCACATCTGCAAGCTTCGGTTTTAAAAGTTCTTTTCCCGCATGTGGATTGTAGATAAAAAGCAAACGCTTCATAAAATATGCATCCTCCCTTATCTTTCATATAATTCTTAATTTAATAATGAAGAGGCTATTGTAACTCTCATCACAACGGCCCCTTTATCTCACATCATCCGGATATTCCCTGTATTATTGTTATGCACCTAAAAATGTTGCCACGCCACTTACGGCTGCATCTTCATCCTGACCGTCTGCTACAATTGTAACATCTTCGCCTTTCTGAAGTTTCAGACTCATCATTCCCATAATACTCTTTGCGTTAATCTTTTTACTTCCCATCACAATATATACCTGGCTCGCATACTGGCTTGCTTCCTGTACGAGATGAGCCACCGGACGGTCTTCCATGTCCATATTATTCTGAATGGTAACAGGCTTTCTAATCATAACGACTTGCTCCTCCTTGCTGTTCCCTTAACTGTTGTGCGATTTCACTTAACTTCCTGAGCCTGTGATTCACCCCTGATTTTCCCAGAGGATTCGCCATTAGCTGACCAAGCTCTTTCAAAGCCGCTTCCGGGTATGCCAGACGCGTAAGGGCAACGTCTCTTAATCCCTCCGGCAGCTTCTCAAAACCGATCTGATCTCTGATATATGTAATATCCTCCATCTGCCTTACTGCAGCAGATACGGTTTTATTAATATTAGCTGTCTCACAGTTTACTTTCCGGTTCACAGAATTACGCATCTCTTTCATGATACGGACATTCTCCAGTTCCATCAAAGCCACGTGGGCTTCCATCACATTCAGTATATCTACAATCTGTGAGCCTTCCTTAAGATAAACTACATATGTTCTTTTACGCTGTACAATCTTCGCATCTACATCGAAACTGTTCATCATGTCCCGCAGATGCTCTGCCTGACGCATATCGTTACAGACAATTTCAAAATGATAAGACTTGCTTGGATCACTCATAGACCCCGATGCTATAAATGCTCCCCTGATATATGCTCTCTTACAACAGACTGCCTGTACGATCGTGTCACGGATCGCCATTAGTTCTTCACCTTTTGCATAAATGTAATAACTGTAATTATCTTTTCCTGCATTTCTGCGGACTACGATATCATTCTTTATATTAAACGTTTTTTCCAACAATGTAAAGCATTTTCTTGCGACCCCTAGATTTTCTGTATGTACTTTAAGACAGCACACTCCTTTGTACCCCGATCCAAATGCTCCGCACATATGAACAATTGCAGACAATTCCGCAATATCACAGTGTCTTGCTCTGGCATAATGTTCCAATAATTCTTCTTTTACTTTTCCCGAGAATGACATCTGACTTTCTACCTCGCTTTGGTGACAGCATCCTTTCCAATATCACGGTGTTCGATACGGATACCATAATTATCATTCTTACTCAATGCTTCATATAATTCATTCGCCAACGTTACCGACCGGTGCTTTCCGCCTGTACATCCGATCCCGATCACCAGCTGCGTCTTACCTTCCTGTACATAATTCGGAATCAGGAATTCCACCATATCCGTCAGTTTTGCAAGGAACATTCTTGCCTTGTCATTATCCATGACATACTCCCGGACTTCTTTGTCATTCCCGCTTTTCGGACGCAGTTCATCAATATAATACGGATTAGGAAGAAAACGTACATCAAATACAAGGTCTGCATCTGCCGGTATTCCGTATTTGAATCCAAATGACAATACGGATATATACAGATTCTTATATTCTTTATTTTCCACAAAAATCTTTGACAGTTCTGCACGCAGTTCTCTTGTCAGCATATGACTGCTGTCAATCAGATAATCTGCACGCTCTCTTAAAAATTCCAGTCGTTTTCTTTCTTCTTTAATTCCTTCTTCCACTCTCCCATCTTTTCCGGATAAGGGATGAAATCGTCTTGTCTCTTTATATCTTTTGATCAGTACATCATCACTGGATTCCAGATACAGGATCTCAAATCTTGTTCCTGACCGGTCCAGCTCTTTTAATATCTTCTTCAGTTCATAAAAATTCTGTCCACTCCGGATATCTACTCCAAGAGCAGCCTTGTTGATCTCCGTCCCCGGCACGCTTAACAGTTCTGCCATCTTCGGAATCAGCGGTACCGGAAGATTGTCCACACAAAAATACCCCATATCTTCCAGCATCTTAAGCGCTGTACTTTTTCCAGCCCCGGACATTCCGGTAACGATCACACATCTCATCTTAGAACACTCCCAGTCTCTTTACTTCCGGCTCCAGCCGTACTCCTGACATTTCATACACCTTATCAGACACCTGGTTCATCAGGTTCATCACATCTGCTGCTGTTGCCTGATCCTTATTCACTACAAATCCACAATGTTTTTCAGACACCTGCGCTCCTCCGACCTGAAATCCACGAAGTCCTGCATCCTGTATCAGCTTTCCCGCGAAATATCCCTCCGGGCGTTTGAATGTACTTCCTGCACTCGGATATTCCAACGGCTGCTTTGTAATTCTTTTTTCCTTCAGGTCATCCATAACGGCTTTGATCTCTTCTTTTTTTCCATTCTCAAGTCTGATCACCGCACTTAATACAATATAGTCTTTTTTTGCGATCACACTGGTACGGTATCCGAGTTCCAGTTCATCTTTTGTCAACGTTTTTACATCCCCGTCACGGGTAAGAACGGTTACCGTTTCCAGTACATCCTTCATCTCCCCGCCATATGCTCCGGCATTCATCACACACGCTCCTCCGAGTGTTCCCGGAATTCCTGCCGCAAATTCAAAACCTGTAAGTTCTGCTTCCATTGCACGGTTAGCAATCATGGAAAGCAATGCGCCCGCCTGTGCGTGAATCTCATTTTCTGTAATTTCTACCTGATTCATCTGTTTATATATCTGGATGATCACTCCTTCATATCCCTGATCGGATACCAGAAGATTACTTCCATTTCCTACTATATAATAAGGAACATTTTCCTGTGTGCACACCTCGATCACTTTTGCAACTTCTTCTTCCGTCTCTGGTGTCACAAAATAGCTTGCCGGACCTCCCACACGGAATGTTGTGTGAATCTTCATCGGTTCATCCTTTTTTACCTGTTCCACTTTTAAAATACTCAATAATTTCTTTCCTATTTCCTGATTCATTCTTGTCTCCACCTTTTTTGTCAGGTTGTTCTTCTTCCAACCGCTACTATATCATACAGAATTTTCAGTTCATAAAATTCCTGCCCTCAGACAGTACTTACATCTTACACTAAACGCCCGGTAAATTCAACGTACACTTGCAAATTTGCCTCAAATGCGGTATATTAGTGCCAAGTATTTATTTTTTAAAGGAGTGAATTATACAATTGGACACGAGTGTCGCGATACAACTCATTATTCTATTGATTTTATTGATTCTTTCAGGATTTTTTTCATCTGCGGAGACAGCTTTAACAACGGTAAACCGAATGCGTATCCGTGGTCTTGCCGACGAAGGCAGCAAGCGGGCAAAAACCGTTATGCGTATTACCGATGATACCAGCAAGATGCTGAGTGCAATCCTGATCGGTAATAATGTGGTGAATCTTTCCGCCGCTTCCCTTACTACCACCCTGGCTTACAATCTTGGCGGGTCTATGGTGGCAGTGGCAAGTGCAGTTCTGTCTGTACTGATCATTCTCTTCGGAGAGATCACACCAAAGACCATGGCTACACTGCATGCGGAAAAGATGTCTCTTCGTTATGCTCCGGCCATAAATCTGTACATCAAAGTCATGACACCATTTGTATTTATCATCAATACGCTGTCGGATATCATTCTCCGCATTCTTCACATCGATCCGAATGCCGGAAATAAACAGATGACAGAATCCGAACTCCGTACGATCGTAGATGTCAGCCACGAAAGCGGTGTCATCGAATCTGACGAAAAAGAGATGATCTATAACGTATTTGATCTTGGCGATGCGAAAGCGAAAGATGTTATGGTACCAAGAGTTCATGTTACGTTCGCCGATGTAAATGCCACCTACGAAGAATTGATCGACATTTTCCGCGAGGACAAATTCACACGTCTTCCGATTTTTGAAGATACAACGGACAATGTTGTCGGTACGATCAATATGAAAGATCTTCTCTTATATGACAAAGAAAAAGAGTTTCATATCCGCGACTTTATGCGCGAGGCCTATTTCACTTACGAATATAAGAATATTTCCGAATTACTTGTGGAGATGCGCCAGGCTTCTTTTAACATTGCCATCGTTCTTGATGAATACGGCGAAACTTCCGGACTGATCACATTAGAGGATATCCTGGAAGAAATCGTCGGAGAAATTCATGATGAATATGACGAAAACGAAGAAGACTTTATCAAACAGGTTGGTGAACGCGATTATATCGTAGAAGGTTCCACGAATCTGGATGACTTAAATGACAGGCTCGATCTTGATCTGACCTCAGAAGAGTATGATTCCGTCGGTGGATTCATTATCGAGCATCTGGACCGGCTTCCTGAGATTGGCGACGGCGTCACCACCGAAGACGACATCCATCTGGTTGTAGAAAAATTAGATAAAAACAGAATTGAAAGTGTACATTTATATCTGCCGGAACCAAAACCGGAAAATGAAGAAGGAGACGAGGATTAATCCCCGTCTCCTTTTTATTCTTCATCTTTCACTTCTTCTCCGGCAAGTTTCAGAATATCTTCGATCTCATCCTCGCTGATTCCAAGTCTGTCTGCAACTTCATCCACGCTGACTTTACGTCCGTATTCTTCTTTCATACTCTTAATCGTCTCATCAAGTTCTGTAACTTTCTCAACCATCTTATGATCTCTTCTCTTTACTTCTGTCTGCGACTCCAACGATGCCAGCATTCCGGCACGTACCTGTTCCAGAATCTCTTCTTCATCTTTTTCCTTCCGGATCTCTTTTAATGCCAGCATCAGTACAATGTTTCCTTCCTGGATCATATCACCGATAAACACTTCCGGATGATGCAGTCTCACCGCTTCTTCTACCACTTTCGGAAGATAATATGCCATGCGCACCTCTTCCGGTGTCTCTTCATTCATATCGCCAAGACTTCGCAGATATTCTTCTACGTATTTCTGTTCGTCCGGGCTTAATGGCTGTTGTTCTTCATTTTCCGCTTCTTTTACCGTACCTCCGGCCTGTTTATAACCGATCACCGCCATCTTCATCGATAACAGGTAATCACAGACCAGATTCATCTGTTCCTGCGAAAGTCCATCCTCTTCAAAATACTTTTCCACTTCATCTACGGTAATCTTTCCATTCTGATCTTCTGCAAGCGCAAGTACTCCCGCAAGCTTTTCTTTAAACTGTAATCTATCTGCCATTTTATTCCTCCATCTTTTTATTACTTTTATTCATACATACACATTTTATTGTTGTCTTAACACTCCCAAAGCAATTCCATAATATTATGAAATGATCCTCGTGTCAATTGCTATACCATCCGCCATCATATCCTCCTGTATATTCCGAAACTAAAAAAGGACTTGTTCTACACTGTTTTGTAAAACAAGTCCCTTTTTAATTTATCTTCTATTCCATGGAGTGGTGTTTGTATAACCCGTACAGATATAAGCTGCCCCCGACCAATCCTACGATCAATCCTCCGTAGATTCCTGCACACATGAGATTTTCCAAATTACCCGTGATAGAAAATCCCAAAAATTTGCAGATCAGCATTCCTGCTCCCATCGTTGCTGCCATCCATCCAATCATATTGATTACCAGAAAAGCACTGACAGCTCCTTCTATTGTAAATTCTTTATTCAACATATTCCACAGATATCTCATCTCTAAACGCCTCCCGTTTTTTGAATCTTTACTCTTATCTCTTTTTCTGATTCAAGTATAGAAAGGCTATGTTAAATAAAATACCCCGGCAATGAAAAATCTATGTTAAATCTTTCCCTGCACGATTAAAGTCTGATATCCTGCCCGCTTCAGACGACGCTCCATCTGTACCGCATCATTTAAATTATCAAATTCTCCTACATAGACTCTGTAATACGGACCGGACCGGTCAATGTACACCGGATACTCCTGCTCCAGAAGTTCATTCTGCAGCCGGTTCGCATAGCGTTGATTCCGGAACAAGCCCACCTGCACCCGGTACACCGGAACTTTTTCTTCTTTGATCAGCCCATTACTTTCCAATGTGTCCAGAATCCCATCTGCAATTGCCTGTGCGATATCTTCAAAGTTATCATCAAACAGACGGTTATCTGTGTCCGAATTCAGGAATCCGGCTTCTACCAGTATCGCCGGCATTTTTGTACGTTTCAGAACCACCAGATCCGGTCTTGCTTTCACGCCCAGATTCACGAAGCCTACACCTTCGAGCTGCTCATTGATATCCTGTGCCATCTTGTATTTGAGTCCCGACAGATCATAGATCAGACTTTCAACTCCTTCCACCTCATTATCGGCAGGAAACGAATTTCTATGAATAGAAATAAAGAGATCGACTCCTGCATTATTTGCCTTCATTGCTTTCTCATAAGGGGTTTCATAGACATCCGTTGTCCGCGTATATCTCACATCCAGTCCTCTGTCAGACAGGATCTCTCCGATTGCCAGCACCAGTCTCAGATTGTCATCCTTTTCCTGTCTTCCTTTATAGACTGCTCCCGGATCTTTTGTACCGCCGTGTCCGGCATCCAACATGATCGAATATGCCATAACTATGTTCCTTTCCTATCATCTTTTATAAAATCAGGGGCTCCTTCATTTCTGCCTCTTTACAGGCAAAAAATATAGCAGACAGGAACCAATCCCATCTGCTATAAAATATGAAACATTATGCCAAATGTTCTTCTGTTTTTCTATCTTTCCCGTTCTTCCAAAATCTCATTGATCAACGTAAAATGATGTTCCAAAGCCTCCAGGCCTTTTGCTTTATTTTTCTCTTTCAACCCTTCTATCAGCTTTTTATGACATTCATTCAACAAATTCTTTCTCTCTTCCGTACGCAAAATCTCCGCACGCATATCGTGAATAAATGAATCGATCACACCGGAACATGCCTCCAGAAAATCCTGCACCAGTATATTGCCCGACGCCTTTGAGAGCGTATAATGCAGTTTCTTATCCAGTGCTGCATTCTTTACATCATCCTGACTCCGATCCAGTTCCTTTACTGCTTTCTCCATTTCTTCTATCTGACCATCTGTTGCATTTTCTATTGCAAGCGAAAAGGCCAGACATTCCAACGCCTGGCGTATCTGACTGATCTGCCTGTAGTCTATCTGATCCATAGCAAACATCATCGTCATCGTCTCCGCAAGACTTTTCTGGAATTCGCAGGTAATATAATTTCCCGATCCCTGCTGCGAAGAAATTACTCCTGTCATATCCATGATACGGATTGCCTCCCGCACTGAATTACGGCTTACATTCAACCGTTCTGCGATATCCCGCTCCGGCGGCAGTTTCTCCCCCGGACGAAGTTCTCCATCCAAAATCTTCTTTTTAAAGTAATCAATTACGCCTTTATAAGCCTTCTGCTGTCTCTCCATCACATTCCTCTTTCATTATATAATGACACTAACTCTTAATAAGTAAGTTTACACTATCTGTTTATATTGTCAAGCACACAGCCATTTCCTTTTTCAAAATAATCCTAATTAAGAGAAGAATTAACAGATGCTTTCCTTACGAACGAATTTGTTCCTGGATGCTCTTCACAGCCAAAGGTAGATGCTTTTCATCAGAAATAAATGAAAAAAGGCAGTACACAGATTATCACTCCGTGTACTGCCTTTTTACATTTTTTAGTTTTACAAATTATGATTTCTTTTTTCCACATCCATGATCATGTCCACTCTCGCGGCATGTCTTCCACCTTCAAACTTCGCGTTCAGCCATTCATCAACGATACATTTCGCTGTTTCAATACCGATCACACGTGCTCCGAATGCAATTATATTCGCATCGTTGTGTTCTTTCGCCATTCTTGCTGTATATGGATCGCTGCATACTACTGCACGGATACCATTTACTTTATTCGCTGCAAGCGAGATCCCTGCACCGGTTCCGCAGATTGCAATTCCCAGCTCTACTTCACCGCTTGCCACCGCATTACCAATCTTTTCACCATACTCCGGATAATTGCAGCTTTCATAAGTATCTGTTCCATAATTCACAACTTCATATCCCAGGCTTTTCAGATATTCTACAATCTCATTTTTCATGTCTACTGCCGAATGATCGTTTGCAATCCCTATCTTCATATCCTTGTTCCTACCTTTGTCTTTCATATTTTACTTATTTATATTATAATTAGTAGCGAAATAAATATCAATGTTTTCAGAAATGTTTTATCTAAGGAGTTATTTATGGTTAAATTAATCGCCAGTGACCTCGACGGCACATTACTTCAAAACGGCGCACGTGATGTAAATCCCATCGTTTTCGACCAGATCCGTACATTAAAAGAACACGGAATCATGTTCGCAGCAGCCAGCGGACGCCAGTATCTGAACCTGCGCAGACTGTTCACTCCGGTTCAGGATGATATCGCATACATAGCCGAAAACGGTTCTCTTTGCATATACAACGAAGAGACTATTTCCAAAGGAATCATCGAACAAGACCTTGCTTACCGTATCCTGGATGAAGTTGCCAGATATCCACAATACAATTGCATTATCTCCGGCGAACGTGTCTGCTACAGCACCTCGAAAAATCCGGAATTCTATAATCACATGGTAAATGTCATCAAGAATCATATGAAATTCATTGATGATCCAAAAAGCGAGATTCCTGAACCGATTCTTAAGATTGCAGTCTGCGATTACAACGGAACCGATGCATGTGAAAAGCATTTAAAAGAAATGTTTTCTTCCGACATTAAAGTGGTTACTTCCGGTAACCTCTGGGTAGATTTTATCTGTCCGACAGCCAACAAAGGAAGTGCACTGAAAAATCTGCTCGATCATCTGCATATCGATGCAAAGGACTGTGTTGTATTCGGTGATCAGTACAACGATGTTGAAATGCTCAAGACCGCCGGCACAAGCTATGCTATGGCTAATGCCGCCCCTGGGATCGATAAATATGCAACCTATGTTACGGATTCTGTTGAGAAAGTTTTGCAGCAGATTATTGATGAATTGCCTGCGGTATAACACAAAAAAATCTTCCAGCTGCTTCTCTTGCATGTCAGAGTCTAAAAAAACGATGGAAATAGCTATTATCAGCTACTCCATCGGTTTTCTCACTTATTTTTTAACACCAGATTATTTCCAATCCAACATATATCTCTGGAACTCAACTGATCGTTTTGCATCTGCATCAAGTTCTGCTTCACTTGCCCCACGACTGATATCTCTCCAGATCTTAATATCCGATCCAACCTGACCACCCATACGTACAAACGGTTCCATAACTACATTCCCGTCATATTTAATATCCTGTAATGCATCACCGATTTCTCTCCAAGGCATACGTCCCTTTCCCGGTACCATACGGTTACATTCGCCTGTATGCAGGTGTCCCAGAAGATTTCCCGCATGGCGGATTGCGTCTCCGATACTCACCTCTTCAATATTCATGTGGAATGTATCAAGCATAACTTTCACATTATCTTTATCTACTTCTTTTACAAATTCCACACCTTCTTCTGATGTATTCAAAATGTGCGTCTCAAATCTGTTAATAACTTCCATTCCAAGATCAATTCCATATGGTTTTGCAGCATCAGCAAGTTCCCGTACACCCTCTACACTGTATTTCCAGTCTTCCGGTTTATTTACCGTTGAAAAATCAACCGGCCAGTAAGAATAAAGTGCACCTCCAAGCCAGTGCATATCCAATTCACCCATTACATCAAACGTCCGCTTATACCAGTCAAGCGCCTCTGCTTTGATCTTCGGATCAGAGGATCCCATATTATGATTAAATGTCGGACCATATCCGCCTGTCAGAATAATACCATTATCATCCGCACATTTTCTTAATTCTTTGATCTCTGTCTGAGAATAATCTGCAATCGGACCTACACCGATTTCCAGAATATCAAATCCAAGTCTGGCTACTTTTTCCACATAATATTTGTAATCAGCAGCCCATTCACTTTCCCAATAAGCGTAATAAATTCCATGTTTCATGTTGTATATCCTCCTTTTCTTTGTATGTCTTTATATACATCTTACATACTTTCCGTTTCTGTTCTATTCTTCTGCAGACATTTTGTAATAATCCAACAGACACTCATATCCTTTTTCAAACAATTTTTTCTGATGATCATATACCGGCTTATATTCTTCACGCGGAACAAATGTCTTTTCCCGTTTCACAAACTGATCTACAACAGAAAAATCTTTAAACACACCTACACCGATACCTGCAATAACCGCTGCTGCCACGGAAGTTGCAGTCTCCACCTGATCCAGCCGGTGCAGGCGTACACCCAGCACATCTGCCAGTATCTGAGACAACGTATCTCCTTTGGCTCCTCCTCCGGTAAGTACCAGATCCTGGATCTCTCCGTTCTCCCTCTGCTTTTCAAGGATTATACCCAGATTCATGGCTACCCCTTCCAGTACGGCACGGATATAATCACACTTTTCATGCTCCATCCGGATTCCGAGAAAACTTCCCGATGCATCCGGATTCCATCTCGGACTTCTCTCCCCCACAAGATATGGAAGGAATACAAGTCCTTTCGCTCCCGCCGGCGACTGTTCTACCAGACGGTTCATGACATCATAGATAGATACCCCCTCTTTTTCTGCGGTCATTTCTTCCTCTCCACACATTGCATGGCGGATATAAGAATAAGAGCTTCCTGCTGCCTGCATGGTACCACAAGGCATATATTTTCCCGGTATTACATGCCCAAAACAGATTAATGTGCGGTCTTTGTCCAGGAATACTTCATCTGAAGTTCCTGCGATCCATGCCGAGGTGCCATACGACAGGAACATCTGCCCATTCTCCGTACTTCCGGCTCCCAGTGCAGAACATGGTCCGTCTCCCCCTCCGCATACTACCTTTGTATTCACGGCAAGTCCCAATTCTTCCGCTGCATGAGCAGTCAAATTACCAATCACATCCGTCGATGCATGTAATTCAGGCATCTTATCTGCCGGAATTTCTGCAGCACTCAGCACTTCTTCCGACCATTCCATTCCTTTAAGGTCGAATGCATCCGTTCCGGAAGCTTCCGAATAATCCGTAACAAATTTTCCTGTCAGTCTGCAGATAATATAATCTTTTGCCAGCAGCATCTTATATGTATTCTGATACACTTCCGCTTCATGATCCCTGATCCACATCAGCTTCTCGATACTGTAGCTTGCACTCGGACGATGTCCGTTAATCTCGTACATCCGGTCCGCTCCTACTTTTTCGGTCAGTTTCTCCATCTGTTCTCCGGATCTCTGATCCGCCCAAATCATAACCGGACGCAGCGCATTTCCTTTTTCATCTACCACAACACACGCCTGCATCTGCGACGAAAAGGAAATTCCAAGAACTGCTTCGGGTTCTATGTCCTTAACAATTTCCTTTGTTGACCTGCAGATTGCTTCCCACCAGTCTTCCGTCTCCTGTTCTGCATAATTATTATGAAAATAATGCGTTTTGTAAGATGCCGTATAGCTTTTTACCAGCTTTCCCTCTATTGAAAATAAGGATGCTTTGTCTCCCGATGTTCCAAGATCATGTGCGATTAAATATTTATCCATTTCACCGCTCTCCTTCTCCTATTTTCCTTTTTCTCTGTCTATTACTATACCACATAGTCATCTCCTTGTAAATATTTTGAAACTTTTTATCTTTCGTACGTAACTTCAATTATTGACTTATGTTATTTTCAGTGATAATATAACAACTATAGAAATCACATAACTTAAAGGAGGTGTGCATTTTGACATCAAAAGAACGACATACCGCATTACTTGAATATATGACGGAACATGGCAAGACCGAAGTATCTACACTTGCAGAATATCTGCATACATCTAAAGTAACAATCCGTAAGGATTTAGACACGCTGTCCGGACGCGGCATTATAAAAAGAGAGCGTGGTTATGCTGTACTAAAAGATCCCGGGGATATCAATTACCGTATGGCCTTTCATTACGATAACAAGCAGAAGATTGCACAGTCTGCCGCATCACTTGTAAAGGACGGCGAGACGTTGATCATTGAATCTGGTTCGACTTGCGCACTTTTCGCAGAAGAACTTGCCAAAACAAAACAGAACATTACGATTATTACCAATTCCGTATATCTTGCCGATTACGTTGCTGACTATAGCAATATCCAGATCATTCTTTTGGGCGGTACTTTACAGCCGAAAGGCAGATCCCTGGTCGGTCCTCTTACCAAACAAGCTATTAAAGCGTTTCATGTAGATAAAATATTTACCGGAACCGATGGCTTTTCCAAAGAGTTCGGATTCACCGGAGAAGATCTGACACGTACTGATACTGTACGTGAAATGACAAACTCTGCAGATCACACCTACATTCTTGCCGATTCTGCAAAATTTCGTCAATCCGGAGCTGTTGCTTATCTACGGTTTCAGGATGTTTATCAGCTCATTACCGATGCCGGCATTTCCGAAGAGGAAAAATCTTTTCTCTCCGAAAAGGGAATCCGGATACTGGTTGCACAGTAATCACTTATTTATTTCATATTATTAATTTTCAGGAGGTTTCTTATGAAATATTTATTAGACACAGCTAATCTTGATGCAATTCGTTACTATACAGACATTTTCCCAATCGCCGGTGTTACATCAAATCCATCGATTGTAAAAAAAGAAGGAAAGATTGATTTCTTTGCGCATATGAACGAGATCCGTTCTATCATCGGAATGGACAAGACTCTGCATATTCAGGTTACGGCACTGGACACTGACGGAATGCTCCGTGATGCAGAGACGATCCTTAACAAAGTAGACGATCAGGTATGCGTCAAAGTTCCTGTTACATTAGAAGGTATCAAAGCGATTAAAACCCTCAAAAAACAGGACGTTAATGTAACCGCTACCGCAATCTACAGCAAACAGCAGGGATTCCTTGCCATGGAAGCAGGAGCTGATTATATCGCACCATACTTTAACAGGATGGAAAATATGGGAATCGATCCGGATGATGTCATTGCTTCTTTTGCAGAAATGATAGGACTTTACGGATATCACACACAGATTCTTGGCGCAAGCTTTAAGAATGCAGGCCAGGTTGACCGCGCTTTCCTTGCCGGTGCACAGACAGCAACCATGGATCCTTCCATCTTATCAGCTGCACTGACACAGGCTCATATTCTGAAAGCCGTAGATGATTTTGATGCTGACTGGAAATCTGTATATGGTGATGTAACCATCTCGGAACTCCAGTAAGTAATACATATCCCTCCCCTGGGATAGCAAAACTCTGGAGAAGATTTGAACAATCTCTTCTCCGGAGTTTTTATTATGTTTTTTATTCTAATTCTTCTTCCTGTCTTTTTGTCACCTGACAGTAACGTGCATATGCCTGACTCCACTCTTCTGTATTCTGCGGTTCATAATAACAGGTCGCCTCAGAACGTTCAATGATCTCTCTTGCTTCTTTGATATCTTTGATCTGGCCAAGTGCGATCATCTGTACTGCAATATTTCCAAATGCAGTAGCTTCTACTGGTCCTGCAGCTACGCGGCAGCCGGTTGCATTAGCCGTCATCTGGCAGAGCAGTTTACTCTGGATTCCTCCACCGATCATATGGATCGTGTCATACTTCTTATTCAGGCAATACTGTATCTTATCCAGTTCCCTTCTGTATTTCATTGCAAGACTCTGATTGATGCAGCATACGATCTCGCCCGGCGTCTCCGGTACTGTCTGACCCGTCTGTTTACAATATTCACGAATCCTGCGCGGCATATTGCCAGATGATACAAATTCTTCTGCATTGGCATCCACAAAGTTCTGGAATAATTCCACTTCTTTTGCCTGTGTCTCCAGTTCTCCGAAGCTATATTCATTGCCTTCCCGGATCCATTGCCTTCTGCTTTCCTGCACCATCCAAAGACCGGTCAGATTCTTAAGGAAATTAATCTTTCCTCCATAACCGCCTTCATTCGATACATTCATCTCAAGTGATTTTTCTCCAATAACCGGCTCATCCAGTTCTGTGCCATACAGACTCCATGTACCACAACTGATAAAGATAAAATCTTTTTCCTGCGTTGGGACTGCTGCCGATGCACTCTGTGTATCATGAGAGGCTACAGCTATAACCTTCATCGAATTCACGCCAAGTTCTTCACAGATTTCTTTTTTCAGAGGACCGACGATACTTCCACTTGCGATCAGCTCCGGGAATAATCCTTTCTTCAGTCCGATCCGTTCTATCACTTCTTCCGACCACTCTCTTTTCCGGATATCCAGGAGTGAGGACGTTGTTGCCATCGTATACTCTGCTTTCTTTTCTCCTGTCAGGAAATAGTTAAAAAGATCCGGTGTAAAGAGGAATTTATTCGCTCTTTCTAACATCCATGGGCGATTTTCTTTCAATGCATTTAACTGAAAGATTGTATTGAAGTAGTTAAATTCATTTCCTGTTATATTATAAAGTTCTGATTTCGGGATCTTCGTAAATACTTTTCTGTCCATTCCGCGTGTCCGCTCATCACGATAATGTACGGCATTTTCCAGAAGTGCACCATGTTCATCGATCAGTCCAAAATCCACGCCCCATGTATCAATCCCCATACTGTCAATGGTTCCATATTTTTTCGCTTTGACAATTCCCTGCTTGATCTCAAAGAACTGCCGGAGTGTATCCCAGTACATCGTTCCGTTTACGATAACAGGATCATTCGAAAAGCGGTGGATCTCTTTCATCTCTATTTTCCCATCTTTCAGGGCGCCGAGAATTGCCCTTCCACTGGAAGCACCAAAATCAAATGCCAGAACATAATGTGTATTCTGATTTTCCATCCTGTACGCTCCTTTCTTTCCCGTTTTTCAGCTCTTTTGTGATTATTTTTTCAGTTTGTCGGCAGGATGTCTTCCTGTCAGTCCATACTGGCTTCTCATAGAATAAAGTCTCAGTACCTGTTCTTCCGGAAGTTCTTTCGGGCCGCCAAGCATTTTTGCCTGATACAGAAGTCTTGCATAGAACTCCAGTGATTCCATCTTGAAATACGCATTCATCAGGGAATCGGAATAGGTCAAAGCTCCATGGTTTTCCAGAAGTACTGCATCATAATAATCCAGATATTCTGCAACTGCATCCGGAATCTCGTCTGTAGAAGGTGTTCCGTATTTTGCAAGCGGTACTTCTCCAAGTGACAGTACTGCTTCCGGCATGATCTTCTCTGTCAGACCCATTCCACAACATGCGAATGATGTTGCATACATCGGATGTGCATGTACAACAGATTTTACATCTGGTCTTTCTTTATAAACACGCATATGCATCTTAATTTCCGAAGAGGGACGGAATCCTTCATTAGCCTCTAATACATTCGCATTCTCATCTACTTTACAGATGAATTCCGGTGTCATGAACCCTTTACTTACACCTGTTGGTGTGCATAAGAATTCGTGATCGTTTAATTTTACGGAAAAGTTTCCATCATTAGCCGCCACCATGCCTTTGTTATATACGCGTCTGCCCACTTCACACATCTGTTCCTTGATTTCTAATTCTGTCATCTTTTTTCCTCCTTGATCTCTTAGATTCTTTTACAATCTGACTGCCGCCTGATTGATATAATACATTGCTGCTCCGATCGCGATCACATTCTCTCCATCTTCACAGACTTTTACATAATCCTTTGCACTTTCTTCCCGGTAGATATCCTGGCTGTCCAGAATCCCCCATACTTTTTCGATGAAGTAGTCCGCATATTCTCCCAGTTCACCGCCGATCAGCACCGTGTCATCATACAGCATACGGATATTGAATACCGCATCACTGAGTCTTTCCACATATTCGTCAAGAATTCGTTCATATTCCCGATTCCCCTGATCGATCCCGGCAAAAAAATCTTTTAATTCTCCTCCCGCCGCATCTTTCAGGATCAATGTATTGCAATACGCATCAAAACATCCATAATTACCGCAATAACAACGTCTTCCATTTTTTTCAAGACGCATATGTCCGATCTCACCGGCCCGGTTATGATTCCCATTATAGACTTCATCCTGCACAAGAACAGTTCCACCGATACTGCTGTTCAAGGACAGGTAGAATACATTCTGTCCGAGTTTTAGCTTCTGGTTGTATCCAGCTGCCGTCATATCATGAAACAGCCGTGTTTCAACCGGAATGTACTTTGCAAGTTCTTCTCTTCGGACATCTGACATTTGCTCCGTAAAACTGCAGGTCACACGTTCTCCCTCATTATCTGTCAGCCCTTCTACTGTGATTCCCACACCCAGGATCTCTCCTTCTTTTAATCCCATCTCCCGTACCAGACGTTGATATAATTCACCTATTTTCCGCCTGTAATTATCATCCGACCGAAACTTTAACTTTTCTGTAATCACATTTCCAATTACATTCCCCTGCAGATTCAGAACAAGTCCTTTCATATAACGTTCCGATAACTGGATACCAATCGCACATCTTGCATTTTCATCGCAGCTATACGCCATCGATGACCGGCCGCCTGTATTGGTTGTACTTTTTTCAGCCCGGATCAGTCCTGCTTCTTCCAACTCTGTAACGATACTGGTCACGGTCGGAAAACTTAAGTTCAGCTCTTTCGCCACATCGGCTCTTGCTGCCATCGGATTCTTTTTGATATATTCAAATGTCTGTTCCCGGTTCAACTGCCGTATCTTTATTGTATCAATCTTTGTTCCCGTCATCTGTATTACCGCAGCTCCTCCTTCAATCCTCCATTATTCACATATCGTTGGATTGTCATCTTATATTACAATTTCAAATTTCTGTTCATCATTCAATGCCACCTTGGTACAGTCATTCATGTAGGTTCCTTCCGGTAATACAATCAGACTCTGCAGTTCTTCTACATTCACGGGCATAGCTGCCAGATGCCATACTGCCGCATCCAGTTTTACCATCGTTCCTTTTGGTACAATAAACGCTTCTGTCAGTTCAGTCACTACATCCCCGCCGGACTTTGGTGCTACATGCAGAACAGCGTCATCATTCAACGGCATAAACATCTCCCATGTCGTCTTATGATATTCCAGTTCCTCTACAATATACTTCTCCGGTTTACTCACTTTCAGTGTTGAAAAACCTATCCTTTTCTCTGATGACACTGCAATCCGGTCCGGATAAAATGTAAAAAATCCTCCGCCCAATCCATATCCTTCTCCATCGACTGCAGACCAGAATGTTCCGTACTGTCTGAATGCATCTGCTGTTAATGGCTTCGCCTGAATTGTTCTCATAATTGTATCTCCTTTCGTTATTTAAAATACTTTTTAAATGTGGTTTAATATATATTAAAATAATATTATTTTTCAAAAAATTCAAGCGCATTTAACAAAGAACTCTGTTTTCTCTTTTTTCACCAAAAACAGAGTTCTCTTTTTATCTATTTTCACAATTTACTATTGCACTCCCACATCACATCGATGTAGACTCCATATCCAGACGTTTGATAATATCTTCCTGAATATCCGGTGACAGATCCAGGAAATTCACAAACGTTCCATGAATTCTCATAATATATACTCCGCTTGGTGCATATTTCTTCGGATTCGCCAGTACTTTTCTTAGCATCTCCGGTGTGGTTACATTAACATACAGGTAGAATGGAGAGATTCCGTCTGTCTTCTTAGGATTGAAGAAGAGTGGGGCCATGATCTTGTCTTTGAATTCCATTCCTTTGCCTTCCATAGTTTCACTCTTGAAGTAATTTGGATTAATTCCAAGGTGAGATGCACATCCGCCATTCATCTTATCAAATGGAAGTTTCATGTTAGACATGATTCTGAATCCGAGTCCCTGATGCGCTTCGCCGTATAATGGGTCGATACCATATCCAAGCTCTTCTCTTGCAAGTCTTCCGTCCGGTGTTGCACCTACCCAGTAGCCATACAAGAGGTGAGTAGACGGTGAAGCCCAGTCTGCACGGAATGCATTGCCAAGATAATTCTTCTTAGAGCATACCATGTCACTTACTTTTCCTGCAATTTCCGCTGCATCCTTATCTACAGATGCGATGTTATTGCCATATTTCTTTGCTTTCATCAGATACTGACGCATCTCCGGATCATGTTCAAAGTTATCACGAAGTGCCTCTACCATACGTTCTGCATCTTCCGGTCTTTCTGCAAGCAGCGTATCAATTGCCGCAAATGAATCTGCTACTACAGACAGTCCATGGATCAGACAGCCGCTTCCGTTATATTTTGTTCCCTGTGTTTTTGTATCTCTGGTGTCTACGCCGGTCTTTATTCCATCCATCAGAGTTGAGAGAAATGGTACCTGTAAGATAGAGATTGCTTCAGAGGCTGCATTGGCACATTCTACCATCTGGTCTACGTATTCTTCCAGGTTCTCATAGAAGATCGGGCGGATATTCTGAAGCAGTTCCAGTGCGTTCTTACATCCGTTTTCTTCATAACTCTTGCCAAACTTCTTTCCTGAGATTTCTGATTTTCCATCATTTATGCACAGTTCCAGAACTTTTGCCATATTAAGCCAGCTGTTGGTTGTATTACCATTATCTTTACCCATGATTAGAGGCTCCTGACATCCTGCTACCGAGTAGTTTTCCAGATCCTGTGGTTCTACATGATTCTTCTCTTTTAAGAACTCAAATACGGAATCATCGTTAAAGAAAGACGGTGTCAGGCATCCAGGTGTGAATAAAAATCTTCCAAGGCTTTCATATAATTTATCCGGTGTATTCTTATGTAATTTCACAGACAGGATCGGCTGTGGAAGGTTCATGTCATAATATGCATCTAACAGCGCATACGAAGTCGGGTTTGTCATATCCTCTCCTGTATTGGACTTTCCGCCAATGATCAGGTTCTGTGAAATTGCCCAGCTTCTGTCTGCTACGTTATAGAATACAAGCAGGTGCTTTAATAATGCGGCTGTCATGTCTCTGCCTGTATCTTCTTTGCTTCTGTAAGGTTCGAAGATACGGTCTGCATTTCCAACAGAGAAAGCATATGGGTTCGGTGTCTGCTCCAGGCACATTACCTGCCACATAATGATAAACAACTGAATTGCCTCATACAGATTCTCTGCTCCGTTCTCCGGTACTTTTCTAAGCGTTGCAGCCATCAGTTTAAAGCGCTCTTTATCTTTCGCTTCCAGTCCTTTCGCTTTTTCTTCTGCCATATCCGCATATCTGTTTGCAATGATCACTGCTGCATCCAGTGCAATATCCATAGCATCAAAATATACCTTCTTATCTTCATCTGTTTCTTTTGCTTTATTTACTTTGATCTGCTCTTTTAATCCTTTCACACCGACTTTTAATGCACCTCGCATATCTGGAATCAGATGTCCGGTAACCTGCTCGATAAAGAAGATTGCCTCGCTTGTCTTGTCGCCTGCAATATCATAAGCTGCACAGAGTGCCTGTGCAAATTTTGTATTTTCATTGTATTTTTTCAGATCATCAATTCTTTCCCGTGTAATATCCCCAATTGGATCAATATCACCAAATACAGCAACCGGATCACAGTATCCTGTAAATGAATCTACCGAAAATGCAGGATTGATCAGTGCATAAGATCTTGCAAATGCATCGTCCTGTGTTCCCGCAAAAATATGATAATCACTGAGCCACAGTGGAATTCTCTTTGCAATTTCTACCAGTGTCTTTGAGATACGGATACTATCAACATCTTCTTTGAACTTCTCATCGCACTCTCTCATGATCTCTTTTGCAAGAAACCATCCTTCCAGGTGATCGGTTGCCCTTTCTTCTTTGAATCTTTCTTTTGCCAGTTCTGTAATTTCCTGTGCGTTTAAAATACTTTCGATCTTCATATCCTGCTTCTCCTCCTTTTTGAAGCTTTTATCGAAAACCTTTCTTTTGCCTTTAGGTTTTCTTATATTTAAGTCCCGCATCTTTGATCATCTGACGGAACTGTTTTACCAGTTCCTGATCTACGTACGCATCTTTGGTCATGCGGTATTTCCATCCACACTCTTCCCATTTTTTCTTACCGAATTCGTGATAAGAAAGCACTTCAAATGTTACATTGTCTCCATTGATTTCTTTAAAAAAGCGGACAAATGCTTCCAGATCTTCCGTTGCATTGTTCACGCCACCGATCAACGGAACTCTTACATGAAAATACGGATGCTCTTTTGCTGCTTTCCTGATATTTTTCATAATCTCTTCATTCGCACCGCCTGTGTATTTCTGATGTTTTACCGGATCACATAACTTACAGTCCATAATCAGCTGATCAACATATGGGAACAATTCTTCTGTCCTTATATGCGTTCCATTTGTCTCAATTGCTGTATTGATTCTGTGTTCTTTCAGTTTTTTCAATGACTCAAGAAGTTCTTCAAACTGCATTGTTACTTCCCCTCCGGTAAATGTAACTCCGCCGCCATCGTAAAACATCATTTCGTTATTCAAGACTTCTTCTACGATCTCGTCAACCGTATAATTCTGGTAAGACAAATACATCCCCTTTGTATCATGTTCTGTGATGCACTCATGATTTTTACATTCTACACAGATGGTCCTGTCTACTTTTGTTCCACTGATCGCTCCATGCGGACAGATGCTTTCCAAAATCCACTCCGGATCTGATACGATCGTTCCTTTACACTGCATCCCCTCCGGGTTCGCACACCATGGACACTTCAGATTACAGCCTTGCATATGATATACCAGTCTGTTTCCATCTCCGTCCTGGGAGTAATTGAATCCTTTCTGAAATATCTTCATCTGTCATCTGTCCTTTCTTAATAGTTAGTCTCACTATAACCTGAACAGATCTGCGTTATGTCCATATAACTCACGGAATATCGCGAACTGTTCTTCATAGTATTTCTGGTTCTCATGGTTTGGTGTTACAATTGTATCTTTCATATGTACCAGTTTATCGCAGGCTTCCTCATAGTTTCCGAATTCTCCGGCCGCAATTGCTGCTGTTATCGCAGCTCCGATGCATGCCTGTTCATTTCCCTGATTTGTATAGATCTCGCAATCGAAGATATCTGCCTGCATCTCCAGAAAAAGCTTTCCTCTTGCCCCTCCACCGGATGCTATAATTTTGTGATATTCAATTCCGAGGTCTTTAAATATTTCTATCGATGTCCGAAGTCCGAATACAATTCCTTCCATCGTGCTCCGGATCATATGCGCTCTTTCATGTTTCAGTGTCATTCCAAAGTAAATGCCTTTTGCATTCGGATCATTATATGGCGTTCTCTCGCCACTCAGATACGGAAGGAATACCAGTCCCTCGCTTCCTGCAGGTACAGTCGCCGCAAGTGAGGTCATCTCATCATAAGATCCCATCTCCAGAATGTTGTTCATCAGCCACTTCAGCGCAACACCGCCGCTTAAGTGTGCTCCCATCAGCATCCATAAGTCTTCTTTCACATGACAGAATGTATTGGTCCGGAATTTTTCATCATATAATGGTTCGTTAAATCCTCCCGAGATCTGACAGGACGTTCCGATGTTCGCTGCAAGTATGCCCGGCCGGATAATTCCGTTACCCACGCCCTGCATCAGAGTATCGCCACCGCCATAGGCGATCTTGATTCCTTCTTTTAATCCGGTCTGTTCTGCACATTCTTTATTAACTGTTCCCGCTGCTTCGTATGCTTCATGACATTCCGGGAAGATTTCTTTTGGCATCTGAAGTTTCTCTATCAGCCCCCATGCCCAGTCACGCTTCTTTGTATCGAATATTGCACCACTTGACGCATCCGACATGTCCGTTCCGATCTCTCCGCACATCTTATAACGGATATAATCTTTCGGGAAGACTACATAACGGATCTTTTCAAAATTCTCCGGCTCATGTTCTTTCACCCACATCAGTGAGGAGATCAAGAATCCTGTACTAAGTGAATTCAGCACGGTTCCACGATATGTATCCTTTCCTGTGATGTCGTATATCTTCTGGATCTCTTTTTCTGATCTCTGGTCTGCCCAGATGATTGCATTGCGAATCAGCTTGCCGTCTGCACCTATCATAACCAGTCCGTGCATCTGTCCGGAATAACCGATCCCATGAATCTTAGCTGATTCCTCCGGATATCTCTTCACAAGATCTGTAATCGTCTCTTTTGTTGCCTCCCATAACTTCTCCATATCCTGTTCTGCATATTGTAACTTTTCTTTAATAATGTCATACCCAATCTGAGAAGTTCCGACTGTCTTTCCCTCGCTGTCCATCAATAATGATTTCACGCTGGATGTTCCTACATCCACACCAAGATAATAATTCATAACTGCTCTCCTTTTGGTATTGTCGAGTAGTACCATTTATTTTCTAATATAAGGGACGGAATATATAATAGTTCCGCCCCTTGTTTTTTTACATTCGAAACTGCTTAATCTGCAATCTTTATCATGACCTTTCCGGCTCTTCTGTATTCAGGCTTTGTAAATACATCTGCAATATCATCCAATGGTACAATATTTGTGATCAAGTCCTCCAAACGTAATGTCTTTGACTCCAGAACCTGTATTGCTCTCTCGTACGTATAAGGATTGATAAATGATGATGTAATATGCAATTCTTTCTTAAACACATCATCCGGCTTCAGTGGGAAACTATCCTCTGGAGAAGCAAGACCAAAAAACATTACTGTCGCACCCTTACCGGCAAATTTCACTGCATCTTCCTGTGTATGTATATTTCCCACACACTCAATTACAACATTTACATTCGGTGTATATTCATCCAACACCGCCTGAACATCTTCGTTTATTGGATCGATTACTTTTGTTGCGCCTAATTTTAATGCAAGTTCACGTTTTTCTTCTACCGGTTCGGACAGGATCAGCTTTGTTGCACCTTCATTCTTTGCAAGCTGCAACATGATCATTCCAATCGGTCCTCCGCCTATAACAAGCACCGTATCACCGGATTTAATATGACAGAGATCTATTCCATGCAGGCAGCAGGAAACTGGTTCTGCCATTGCAGCCTCGATAAAACTCAGATCATCCGAAAATGTATACAACTGTTTTTCATGCATAATAACATATTCTGCAAATCCTCCATCTACAGTTGTACCCACACCAATATTATCTGTACAAAAATGCTGCATAGCATTTTTACAGAAATAACATTCCCCACACATATCATTCGGGTCACCGCTCACACGGTCCCCCACTTTAATTCTATTTACATTAGCTCCGATTTTTTTTACAACTCCCGAAAACTCATGCCCCGGAATCAACGGCGGTGTAACTTCAAAAGATCCTCCATCACCATTAAAAATGTGCACATCCGTTCCACATACTCCACAATACTTTACCTGGATCAACACTTCATTGTCTTTCAGTTCCCTTACCGGAACATCTTCTACTACCAGATTATGTTTTCCGTAATATACTGCCGCTTTCATATTGTACCTCCATAGTTTAATTTTTAACTTGCTTCTTTTAATGGCATTATAGCACGATACCATTATTCTATCAATATTTTAACTTAAATTATCTCAAAAAACTCATCAATCATATGGATTGCTGCTCCCACTCCTGTCGGTTCTTTCTTATATTTAGAAGGAACAAGATACCTTTCTGATTTTTCCTTAAATGAATCTCTGGCATCTACCCTGGCACACAGATCTTCCATATACTTCTCTATATATGCCCCTACATAACCGCCGATTACAATTTTCGTATCATATAACATACGTATGTTGTGAATACCTATTGACAAATATTCTAAATATCTGTTCCAATGGCGCCTTGCTCCGAGATCCTTCGTTTCTAATAATTCAAAGAACTTTTCCAGATCACCATCCGCATATTCTGCAAGCACATTTGCTCTACACACTGTGTCAAAACAACCCCTTTGGCCACAATAGCATCTGTCTCCGGCTTTCGGAATAATCGTCATGTGTCCGATTTCACCGCTTTTCCTGCGTTCTCCCTCAAATATTTTATTAGCAACAATCACAGCTCCACCTACACTGTTGCTAAGACTAAGATAGAATGCATCATCCAGGTCATTTCTGTCCCATACTTCCGCATAACCTGCTGCTGCCGAATCATGGAACAGTCGGTTATGATATGGAATATATTTCGCAATATCTGCTCTGGTCACTCCTGTGAAATTAAGCGTAAGCCCGTAAGTAACCCTTTCACCATCATCACTGATCAATCCCTGAACTGCAATCCCGACTCCGAGAAATCTGTCATCCGAAAGACCAGTATCCTTTTTGACTTCTTCTACCGTCTCTCCAATCTTTCTCAGATAATTATCGTCATTCAAATCAAAATTCTCCCTGACCCTGATCAGACTGATAACATTACCGGATAAATCTACTGCCACACAATTAATATGATGCCTGTTTAAATACAAGCCGACTGCATATCTGGCTTTTTCTATGTAGGAATAAGCGGTCGCATTTCTCCCCCCTGTATTTGATATTTTTTTTGACGTATCAATCAATCCCAACTCCGCCAGATTATTTAAATTCTGCGTGATCGTCGGAAGACTCAGCCCTAATCCGATCACAATATCCTGCTTTGATACTGCTCCCTGTTCCCTGATATATTGATATATTAACTGACTTTTCTTCAAAACTCTTCCCCTTGTCTACTAAAGTATTTAACGAAAATATTTTAGCAAAAATATTTCAGCAAAAAATCCCGGTAAAATAAACTTTTACCGGGATTTTAATATCTTTTCAGCTTTATTATTAGTTAGCCTGTCTCTTCTTCTGGATACAGTCAAAACCAACAGCAAGGACAAGTACAATACCAAGTACGATATCCTGAATCCAGGTATTGATATTCATAAGCACCATACCATTATTCAATGCCCCAATAATAAATGTACCAGCTACAACACCAGACATTCTACCGGAACCACCTGCTACAGACACACCTCCAAGGACAACGCAGGTAATAACTTTGAATTCGTAGCCAAGTCCTGCATTACCCATACCGGAATTTGTTCGTGACAAAAGTACAATACCGGCAAGTCCTGCAAAAAATCCTGATAATGCAAATACCAGATATTTAACTCTTCCTGTACGGATACCAGAAAGTCTTGCAGCTTCAATGTTACCACCTACTGCATAGAAATAACGTCCAAAATATGTCTTATTCAGAATAAATGCTCCAATGATAAAGCAGATAATCATAATAATTACCGGAATAGGTACCGGTCCAACCCATCCTGCACCAAATACAGAGAATTTTTCAGGGAATCCATTGATTGGCTGTCCATTACACATAATCAATGCAATACCGGAAAATGCTGTTTGTGTCGCAAATGTTGCGATCAGTGCCGGGATACCGATTGTCGCTACCATGAAACCATTCAAAAGACCAATCAGTGTAGATGCCAGTAACGAAATCAGTACTGCAAGATACATATTAACACCGAACTCAACCATCAGTTTTGCACATAAAATATTAACGAATGTAATAACAGATCCTGTACCAAGGTCGATGTCACCCAGCAAGATAACAAACATCATACCTACAGAAGCAATTCCCCATACAGCGACCTGACGCAGCATAATTAATAAGTTACTCATTGTAATGAATCTTGGATTTGCAATTGTAAATGCAATTACAAGAACGATAAATACTAACCAGATAGCCTGGTCTTTTAAAACTCTTGATACTTTGTTTTCTTTCATTTGTCTAACCCCTTCCTATGCCTATTTATCTCTTGCTGCGGATGCATATGTCATAATTACTTCCTGGGTGAACTCCTTTTTTGAAAGTTCTCCTGTCATGTTTCCTTCTGAAAGAACCACAATTCTGTCAGACATACCCATCAACTCTTCCATCTCTGAAGAAATCATTAAAATTGTCTTTCCCTGATTCTCAACAAGATCGTTCATCAATTTATAAATCTCATATTTTGCTCCAACATCAATTCCTCGTGTTGGTTCATCAAAGATAATCAATTCCGAATCTGCTGCCATCCACCTTCCAAGGATAACCTTCTGCTGATTACCACCACTTAAATTTTTAACCAGCTGATTCAGGGAAGGAGTCTTAATTGCCATATTTTCTTTATATTTTTCTGCAATTTCCTGTTCCTGCTTATTGTTTATAACGCTGAGTTTGGAATTGCGCTCATAGATTGGCATATTAATATTATTCTTAATAGAAATACCCAACATAGCACCATGACGTTTTCTGTCTTCCGGCACCAGAGCAATTCCAAGATCAATCGCTTCTCTCGGGCTCTTCGGATCTATCTCCTTACCATTAAAAATCATTTTTCCTGATTTTTTTCTGACTGCCCCGAATATCATCTCGGCAAGTTCTGTTCTTCCGGCTCCGACCAGTCCACCAAGTCCAAGAATCTCGCCTTTATGAATCTTTAAGCTGATATCCGTATCTCCGTTACCTGTTACATTTTGTAATTCAAGAACAACTTCGTCTTTCTTAACACAATCTTTTCTAGGTGGATAACTTTGTGTAAGTTCACGTCCTACCATCAATTTAATCAATTCCTGGACTTCACTGTCCTTTGTGATCAATGTCTTTACATATTCTCCGTCACGCATAACCAGAATACGGTCTGACAGACGGTATATTTCTTCCAATCTATGAGATATGTAAATAATAGAAACCCCTTCTTTACGAAGTCTTTCTACTACTTCAAACATACTCTCAACTTCTGCACTTGTCAAAGGCGCAGAAGGTTCATCCATAATCAGTATTTTTGCATTCTGCTGAACTGCTTTTGCTATTTCAACCATCTGCTGATATCCAACCGTCAGGTTCTTCATCAGTGCCTTCGGGTCAATCTTAATATGAAGAGCTTCAAATGCTTTTGCCGCCTCTTCTTCCATTGCTTTTTTATCAATGACTATTCCTTTACGGATAGGTCTTCCCAGGAATAAGTTTTCTGCTGCTGACAGTTCTTTCACATTGTTAAATTCCTGATAAATAATTGCAATACCATTTTCCGATGCCAACTGTGGTGTCATGCTAGAAAACTCTTTGCCATTTACTATAATCTTTCCAGAAGTTGGAATAACCGCTCCAGAGCAACACTTAATCAATGTAGATTTTCCAGCTCCATTTTCTCCAATCAGAGCCAGAATCTCGCCTGGCTTTAATTCCAACGTAACGTCCTTCAACGCTACAACACCCGGGTATTCTTTTCTTATATGCTGTAACTGTAATACATATTCTTCGCTCATGTTCATCCCCCGTGATTCTACTAATTAACAGAGGCGGCGTAATGCCGCCTCCTTTTTAATCTGTTTCAGTTTTATGACTGTTTTACATTCCTTTTAAGATCTCATCAATGTTATCTGTTGTGATAGGTTTGATTGTTCTGTAAACGTTGTGATCATCACCCTCAAATTTCTCACCGCTTAAGATTCTTTCATACATTTTCATACAAGCTTTTGCTGTATCTTCGTTAGATCCTTCAAATCCAACGATAGATCTTACTGCTTCATTTCCAGCTTTCAGGGAATTCAGCTGCTGCTCTGTAACGTCTGTTGTAATAACACCTACGTTCTCTGGAATTTTTCCTTTTCCGTATTTCTGAAGAAGAGCTTCATTCGAACCGATCATAGCACCAGCTCCGACTCCAACGAATACATTAGCATCTGGATGTGCAGAAAGTACAGACTCTACGTTGCTCTGTGCTTCCGGTGCTTCCAGACCATCAACTTCTGCGATCACTTCATAATTGTCTTTGCAATTTTCTTTCAGACCTTCTTTGATACCATCAGCTCTTTCTTTCAGAACCTTTGTTGAAGGATATCCGATAACTGTAACCTGTGCTTTATCATCTGCTGTAAATTTATCGTTGATAAATTCAGCTGCTGTTTTACCAATCTCTTTACCAAGCTCTGTATTGTCCAGTACCCAGTTAGCCGTTGTGTTTTCCATCGGGTCATCCCAGCACATTACTTTAATATCAGCATCAAGAGCTTCTTTACAGATGTTCTCTACCGCTTTTGCATCAGAAGGGTGAACCATGATCAGGTCACATCCCGATGTAATGAAGTTCTCAATCTGGCTAACCTGTGTAGCAGAGTTGTCTTCGCAGTCGATCAATGTGTAATCCCAGCCTTTGTCCTTTAACTGTTCTTCGAGTTTTCCCATAACTCCTGCCCAGTACGCATTGCTTAATGACTGAATTGTAATTCCGACTTTGTACTTTTTGTCTTTGGAATCTCCGCTTTCTGACTTGCTGTCCGATCCTCCGTCTTTGCTTCCGCATCCAACTGCCATAGCTGCTACCATCGTTACGCACAGTAAGATACTTACGATTTTCTTTTTCATAGATTGTCCTCCTTGAAATTAATAATTTTATTCGTATAGCCGTTGCTATTAGCTATCTTATAATGATATAACCGGTCAATTTAGAAGCATGTAAATGCTCCATCTACGATGATATCTGATCCGGTTGTAAATGTACTTGTGTCTCCTGCAAGATATACCAGAATTGACTGTAATTCTTCCGGTTTTCCAAGGCGTCCCATAGGAGCCATTGCATTCCACTGCCCAATCAGTGGTTTCAGATCATCTCTTGACATGATCAGATCTGTTCCAATGTATCCCGGGCTTATGCAGTTGACTCTGACACCTTTCTTTGCCCATTCTACAGCAAGTGATTTTGTCAGAAGACTTACTCCTGCTTTTGACGCATTGTATCCACACTGTGGCTGCGGAACATTTACAATATGTCCTGACATAGAAGCTGTATTAATGATGGAACCATAACCCTGTTTTAACATTACTCTTCCTGCTGCTGTTGCACAAAGGAAAACGCCTGTCAGATTGATATCAATTACTTTCTGCCACTGAGCAAGTGTCATCTCCTCAGCCGGTGCATTTACTGCGATTCCGGCATTGTTATAACATGCATCAAGTTTTCCATATGTATCAACCACTTTAGCTACCATTGCTTCAACCTGATCCTGCTTTGTAACATCACATTCAATTGCGATTGTCTTAGAACCTGTCTTTTCTGCAATCTCATCTGCTACTTTCTGAGCCCCTTCAAGATTAATATCTACGATTGCTACATCTGCCCCTGCTTCTGCAAATGCCATGGCTGCACATTTTCCGATTCCGCTCGCAGCCCCTGTTACGTAAATTGCTTTCCCGTCAAGTCTCATGTTCTCAATAATTCCCATGTTGCCCTCCTTCCGGTTGTTAGCCGTGTCTGTTGGTTTTGATTCCGCATAACTCTTTTGTAAATCACTTTTACAAAAGCGCTTTGCATATCTTTGTTGGTATTATTATAATACTTGTTCTTTTGTTTGTGCAATATGCAATATCGACTAAATTTTGCATGTGTATTTTGTATAGTTTTAATAATGTTATTTATTTAACATTTGTCTATATTGTCTGTATATAGTTTTCTATTAATTTAATCGCAGCTCCAAGTGCAGATGCCTCCGCCCTGTAATCACAAGCTCTTACATAATTTCCATCATGACCAAACAAGTTCTTTTCCGCCACCATCTGACGTAATCTTGGTACATATGGTCCAATCAGATTACCTACATATCCACCCAGGACCACTTCACAATCAAAGCACATCCTGAGATTATCCACTGCTATTGCTAAATTATCCAGATATTCATCCCATATTTTTTCATACTCTGCATTTCCCTCTTCAAGCTTTTCAAAAAATATCTCCAATTTTCCTTCTGTAAGATCTGCAAGCCGGAGTGCCGAACAATACGCATCCAAACATCCTTTTTTTCCACAATAGCAGGTTCTTCCGCCCGGATGGATTACCATATGCCCAAATTCCGCACTCCGCCAGTTATCTCCCCGATACATATCAACAGCCTCAAGTTCATTTCCTGCCGTCATGATTACATTGCTGTTTTCAAACAGCACCGCACCACCAACAGTATTACTCAGCATAAGATATACCATATTACCACAATTCACATGCTCAGCACTTTCTGCAATCGCTGCACAATTCGCATCATTAAGAAGAACTGCCGGGTATTTAAAATGTTCTTTCCATTCACTGCAGGATACATTATAAATATCCAGTGCGTTGGAATATGTAATAAGCTGTTCTTTCTTATCTATAATACAAGGCATCGATATTCCGATTCCCAATATCTTATCTTCCGGTATTGCATTTTCTTCTATAAATCGTCTGGTAAATACAGCAAGTGCATCCAGATATTCATTCGTATATTCAAAACTCTTTCTGATCCTTACATGTTTTAATGCCTTTTCTGACAAATCTGTATACGTAATACTTATATGGTTTGCCGTCAGATCAATTCCGACTGCATATTTTATATCTTTTACCGCAGCAATTGCTTTTGCCTTTCTTCCTCCCGTTGATTTTAACTCCCCGGCTTCCTTTAGCACACCTTCTTCTTTCAGTTCATTCACAATTGTAAGAACCGTCGGTCCACTGATATCTAATGCAGCAGAAATCTCCGGCATACTCGTCTCTGCCTGTCCGTTCACATATCTGAATACACGGTTTCTATTCTGTCTTTTCACTTCTACGCTGTTCGTGCTTCTTTTCATAATTTCTGCCCTCTACTTTATTAAGTATTTTATTTAAGTGTTTTTATAACATCTATATTATATCATGTTACAAAAAAGAATACAAATATTTTTCACAATTCTTTTCACTTAATTTGCACACTTTTGTGCCATTTGTATATACAGTTTTAAAATTATAATTATCTACTTCAAAAAAACAGATGACACAGTTTCTGTGAGTATAACCTCTTTCTTTTCTGTATCACCTGTTTTTGTAGTTTTATTCATTCTTTATATATAAGATATCCGCCACCGAACAGCTCCCATATTCTGTCTCTATCACAGTACATGGCCATGCTTTCGTTCTGGTAAATATCCCGACACCCTTATCCGTAAGAAATGTAGTCTCCTCGCACTTTGTCCCTGCAATTGTTGGATTCCATGCATATGCCTGATTCTTCTTAATTACACCTTTCGTCTCTGGTGTTACTGTAAATTCCCTGCAGCCATATCCGGTCGGTCCGCCCTGATGGTGCATCTTCCATTCCTCCGGGCATCCTTCTTTTGCATATAATTCCTGTGCTTTCCGAAAATACGCCTGATAACCCATACCGTCTTTCATCAGATTCTGCATTGCCGCAAATATCTTCTGCGTCTTTTGCATTCTTCCCTTAATCTCTTCCGGCACCGGCACAAAATACACCATTCTGGTCATACTGATATTTAGTCCATACTTTTCACCGCCCAATACTAGTGATATTCAGCTTCGTAATACGATTGATTGCAAGTATCTGATGGCACTTAGTGCGATCGGACTTGGAGATTATGAGAAAGCCCGTGACGGATTGGATGAGGTGCTTGCACTTCAAAGAAATCATCTGGGAGCGATAGAACATGTGAGGTATCTTGAAGAAATGGGTGTTTAATTCACCGCTTAGGATGCCCGAACAATAAAAAACAGAGCAATATCGTATCTCTAAGCAGAAGAGTTCTCATACGATATTGCTCGTTTTAGTATAACTTTATAGTCTCTTAATCTCAATTTGCGGTAAGATTCGCTCCATATCTTCTTTTACGAAGAATCCGGTTTCTTCTCTTAATGCTGCCGAGGCTGAGATTGCACTTGCAAGCCTTAATGTCTCCTGCACACTTAATCTCCTTTCGAATCCGAGTGCGAATCCTGCAATCATGGAATCACCGCATCCTACCGTATTTACCGCATCGATTCTTGGAACGATTGCCTGATATACGCCATCTGCACAGATCAGAAGGGAACCGTCTGCACCAAGTGAGATAACTACGATCTCGATACCCGCTTCGTGGATCTTCTTTCCTGCTTCAATCAGTTCTTCTCTGGTATCGCAGTGACTTCTGGTCAGCATACGGATCTCGTCGATATTCGGCTTCACCATTGTTGGTTTTGCCTCGATACCCATTTCCAGAAGTTTTCCGCTGGTATCAAGGATAACTTTCTTGCCGGCTTCTTTTACGATCGATACCAGTTTCTGATAAGCAGTTCCGTCCAGTCCTTTTGGTACGCTTCCGGACATTGCCACTACATCAGCCTTTGGTACTAATGTCTTGAATTTTTCACAGAAGCCTTCAAAGTCTTCTTCCGATACTGTAAATCCAGGCTCCAGGAATTCTGTCTGTACATGATTCTTTTCATCCCAGATATTGATGCACGAACGGCTTTCAGCCTCCATGTGATAGAATTCACTCTTGATACCAAATGGTTTCAATGAATCTACAATGTAATTTCCTGCATGGCCTCCTGCAAATCCGGTTGCAACTACTTCAGCACCTGCGATAGATGCTGGCTTTGACACATTGAGTCCCTTGCCACCAGGTGTATAAGTGCACTCAGCCACACGGTTTACTTCTCCTACCTGGAATTCTTTTACTACATATCTTTTATCAATCGCTGCATTCAACGTAACGGTTAATATCATCGCACTTATGCCTCCTATGCTTCGCTATCGATCAGAATCTTTCCTTTTACCAGTCCTTTTGTCTTATACATCTCAAATGCACTTGCGATCTCGCTAAGTGGAACTTTCTTGAAGATGAACGAGTCATCAAACTTCAATTCTCCAGTCTTAAAATAATGCGCTACTAACTCCCATTCATGTCCCGGGAATGGTGCGCTGTATGACATCCAGGATCCTGTCAGGATAAATTCTTTACGGTTTAAGTTCTCCCACTCTTTTACAGAGAAGGTAACTTCTTTTGTAGGAGTTCCAACGCAGCATACCTGTGCTTTGTTGGCAGCTAACTGGAATGCCATCTTAATTGTGATAGAATTTCCTGCTGTCTCATACACATAATCATAGCCTTTGCCACCTGTAAGTGCCATAGCTTTATCCATGAAGTCTTCTTCCAATGTATTGATTCCGGCCGTTGCTCCGAGACGTTTTCCTAATTCCAGACGTTCATCAGAGATATCAAATACAACAACTTCTTTTGCTCCGAAGATCTTAGCCCACTGCATAACGAACATTCCGATGGTTCCGCCTCCAAGGATGGCTACTGTCTTTCCACCTTTGAAGTCTACTCTTTCCAGTCCATGAAGTGCTACTGTTGCCGGCTCAAAGAATGCACCTTGTTCGAAGCTTACGCTATCTTCGAATTTTACAGCATTCTTTTCAGGAACAACCACATACTCTGCAAAGCTTCCGAATTCTCTGGAACCAATGAAGCTATAATGTTTACACAGAGAGTAGTTACCCTTCTGACAGTCTTCACATTCCATACATGGTACAAGTGGTACACCTGCAACTCTGTCACCTGGTTTTACAGATGTTACGCCTTCTCCTACTTCTTCTACTGTTCCTGAGAACTCATGTCCCAGTACATTAGGGAAGAAATGGCATGCATCCCCATTGACACGTGGAATATCTGATCCACAGATTCCTGTATATTTTACTTTGATCAGTACCTGGCCTTTTTTTGGTACTGGTTTCTCGATTTCTTCATATCTGATATCTTCTCTTGCGTGTACGACTCCTGCTTTCACTTTTACATTCCTCCTGTTTTCTTCATGGTCTCTTTTAAATTCTCATAGATTTCCAGATAAGTCTCATAATTCTTCTGGTAAATTGCATGTTTTTCCATATCAGGCTCGTGATGGCGAGTCTTCTTCACTGTAATCTTTACAGCTTCTTCAAAATCTTTATACATTCCGATTCCAACTCCAGCAAGCATGACTGCGCCAAGTGTCGTAGCTGTATCGGATGACGGTACGGTAATCGGCTTTCCTGTAACGTCAGATTTGATCTGTGTCCACAGAAGTGAGTTTGCAGATCCACCCATTGCAAGCAGTTCTTCCACTTTCGCTCCTGTCTTTTCTCCGATATCCAGGTTATGCTTTAATGAATATGCTACACCTTCCATTGCCGCACGGATCAGATGTCCTTTGGTCTTACTGAAATCAAGTCCGTAATATACCCCTTTTGCATTCGGATCCCAGATTGGTGAACGCTCCCCGGACATATACGGAAGGAAGATCAGCCCGTCACTTCCTGCCGGCACCTTCTCTGCCAGTTCATTAAACTGAACAAGTGAGGATTTTCCACATTCTTTTGCGATACTTCTCTCATAATCCCCAAGTTCCTTTTCGATCCAGCGCATAACTCCGCCGCCTCCGACGGTTCCGCCCTGTAAGATCCACTGATTCGGAACTGCATGATAACTCAGGATCAGTCTTGGATCCGCAGCATACTCATCTAGACAGATACTCATTCCACCTGCTTGACCGCCCTGTTCCTGTGTCTCTCCCGGATGGATTACTCCGGAACCAAGTGTTCCGCATGCCGCATCCAGTGCTCCGGCAACAACCGGTGTTCCTTCTAAAAGTCCGGTCTCTTTTGCAGCTTTTTCACTGACTCCGCCTACGATTTCCGAACATTCGTAAATGTCTGACAGAAAACTTTCCGGTATCCCAAGCTTCTTACACATCTCCATATTCCATGTACCAGTTCTCATATCAAAGCAGTGGAGACCATATCCTTGAGATTTATCCTGTGAACAGATTCCTGTAAAACGGTATACAATGAATGCGTTGGACTGTAAGATCTTGTATGTATTCGCATATACCTCCGGCATATTTTCCTTATACCACAGAATCTTTGCTGTAGAATAGGATGGCTGCATGGAATTTCCTGCCACCTGGAAAATGTTATCTGCACCAATCTCTACATTTAATCTGTCACAGATCGACTGCGCTCTGGTATCCATCCAGATTGGTGTATTCGTTAATACATTTCCATCTTTATCAATTGGAATAGCCGACCAACTCTGTCCATCCACTCCGATTCCTTTGATTTCTTCCGGCTTAACATTACCCTTTTTCAGGACATCTCCAATCGCGCTGCATACCGCGCTCCACCATTCATCCGGATTCTGTTCTGCCCATCCCGGATGTGGGTAATATACCTGATAACCACCATTTCCGCTGGCGATTACCTCTCCCTGTTTATTAAATACCGCAACCTTGCAGGCACTGGTTCCGATATCAACTCCCAATAATAATTCCCGCATAGGAACCTCCTTTTTGTATTCTCCGGATAAAGAATCACTCTGCTTTCCCGTCACACCCACATACTCTCATACGGTTCATAACCAGTTTTTTAACTGCTGCCATACCAACTTTTCCATATGCCTTTGGATCAAATGTTTCTGGTTTCTCTATGTATAATTTCTTACATGCATCTGTAAATGCCACACGCAGCTCTGTTGCAAAGTTTACTTTTGAAATTCCACGGCTTACACAGTCCGCAACATCTTCATCGCTGATTCCGGATGCTCCGTGAAGTACAAGTGGAATTGATACAACTTTTGCGATTTCAGAAAGACGTTCTTTATCAAGTACAGGCGTTCCCACATAAAATCCATGTGCAGTTCCAATTGCAATTGCCAGCGAATCTACGCCTGTTCTTTCCACGAATTCAATTGCCTCATTTACATCTGTATTTGTATCAGCTTCTGCTACCAGATCATCTTCTTTTCCGCCAACTTTTCCAAGTTCGGCTTCTACCGGAATACCTTTTGCATGTGCCATTTCTACGACTTTTTTGGAAACGGCAATGTTATTTTCAAAATCTTCTTTTGATCCGTCGATCATAACAGATGTATATCCATTTCCGATACATTCTTCTGCAAGTTCATAACTGCTGCCGTGATCCAAGTGCATGCATACCGGTACGCTTGCTTTCTCAGCTTCTGCTTTTACAATCGCTGCATATGTAGCACTTGTTCCGTATTTTACAGTAGAAGGGGTGGTCTGGATCATAACAGGCGCTTTCAGTTCTTCTGCTGCTGCAATAATTGCTTTGACCATCTCCATATTCTCTGCGTTGAATGCTCCTACCGCATATCCACCTTTCCTTGCTTTTGTTAACATTTCTTTTGAAGTAACTAATGCCATTTTCTTTATCCTCCTGATATTCTTTTAAATTATTTATAGTGTTCATATTAATATAGAAGAAACTCCTCTATTTTTCCGAGTATATACATTTAATTCCCTTTTCTTCACAAGATTTCAATACTGCCTTCTGTGGTTTTCTGTCTGTGATGATCACATCTATACCTTCTGTGTCCATCACTTTGGCAAATGCAGATTTTTCAAATTTGGTAGAATCGATCGCCATAATCTTCACATCGCCACGTTCAATCATCGCCCGTTTGGTTCTTGCAAACTCATCTCCGGTATCATAAAATCCTTCCTCCGGGTCAAATGCTTTGCAGGATGCGATGGATTTTTCCACTTTATATTCTTTCACTCCTGCGATTGTTGCTGCTCCGATGGCTGCGAGAAATCCTTCTTTTAAACTTCCTCCAAGAGAAATCACATTCCAGTCCGTCATATCTGATACCTCTATCAGAACTTCTATAGAATTGGTAACGACTGTAAGATTTCTCTTACTCTTCAGTGCTTTTGCAATGTATACGGCAGTGGTACTTGCATCCAGTAAAATGTGTTCTCCGTCTTCTACCATACCGGCTATCAACTCTGCAATTTTCTGTTTTCCTGTTGCATTGCTTTTCTTTCTGACGTTGAACGGCATCTCCACATTGTTATTCTCATTGAGCACAGCCCCGCCATAACTCTTTGTACATAAACCTTCTTTTTCCAAACGTTCCAGATCTCTTCGAATCGTCTCTTCAGATACTTTATATAACTGGCTGAGTTCTCCGACAACAACTTTCTTATCTTCCTGCAGTTTTTCCAATATACCGTTTCGCCTTTCTATTGCTATCATGACTATCTCTCTCACTCCTCCTTTTACCTGAATTCGTGTTCTGTTCTATTGTGTTTTTTTGTTTGTTAAATCTTTGTTTTTCTTTGTTTTATCTTGTTTCTTGTTGTTTTTAAGTTGATAATACTAAAAAAGCCACACAATGTCAATAGCATTGTGTGGCTTTTTCTGGTTTTTATATTCTTTTTTCTTTACACCAATAACTTTCGCATATAAACTGACGTTTTCTGCTGATATGATCTACGCTTCAGCATCTGGATTGATCTGAATCACTGCTTTTACAATATCTGCTTTATTATTCACACTGTAATCCATAGCTTTCTGTGCTTCATCTAATGGGAAGATGTCTGTAACGATTCCCTTAAGATTCACTTTTCCGGAAGCAACCGCATCGATTGCAAGTGGATAAATATGACGATAACGGAATACTGTCTTGAATGTCAGTTCTTTATCCAGTGCAAGACTTACAGGAAGTGTAAGTTCTCCTGTTTTGCTGTATCCAACCAGAACAATTGTAGATCCCTTCTTCGCAATATGTATAGCCTGTGACGTTGTAATCTGTGTACCTGCTGTCTCGATTACAATATCTGTTCCAAGACCGCCTGTCAGTTCTCTCACTTTTGCGATCACATCTTCTTTGGCTCCGTTAATGACACCAGTTGCTCCAAGTTCCATTGCTTTTTCCAGACGCTTATCCATGATATCAACAACGTATACTTCCGATACACCTCTTGCTTTTAATGCCATCAGTGATACAAGTCCGATACATCCGGCTCCCATAACAACTGCTTTCTGTCCAAGATGTGCATCGCCCTGGATTGCTGCATGGAATCCAACAGCCAGAGGTTCGATCAAAGCTCCTTCCAATGTGCTTACATTATCTGGCAGTTTGAAGCAAAGTCCTGCCTCATGTGCTACATACTCCTGAAATACTCCATCAACCGGTGGTGTTGCAAAGAATACAACATCCGGACACAGATTATATTTTCCTTCCTTACAGAATTCACAGTGTCCGCAGGTTTTTCCCGGTTCCAGTGCAACTCTGTCGCCAACTTTCAGATGTGTTACATCTTCTCCTACTTCTACCACAACGCCCCCAGGTTCATGTCCTAGTACAAATGGCGGCTCAACCACATAATCTCCGATTGCCCCTGTCTCATAATAATGAAGATCGGAACCGCAGATTCCTACATAATCCAGTTTTACTAATACTTCGTCTGCCTTTGGTGTTGGGATATCACGTTCTTCAAAGCCCATTTTCCCAATTCCGTTCATCACTGCAACTTTCATTTTTCCATCCATGAAACCGTTCCTCCTAGACTTTATTAAATCTTTTAATAATGTACTTATATTATCATCCACAAGGCTAAAATTGTCAAGATAATTTTGCCGTTTTATTTCTTAGATCGAGGTCTCATATTTCTCCAAAATCATCCATCAAATCCTTTTCTTTTTCATGAACTATATTTGTGAACTCTTTATTTTATGATTTTCCCTCTGATGAGATAGCTCTCTGCTTTCCAACCGCTTCCGAGTTCTGACTGTTCTTCTAATCTCTGATATATCTTTCTTGCCGACTCTCTAAGATTTTGCACACATACCTTTACCGGATAGCGATCCGATCCATCGAAATCATCGATCGTACCGATGATATATTTTTTCTCCTGACTCATCATCTCCCATAAGGATTCCAATATCCGCTGTGCAATCTCACCTGCCCCACAGACGATCATCCCCTGTGGCATCTTCTGAATCTCTTTTTTTACTCGTTTTACCGATTCTTCTTCGATTTTCCTGTCTCTTCTCCATGGTATTCTTACCACACCGCCATCCGGACAATTCTCCGTAAATGCAGCTTCCCTTTTTCTTACATTACTGATGCTCCGGTTATCCCATCCCACATACAGATAATTTTCTCCCGGAAATTCTACGCTTTTCAACAGACTCTTCACGGCATCTACATTGTCCAGAAACACAGCATCTGCATACGGCAGTGCATCATCTGCATCAAAAAAGACCATATTCATTCCAATACTCCGCAAACGCAAAAGTTTCTCTCTGTCTACTGTCTGGTCATCCTGCCATACTACCACGTTTCTGATATTTCTCGTATACAGACGGTACAGACAATCTTCCAACGTTGCTCTTTCCGGTACCTCTACATATAGTAATAGTGTATTTTTTTCCCATGCCTGCTTTTGAAATTCTGCAATAAAATTTGCAAAAAAAGGATTCCTCGATGGTGCCGTAAGCGCCACAACATCCAAAGGATTTGCATTTCCATAATTTTTCAATGTCACCCGTGTTCCATTTCCCACTTCGCGGACAATCAGATTTTCCTTTTCCATAAGCTCCAGTGTTTTTCTCACCGTAATACGGCTCACTTCATAGTCTGTAGATAACTGTCTCTCCGATGGAATCTTTTTTCCATCCTTATATATGCCTTTATATATTTTTTCACATAATGCATTCTTCAGATCCAGATATCTGAGTTCATTCATTTCATTTCCCATATTCCTGTCTCCATTTCCGTCTCTTCTTAATGGTATTATACCAAGATACCATCATATTCTCAAGAAAGATTCTACATAAAAATTACCCGTCTCACTGATTTTTGTGAAACGGGTAATTTTTATATTACACTTTCTTAAAGAAGACCTTACGCTTTCCGATCATTGGTAAGCTTTAATTTATCTAAGATATAGAATATCAGGCTAAGTGCCATGGCAACAACACATGCCAGAACCATTCCTGTTAATGACACGGTTCCGATATTCACAGATATTCCGGACAGACCGGTTACAAATACAATGGATGTTAACATCAGGTTTCTAGATCTTCCATAATCTACTCTGGAGTCTACCAGAATACGAAGACCAGATGCTCCGATCATACCATATAAAAGGAACGAGATTCCTCCGATAACCGGTCCCGGAATTGTCTGGATCATCATCGATAATTTCCCAACAAATGAACAGATAATAGACAGGACTGCAGCCCCGCCGATTACACGAACGCTGTATACTTTTGTCACTGCCATAACTCCGATATTTTCTCCATACGTAGTTGTCGGTACTGATCCGATCAGTCCGGATACCATTGTCGAGAAATTATCCCCGAACAGGGATCTGTGAAGTCCCGGGTCTGTTAACAAATCTCTTCCGATAATTTTGCTTGTTACAACCTGATGTCCGATATGCTCGGATGTGATAACCAACAGTACCGGAAGGATCATAAGGATTGCACCCATATCGAACTTTGGCGCCTGAAAATTCGGGATTGCAAACCATGAAGCTTCTACTACCTGTGTAAAATCCAGGATTCCGCATGCCAACGCTGTCAGATATCCTGCGACTACTGCGATCAGGATCGGGATAACTGATAAAAATCCTCTGAATAAAATATTTCCAAATACCGCAACCCCCAGCGTCACTGCAAATACAAGTACATTCTTTGGATCAATCTTATCCTCCAACAAGCCTGCGTTACTTGCGGCAGAACTTGATAATTCCAGTCCGATCAGCGCAACAACCGGCCCCATAGCTGCCGGTGGAAGCACAATATCGATCCACTTCGTTCCACATTTGTAAATAATAAAGGACAGGATACATCCGCAGAATCCAACTGCTACAAATCCTCCCAGTGCATACGGATACCCCATCTTACTGATCACGACACCAGCTGGTGCAAGGAATGCAAAGCTGGATCCTAGATACGCCGGTGACTTCGCTTTTGTCACCACGATAAAGATCAGCGTTCCCACACCGTTCATAAAAAGTACGATCGCTGGATTGATTCCGAATATGAACGGAACCAGCACCGATGCCCCAAACATCGCAAACATATGCTGGATACTAAGTGGCAGCAATAGTTTCAATGGTACTTTTTCTTCTACCTGGATAATCTTATGACTTTCCATAGTTCATTTTCCTCCTCTTTTTCCTTTGTCTTAAAAAAGAGGTATGAGAATTACACATCTCATACCTCTTTATCTAAGATTTCACTCTTCTGATTATTTTAACATATCCGTTTTATATGCGGAAGTGAAATCCTCGTTTTTCATATATGTTTTTATATGACAAAATTCATTTTTCTGAAAAAATCAGCCTTTTTCATATAAGCATTTCACAGTTGGATAGAGCTTTCTGAACTGCTGATAACGTTCTTCATATTTTGCTGTCAGCTCCTCATCCGGCCCCACTGTATCTACTACTTTTACAATCTTTGCTGCTGCCGTCTCTACATCCGGATATTCACCACAGCCAACTGCTGCCAGCATTGCTCCGCCAAGTGCCGGTCCTTCTTCATTTTCAACTACATCAACCTTCAGGTTCATGATATTGGCAATCATTTTCTTCCAAAGTGGACTCTTGGCTCCACCACCACAAATCTTGGTTCTCTCAATTTTAATCCCAAGACTCCTTGCAACTTCCAGAGAATCACGAAGTCCAAACGCTACACCTTCCAGCACCGCCTGAGTCATATCTTCACGGGTCGTATCCATCGACATTCCGATAAACATCGCTCTTGCATCCGGATTATTATGAGGAGATCTTTCCCCCATCAGATATGGGAGATAGAATACATGATTCTCGCCAAGCTTTGTAATTCCGGCCTGTTCTGTAGCAAAATCCTTTGTCTTTAAAATCTCTTCATTCCACCATTTATTACATGATGCCGCACTTAACATACATCCCATCAGATGATAATGACCATCTGCATGTGCAAATGAATGCAGTGCATTATTCTCATCTACCCCAAACTTGTTGCTTGATATAAAGATAGTTCCGGATGTTCCGAGGGAAATGTTACACATTCCGTCTCCTACTGTCCCTGTTCCTACCGCTGCTGCTGCATTATCTCCAGCTCCTGCAATTACTTTTACATTCTCTGAAAATCCAAGTTCATCTGCAATTTCTTTTTTCAGAGTTCCAACTACTTCATAACTTTCATATAATTTTGGCAGTTTATCTTCTGTAATTCCACAGATATCCATCATCTCTTTTGACCAACAGCGATTCTTCACATCCATAAGCAGCATTCCCGATGCATCCGATACATCAGTACAGAACGATCCTGAAAGTTTATATGCCAAATAATCTTTCGGCAGCATAATCTTTGCGATCTTTTCAAAATTCTCCGGCTCATGCTTTTTCATCCAGAGGATCTTCGATGCAGTAAATCCTGCAAACGCAATATTTGCCGTATATTCTGATAACTTATCTTTTCCGATCACTTCATTCAGGTACTCTGTCTCTTCCCCTGTTCTTCCATCATTCCAGAGAATTGCCGGACGAATAACATTATCATCTTTATCCAGAGCAATCAGACCATGCATCTGGCCTCCAAAGCTGATTCCTGCTACCTGTGACTTATCACACTCGGCAGTCAGTTCTTTGATCCCTTCCATTGATTTTTCAAACCAGTCTTCCGGTTTCTGCTCTGACCATCCCGGATGTGGGAAGAAGAGCGGATATTCTTTCGAAACAATCTTTTTAATATCTCCTGTCTCATCCATCACCAGAAGTTTTACTGCTGATGTTCCAAGATCTACACCTATGTATAACATCATTTACCTCCATAATCACTTTTGGGACTGAAAAATTCAGTCCCATCTCTTTCTATTACTTATTACCTGTCCGTTATTATCCCCATGGATTCTCTGTCGGATATTTTACCCCTGCCGGCTGGTTATAACCAATCTCATCTACTGGAACTCCGATATATTTGAATACTTCAAACAGTTCTTTTCCGAAATGTCCAAATGCAACAGCTCCGTGATGTGGGAATCCTTTTTCTACCAGTACGTGACGATAGAATCTTCCCATCTCTGGAATTGCGAATACACCGATTGCACCGAATGATCTTGTCGCTACCGGAAGAACTTCTCCCTGTGCAACGTATGCACGGAGTTTGTTGTCTGCTGTGCTCTGCAGACGATAGAATGTAATATCTCCAGGCACGATATCTCCTTCCAGAGTTCCCTGTGTAACTTCTTCCGGAAGAGTTCTTGCCATGATCTTCTGGTATTTCATCTCGCAGAATGAAAGCTTGCTTGATGCAGTATTTCCACAGTGGAATCCCATGAATGTGTCTTTCTGTGTATAGTTGTATTTTCCTTCAATATCGTTCTTGTACATATCTTTAGGTACAGAGTTGTTGATGTCGAGTAATGTTACTGTATCCTGACTTACAACAGTTCCGATGAACTCACTTAATGTTCCGTAGATATCAACCTCGCAAGATACAGGAATTCCCTGTGCTGTCAGACGGCTGTTCACATAACATGGCACAAATCCGAACTGTGTCTGGAATGCAGGCCAGCATTTGCTTGTGAGTGCTACGTATTTGCGATATCCTTTGTGTTCTTCTACCCAGTCTTTTAATGTAATTTCATACTGTGCAAGTTTTGGAAGAATCTCCGGTTTCTTGTTTCCGGCTCCAAGTTCTTCTTCCATTTCTTTTACGATTGCAGGAATTCTTTCATCTCCGGCATGCTTATTAAATGCCTCGAAAAGATCCAGCTCAGAGTTTTCTTCAATCTCTACTCCGATATTGTAAAGCTGCTTGATTGGTGCATTACATGCAAGGAAGTTCATCGGTCTTGGTCCGAAGCTGATGATCTTCAAATTCTGAAGTCCTACAACAGCTCTTGCAATTGGAAGGAACTCATGGATCATATCTGCACACTCTTTGGCATCTCCAACCGGATATTCCGGGATATATGCTTTGATGTTACGAAGCTGTAAATTATAGCTTGCATTTAACATTCCGCAATATGCATCTCCACGTCCATCTAATAAGTTATCTCCGCTTTCTTCAGCTGCTGCTACGAACATCTTCGGTCCATCAAAATGTTTTGCAAGTAATGTCTCAGAAATCTCTGGTCCGAAGTTTCCAAGATATACGCAGAGTGCATTACATCCTGCTTTCTTGATATCTTCCAGTGCCTGTACCATGTGGATTTCGCTTTCTACAATACAAATCGGACATTCATAGATCCCTTCTGTTCCGTATTTTTCTGTGTATGCTTTCATCAGATTCTTTCTTCTGTTAACAGAAAGACTTTCCGGGAAACAATCTCTGCTGACTGCTACTACTCCAATTTTTACTTCTGGCATATTGTTCATTGTGTGATTCCTCCTAAATATTTTATTTATAATTATTCTAACGGGTTTTCGTCCCGCTTTATTTCATCTGTAATACTGTTGCCGTTACACTGTTACATTGACTCCGCAAAGACAGTTAAATGCGCCTTCGATCTCAGCTTCCTCATGTGCGATCAGCCATTTATTCTTTGCGGTAAGTAATCCATCTTCCGGCATCTTTCCTTCTGCTTTTTTGGCTTCCTCAATTGTCTTTTTCTGCACTTCTGTCAGTTCTGTATTCGTATCTTTCGGAAGTACAGCATCCAAGCAAAAGAATCAGATCATCTACGGCAATATCAAGCTCTGAGGAGCGGTGATATTCTACTGCATTTAATTTTTTATTATTACCGTTACAGTATCCGATCTGGATCTCCAGTTCGCCGTAAGCACGTTCTTTCATCTCATCTGCAATCTTCAGACCTTCCAGTTCTTCAATCGATGGTTCATAGATTACTTCATCCAGTGGAAGTGGTGCATGCTCCATTGCTTTCAGAATCTCCATTTGATTTCCTCCGTGCATTTGTCGTTCTCTTATTTACAATGTCATTATATCAACCTGATTTTGTACTTACCACCTATAAATTAACCTGATTATGGCGATTTCTTATCTTTTTCCACATTTTATAAGCTTCTATTGCATACCCTGATCTACAGGACCTGCCACTGGCAGCTCCTTACGAACACGTGGCGATACAAAAACAGAGCCGCGACATCAAAGTCCGACTCTGTTTTTCCGGAGGTAATCTCCTGTCCAATATCCATAATTTCTATTTACTGCTTTTCCTGAAATGCTTTTAATTCTTTCGGTGTCGGAAGTCCTTCATTATCTCCGATATTCATTACCTGAATTGCTCCAATCGCATTTCCTCTTTTTACACTGTCCTTCAGATCCAATCCTTCCAGAATTCCACTTAACACTCCGACTGCAAATCCATCACCGGCTCCAACGGTATCTACAACTTTCTCTACCTTATAGCCTGCTACATCGTAATTCTCGTCTGCAGTCTGCACATAGGCACCTTTCGATCCATCTTTGATAATCACTGTTTTCACACCCAACTTCTGATAAAAATCTGCTGCTTCTTTCTTATCTTCTGTTCCTGCTAATATCTTGCACTCACCGATTCCCGGAAGCACTACATCTGCCTTCGCTGCCAACTGGTTGAGCACGGTGCACATAGTCTCTTCATCTTCCCATAACACCGGTCTGAGATTGGGATCAAATGTAATAAATATTCCTGCCTCCTTTGCTCTGTCCATCAAACGGAAGGTCGCTTTTCTTGCACTTTGTGAAAGTGCCGGCGGAATTCCAGTCACATGAACCAGTTCTACATCGGTCAGATCAATCGCATCAATCTCGCTGATCGTAATATGTGATGCCGCCGATCCCTTTCTATAATATGGTGCATATGGATCACTTCCGTCTGTCACGCGGTTCTTTAACTGAATCCCAGTTCTGTATACGTCATCATATGTAACCAGAGAAGTTCCTATTTCATTCTTTTTTAATGCATTTGCAATATAATGTCCAAATGGATCATCACCAAGTCTGGTGAGATATTCTACCGGATGTCCAAGTCTCGATAATCCGATCGATACATTTACTTCTGCACCTGACATTGCTCTTGTAAAATGTTCTACTTCTTCTAACGGGCCTGTCGTATCTGCAATCAGAAGCGCCATCGGTTCACCAAATAATATTGTCTTTCCCATTTCGTCTTTCCTTTCCTGTAATCTGCCTCTATGCTTCCTTCGGTTTTCTTACCAGATGGATTGCAAATCCGCCCACTTCTTCTGCCATGTAAATTGCCTGTATCTTTCCGTCCGGTCGGTAAACGGTGCTGTTTTCATTAAATTTTACACCTTTTCTTTCCAGATAAGCTTTCGCCAGTTCTACAGAATATGTTGCAATTGCAATATGTCCTTTGCTTCCAAGATATGGCGTTTTCATCGTCTCTACATATCCTGCCGAAAAGATAGAACTCGGATTCTCATTTGGCGCAAATCCAAACATTGTATCAAATGCTCCTGCTACTAGATGAGCCTCCAATTCATTCTCACAGTTAATTCCTACATGTGCAAGTCTGAATCCGAGCATGCTTCTAACCGCTTCTTCTGTCAATTCTCTAATCTTATCAAAATTTCCCGCCTCTATCTCTGCCGCAGGAACCATCCAGGTTCCTCCACATGCCAGAATCTTATCTTCCGCAAGATAATCGCTAACATTGGATGGATTGATTCCACCAGTCGGCATAAAACGGATCTGACTATAAGGTGCTGCCATAGCTTTGATTGCTTTCAATCCGCCTGCTGCCTCTGCCGGGAAGAATTTCACCACATCCAGTCCATATTTGATTGCCTGCTCAATATCACTTGGGCTGGAGCATCCCGGAAGAATCGGAATCCCTTTCTTCACACAATACTCGACTGTGTCCGGATTCAGTCCCGGGCTTACAATAAATTTTGCACCTGCTTCTACTGCCTCATCTACCTGCTCTGTATTCAATACAGTTCCGGCTCCTACCAGCATCTCCGGATAAGCTTTCGTCATTACCGCAATGGATTCTTTTGCTGCATCTGTACGGAATGTAACTTCTGCACATGGAAGTCCGCCTTCGCACAATGCTTTTGCAAGCGGAACCGCATCCTTTGCATCATTCAGTTTGATAACCGGAAGAATCCCCATACATTCAATCTGTTTCAATAATTCTTCTATCATGTCTTCTACCTCCTATGCCAGTTTATTGATCGGGTAGTGAATTGCTTCACCATTGGAAAATCTTACAGATTCTTCTGCAACCTTTCTCTTCAGTTCACTTGCTGCTTCTTCCGAATACCAAGCCATATGAGGTGTTACAACCAGATTTTCATGCTTAAACAATGGTGAATCTTTACTTACCGGCTCTCCAAGCATACAGTCAAGTCCTGCTCCTGCAATTTCTCCATTGCTCAACGCCTCATCCAAATCTGCTTCATTAATGATTCCTCCACGTGCCACATTGATTAGCACTGCTGAATTCTTCATCTTCTTAAATGTCTCTGCATTGAATAAATCTTTATTTCCATCTGCCGGACAATGTAAGGAAATAATATCTGATTTTGTAATAATATCCTCTACAGAAACTGCTGTCACATATTCATCCGTCTCTGGTGTCGCTTTAAAATATGGATCTGTTCCGATTACTTTAAAACCAAGTGCATGCATTTTCTTTGCAAAATTACGCCCAATTCTTCCAAGTCCTACAACTCCAACCGTCAGTTCGCTGAATCTGTGGATTGGAATTGCTTTTGTATAATCCCATTTTTCATTCTTTGTAAACTGATTCATTTTTACAACTTCTCTTACCATTACCATGGCCAGTGCAATTGCGTGATCTGCCACTTCGTTCATTCCATAGTCCGGTACATTTCCTACCTGAATACCATGTTTGGTAGCCTCCGGTACATCAATCGTATCTACTCCAACACCATAACGGACAACATATTTTAATTTCGGACAGTTATCCATTACTTTCTTTGTAATCTTTGCATACTGTACAATAAATATCTCCGCGTCCTGGCACTGCTCAATCACCTCATCCTCTGTGATTGCCTGTTTCAGTTCTACTTCCATTCCTGCATCTGCAAATACTTTCTTCTCAATATCAATACTGTCATGATCACAGTCTGTAATAATTACTTTCATGTCTTTTCCTCCAATTATGTTACATTTTTTCTGTTATTTTTTATTCAATATCTTTACTTTCTCTAGACTTTCTGTTTTTATCGAACGAGATATCCTCCATCCACCGGAATGACTGCTCCGTTCAGATAGTCTGATGCATCTGATGCCAGAAATACACAAGGACCCTTCATATCTTCCGCTGTTCCCCAACGCTTTGCAGGGATGCGGTTTGTGATTGCTTCTTTTCTCGGATTTTTCGGATCCAAAAGTGCCGTATTCATCTCTGTCGCCATATATCCAGGTGCAATAGAATTTACATTAATTCCTTTTTCTGCCCATTCATTGCAAAATGCTTTGGTAATCTGAGCCACACCGCCTTTGGATGCCGCATATGCAGGTACTGTATATCCTCCAAAGAATGACAGCATCGATGCTACTGTAATAATCTTTCCTTTGCTCTCCTGTGCCATAAACTGTTTTGCAGCCAGCTGACACAGTTCAAATACTGCAGTCAGATTCACATCCAGCACTCTTTTCCAGTCTTCCATCGGAAATTCCTCTGATGGATGTCTACTCTGCACACCATGGGCCGTTACCAAAATGTCCAGATGCCCGCCAAGTGCTGCCAGAGATTCCCGAAAAGCTTCTTTTAATGCTATTTCATCTCCCAAATCTGCCTGTACTCCCGTACACTTGAGTCCTTTTTGATTAAATTCAGCTGCACGGTCTTTAATACTTTCTCTGGTTCCTATAATTACCACTTCACATCCGGCTTCCATCAATCCTTCTGCCATTCCGTGGCCAAGCCCTCTGGATCCGCCGGTTACAATTGCTTTTTTTCCTGTCAGATCAAATATACTCATAGCTGCTGTCCCTCCTCATTACTTCATGAATATATTCGGAAGCGTCATACTGATTGCCGGGATAAATGTAATCAGTAATAAATCCACAACCATTACCAGAATAAATTTTATAATTCCGGAGCATACCGTTTCCAGATCACTCCGTCCAACCCTCGATGCAACGAATAGGTTGATTCCAAGAGGTGGTGTAATGAATCCGATTGCCAGGTTGACAACCATTACGATGCCAAAGTGGATCGGATCTACGCCGAACTGTGCTGCAATCGGTAACAAGATCGGTGCAAGTACCATCATCGCCGGTGTGGTATCCATAAAGCATCCAACGATAAGTAGTAATACGTTGATCAATAATAAGATTAAGATTTTATTGTCTGTAAAGTTAATGATTCCATTTGTTATGGCTCCCGGAATCTTTTCAATCGTAAGGATCTTTGTAAATGCTGTAGCACATCCAATGATTACCATGGTTGTTCCTGTTGTATTACATGCATTTCCAATTGTTGCAAACATTTCTTTGATATTAAACTCTCTGTAAATAAAGGCTCCGCAGATAAATGCATATACTGCTGCAACAGCTGCTGCCTCTGTCGGTGTGAAAATTCCTGCATAAATTCCACCAAGAATGATAATTGGATTTAATAATGCCCATTTTGCATCCCAGATTGCTGCAAGTTTTTCTTTTGCCGTATATTTTCTTTCATCACCTTTCCATCCCTGTTTCTTACAATACAGATAAGAAACAACAATTAGAGAAAAACCGATTAAAATACCCGGAAGGAAACCTGCCATAAACAAAGAACTGATGGAAGTACTTGTAGATACTCCATAAATTACCATCGGGATACTTGGCGGAATGATAACTCCGATACTACCTGCCGTAGCAATCAATGCCAGAGTAAAGCTCTTACTGTAACCCTTATCCAGCATAGTCGGAATTACCATAGAACCAATTGCTGCAACGGTTGCCGGACCAGATCCGGAAACTGCTGCGAAGAACATACATAACACGATAGTTACTGTCGCAAGTCCACCTGTGAATCTTCCTAAAAATACGTTGCATACATTCAACAGACGCTTGGATACCCCACCTGCACCCATCAGTTCTCCTGCGAGAATAAATAACGGGATTGCCATCAGTGGAAAAGAGTCAGCACTTGTAACCAACTGCTGTACAATGTATAAGGAACTGATACGTCCGTCTGCCAAAATTGCACAAAGAGAAGATACTCCAATTGCAATTCCAACCGGCATATTTAAAACTAAAGTAACAACTAATGCGATAAATAAAACTGCTGCAACCACTATTTTTCACCCCGTTTTTTTCCGGCAGTTTTCCTGCCAAATACCAGATTGTCTGAATCTGTCTGATTACAACCAAACCAAATCCGACAACCGGTGCTGCGTTGATATACTGCAATGGAACTCCCAAGGCTGGTGACGCTTTTCCGAACAGCCATTGTTTATATGTAAGTTCTACACCTGTCACAACGATGTATGCTGCAAATGCAAGTACCAGAAGTTCGCCAACAATTGTAATATACGGTCTTACTTTTTCCGGGAACAACTTTAATGCCGCATCAATTTTTATATGTTTCATCAGTTTGCATCCATAAGCCACACCTATGTAGATCAGCCAAATGAAACAATATCTTGCAAGTTCTTCCGACCAAGAAAGCGAATTATGCATTACATATCTCATAATAACCTGAATGAATATGATAATTGTCATAACCGACATCAGGATGATACAGATTGTCTCTTCCAGATAATCATTCAAGAATTTTAAAATTTTTTTCATTATTTTCCCTCCTCACGATACTGGGTCAGTTCTTTCTGAATCTCATCAAAATATTCCGGATGTTCCATGGAACTCTTTGCCAGACTGAATACATCTGCATCTTCAATAAGCTTCTGGAATTCTTTTTTCTGATCGTCCGTCAATGTATTCACTTCGCATCCATATTTTTCCATTTCCTTGAGTCCTTCTTCTTCATCTTTTGCAGATACTTCCAGCTGATATGCTGATGCTTCTTTCATTGCTTTATCAATAATTTCCTGCTGTTCATCTGTCAATGAATCATATTTATCCGGATTCATAAATACTACATACGGTGTATATACATGCTGTGTCAGTGAAATATATTTCTGAACCTCATAAAAGCGGTTACTGTAAATAATTCCGATTGGATTTTCTTCTCCGTCTACCGTTCCCTGTTGCATAGCTGTAAATAACTCTGAGAATGCCATTGGTGTTGGGTTAGCTCCGATGGATTTCCATGCTTTCAAATGAATTGGATTTTCCATTGTACGGATTTTCTGCCCTTTACAATCCGCCGGTGTCTCAATCGCATGATCATTATTCGTGCAATTACGGAATCCGTTTTCCCACATTGCCATATGCTTCAATCCAACTTTGCTTACACCCTTTAACATTTCCTGTGCAGCTTTTCCGTCAAATCCCACATCATATACTTCCTGTGAATTCAAGAACAAATATGGTGTATCGTAAATGTAATAATCTTTGTATAGTGTTGATAAATTACCGCTGGAAGATATTCCAATATCAATATCTCCATTCTGTACACCTTCAGCTACTGTCTTGTCATCACCAAGCTGATTGTCCGGGAACAGATCTACTGTGATATCTCCATCTGAATATTCTTCTACAAGTTCTTTAAATTTTTCTCCCGCTTTTTTCGCCGAATTTGATGTTGCATTTGCAAAGATAAGATTCACCTTATCCTGTGTTTTATATTTACTGCCTACCTTTGTCATTCCAACTCCGGCAACCAGTGCAAGTACGATTAATACCGCTGTTACTGACTTTGTCTTACTGGACATCTGCCATTCCCTCCTTATACATTTTCACAGTCAACTACAATCTTGATTGTTCCACATTCCGGATCTGCGATCATATCGAATACTTTGTCACTTTCTTTCAGTGGAACAACATGTGTTACAATTTTTTCAAGTTCTGTTTCTAATTCTTTTGTAAGTTCTGCAGCTCTTCCGAATTCTTCTTTCGTATATACTCTTGTTCCAACCACTGTCTGTTCTTTGAAATTCACTTCTCTTAAGTTCACTTCGTGTGGTTTTTTATGTACTGATACGATACAGATTTTTCCTCGGACTCTTGTAATATCTGTCATCTGCATTGCCGGCACTGCTGCGCCGCTGCATTCAAAGAATGCATCGCATCCCTCGCCGTTTGTTGCATCCTTTACAACTTTTTCCAGATTCTCTTTTTCCGGATTCACCGGTATAAATCCAAGTTCTTCTGCAATCTCAAGCCTTTTTTCAACAACATCGGAAATAAATATCTTTGATGCCCCTGCATGTTTTAACATGATTCCACATAACATTCCAATTGGTCCGGCTCCAACTACCACTGCTGTATCCAGTGCCTCAAATCCTGACATGTGAATTGCATGGACAAGTACTGCAAGAGGCTCGATCACTGCTGCCGCTTTATCACTGACTCCATCCGGAACCTTAAACAGCACATCCTCATCTGTGTATACGGTCTGACACATCCCACCGTCTGTATCAATCCCGATCAGCCCCAGTGTATTACATACATGTTCATTTCCACTTCTGCATGCAAGACAATGTCCACAGGAAAGTAACGGATAAGGGACAACTCTGTCACCTTTTTTAAATTTCTTTCCATCTTCTGCAACAATTCCCAAAAATTCATGTCCCAGAATCAATGGTGCTTTTGCTCTTGGATGTGTTCCCAGATAAATACCAATATCTGATCCGCAGACTCCGCAATATCTGATATTTAATTTCACTTTCCCGTCCTGCTTTTCAGGTTCTTTTACCTCTTGAACTTCTACCTGTTTAGGTCCAGCATATACTAATGCTTTCATTTGCTCTCCTCCATTTCCCCTGTAATTGTCTGATTAATCTTTATGGTTTTATTATATATGCGTCTTACGGTTTTGGCAATATTGTATATTTTTTTCTCCGTTTACGCCATTTATTTTGTGCATACTTGTTAAGTATATACAATTTAACGCCTCAAATACATCTGATGTCTTGATTTTTGTCAAAAAAAAATCAAGAGCCAATTGCCCAAAAACCTTGATTTTAAGGCATTTCCTCTTGATTTTTATTTTAAAAACTTGTCTGACATCCTTATTTTTCGCTACTTTTTTACATATTTTTCTACTCAAAACGTCGCTTTCGTTCAATTTCTTTTATGATATAAATCCTGTTTTCGCTGATATGTGCTATCATCGCGCTTCTTGCTCCGTTCGCATCTCCTCTTGTTATAGCTTCGACAATCTGTTCATGAAAACTCACCGTTGTCTCTGTCAGGCGTTTACTCGTCATCTCGGCTGTCAGTCCTACTGACTGCTGAATAATCGGCACAAGCTTCGCTATGATCCGGTTCTTTGTCGCCTCTGCAATCAGCTGATGAAATCGTGCATCCTCTTCATGATGATCCAATCCTTGTCTGATCATTCCAATCACCTTCCGGTTCTGTCTGGATATCTCCGCAATCTCGTTCTTATCTGCATGAATTGCTGCCAGTGCTGCACTTTCGGGCTCCAGTATCATACGTACATCCAGAAGTTCTAATGCTATCTCTTCATCCTTTCCCATCAGGGAAATTCCAAGCGGATCTACCGCTACACCTTCATTTTGCGAAATAAAGGTTCCGGCTCCTCTTTTTATCGTCAGTATATTTCTTGTTTCGAGGCTTTTTACCGCTTCTCTGACCGTACTTCTTCCGACATTTAGTTTTTTTGCCAGTTCATATTCATTCTCCAGACGGTCTCCCGGCTTCATATGATTGGTTCGGATCATCTCAATGATATCTTCTGCCGCCGCCTGCGCCAGAGGCATTCCATTTTTTTGTTTCATCACAGCACCTCCCGGTCATGCCATTTATGTTTCTGTTCCCAATGGTGAATATACCCACTCCTGTGTATTATCCTGGATCAGTTTCTCGATATGTTGCTTTGCCTTTTTTAGTTCTTCCATTGCTTTTTTTTCAAATTCTTCTGAATAGTAAAACACCGGAACAGCCACGCTCATACCTGCAATTACATTTTCTTTGTATTTTACAGGAACTGCAATACACTGCACATCTTTATTCGATTCCTCTTTTTCAAATGAATACCCTGATTTTTGCGTCTCTTCCATCTGTGAGAAAAGTGTGTCAAAATCATCAATTGTATGTTCTGTCAATTTATATAACCCTTCCGGATATAATGTTTTAATGTCCTTTTCTGTCTTTCCGCTAAGCAGGGCTTTTCCAATACCTGTTGCATATGCCGGATATTTGTATCCTCTTTTTGCCTGGATCGTGATGGGGGTCGCTACTCTTTCTTCCAAAAGATATAAAACCTCACCACCGGATAATACCGAAAAATATGCTGTCTGATTAACCGCAGATGACAAATTCTTCAAAACATAATCTATTTCCTGTAACAGATCGGAATTCTTCGTATATGAAGAACCCACAAAATATGCTGCCTGCCCGATTGTATAATTCCCATTATCATTCATTCTGATAAAATTCATTGCCTGCATGGTCTTTAAGATTGGATGAAGACTTCCCTTTGGAATCTCCAGTTTCTGTGCCAGACCGGTCAGTGACATTCCTTCCGAAGTTGCAGATAAAAGCTCAAATATTTTCAAAACCCGATAGGTCGATCGGTGCATTTTCTCTTCTTGCATAATAGCTTCCTCTCTTTCATTTACACTCATTTTATCATATCCCAAATGAATGCTCTATACAATATTACCAAATTCAGGCAAGTTTTTTTGTTATCAATTGAGAATTGTCACCATTCCTTTCTAGTGTTATAGTTTCTATATAGGAACTAGTTATTATTTACAAACAAACGAGGTGTTATAAATGAATTATGTATCTATCTTAAATCAACTGTTAGAGAATAAGATTATCGCCATCTTACGCTTAGATTCTCCTCAAAAAGCGCAAAAAGGAATTGAAGCATTAAAAAAAGGCGGTATCCAGGCAATTGAAGTGACCCTGAATACTCCCGGAGCACTTCAGGTTATTTCCCACTATCAAAATGTATCTGATCTGTTGATCGGAGCCGGCACTGTACTTGATGAAGCATCCTGTCTGAATGCCATTCAGCACGGCGCACAGTATATTGTTACTCCTACGCTCAATGAAGGTGTTATAAAATGTGCTAACCGTTACCAGAAACCGGTCATCTGCGGCTGTATGACTCCGACAGAAATCATGACTGCTTTAGAACTTGGCGTAAATATGATCAAACTATTCCCGGCTTCTATCCTTGGTCTGGATTCTATAAAAGCCATAAAAGCTCCGATCCCACAGGCGCTTATAGGACCAACCGGAGGAGTGAATCTCGAAAATATAACTCTATGGCAAAAATCCGGTGCAGATTTTTACGGCATTGCCGGAGAATTTTCCAAATTAGCTAATGAAGAAAAATACAGTGAATTAACGGAAATCGCACATAGATACTGTACTGCCATTTCACATCAAACATTATAACAACAGTTTACTCATACTCATTATCAAGGAGGATAAATCATGAATTATATAATAACTGTAGACGGTGGAACAAGTAATACCAGAACTTATCTTTGGACTGCCAATGGCCAAATCCTTACACAACGCTCACAAGCAATCGGAGCCAAAACGTCTGCGATAAATGGCAGCAATCAAGCCTGGAAAAAAGCAATTCACAATATGATTGAAAGCATGCTTACCGAATGTGCAGTTTCCGATAATGCTGTCCAAGGAGTCTATATGTCCGGAATGCTGACCAGCGACCTTGGCATCCTTGAAGTGCCACATCTTACTGCTCCTGTTTCCATGAAAAATTATCAGGAGCACCTGGTGCGTGTCCACCTGCCGGAAGTATTTTCAAAAGAGATTGTCCTTATTCCCGGCATAAAGAATACACTTTCCAACCCGGAATCTCTTGATTCTTTACGCACATTTGACATTATGCGTGGAGAAGAGACGGAGACTTATGCTTTGATCGAACAGTATGGCTCTGACCAGAATACCATTTATATTCTGCCTGGTTCTCATAATAAGTACGTCTTCATAGACGAAAACTGCACAGTTCTCGCTACAAGCACCACACTCTCCGGAGAATTATTAAATTCCATCGTCAATGATACGATTGTAGCCAGTTCTGTCGATCATGGATTTCCATCCATGGAACACTACAATCTGGAAATGATACAATACGGCTGTGAAATGCATCGAAAGGAAGGCTTTGGACGTGCATTATTTCTCACAAGACTTTTTGACCGGTTTGGCAGCCAGTCAAAATATAATCTGCAGAACTATGTTCTCGGAATTGTATTGGAAAGTGATCTTACCGCTCTTCATAATGCAGCATTTTTTAAAGATGTCACGAATGTACGTATTGTCATCCATGGGAACGGTGCTTTCAGTCATGCGCTTTATGATCTGTTAAAAGAAGACCCTGCTTTCCATAATATTGTGTTAGATGACTCTGAAGAGATTCCAATTGCCGCACAGGGAGCTTTTCATCTTGCCATGAAAGATCTGCAGACACATTAGCCCTAACCCTTTCTTGCTATTATTTTTGCAGAATTTAGTGGCTACGGCATTGAATACTTTGGAACACATGTCGATAGACAAGGGGCTGTCGCACTAAACATTAGTGCACAGCTCCTTTTCTGTGCAAAAAATTACAGCCAGACTTCGCAAAGTCCGGCTGTAGGTGTAAAATATAAGCATGCAAACTCCTATATTATTACATAAAAATTATACTTTGAACGAAGAAGGATATCAACTAAAACTTCCTTTAAATTTGGAAACAATTATTCCAGTAGATGATTCTGTGCGGTTACTGAGTCAGTTTGTGGAGGCTATGGATTTGACTGACTTATATTCTACTTATGAAAGAATAAATACAGTTTCGCCAAGAACTCTCTTGAAGATTGTTTTGTATTCTTACATGAATGGTGATTATTCATCCCGTTCCATGGAACTTAACTGTAAACGTGATATTAATTTTATGTATCTTTTAGAAGGAAAACCAGTACCTGATCATGCTACCTTTGCCCGATTCCGCAGTATCCATTTCGCTCCGTGTGCCAAACGAATTCTTGCTGAAATGTCGGGCCTCCTTTATGAACTGGGAGAAATTTCTGGTGAAACAATCTTTATTGATGGAACAAAGATTGAAGCCTGTGCAAACAAATATACTTTTGTGTGGAAAAAATCTGTATCTAAAAATCAGGAAAAGTTATTGATGAAAATTGCTGATTTTATTGACGAATGTGAGCAACTCTATGGAATTCAGATTGTTCATGGGGATACAGTTAAAATGAAGCATGTAAAACGATTGCGCAGAAAACTGTATGCATTAAAGCAGGAAGAAAATATTGATTTTGTGCATGGCATAGGAAAGAGAAAATCTCCCTTACAAAAGAGTATTGAAACATTAGAAAGTTATCTTGACCGTCTGAAAGGATATACCAAAAAGCTGCATATTTGTGGCAAAAGAAACAGCTACTCCAAAACAGATCCTGATGCAACTTTTATGCGTATGAAAGAAGATGCTATGGGAAACGGGCAATTAAAACCTGCATTTAATTTACATCACGGAGTAGACTCAGAATACATCACATGGCTAACGATTAGCCCTCAGCCTACAGATACCACAACGCTCATTCCATTCTTCAAAGAGGCTGAAACCTATCTATCATTTAAATATAAAAAGATCATTGCTGATGCAGGATACAAAAGTGAAGAGAATTATGTTTATTTAGAAAAGAACGGCCAGGTGGCATTTATCAAACCATCAAATTATGAAAAATCGAAAACTAGAAAATATAAAAAAGATATCGGACGAATAGAAAATATGAATTATGATGAAGTAAAAGACTGCTATACTTGTAAAAACGGAAAACAACTGTTATCTACTTATGTGCGTCGTTCAAAATCAAAAACAGGATATATTAGTGAGAAAACAATCTATCAATGCAGTGAATGCAAAGACTGCCCATACAAAAGAGACTGTATCAAAGGGAATAACTGTAAAACACCAATGGAAGAGCGTCATAAGGTGCTCTCGGTAGCAAAAACATTTTTAAAATATCGCAAAGAAGATTTGGAACGAATTCTATCCGACGAGGGGATCCATCTCAGAACCAACCGAAGTATTCAGGTAGAAGGTTCTTTTGGAGAATTAAAACAGGATATGCAATTCCGAAGATACTTGAGCCGGGGTACATCTAATGTTCTCGCAGAAAGTATTTTGCTTGCAATGGCAAAAAATGTGAATAAACTTCATAATAAAATTCAAAAAGGGAAAACAGGAAAACATTTATTTCCTTTAAAAACAGCATAATTTTTGAAAATTCAAAAATTTTTCAGAAACATCTATTTAGGTGTGTTAAAGTATGTCTTTTTTACAAAAAAGGAACTTTCCAATTAAAAATCTTAAATATGGTTATCAAAAAAGGCAAAAGGAAGCTGCCGCTTCACCGATTTTTCAATCGTTAAAGCGACAGCCCCTCACTCTTTATTTGCTACTATATTCTTTACAGATCATTTTACAAGATTACTTTTAAGCCATTCTTCTCCTCTCACTGTTTCTTCCGATATTCACTCGGCAGTTCCCCATACTGCTCCTTAAACACCCTTGCAAATGCTTTGCTCCCCGCAAATCCATTCTTCTCCGCAATCATTCCGATTGAAAGATCTGTATTCACCAGATCATTATACGCATGCCGAAGTCTCAGATCATCCAGATACGTCTTATAACTCATCTGCGCATACTTTCGGAACATACGTGATAAATACGTCGGGGAATAATTAAATGTCCTCGCAAGACTCTCCAGCGAAAGCTCTTTGCTGTAATTTTGTTTCATATAATCCGTAATTGTTGACAGCTTATTTAATTTTTTATTTGCACGTATCTTTTCCGCATCCAGATCCGTCTTGCGGTACTTACTTACCAACAGATACAGCAGACGGTAATACAGACTCTGAACCTTATATTCATATCCATTCTTCTTCTCCGCATATACATGATACATTTCTTCAAACAGACCCATCACCTCTTCATCCTGGATCCTGGAACTGTGAGAAAAATATATGAATCCGTCGTCTGTATAATATCTTTCGAATGTCGCAACCGGTATTTGTATGACCAGCGTTTTATTCTTTTTGGGCGCATAGATGGAATGCAATTCATTTGAATTCACAAGCATAAATTCTCCCGTGTGAAGCGGATATCTCTTGTCATTCAGATAAAATTCCATCTCCCCATCAAATACTGCAAATATTTCTATTGATCTGTGCCAGTGTTTCTGGCGGATATATCCTCCTTGACTTCCCTCAAATATGAACATTTTAAATGGGAGATCATCGTTGGGCACAATGATCTCATGTGAATATTCCATACCCTTTTACTCCATATCATCATTTATTCATTTCAATTCTCAGAGTCCACCATTCAGCCATGCAGTCGCTCCGATATGCTGAACCGCCTCTGCGCCATAACGGTTTCCCTCTTTCGCACATCTTTTCACACCGTTTCCATCCAACAGTGCATTCAGAAATCCCGCCGCAAAGCTGTCTCCGGCTCCAGTTGTATCAATACAATTTACATTCTCTTCCGCAGCTATCCAACACTTTTCCACATCTGTCCGAATGTAACATCCCCGCTTTCCACATTTTATGATCACATTTCCCACACCTGTGGATTTTATGCATTCTGCTGCTTCTTCGACTGATTCCGTTTCCGTCAGAAGCATCGCCTCTTCATCATTTGGAAACAGATAATCAATATACGAAAAAGCTTCCGCCATATCTTCCAGCGTCTCGCCCTTTTTACGCTTTGTCATATCCGCACAGACAATTTTCCCCTGCATTTTTGCCTGTGAGAATATTTGCACTAATTTATCAGGACCAATCTTCGGAAATACAAATATGCTTGCAAAGCATACGATCATTGCACTCTCAGGAAATGGCATCTGGATATGTTCTACTTTCAGGCTTCGAAGTGTACCATGTGGATTCGTCAAGAAACTTCTTGTTCCATCTTGCTCCACAAGAACAATATTCATACCTGTCTTTTCATCTTTTTTGATGCACACATCCCGTACCATGATCCCTGCATCATTGCAATGAGCCTGTATGAATTTTCCTGCATCATCCTGACCTATCACTGTTTCCAACTGAACTCTCCGCCCTTTTTTGGCAAGTATAGTGGCTTCATTTAATGCATCTGCCCCTGTCGTCATATGTATATCTTCTGTCGAATACGATCCCGTTTCAAATACTTTCACGTTTACAGGATATGCCAGAACATCAATAATTGCTGCTCCTATAATTACTATTTCCGGATTTTGCATACTGCTCTCCTCTTAATTTAATTTTATTTTATATTTTTAAGTATACATAACTGAATTATTTTCTTCAAGATTATTATATCCATTTGTCGAACTTTCGCTGATCGTTTCTTTCTTAAGCCCAACAAGTTCTCTTGTATACTTTGGTATAACAAAAACCCCAGAGGTTTTAGCCTCTGGGGTATATATTTGAGTTAATATTCTGATAACAGATTATAATTACTCGATGATTGTAGCAACACGTCCTGATCCTACAGTACGTCCACCTTCACGGATAGCGAAACGAAGTCCCTGCTCCATAGCAACTGGGTGAATCAGTTCGATTGTCATTTCTACGTTGTCACCAGGCATGCACATTTCAACACCTTCTGGAAGTTCGCAAACACCTGTAACGTCTGTTGTTCTGAAGTAGAACTGTGGACGATAGTTGTTGAAGAATGGAGTATGACGTCCACCTTCATCTTTTGTCAGAACGTAAACCTGAGCTGTGAATTTGTGATGGCATGTTACTGAACCTGGTTTACAAAGAACCTGTCCTCTTTCGATTTCTGTTCTCTGGATACCACGAAGAAGAGCACCGATGTTGTCACCAGCCTGAGCTTCATCAAGAAGTTTACGGAACATTTCAACACCTGTTACAACTGTCTTCTTAGTCTCTTCGTGAATACCAACGATTTCTACTTCGTCAGATACATGAAGAACACCACGCTCTACTCTACCTGTAGCAACTGTACCACGTCCTGTGATAGAGAATACGTCCTCTACTGGCATAAGGAATGGCTTATCTGTATCACGCTCTGGATCTGGGATATAAGAATCTACAGCATCCATGAGTTCCATGATCTTGTCTCCCCACTCTGAGTTAGGATCTTCAAGAGCTTTAAGAGCTGATCCCTGGATGATTGGAGTATCATCTCCTGGGAATTCATACTCGTCAAGGAGTTCACGGATTTCCATTTCTACTAATTCAAGAAGTTCGTCATCGTCAACCATATCACATTTGTTCATGAATACAACGATGTAAGGAACACCTACCTGACGAGAAAGCAGGATGTGCTCTCTTGTCTGAGCCATAACACCATCAGTAGCAGCTACAACAAGGATAGCTCCATCCATCTGAGCAGCTCCTGTGATCATGTTCTTTACGTAGTCAGCATGTCCTGGGCAGTCAACGTGTGCATAGTGACGTTTCTCTGTCTGGTACTCAACGTGAGCTGTAGAAATTGTGATACCACGTTCTCTCTCTTCTGGAGCTTTATCGATATCTTCAAAGTTCTCTGCTGTGTTTCCTGGTACTCTTGCTGCAAGTGTCTTTGTGATAGCAGCTGTAAGAGTTGTTTTACCGTGGTCAACGTGACCGATAGTACCGATATTACAATGCGGTTTTGTTCTTTCAAATTTAGCTTTAGCCATTTTGAATATCCTCCTTAAATATACCACCCAATAGGGCATTTTAGTTTACGATGTTTTAACTCGGCTAATACTGATTATATTTCATAAAGTACAGTTTTTCAAGCCTTTTTCGTATTTTTTATGCGTTTTTGTTAGATAAAATCTTTTCCTGAACAGACTTCGGAACTGGCTCATATTTTTCGAAGAACATTGAGTAGTTTCCACGTCCCTGAGTTCTGGAACGAAGGTCTGTAGAGTATCCGAACATTTCTGAAAGCGGAACATATCCTCTAACGATCTTTCCACCGCCGAGGTCATCCATACCTTCGATACGTCCACGACGAGAGTTGATATCACCGATAACATCTCCCATGTACTCTTCCGGCATAGTAACTTCAACTTTCATGATAGGCTCAAGGAGTACCGGGTCAGATTTCTTCATAGCATCTTTGAATGCAAGAGAACCTGCAATGTGGAATGCCATTTCTGAAGAATCGACTTCATGGTAAGAACCATCATATACTGTTGCATGAATACCTACTACAGGGAATCCACCAAGGATACCAGCTTTCATGGCTTCTTCAATACCTTCGCCTACAGCCGGAATGTATTCCTTCGGAATTGCACCACCGACAACAGTAGAATCGAATTTATATGTTTCTTCACCATTGACATCCATTGGTTCAAATTTAACTTTACAGTGTCCGTACTGTCCACGTCCACCTGACTGTTTAGCATACTTGCTGTCAACATCAACTGCTTTTGTGAAGGACTCTTTGTATGCAACCTGCGGAGCACCTACGTTAGCTTCTACCTTGAATTCACGAAGAAGTCTGTCTACGATGATTTCAAGATGAAGTTCTCCCATTCCGGCGATGATTGTCTGACCTGTTTCCTGATCAGTATGAGCACGGAATGTCGGGTCTTCTTCTGCAAGTTTTGCAAGAGATTCACCAAGTTTACCCTGAGAAGCTTTTGTCTTAGGCTCGATAGCGAGCTCGATAACTGGCTCTGGGAATTCCATAGACTCAAGGATTACCGGATGCTGTTCATCACAGATTGTATCACCTGTAGTTGTGAACTTGAATCCGATCGCTGCTGCGATATCTCCTGAATATACTTTATCCAATTCCATTCTCTTGTTAGCATGCATCTGAAGGATACGTCCAACACGTTCTTTTTTATTCTTTGTAGCGTTCAATACATAAGAACCTGAATTCATAGTTCCTGAATATACACGGAAGTATGCAAGCTTACCTACGAACGGGTCTGTCATGATCTTGAATGCAAGTGCTGAGAAAGGTTCTTCATCTGAAGAATGTCTTACTACTTCATTACCATCTTCGTCAACACCCTGGATTGGCGGGATGTCTGTCGGAGCCGGCATATATTCAACGATTGCATCCAGAAGCTTCTGAACACCTTTGTTTCTGTAAGCAGATCCACAGCAAACCGGTACTGCTGTACATTCACAAGTAGCTTTTCTAAGAACTGCTTTGAGCTGATCTACTGTCGGGATTTCGTCCTCAAGATACATCATCATAAGTTCGTCATCCAATTCACAGATCTTTTCAACCAGTTCTGTATGGTAAAGCTCAGCATCTTCTTTCATGTCATCCGGGATTTCACATACTGTGATGTCATCACCCTTGTCATCATTGTAGATGTAAGCTTCCATTTCCATAAGGTCGATGATTCCCTTGAAATCATCTTCTTTACCGATTGGTAACTGAAGAACGATAGCGTTCTTACCCAATCTTGTCTTAATCTGTTCTACAGCGTTGTAGAAGTTTGCACCTAAGATGTCCATCTTGTTGATGAAGGCCATTCTTGGTACGTTGTATGTGTCTGCCTGACGCCATACGTTTTCTGACTGAGGCTCAACACCACCCTTAGCACAGAATACACCTACAGCACCATCCAGTACACGAAGTGAACGTTCAACCTCTACAGTGAAGTCAACGTGTCCCGGAGTATCAATGATATTGATACGATGCTCAAGAGCACCTTTTTTCGGTTTTGTATGATCTTCAAGTGTCCAATGACATGTTGTAGCTGCTGAAGTGATCGTGATACCTCTTTCCTGCTCCTGTTCCATCCAGTCCATGGTAGCAGTTCCTTCATGAGTATCACCAATCTTATAGTTAACACCGGTATAGTATAAGATACGCTCTGTAAGAGTGGTCTTACCAGCATCAATATGAGCCATAATACCGATATTTCTGGTTCTCTCTAATGGATATTCTCTTCCAGCCAAGATTTTTTCCTCCTATAATTAGAAACGATAATGAGCAAATGCTTTGTTTGCTTCTGCCATCTTGTGCATGTCTTCTTTCTTCTTTACAGATGCGCCTGTATTGTTTGCTGCATCCAGGATTTCGTTAGCCAGTCTTTCTTCCATTGTTTTCTCTCCTCTAGCACGAGAGTATACTGTCAGCCAACGAAGTGCAAGAGTCTGTCTTCTCTCAGGTCTAACCTCGATCGGTACCTGGTAGTTAGCTCCTCCGATACGTCTAGCCTTTACCTCAAGTACTGGCATGATGTTATTCATAGCCTCTTCAAATACTTCGATAGCTGGCTTTTCGGCTTTTGCTTCAACTCTTTCAAACGCTCCGTATACGATTTTCTGTGCAACACCCTTCTTACCATCAAGCATAATGTTGTTGACAAGCTTGGTTACCACTTTATTGTTGTATACTGGATCCGCTAATACGTCTCTTTTCTGAGTATGTCCTTTACGTGGCACGGTCCTTCCCTCCTTAAACATCTTAATTTAATTCATCGGTACTCACATGTGTCTTTCTAATGATACTGTGTAGTGCATAGGGCATACATATATATACCTTGCAACTTACATAATCATAGTTCTGTTTGTGATTACATTTTTAATTGGTTTGAAATCTTATCTGTTGTCTATGCAATAGATTTATTTCTTAGCATCTTTTGGTCTCTTAGCACCGTATTTAGAACGAGCCTGTCTTCTCTTAGCAACACCTGCTGTATCAAGTGTTCCTCTTACGATATGATATCTTGTACCTGGAAGGTCTTTTACTCTTCCTCCACGGATCAGAACAACACTATGCTCCTGAAGGTTGTGTCCTTCTCCCGGGATATAGCTTGTTACTTCGATTCCGTTAGACAGACGTACTCTGGCGATCTTTCTAAGAGCTGAGTTAGGTTTCTTAGGTGTAGCAGTCTTAACAGCTGTACAAACACCTCTCTTCTGTGGTGCAGAAGTATTCGTACTTCTCTTCTTTAAAGAGTTGTATCCTTTCTGAAGTGCTGGTGCTGTAGACTTCTTTACAGATGTCTGACGTCCTTTTTTTACTAACTGGTTAAATGTTGGCATTTCTTTCACCTCCTACGATTATAATAAGTTGCTTATTCATCTTGTGAATAGTCGCACATCAAAACAAAACGTTCCCATGCACGCTTGTTTAGTTTATTACGAATCATGATTCTTGTCAAGGGATTTCCCTTGATTTTTCACGTTTTTTGCCACTTTTTTCTTTTCATTATATTTCGCGATCTGATGCTTTATCAGGCTAAACAGCACGATACCTGTCAGTATGCCTGCACTGTCAATACAGACATCCCTGAACTGACAGCTGCGCCCAGGCACGAATAGTTGATGGAATTCATCTGTTGCTGCGTATGCCGTACCTGCACACCAGCATAATAATCTGTTCTTTTTTCCCTGATCTTCCGCAAAAGAGTACGCAGTCCCCAGCATCAACACACCAAGGACTGCGTATTCCGACGCATGCGCACATTTGCGTACCGGGAAATCTATCTTTTCCGCAAACTGCTCCTGTTTATCTTCCGGCCAGGATCTGTACTCCGGAATCACGATATTTCCAATCAACTTTCCGACGGAGTGGCTCATTACCGTCGATTCATCTGCCTTTTTTGCTGAAAATGAAAAAATCACCGTCAGCCATATCAGCATAAGAAACAGCCAGATAATTCCTGCCTTATTTCTCTTTCTCCTGTTTTCCGTCATATTCTTTCCTGTCTTTTTTCTTCCTGTTCAATCACATGCTTTCGATATCATACCTGCGGTTATATCCCGGATATTACGCCTTAAGATCTGCAAACAGATCTTTCTGATATACACCGTCTGCAATCAGTTTTGCAAATGACTCTACTACAACCGGTTTGTCTTCTTTATAAGTTACGCCAAACCATTTGTCCTGTGTCTCCAGAAGTCTGACACTTACTGTTCCCTTTTTCAGAAGTTCATCAATATAGATCGGGAGCAGATATTCACCTTTCAGTTCTTTTGCTTCATCCCCTTTGATATTCTCAAAGAATTCTACAAATCCTTCCTCCAGAAGTCCTACAAACTCCGGTGTCAGTCCCCACATATTCATCGATACATGTGCATTTACATCAATTCTATTTCCCTGAGATTCTGCTCCGTCTGATGTCTTTTTGATTTCATAAGTTTCTACGACATCTGTCAGATAATCATTCTCATCTACTGCACAAATTCCTCTTGTAACAGTTCCGTTATCACTTAAAGTATTGCCGAGAATGAATCCGGCCATGCAAAGTTCTTTTGATTTTTCCGGTGTATAATTTTCCACAAGGAACTCATGAATCTTTACAAATGCTTCTTTTCCATAATAGTCATCTGCATTAATAACTACGAATGGCTCTTTGATAATATCTTTACATACCAGTACCGCCTGTCCTGTTCCCCACGGCTTGCTTCTCTTGGCCGGCTTTTCAATTCCTTTCGGGAGATCATCCAACTCCTGATATGCATAAGCAAATTCTATGTTCAATTCATTACAGATTCCTTCAATTCTTTTTCCGATCGCATCATGAAATGCATCTTTGATATCCTTACGAATGATAAATACTACTTTATTAAATCCGGCCTCTATTGCATCATGAATGGAATAATCCATAATGATCTCCCCATTTGGGCCTACCGGTTCCAGTTGCTTAATTCCGCCGCCAAAACGCGAACCCATTCCTGCAGCCATAATGACTAATGCTGTTTTCATAATTCTCTTTCTCCTTTGTTTATTTGTCTTTTTTACAGTTAAAATCAGTATAGCACAAAAAAGCGGGATATACCATGACTGTTTATCATGCCATATCCCACCCTGTTCATTTCTATTCTACTGTTACACTCTTTGCAAGGTTTCTCGGTTTATCTACATCCAGACCTTTTGCTACTGATACATAATATCCAAGTAACTGAAGCGGAATAACTGCAAGTGATGTTGCAAAATGAGGGTCTGTCTTTGGAATGTATACAGAAAAATCTGCGTTTTCTTCAATATTATAATGTCCAAATGTTGTAAGTCCCATCAGATATGCGCCACGGCTCTTACACTCTACCATGTTGCTCAGTGTCTTTTCATATAATTCCGGCTGTGTCAGTACTCCGATAACCAGTGTACCCTCTTCAATCAGGGAAATCGTTCCGTGCTTCAATTCTCCTGCTGCATATGCCTCCGAATGAATATAGCTGATTTCTTTCATCTTAAGGCTTCCCTCAAGGGAAATCGCATAATCAATTCCACGACCGATAAAGAAAATGTCTTTCGCATTCACCTGTTTGGATGCAAACCACTGAAGTCTCTCTTTATCCTCGATAATTCTTTGAATTTTCTCCGGAATGCTCTGAAGTTCTTCAATATATCCGGTATACTGTTCTTCTGTAATCTGTCCTCTGATCTTTGCAAACTGAATTGCAAGTGTATAAGCTGCGATCAACTGTGTGCTGTATGCTTTTGTTGTCGCAACTGCAATCTCCGGTCCTGCCAGTGTATAGTATACATTGTCTGCCTCTCTGGCAATAGAAGAACCGATTACATTCACGATACCAAGTGTCTTTACTCCCTGTTTCTTTGATTCTCTGAGTGCTGCCAGACTGTCTGCGGTCTCTCCTGACTGGCTGATAATGACTACCAGTCCTTTCGGATCAAGAATCGGATTACGATAGCGGAATTCTGATGCAAGTTCTACACGTACCGGAATTCTTGCCAGATCTTCCATGACATACTGTGCTGCCACTCCGACATGATATGCCGATCCACATGCCACGATATAAATCTGGCTGATCTCTTTGATCTCTTCTTCCGAAAGTCCGACCTCTGAAAGATCAATCATTCCGTCTTTTATAACAGAATTCAGTGTATCTGAAACTGCCTTTGGCTGCTCATGTATTTCCTTGATCATGAAATGCTCATATCCTGATTTTTCTGCTGCCTCTGCGTCCCATTCAACCGTCTTTAATTCTTTTTCAATCTCTTCTCCATCCAGGTTATAGAATGTAATCTCACCTTTACGGACACGTGCCATCTCCTGGTTACCGATATAGTATACATCTCTCGTATATTTCAGAATTGCAGGAACATCGGAACCAATATAGGATTCTCCGTTCGCAACTCCAAGGATCATCGGACTGTCCTTTCTTGCTACGTAGATTTCTTCCGGATAATCTCTGAACATAATTGCCAATGCGTAGGAGCCTCTGATCCGTACCAGCGCATGATTGATCGCATCTACCGGAGTCCCTTCATATTTTTTATAATAATAATCGATCAGTTTTACTGCTACTTCCGTGTCTGTCTCAGAATAGAATGTATACCCTTTACGGACAAGTTTATCCTTTAATTCCTGATAGTTTTCAATAATACCATTATGAACAGCCACAACATTTCCATCATCACTTGCATGAGGATGTGCATTATTCTCAGATGGTTCTCCATGTGTTGCCCATCTTGTATGACCGATACCGCAGGTTCCTTTTACGGATTCACCATCATTCGTCTTCTCAGCAAGAACTTTCAGTCTGCCTTTTGCCTTAATGATCTCTGCATCTGCACTGCCGTCACGTATAGCAATTCCTGCAGAGTCGTAACCACGATATTCCAGTTTTGACAAACCATCCAACAAGATCGGTGCTGCCTGGTGTTCACCTGTAAATCCTACAATTCCACACATAATTCGTTTTTTCTCCCTGTATTATTCTTAATATAATCTATTCCATTTCTGGTATTTATGTATCTTATCTCCGCCTCAGGTCCGCTGCTTTAGCCGATCACATATCCTTTTTTCTTAACGACATCTACAACCTGATCTACATATTTTTTACAGATTTCTTCTGTCTCTGCTTCTACCATAACTCTGAGAAGTGGTTCTGTTCCGGATTCCCGCACAAGGATACGTCCGGTATCTCCAAGGGCTTCTGTTACTGCCCGTACCGCGCTCTGTACATCCGCATCGTCCTGCGCTGCTTTCTTATCTGTCACACGTACATTCTCCAAAACCTGTGGATAAATATGAAGCCCTTCCATGAGTTCACTCATTTTCTTCTTTCTTGCCATCATAACTTCCATCATCTTAAGACTGGTAAGGATACCGTCTCCTGTGGAAGCATATTTTGAGAAAATAATATGGCCGGACTGTTCTCCTCCGAGAATGCATCCATTGTTTGTCATATATTCGTATACATATTTGTCTCCGACTGCAGTCTTTGCATAATCAATCCCTGCCTCATCGAATGCTTTGTATAATCCAAAATTAGACATAACTGTTGTAACGACCGTATTGTTTTCCAGTTTGCCACGTTCTTTCATATATTTTCCATAAATATAAAGAATTGCATCTCCATCTATCAGATTCCCTTTTTCATCTACACAGAGACATCTGTCAGCATCTCCGTCATATGCAAATCCAACATCCAGACCATTCTCGGCAACAAATTTCTGCAGGCCGCCGATGTGCGTAGATCCTGCATTGTTATTGATATTCGTTCCGTCCGGCTCTGCATTGATTACATATGTCTTGGCTCCAAGTGCATCAAATACAGACTTTGCCAGATTCCATGAACTTCCGTTCGCACAATCCAGTCCGACTTTCACACCCTTGAAAGAATAAAGTCCAAGTGAAATCAGATATCCGATGTAACGGTTTCTTCCTGATACATAGTCTACCGTACGTCCGATCTTAGATGTATGTGCAAATGGAATCTCCTCATACTTTTCCCCAAATACTTCCAGTTTGCCATCCAGATAGTCTTCTACCAGTGCGATCGTTCCCTCATCCATCTTCTCGCCATTACCGTTGATCAGTTTGATTCCGTTGTCATAATACGGATTATGACTTGCAGAGATCATGATCCCGCAATCAAATTCATCCGTTCTTGCCACATAAGCAACAGATGGTGTTGTTGTAACATGAAGCAGGTAAGCATCTGCTCCCGATGCAACAAGTCCACCTACCAATGTATATTCGAACATGTAGCTGGAACGTCTCGTATCCTTTCCAATTACAATACGTGCCGGTGTATCATCACCATTCTGACGTTTTATTTCTCCATAGTACCATCCGAGAAATCTTCCGATCTTGTACGCATGATCTGCTGTTAAGTTATTATTGGCTTCGCCACGGAAACCATCTGTTCCGAAATATCTTCCCATATCTATTCTCCTAAAATAATATATCGTCTATCTTTCACAAAGCAACTGCCCCCATTATAGTTGGTATTAGACTCAAGTTCAAGCAAAAATGGCAAAAAAGTATGCATATGTGCAAAGACAATTGCTTCTATGCATACTTTTTTCATTATTACCCGGTTATAATTCCGAGTTCCTTTTCACAGAGTTCTAACGCTGATGCTATGACAGCATCCATATCATAATATTTATATTCCCCGAGACGGCCTCCGAAGATCACTTTCTCTTCTTTTTCTGCTAATTTTTTGTATTCTGCGTACAATGCTCCATTTTTTTCATCATTGACCGGATAATATGGTTCGTCACCCAATTTCCATTCAGAGCTGTATTCCCGGCTGATCACAGTCTTTGGAATATCATTTCCTTCTGAATCCTTTCCAAATTCGAACCACTTATGCTCGATGATACGTGTCCAAGGCGTCTCTCTGTCTGTGTAGTTTACAGCTGCATTCCCCTGGAAATTCGGCTTATCTAAAAGTTCCGTCTCAAATCTTACAGAGCGGTACTCCAACGTTCCGAGTTTATATTCAAAATAAGCATCGATCGGTCCTGTATAAACTACTTTTTCTGCCAGCGCATCTAATTCCTCTTTATGCTCCAGATATTCTGTGTTCAGACGGATCTCTATGCCATCCAGAAGATTCTCTACCATCTTCGTGTACCCTCCCACAGGAATTCCCTGATACATTGCATTGAAATAATTATTGTCGAATGTCAGACGCACCGGAAGTCTCTTGATAATAAATGCCGGAAGTTCTGTGCAGTCACGTCCCCACTGCTTCTCTGTATAACCCTTGATCAATTTCTCATAGATATCTCTTCCAACCAGTGAAACTGCCTGTTCTTCCAGATTCTTTGGCTCTCCCGTAATTTCCTTTCTCTGCTCTTCTATCTTCGCTTCTGCTTCTTCCGGTGTCACCACTCCCCACATCTTGTTAAATGTATACATATTAAAAGGAAGTGAATATAACTCACCCTTATAATTCGCTACCGGTGAATTCGTAAATCTGTTAAACTCCGCAAACTGCGTAATATAATTCCATACTTTCTTATTATTTGTATGAAAAATATGTGCACCATACTTATGTACATGAATTTTTTCTACATCCTCTGTATATACATTTCCCGCAATATTCGGACGTTTATCAATTACCAGAACAGATTTCCCCGCTTTTTTTGCTTCACGGGCAAACACTGCCCCATATAATCCTGACCCGACTACTAAATAATCATATTTTTTCATCTTACATACCTCTTTTTATTTTCTGATACCTGTCACAATCTATCTGGTAGTGTTATTCTATCATATCCTTGTATTCCCGAAAAGACATTCTTCGTTTCCCTTGCTTTATTCCACTTTATCACGTTACCAAAAGATTGCATTTCTTTATCAGACATATTATACTATTTAAATAACGAATTCGTACAATTAGAGGTGATATGATTATGCATAAAGAATTTTTAATGGGAAATGCAGCAATTGCCCTCGGTGCAGTTGCTGCCGGAGTTAATGTCGTAGCCGGTTATCCCGGAACCCCTTCTACGGAAGTTCTGGAAACTATAGCAAAACACCGGCCGGATGATGTGTATGTGGAATGGTCCGTGAACGAAAAAGCTGCCATGGAACTGGCTGCCGGAGCTTCTTATGCCGGTGCAAGATCCATGGTAACCATGAAGCAGGTCGGATTAAATGTTGCTTCCGATCCGCTGATGAGTCTCGAGTACGTCGGGATCAAAGGCGGAATGGTCATTCTCGTAGCAGATGATCCGGGTCCGATTTCTTCTCAGACAGAGCAGGATACCAGACATTTTTCCAGATTTTCCAAGCTGCCTTGCTTTGACCCATCTTCGGCACAGGAAGCTTATGAGATGATCCAGGAAGCTTTTGAATATTCAGAAAAATACGGTACTCCGGTATTCTTACGTCCAACCACACGTGTCTGTCATGGCTACGCGTCTATCATGGTAAAAGATGAGACAGAATATACCCACCACCAGCCGGAAGGTTTTATCAAAGATTCCAAACGCTGGGTTATCTTTCCTAGATTATCTTTCATGAATCACAAAAAAATCGAAGCACGTAACCAGGAATTATCCGATATCTTTTCTTCTTATGAGAAAAATACGATTCATCCATCCTGCGATGCTTTCAAGGATTCAAAAAAAGGAATCGCCACCGGAGGGATCAGCTATACCTACACGATGGAAACATTAAAAAAGACCGGTATGGTAAAGACTTTAAAAATTGCCACGCCTCATCCATTTCCGGAAAAATTAGCAGTAGATTTCCTTTCTGGACTTGATGAAGTTCTCTGCCTGGAAGAACTTGATCCGGTCATCGAACGTGAGCTGATCTATATATGCGGAAAATATCATCTTCCAACCAGAATTAACGGAAAACTCAGTGGTCATACTGCCTGTGCCGGAGAAAACACCCGTGACACTATAACTACCTATATTAATACATTTCTTGGTCTTACCTCCCCTGTCACCACTGATTTTCCGGAACCGCCGGCACTGCCGGTCCGCCCGCCGGTACTTTGCGCCGGATGTCCTCACAGAGCTTCTTTCTACGCCGTAAAAAAAGCTATGAAAGGAAAGAAAACCGTTTTCTGCGGGGATATCGGATGTTATACGCTCGGAAATGCCCTTCCTCTCGATATGGTTGATACCTGTCTGTGTATGGGTGCCGGATTGAATATTGCACAAGGTATCGAAAAAGTGGAACCTGACACCACATGCTTTGCGTTTGTCGGAGACTCGACCTTCTTCGCCTCTGCGATCACAGGTGTTGTCAATGCCGTGTACAATCAGGCGAATATGATCCTGATCGTTCTAGACAACTCTACCACAGCCATGACCGGACATCAGCCACACCCTGGAACCGGCCGCACAGTGATGGGGAAGATCGTGCAAAAGATTAATATCGAACAAGTCCTCCGCGGAATCGGCGTTACAGATGTTAAGACTGTAAATCCGCTGGATCTGAACTCATCTGTAGCATGCGTCCGGGAAATGGCTGATAAGACAGGTGTAAAAGCTATTATATTCAAATCACCATGTATAGCCATCACCAAGCCGGCGTTTTCTCTTCATATAGATGCCGAAAAATGTATCGGATGTAAAAAATGTATCCGTGAACTTGGATGCCCTGCCATTGTACTTGACAACGGTAATGTCTGCATTGATGATACGATGTGTACCGGCTGCGGATTATGCAGTCAGGTATGCCCTGCAGCTGCTATTATAGGAGGTAAAAAACATGAATAATCAAAAAAACATTGTCCTGTGCGGCGTCGGCGGTCAGGGAACCGTCCTCGCTTCCAAACTTCTTGCCGCAGCAGCTATGAGTAAAGATATTCCTGTCATGAGTGCCGAGACCATCGGTATGGCTCAGCGTGGTGGTAGTGTATTCAGTCATCTTCGTATGGGTGATAATCTCTATTCGCCAATGATTGAAACAGGAACTGCCGACCTGATCATCGGCTTCGAACCAGGTGAGACAGTCCGTATGCTTCCCTATCTCAAAGACCACGGACATATTGTTGTCAGCACCCGAGCTGTAAAACCAGTTACTGCTACCTTAAGCGGATCAGATTATGATGCACCTCAGATGCTTGAATATCTAAAAGCGGCTGTTCCTAATCTGACTCTTGTAAATGCAGATCAGGCATGTGCAGACATTGGTTCTTCCAAAGTACTGAACATGGTGCTTCTTGGCGCAGCCATACGGACCGGAGTACTGGACTTTACAATCTCTGAAATTGAAGACATTATGAAATATACACTTCCCGAGAAATTCCATGAAATGAATCTCCGGGCATTAAACTATAACATATAACAAAGAAAGGCAGGAACACGACATATGCAGATTACAGAGACACAAATCGCACAGGTAAATAATCAGATACAGGCGCTCCTGAAAGCAGAAAGTTTCTATGGAAAGAAATTAGAAGAAGCCGGTGTTACCAGTATACAGTCAGCGGAAGATTTTCAAAAGCTTCCGTTTTCTGAGAAAAATGATTTAAGAAATGCTTATCCTCTTGGTCTGATGACCGCACCGGAAGAAAAGATTGTCCGAATCCACTCTTCTTCCGGTACCACCGGACTGCCGGTCATCATTCCATATACTCAGAAAGATGTAGACGACTGGGCAATCATGTTTCAACGCTGCTATGAATTGGCCGGTCTTACAAATCTGGACCGTATCCAGATCACACCCGGATACGGACTCTGGACTGCCGGAATCGGATTTCAGGCAGGTGCCGAAAGATTAGGAAGCATGGTTATTCCTATGGGACCCGGAAACACCGACAAACAGCTTCAGATGATGATGGATATGAAGACAACCGTTCTCGGTTCTACTTCCTCTTACGCCCTGCTTCTTGCAGAAGAAATCCAAAAAAGAGGAATCAAAGACAAGATCCATCTGAAGAAAGGAATCATTGGTTCTGAACGCTGGGGTGAAAAAATGCGCCGGCGTATCACGGAAGAACTTGGAATTGAACTCTATGATATCTATGGCCTGACGGAAATCTATGGACCGGGAATCGGAATCAGCTGTTCCCATGACTGTGGTATGCACTACTGGGATGATTATATTTACATTGAGATCATCGACCCTGTAACCGGTGAAGTACTTCCAGACGGAGAACTCGGAGAAATCGTCATTACCACCCTGGTCAAAGAAGGAGCACCTCTTATCCGCTACCGCACACATGATCTTTCCCGCATCATTCCGGGAGAATGTCCTTGCGGAAGCAGATTCCCACGGCTCGATACTATTATGGGACGTACCGATGATATGATGAAGATCAAGGGTGTAAATGTGTTCCCAGCTCAGATTGAGGAAATCTTAAAAGAATTTTCTGAAGTATCCAGTGAATATCAGATCCGCATTTCTCATCTTGACGGAAAAGACACCATGCGAATCTATGTTGAAACAAATGGAACGGTTGACTTCCTTGATCTTGCCAAACGAATCGCAGCTACCGTCAAAAGCCGCATAGGCTTTACACCGTTAGTTAAAGTTGTTGAAATCGGATTATTACCTCGAAGCGAAAAGAAGACAAAACGTGTCATCGATGAGCGTTATGAATAATTAGTGATATATTATAAATGGTGTTGTAAGATCTATATTTCTTACAACACCATTTTTATACTTTGTTATAATCCTAATTCATCAGAGATCGCACACATTTCTTCCAATCCGATATCAATCAGATCCTCCAGCATCAGCCCTGTAAATTCAATACTTTCCATATAATCACGATTGGCACCTTTCGCAAATCGTGCTTCATTAAAACGTTTTATAACAGACTTTCTTTTTACACTTGCAATCTTTTTATCCGGGTAAATCTGCGCAACCGCTTTTAAGAAACCACTCATTGGATCTGCCGCCAGAAGTGCATATTGGATTTTTGTTTTCGCTTTCACGCCACTTTTCGGATTATGTGCACAAATCGCTCCAAATAATACAGGATCATCAATCCCTTCTTTTTTTAAGATTTCTACCGATGTCGGTCCGTGTACACTTAAGTCATGCTCCCAGTCACATTGCTCTTCATCCAGATCATGCAGCAATCCTGCAATTCCCCAATATTCCACCTCGTCCGGCGCAAGACGTTTGGCCAATCCCTTCATAATAGCCTCAACTGCCAGAGAATGTGTAATATAATTCTCACCTTTCATATATTTTGTTAAGATTTCATACGCCTGATCTCTTGTCATCTGCATTTTCTCCATTTCTGTACGAAATATGTATTCTGATATTTTACTCTTCCGGTACAACGATCAGGTCTTTTGTAAAGTCATTCAGAACTTCACATCCATCTTCTGTGATGATTACAAGGTCTTCGATACGAACACCGATGTTCTCATCCGGGAGATAGATTCCCGGCTCTACTGAGAAGCACTGTCCAACCTTGATGATGTCAGTATTAACAGATGATACATCACCAAATTCGTGATCTTCCAGTCCGATAGAATGTCCTGTTCTGTGTGTGAAATACTCGCCAAATCCTTTTTCCTCGATGTAATTTCTTGCAGCAAGGTCAACGTCGCACATTCTATTTCCCGGTTTGGCAGCTTCGATACCTCTTCTGTTTGCTTCAACTACGATATCATAAATTTCTTTTGCACGGTCAGATACTTCACCGATGAATACAGTTCTTGTCATATCCGATGCATAGTTATCTTTAAATCCACCGATATCAAGAATTACACAATCTCCGCGTTTTCCTTTGGAATCATCTGTTACATGATGTGGATCTGCAGCGCCATGTCCGTATGCTGTAATTGGATCGAACGATACATCTTCACATCCGATTTCTTTGTAAATTTCACGCATTTTTGCATTTAATTCTTTCTCAGTTAATCCTTTTGCTACCCATGGAATGATCTTTTCCATAGCAATATCATTTAACTTAGAAGATTTTCTCATAAGATCTTTTTCTTTCTCATCTTTTACCATACGGATATAATCGATGATCGGAGATCCATTTACAAATTTACTTCCTCCGCCTAACTCCTGCAGACGAATAAGGAATTTTGACGGCCATGTTTTATCAATTCCCATTGTCTTATCTTTATCTACATACTTGCTTAAGATCTCTACTCCGTCTTCAATGTCATCATAATAGATAATATCTACGCCAAGATCTGATTCCTGTGGAAATAATTTGTTGATTACCATTTTATGATTTCCGTTCACATTCAGATACAATGCCAGAAGTCTTTCTCCCGGGAAAATCCACTTGCCTGTCAAATAGAAGATCGCAACCGGGTCAGAAACGATCATCTGCGGAACCTCATGCTCCTCCATTGATTTTAATATTCTTGTAAGTTTACCTTGATCCATAATAGAACCCCAACCTTTCTTAAAATGTTGACAGAATCTGTTACTATTTTCGCTGATTCTCACTGACAATTATTATAAACTTTTTGAATATAAAAGTCAATTTATATATACAAATAACAGTAAACGTTAGTGATATTAACTTATTCTTCATTAAAAAAAGAAAATGTCCACACTTTTCAGTGTGAACACTTTCTTTTTATTTGACTTATATTTTATTCTTCATCTTCAGATACAGCAACTGTTTCTTCTGCAATATCTTCTACTGCATCTTCTGTTCCTTCATCAAGAGTAATCTCCTGATTCATCTCATCTGCATCTTTGAATTCAAAATCAAAATCGTCCTCAAAGTCCAGTTCGTCTTCCATTTCCATCTCTGTGTTCAACTTGATGTCACGATACTTTCTCATACCTGTTCCGGCAGGAATATGTTTACCAATGATAACATTCTCTTTCAGACCTACCAGCGGATCAACCTTACCCTTAATAGCAGCTTCGGTCAAGACTTTTGTTGTCTCCTGGAAGGAAGCGGCAGACAGGAATGAATTCGTAGCAAGGGAAGCTTTTGTAATACCCATGATGATCTGCTCACCTGTTGCAGGTTCTTTACCTTCTGCTTCCAAAGCTTCATTTACATCCTCAAACTCAAGTCTGTCAACATTTGTTCCCGGAAGGAATTCTGTGTCTCCGGACTCTTCGATGCGTATCTTCTTCAGCATCTGACGAACGATAACCTCGATATGCTTATCGTTGATTTCTACACCCTGCAGACGATATACTCTCTGAACTTCCTGGATCATGTAATCCTGTACAGCACGAAGTCCTTTGATTCTCAGAATATCGTGTGGATTTACACTACCTTCTGTCAGTTCATCACCGGCTTCCAGTTCTGCGCCGTCAGCCACCTTGATACGTGATCCATAAGGGATAAGATATGCTTTGGATTCACCTGTTTCTTTATTTGTCACAATGATCTCACGTTTCTTCTTCGTGTCATTTAAGTTAGCAGTTCCTGCGATTTCTGTGATAATTGCAAGTCCCTTAGGCTTTCTTGCCTCGAAAAGCTCCTCGACACGAGGAAGACCCTGTGTGATATCTCCACCGGCTACACCACCACTATGGAATGTTCTCATAGTAAGCTGTGTACCAGGTTCTCCGATTGACTGTGCGGCGATGATTCCGACAGCTTCTCCAACCTGTACCGGCTCACCTGTTGCCATGTTGGATCCGTAACATTTTGCACATACACCATTATGTGAACGGCATGTAAGGATTGTACGGATCTTAATCTGTGTCAGCGGCTCGCCCTTCTCGTCAACACCCTTTTTACAGATCAGCTCTGCACGTTTCGGTGTTACCATGTGATTTGCCTTTACAAGGATGTTGCCATCTTTATCTACGATGTTCTCACAGATATAACGTCCTGTGATACGATCCTGCAGACTTTCGATCACTTCGTTTCCATCCATGAATGCTTTTACATACATTCCAGGAATCGGTGCTCCCGGTTTTGCACAGTCTACTTCGTGGATGATCAGTTCCTGTGATACGTCTACCAGACGTCTTGTCAGATATCCTGAATCGGCTGTACGAAGAGCTGTATCGGACATACCTTTTCGAGCTCCATGTGCAGACATGAAGTATTCCAGTACATCAAGACCTTCACGGAAGTTTGATTTAATTGGCAGCTCGATCGTGTGACCTGTTGTATCGGCCATCAGACCACGCATACCTGCAAGCTGTTTGATCTGTTTGTCAGATCCACGGGCTCCGGAATCTGCCATCATGAAAATGTTGTTATATTTATCAAGACCGTCAAGCAGTGCCTTTGTAAGGGCATCGTCAGTTGCTTTCCATGTCTCTACAACTTCTTTATATCTTTCTTCTTCTGTAATGAGACCACGTTTGAAGTTCTTTGTAATCTTATCTACAGTATCCTGCGCATTTTTGATCATCTCCGGTTTCTGCGGAGGTACCGTCATGTCAGAAATGGATACGGTCATGGCAGCTCTTGTTGAAAGCTTGTAACCCATAGCCTTTACATGGTCGAGTACTTCTGCTGTCGCAGTAGCTCCATGTGTATTGATAACTTTTTCAAGAATCTGTTTCAGCTGTTTCTTTCCTACATGGAAATCAACTTCCAGAAGCAATTCATTTCCTTCTACTTCACGGTCTACAAATCCCAAATCCTGTGGAATGATCTCATTAAACATGAAACGTCCGACTGTAGATTCTACCGTTCCTGTCTTCACTGTTCCATCTGCCATCTTCTTGGATACACGTACTTTTACACGTGAATGAAGTGTTACAGCAGCATTTTCATAAGCAAGAAGTGCTTCGTTGAAACTCTTGAAGATCATGCCTTCTCCCTTGGCACCAGGACGCTCCTGAGTCAGATAATAGATACCAAGTACCATATCCTGTGAAGGAACGGCTACCGGACCACCATCAGACGGCTTCAGTAAGTTGTTCGGTGACAGAAGTAAGAAACGGCACTCTGCCTGTGCTTCTACGGAAAGTGGAAGATGGACAGCCATCTGGTCTCCGTCGAAATCGGCGTTGAACGCTGTACAAACCAGTGGATGAAGCTTGATAGCCTTACCTTCTACAAGAATCGGTTCAAATGCCTGAATACCAAGTCTGTGCAGTGTAGGAGCACGGTTCAGCATAACCGGATGCTCTTTGATTACTTCTTCTAGAACATCCCATACTTCCGGCTGAAGTCTTTCTACCATCTTCTTAGCATTTTTAATATTGTGTGCTGTTCCGTTCTGAACCAGTTCTTTCATAACAAATGGTTTGAACAGCTCGATTGCCATTTCTTTCGGCAGACCACACTGGTAGATCTTAAGTTCCGGTCCTACAACGATAACGGAACGTCCGGAATAGTCAACACGCTTACCAAGCAAGTTCTGACGGAAACGTCCGGACTTACCTTTCAGCATATCGGAAAGAGATTTCAGTGCACGGTTACCAGGTCCTGTTACCGGACGTCCACGGCGGCCATTGTCAATCAGGGCATCTACAGCTTCCTGAAGCATTCTCTTTTCATTTCTAACAATAATGTCCGGTGCGCCTAATTCAAGAAGACGTCTCAGACGGTTATTTCTGTTGATGATTCTTCTGTACAGATCATTCAGGTCAGATGTCGCAAAACGTCCACCATCCAGCTGTACCATAGGACGAAGATCCGGCGGGATAACCGGGATATTTGTCATGATCATCAATCCTGGCTTGTTTCACGACTCACGGAAAGATTCTACTACTTCACGTAGTTTTACGATTATTGC
>ENA-OQNN01000094-OQNN01000094.1-human-gut-metagenome-genome-assembly--contig:-NODE-94-length-107810-cov-30.189575_pt1 | contig 107810 bp, 116 predicted proteins | sample MGYA00242624_ERZ504870 | MGnify/ENA primary metagenome ERZ504870 (study PRJEB26092, sample SAMD00036379) | human gut metagenome | host: Homo sapiens | study: EMG produced TPA metagenomics assembly... | reverse complement strand
GAGATCTCCCATTCGCAAGAAGTAAGACCCCTTAAAGACGATAAGGTAGATAGGCCAGGGATGGAAGTGCAGTGATGTACGGAGTTGACTGGTACTAATCGGTCGAGGACTTAATCAGGAATATGGATTTTCTTCAGAAAAGTTGTTCGGTTTTGAGGGATCGAAAGAGAACTCAAGATCCGGTGGCGATAGCAAAGTGGACACACCTGAACTCATCTCGAACTCAGAAGTTAAGCACTTTCACGGCGACAATAGTTGGGCTTGCCCCTGCGAAGATAGCTAGCTGCCGGGTCCTTTTTTTTTGATTTTTATTGATTATTATATGTAAATTTGATATTTTTTTATTCAAGGGATATTGTATTGTGGCATTCAAGGAGGCCGTTCATGTATAAAGTGAGTATATTGATTCCAGTATATAATGTGGAAAAATATTTATCGAAATGTCTGGAATCTATTCTTTTACAGACATACAAAAATATTGAAATTATTATTATAAATGATGGAACAACCGATTCATCTTTAGATATTGCGAATTTATATGCAAGTAAGTATGATTTCATTCATGTATATAGCTATGAAAATGCAGGTATTTCTACTACTCGAAATCGGGCATTAGAAAAGGCTACGGGTGACTACTATTTATTTGTGGATAGTGATGATTATTTAGATCCTAAAATGATAGAAAAAATGGTTGATCGAGCTATACAAACAAATAGTGACATCGTAACTTGCGGATATTGTATTGAATATAAAGGTTTATCCATACCAGTAAGTCCTATGCGAAAACAAACTATGGATTCTTTATCTGCACTAAGAGCATTGTCTCAAAATAAGGGGATTAATAATTATCCTTGGGGAAAATTATATGCGGCTTCTTGTTTTAAAAATGTTCTGTTTCCTGATGAAAAAAAAGGTTTTGAAGATACTTATACAGTGTTTAAGGCAATCTATAATGCGAATCGCATATCTATAATGCCAAATTGTTACTATCATTATGTGAAACGTCCAGGATCTTTGACCGATCATATGGATATTGTGCAGGCTTATGAAATGCGTGCAGCCTATGAGTATCAAGAGCTTTGTTTGCATCAATGGTTTCCTGAAGAAAACTTTTATTACGATATTAACTTTTATAATAGTGATATGGTAATTTTATACACTTTGATTTTTTTCTATTCGAGAAAAGATCAACCTGTTTATGTACCAGCTGTCATTGATTGGTCAAAAATTAATATATTTTATAAAATAGGATATCGTGTATGGCGATTCATCGCGTGTATTAAGTTTGGGTGGTCTTTAAAATGGCAAGAGAATTAATTCGTAAGGCAACATTAGAAGATATGCCTATATTATTAGAAATATATGATAGAGCAAGAAAATTTATGGCTTCTTGTGGAAATGTAAATCAATGGACAAATGGATATCCATCAAAAGACATATTGTCTGAAGATATCAAAAAAGGCGAAATGTATGTTTTAGAAGATGAGGATGGTATTCAGGCTAGTTTTGTATTTTACTGTGGAATTGATCCTTGTTACAACAAAATCTATGATGGTCAATGGTTAAATGATGAGCCATATGGTGTGATTCATCGAATTGCGACTCGTGGATTAAAAAAACATATGGCCAATATCATTTTAGAATATTGTTTTTCAAAAATTGATAATATTCGTATGGATACACATACGGATAATAAACCGATGCAAAATTTTATGATTAAACATGGTTTTAAACATGTTGGTACAATTTATTTAAAAAATGGGCAAAGTCGTCTGGCATTCCATTGTAATTTAAATGAAAATTAGGTAAACTTAAAGAGTTTAGGGAGATTATTATTTATGGCATTTGAATCATTAAGTGAACGCTTAAATAAAGCATTTAAAAATATTTCAGGACAAGGGAAACTGACTGAAAAAAATATGAATGACATGTTAAAAGAAGTGCGCATGTCATTATTGGAAGCTGACGTTAATTACGATGTAGTTAAGAGCTTTGTTGAAAATGTAAAAGAAAAAGCACTTGGACAAGAGGTCTTGGATTCATTAAATCCTGGTCAAATGGTTGTCAAAATTGTTCATGATGAATTACAAGTATTATTAGGTGAAGAAGATGCTCGTATTCACTTTAAGAAGCAAGGCATGACAACGGTTATGATGGTTGGTCTACAGGGTACTGGTAAAACGACAGCAAGTGCAAAAATTGCCAATTACTGTAAAAATAAATTAGCTCGTCGTGTTTTATTGGTTGCGTGTGATGTTGTTCGTCCAGCCGCAATCGAACAGTTACAAACTCTTGGAAAGAGTATTGATGTAGAAGTATTTACATGTGGACCAGAAACATCAGCTGTTGAAACGGCTAAACAAGCATTGACATATGCGAAAGATCGTCAAAAAGATTTAGTAATCTTTGATACGGCTGGTCGTTTACATATTGATGAAGCATTGATGCATGAGCTTCAACAAATGAAAGAACTTGTTGTTCCAGATGAAATCTTATTAACTGTGGATGCGATGACAGGTCAAGATATTGTTACAGTTGCCAAAGAATTTAATGAACAATTATCAGTAACTGGTTTGATTGTTACAAAAATGGATGGCGATGCACGTGGTGGTGGATTGTTATCAGTTCGATCTATCACAAATGTACCAGTATTGTTTGTATCCAATGGTGAAAAAGTGGATGATTTAGAAGAGTTCCACCCAGATCGTATGGCTGATCGTATATTGGGAATGGGAGACATTGTCACTTTAGTTGAACAAGCTCAAGATAAATTGGATATTGAAGTTCAGAAAAAAACAGCTGAACGAATGAAACAAGGTGTTTTTACATTCAATGATTTATTAGCACAGTTAGGCCAAGTTTCTAAAATGGGATCTATGCAGAAAATGATGAATATGATTCCAGGTATTAATAAGGTAGCTAAAAATTTAGATGATGAAAAAATGAATTCACAAATGAAAAAGAGTGAAGCCATTATTTTATCTATGACGGAGTATGAACGTGAAAATCCATCCTGTTTAAAAGCATCAAGAAAAAATCGTATTGCCAAGGGTGCAGGTGTGAAAGTCATGGATGTCAATCGTTTGATTAATCAATTAGAACAAATGCAGATGATGACTAAGATGATGAGTGGTAAGGTAAAACTTCCAGATATGGCTGGATTGCAGAATATGCAACGTGGCGGTGGAATGCCAGGTATGTCAAAGCATACTGGTAGTAAGAAACAGAAGGCTAAAAAGAAAAAGAAGAAAAAATAAAAAATATAAGGTGTAAAGTAAAAATACTTGACACCTTATATTATTCATGTTATTCTTTATGAGCTTTAATAAATTAGAAAAGGTAGGAATTTAAATATGGTTAAATTACGTTTAAAAAGAATGGGTAAAAAGGGTGCTCCTTTCTACCGTATAGTTGCAGCTGATTCACGTAGTCCTCGTGATGGTCGTTTCATCGAACAAATTGGTACATACAACCCAAGTAAAGTTGAAAACAAAGTTACTTTAGACAAAGAATTAACAAAGAAATGGTTAAGCAATGGTGCACAACCAACTGATACAGTTCGTTCAATTTTATCACACGAAGGTGTTTTAAAAGAAATGCACGAAGCTAAAAGTTCAAAATAATGATCGATTTAGAAAAAACATTATTAGACATTTGTTTACCACTTGTAGATGATCAAAAAGCATTATCTGTAAAAACAATGGCAACTACAAATGAAAATGAAATTTTATTGTATGTATATGCCAATAGTGAAGATGTTGCCCGTTTAATTGGTCGCAAAGGAATTATGGCTAGCAGTATTCGTCAGATGATGTCTATTGCGGCACGCGATGTACACAAAAGAATTTCAGTAAAATTTGAAGCGTATTAGGATGTGATTTCACATCCTGATTTTTTTAGGAGGATATATGATAAAAGTAGCTCAAATCATCAATACTCATGGACTTAAGGGTGAATGTAAATTATATCTTGTGACAGATGATCCCCAACATCGTTTTGAAAAAGGAAGAGTCTTACATTTAGAAGATGGTCGTACTTTAACTGTAGTGTGCTATCGCGAACAAAAAGGTTTTGGATATTGTTATTTTGAAGGAATTGATTCCATTGAAAAAGCAGAACAATTAAAGACAAAGAATCTATTCATCGCTCAAGATGATTTACCAGAACTTGAAGAAGGTCAATATTATTATCATGAATTGATGAATTGTACTGTATATAATGAGGAAAAAGAAAATCTTGGTGAAGTTGTAGATATATTAGAAACAGGTGCCAATTTAGTACTTCGTGTAAAATCAAAAAATACAAGTTTTTTATTACCTTTTGTACCAGCATTTATTGTAGATGTAAATAAAGATACGCATGAAATCATAATTCGTGAAATGGATGGCTTACGATGAAAATATCAGTATTAACATTATTCCCAGAATATTTTGAACCATTAATGACGACAAGTATTCTTAAGCGTGCCAAAGAAAAAGATTTGTTTGAATTTGAAACGATTGATTTTCGAAAGTTTACAAAAGAAAAACATGGTCATGTAGATGACACGCCTTATGGTGGTGGAGCCGGAATGGTTTTGATGTGCCAACCAATATTAGATGCATTAGAATCGATTCGTACAGAAAATAGTACAGTCATCTTATTAACACCTCAAGGCAAAACGTTTAATCAACAAATCGCAAAAGAATTATCCCTAAAGGAACATTTAATTTTTATATGTGGACATTATGAAGGCTTTGATGAAAGAATTCGTGATTATGTGGATATTCAAATGTCTTTAGGTGACTTTGTCTTAACTGGTGGAGAAAGTGCCTGTATGGTTATGTGTGATTGTATATTACGTATCTTACCTGGTGTTATTAGGCAGGATTCAAGTGATGATGATTCATTTTCCAATGGGCTTTTAGAATATCCACAATATACTCGTCCTGAAGTATATAATGGAAAAAGAGTTCCTGATGTGTTATTGAGTGGTCATCATGCGAATATTAAAAAATATCGCCATGAAGAATCTTTGAAACGAACTGCCTTATATCGTCCGGATCTATTAGAAAATTTAGAATTAGATAAAGAAGATCAAAAAGTAGTTGATACCGTGTTAAAAAACAAAAATTAATCTTGCGTAAAATGGGTTGACATGATAATATAAATAGGCGTTTACGCATAGGTAGTTCCGCTGGCACATTGTGTGAATGAACTGATAACCAAATATTAGAAGAAAAGGAGAAAAGAAAATGAACTTAGCATTAGTTAATGAAGTAACAAAATCACAATTAAAAACTGACATTCCAGCATTCCGTTCTGGTAGTACTGTTCGTGTTCACGTTAAAATCAAAGAAGGTGACAAGAGCCGTATCCAGGTATTCGAAGGTGTTGTAATTGAACGTGCAGGTGGAGGAATCTCTGAAACATTTACTGTTCGTAAGATTTCTAACCAAATTGGTGTTGAACGTAAATTCCCTTTACACTCACCAATCATTGACCACATTGAAGTAGTTCGTCACGGTAAAGTACGTCGTAACAAATTATCTTACTTACGTAACCGTTCAGGTAAAGCTGCTCGTCTTAAAGAAGTTCGTTAATTGTTTAAAAAAGTCTGATTTTCAGGCTTTTTTTTCTAAATAGATTTATAATAGACTTATACAATTAGGGGGATAGAAAATTATGAAGAAAGCTAAAAAAAGTGAGTTAAGATATAACGAGGATGATGAACGTACATTACTCGAAGATATACTTGATTTTGTTAAGGTCTTCATCATTAGCGCAATTGTCATTTTATTGTTTGTGAACTTTGTAGCACACCCAGTACGCGTTGATGGTGAAAGTATGTATCCAACATTAAAAGATGGGGAATTTGGCTTTACTAATGTTGGAGGTGTACTCTTAAATGGTGTCAAACGAGGAGATATTGTTGTCGTAACTATGAAAGAAAATGGCCAAAAAACACATTGGGTAAAACGTGTAATCGGATTACCGGGTGAAACTGTAAGTTGTGTAAATGATGTGATTTATATTAATGGAAAAGTATTGGATGAGACACAATATATAGATCCAAACTATCGTCAGTCGTGGATTGATAAAATTGGTTATTTTAATCAAGTAGCAAATTTAGATAGAGGGGATAATAAACGTAATTATAACCCAGATGTTGATAGTAATGTAATTGATTTTAAAGAAGTTACATTAGGTGATGATGAGTATTTTGTGATGGGGGATAATCGTCCTAAATCTAAAGATTCTAGATATGTAGGTCCTGTTAAAAAATCACAATTATTCGCAAAGAAAATGTTAGTCTTATTACCAATTTCAGATATAGGAGTGAAAGATTAGTGGCAAATGTACAATGGTTTCCAGGTCATATGACCAAAGCCAAAAGGCAAATGGAAGAAAATTTAAAAAAGGTAGATTTTGTGATTGAGATTCGTGATGCAAGAATGCCAGATGCCAGCAAGAATCCAATGTTGGATCAATTGATTCAAAATAAGCCAAGATTGATTCTTTTATCGAAGAAAGATAAGGCAGATAAAGAACTTACGAAACAATGGGTAAATGCCTTAGAAACAGAGAATCAAAAAGTGTTAGCGTTGGATTTTATTCATGAAAATTTCTCAAAACAATTGATTAAGGCATCAAATGAATTATGTATAAATTTAATTGAAAAACAGAAACGTAGAGGAATGAAACCTAGAGCATTGCGAGCTATGGTATGTGGAATACCAAATGTTGGCAAAAGCACATTTATCAATACGTTTGCGAAAAGAAAGGCAGCTCAAACAGGAGATCGTCCAGGCGTGACAAAAAGTCTTCAATGGATCAAAGTAGGACAAACTCTAGAATTACTAGATACACCAGGAGTTTTGTGGCCTAAATTTGAGGATCAACAAGTAGGCTTGAAATTAGCCTTATTAGGTTCTATAAAAGATCAAGTTGTAAATATGGATGATTTAGCTTTATTTGCTTGTGAATATTTAATGAGCGAAAAATCAGAAATCTTTGATAGTGTATATCATGTAGAAATTGCGAATACACCTTATGAAACATTACAGAATATTGCCATAAAACGTGGTTATTTATTAAAGGGTGAAATTGATGAGAATCGTTTGATGTTAAGTTTTGTCAAAGATATTCGAGAAAATAAATGTGGCTTGATTACTTGGGAGAAACCACATGCTTGATAGACCTTTAGAACATGATTATTGGGATCAAAATCAAAGTGTTTTAGGAATGGATGAAGCAGGACGAGGACCTATTGCCGGTCCATTGATGGTTGCTGGTGTAATTTTTCCTAAGGGGTATCATAATGAGTTGATTGATGATTCTAAGAAGTTGAGTGAGAAAAAACGTGAAGCGTTGTTTAAAACAATTATTCAAGATGCTTTGTATTATCAAATTTTAGTTGTGGATGAAAAGACAATCGACAAAAAGAATATCTATCGTGCCACACAAGAGGCGATGATGGAAATCGCAAATAAGGCACAATGTGATTTTGTGTTAAGTGATGCGATGCCATTACCTGATATTGATAAACCTTTTCAAGCTATCGTAAAGGGAGATCAAAAATCATTATCCATTGCGGCTGCAAGTATTTTAGCAAAAGTAACCAGAGATCGTTGGATGAAAAAACTAGATGAAATGTATCCACAGTATGGTTTAGCTAAACATAAAGGGTATCCTACAAAAGCACATATTGAAGCATTAAATCAATATGGACTTCAAGATTTCTATCGTAGAAGCTATGGACCTGTAAAAAAACTTGAAGAAATTAGACTTTTTTAGACTTTCTTTAGAAAAAGTCTATTTTTTTTCGTATAAGAGTATATGAAAATAAACAGGGAAGCTATTTTATGGTATGCCATCCAATATGATGGGGATTGGAAGAAAATTGGTAATGCCATAAAGGCACATGAAAACTATTCCATCATTCATTATCCATATGCGTATATTACAATTATGGATGATGCATATCCAGATGCATTTAAAAGACTTCGCTATCCACCATGGATTATTTTTTATCAAGGAGATATTAATTTATTAAAAGAAAAAGGCGTGGGTATTGTTGGAGCAAGAAATTGTTCAATGCAAGCTTTACAGAATACGGATAGAATTGTACAAAGACTACAATCCAAGTATGTGATCGTATCCGGTCTTGCCAAAGGTATTGATGCTAGAGCACATTATAATGCGACAAAAACAATTGGTGTACTTGGCTGCGGTATTAATGTGATTTATCCTAAGGAAAACACATATTTATTTGAAAGGATGAAAAATAATGGATTGATCATTAGTGAATATCCAATGCACGTCAAACCTTTGGCGTATCACTTTCCATGGCGCAATCGTTTAATTGCCGCATTAAGTGATAGTTTAGTGGTGATAGAAGCAGCCTATAAAAGTGGTACGATGATTACGGTAAATGAATGCTTAGAATTAAGTGTACCAATCTATTGTGTACCAACTGCTTTTCAAGATGAAAAACATCAAGGGTGTAATTATCTTATTAGTAATGGTGCCAATATTTTGGTGGATATTAAAGATGTTGATGATATCTAGGATTGACAAAATGAAATTTTTAATGTTTTATATAGCGTGAATATGGGGTAATAAAATGAAAAAACATTTAGTTATAGTGGAATCGCCTTCAAAATCGAAGACGATTGAGAAATATTTAGGAAAAGATTACAGAGTCGTTTCCAGCAAAGGCCATGTGTGTGATTTGGCGACAAGTGGAAAAGAAGGCTTAGGAATTGATGTAGAAAATGATTTTGAACCTAAATATAAAATTAGTAAAGAAAAAAAAGAAGTAGTAAAAGAATTAAAAGAATATGCTTCTAAGGCAAAAGATATCTATCTAGCGAGTGACCCGGACCGTGAAGGAGAAGCAATTGCCTGGCATTTAGCTCGTGTTTTGAATTTAAATATTGAAGACAACAATCGTATTGTATTCCATGAAATCACAAAACCAGCTATTCTTGAAGCGATGAAAGAACCAAGACAAATTGATATGGACCTTGTGAAATCACAAGAAACACGTCGTATGTTAGATCGAATTATTGGATTTAAATTAAGTAAACTATTACAGAATAAGATTCAGTCTAAATCAGCAGGTCGTGTGCAATCCGTGGCATTGAAGTTGATTGTGGATCGTGAAAATGAAATCAAAGCGTTTAAACAAGAAGAATATTGGACAATTCATGCACAATGTAAAAAGCAAAATAAAGCTTTTGAAGCTGATTTAGTTAAAGTAGAAGGTAAAAAGCCAAAAATCAAAAATGAAGAAGAGGCTAAGGCGTTATTAGAAAGATGTAATGGGGAGTATGTTGTTTCATCGATTTCTAAAAAACAAAAGAAAAAACAACCCAAACTTCCATTTACAACATCTACTATGCAACAGGAAGCTAGTACAAAATTAGGTTTTGGGGCAAAGAAAACAATGAGCGTTGCTCAAAAAATGTATGAAGGTATTGATCTTGGCGGAAATATGGAAGGTTTGATTACATATATGCGTTCGGATTCAACGCGTTTATCCGATATTTTTGTTTCAGATGCCAAAGAATTTATCGCAAATACATATGGTAAAGAATATGTTGGTCATGTTCATCAAAAAAATGGTAAGAATACGCAAGATGCACACGAAGCAATTCGTCCAACGAATATCAATCGTACGCCAGAATCGATCAAAGACCATTTAACGAATGATCAATATCGTTTGTATTCATTGATTTATGCTCGTACTCTGGCATCTTTAATGAAAGATGCAGTTTATGATGTAACAAGTATCAAAATCACAAACAATGATTTGGAATTTAGTGCAAGTGGACAAACAATGACTTTTGATGGTTATTATAAAGTTTATTCAAAATATGAAAAACAAAGTGATGCATTGCTTCCGACATTAGAGGAAAATGAAGTTTTAAAAAATGTAACACCAATTTCGAAACAGCACTTTACAGAACCACCAGCACGATATACAGAAGCAAAATTGATTAAGGATCTAGAAGAAAAATCCATTGGTAGACCAAGTACATATGCGACGATCATTGATACTTTACAAAAACGTGGGTATGCATCTTTGGATAAGGCGAGTGAAACTTCAAAGACAAAAGTATTTTTCCCTAGTGAACAAGGTATTTTGACAAATGAAAAGCTACAACAATATTTTTCAAGTGTAATCAATGTTGAATATACAGCCGATATGGAAAAAACATTAGATGAAATCGCAGAAGGCAACGAAGATTCTATATCTTATATGCATAAGTTCTATGATAAATTTGCACCACTAGTCGAAGATGCTTATGAAAAAATGCCGAAAAAAGAATTGGAACGTGTAGGACGTACATGTCCTGAATGTGGTGGCGAACTTGTGTATCGTAATGGACGTTTTGGTAAGTTTATTTCATGCATCAATTTCCCAACATGTCGCTACACAGAAAATAATGAAGATCAACTTCCAGAAGAGGCAAAAGAAGAAAAGATTTGTCCAAACTGCGGAGCTAAAATGGTTATTAAAAAAGGTCGCTATGGTCAATTCTGGGCATGTTCGAATTATCCGGAATGTAAGACAATTGAATCTTTAAAAAAGAAAGCTAAACCTGAACCAACAGGTGAGATGTGTCCAGAATGTGGGCATGAGCTTGTAAGAAGAAAATCGCGTTTTGGCACAACTTTTATTGGTTGTTCAAATTATCCAAAATGCCATTATATAAAAAAGGAACCTAAGAAAAAAGAGGAAGAAAAATAATGGAAAGAGTTACAGTTATAGGAGCAGGACTTGCTGGATGTGAGGCAACTTGGCAGCTTATAAAAAGAAACATTCCCGTTCGATTAGTTGAAATGCGTCCTAAAAAGGAAAGTCCAGCCTTTCATACGGATCGTTTTGCAGAACTTGTATGTTCAAATTCACTTCGTTCAAATGCAATGAATAATGCAGTAGGTATATTAAAAGAAGAACTTCGTCAGATGGATTCTTTAATTATGAAATCTGCCGATATGCATGCGGTACCTGCAGGAAGTGCATTAGCGGTTGATCGAGAAACGTTTTCTCAATATATAACAGATACAATTAAAAATCATCCGTTAGTCGAAGTGGTGAATGAAGAAATGACAAGTTTACCTGCAGGACCATGTATTATTGCTACTGGACCTTTGACAAGTGACACTTTAGCTAAGGCTATTCATGATTTTACGGCAGAAGATACATTTCATTTTTATGATGCTGCAGCACCAATTATTGAAAAGGATTCTATTGATTTTAGTAAAGCCTATTATAAATCTCGTTATGACAAAGGAGAAGCAAGCTACATTAATTGTCCAATGAATGCAGATGAATTTGAAGTATTCTATGATGCCTTGATTCATGCAGAATGTGTGAATTTGCATGATTTTGAAAAAGAAACTTATTTTGAAGGATGTATGCCAATTGAAGAAATGGCTCGACGTGGAAAAAAGACGATGTTGTTTGGTCCGTTAAAACCAGTTGGACTTGAAAAAGATAAGGATTCTCATCCTGTAGCTGTTGTTCAATTGCGCCAAGATAATGTGGCTGCCAGTATGTATAATATTGTTGGTTTTCAAACACATTTAACTTGGCCTGAACAAAGAAGAGTGTTTGCCTTGATTCCAGGATTAGAAAATTTAAAGATTACTCGCTATGGTGTTATGCATCGAAATTCATACTTATCAAGTCCAGTTGTTTTAAAAGAAACATATCAATCTAAAAAACGCGATGATCTTTTCTTTGCAGGACAATTGACAGGGGTTGAAGGGTATGTTGAATCTTGCGCATCTGGATTGATTGCCGGAATTAATATGGCATTATATATGCAAGGTAAAGAGCCTATTTGTTTTGGGAATACATGCGTTATGGGCTCACAAGCCTATTACATTACGCATTGTGATGCAAAACATTTTCAGCCGATGAATGCAAACTTTGGTATTATGCACTTAAATGAAAAATGCAAGAAGCATGAGCGTAAAGAAAAATTTGCTTCTCAAGCATTAGCTCGTATTGCACAAATCAAGGATGAAGTCGATGGATGAGTTGATTGAGCGGTTTTTAAAATATATTTATCGTAAAAATACCCAATCTGAAAAAACGATCGAATCATACAAAAATGATTTAAACCAATTTAAAGAATATTTAACAAGTCAATCTATTGATTCATTTGAATCTTGCGATAGATTGACTTTTATGAATTTTCTAGCTACGTTAGATCATCTAAAAGCAAGCTCAATAGCTCGTAAAATGAGTGTGTATCGTTCGTTTTATACATATTTGGCTGAATATATGGGGATTATTGAAAATCCATTGATAGGGATTCAAACACCAAAAAAATCCAAACAAATACCAGATTTTTTGTTTGTAGAAGAGATTCAGGAATTTTTGAATTCTTACAATGATAAAAAGGATGATGAATATCGCGATCGTATATTATTTACAATCATGTATGCATGTGGATTACGTGTCAGTGAATGTGTGAATTTAGAATGGAAACAAATTGATTTGAATAATCGCATTGTGCATATCCGTGGTAAAGGGGATAAAGATCGTATTGTGCCTTTTTATCAAGGTTTTGAAAAAGAATTATTAGAGTATAAAAGTAAGTTTTGGACAAAATACGCAATAGACGATCATGTATTTGTAAATCTAAAAGGAAAATCACTTACTTCAAGAGGCGTTCAATATTTAATGGATAAACACGCAAAAAAAATTGGCATGCATATGAAATTACATCCTCATATGCTTAGACATAGTTTTGCGACACATTTATTGGATAATGGAGCGGACATACGTGTTGTTCAAGAATTACTAGGCCATTCATCTTTATCGACAACGCAAATTTATACGCATGTCACGACTGCACAGTTAGTGAAGGCTTATAAAAAAGCGCATCCTTTTGAAAAATAACATCTTGCAAGTTAAAAAGGATATTGCTATAATGTAAAAGCGCGTGATTGCGCTTATTACACACATCATGGATTCGTGTGCCCGTGCACTTAGGTGTTGCATGCGTCTGAAATGATGGAGGAGAAACGGAAAGGTAGGACTATTATGTCAATCGTATCAATGAAGAAAATGTTAGAGAACGGTGTTCACTTTGGTCACCAGACTCGCCGTTGGAACCCAAAGATGAAACCATTCATCTACACAAGTCGCAACGGGGTTTATATCGTAGATTTAAACCAAACTCAAGCACAAATCGAAGCTGCTTACAATGAATTAAAAGCTATTAGCGAACGTGGTGGAAAAGTATTGTTCGTAGGAACAAAGAAACAAGCTGCTGAAGTTGTTGAAGAACAAGCTTTACGTTCAGGGTCTTTCTATGTTAACAAACGTTGGTTAGGTGGTTTATTAACAAACTTCCGTACAATCCAAAAACGTATCAAACGTTTAGTTGAAATCGAAGAAATGGAAGCTAGCGGAAAAATCGAAGTTTATACTAAGAAAGAACAAGCTAACTTACGTAAAGAAAAAGCTAAATTGGAAGGTTCTTTAGGTGGAATCAAAGAAATGAAGAAACTTCCAGATGCATTAGTTGTTATCGATCCAAAAGAAGAACACAATGCTATTGCTGAAGCTAAAAAATTAGGAATCCCTGTATTCGCTATGTTAGATACAAACTGTGATCCAGAAGATGCTGATTTCGCAATCGCTTCTAATGATGATGCAGTTCGCTCAATTAAATTAGTTACAACAATCTTAGCTGATGCTATCGTTGATGCTAAGGGTGGTCTTTTAGAAATGGCTTACTTAGATGAAACTGAAGATGATGTAACTATGGAAGACGTAATCAAAAATGTTGAAGCACAAATCGCTGAAAACGAACGCCGTCGTCGTCAAAGAAATGAAGAACGTAGAAAACGTAACTTCGAACGTAAAAATCGTCGTCCTTTCAACAAAAAAGGTGAAGACGTAAAACCAGCTGCTAAAGCTGAAGAAGCAAAAGCTGCTGAATAATTAAAAATATAGGAGGATGCTAAAATGGCTATCACTGCTGCTCAAGTAAAAGAATTACGTGAAAAAACAGGTGCTGGTATGATGGATTGCAAAAAAGCCTTAACTGAATGTGAAGGTGACATTGCAAAAGCTGTTGACTGGTTACGTGAAAAAGGAATCGCAAAATCTGCTAAAAAAGAAGGACGTATCGCTGCTGAAGGTTTAACTCGTGTTGCTGTTAGTGGAAACACTGCTGTATTATTCGAAGTTAACTCAGAAACAGACTTCGTAAGTAAGAACGAACAATTCTTAGGTTTAATGGATACTTTACAAGAAGCAATTCTTGCAAACAAACCTGCTTCAACTGAAGAAGCTTTGAACATCCAAACTGCTGAAGGAACTATCAATGATTTGATCATCAACGCTACAGCTACTATCGGAGAAAAAATTTCTTTCCGTCGTGTTGCTGTTGTTGAAAAAGCAGATGATGAGATTTTCGGTTCATATATGCACATGGGTGGATCAATTTCTGCTGTTGTAGTTGTTAAAGGAACTGAAGATGCTACTGTAGCTAAAAACTTAGCAATGCAAGTTGCTAGTATGGCTCCAAAATATGTATCTCAAGCTGAAGTACCAAGTGAAGAAGTTGAGCACGAACGTGAACTTCAATTACAAATGATGAAGGCTGATCCTAACATGGCTAGCAAGCCAGAAAAAGTATTGGTAGGAATCTTAAAAGGAAAAGTTGACAAACACTTTAAAGACCAATGCTTATTAGATCAAGAATATTTCTTAGAACCAAAAACTAAGGTTTCTCAATTCTTGAAAGACAACAAAGCTGAAGTAGTAACTTTCATACGTTTCCAAACTGGTGAAGGTATCGAAAAACGCGAAGAAAATTTTGCTGAAGAAGTTGCTGCTCAAATGGCTAAGTAATTTAACTTTTACTTCTAACCCTTGGAAATTCCAAGGGTTTTTCTTTTTCTTTAATGAAAGATAGTGTATAATTGTTATGATAATTCAATAAGGAGCAATATTTATGTATAAACGTGTTTTATTAAAATTAAGTGGTGAAGCATTATCTAGTCCTGAAGCTGCTTTTGATCCAGAAATCTTAAAGAGATTAGCAAAAGAATTAAAAGAAGTTCAAAAATTGGGAGTAGAACTTGCAATCGTTGTTGGTGGTGGCAACTTCATTCGTGGCAAAATGATGGCTGAAATGGGAATGAATCGTGCTCAAGCTGATTATATGGGTATGTTAGGTACAGTAATCAATGCATTAGCAGTTCAGAATGCTTTAGAACAAGAAGGTGTGCAAACACGTGTTCAAACAGCTGTTGAAATGCAAAAAGTTGCTGAACCATTCATTTTAAGACGTGCATTGCGTCATTTAGAAAAAGGAAGAATCGTTATTTTTGGAGCTGGAACGGGTTCTCCATACTTCTCAACAGATACAACCGCTGCATTACGTGCTTCTGAAATTAATGCAGATGTTATCTTAATGGCAAAAAATGGTGTTGATGGTGTATATGATTCGGATCCTAAAAAGAATCCAAACGCGAAAAAATATAATACACTAAATTATATGGACGTACTAAATGAAGGTTTACAAGTCATGGATTCAACAGCTATTAGTATGTGTATGGATAATGATATTGATTTAGTTGTATTCAATATGAATGAACCAGGAAATATTGTTAAGGCTGTTCGCCGTGAAGTAAATGGTACTACAATCACTAAAAAGAAATAAGGAGAAATAACATGAGTGATATTTTATTAAATGCAGAAGAAAAAATGATGGGGGCAATTGATAACTTAGAATCAAACCTACGTCAAATTCGTACAGGACGTGCTAGTGGACAAATGCTAGAACGTGTACAAGTTGAATATTATGGAGCTATGACTCCAATTAATCAGATTGCACAAATCTCAGTTGTAGAAGGAACACAATTGGTTGTTAAACCTTACGATCGTTCAATCGTCAAAGGTATTGCACATGCAATTCAAGCTGCTAACTTAGGATTAAATCCACAGGCTGAAGCAGACGTTATTCGTATTCAAGTTCCTCAATTGACAGAAGATCGTCGTAAAGAATTAGCAAAAGATGCTCAAAAATATGGTGAAGAAGCTAAAGTAGCTATCCGTAATGTACGTCGTGATGCTAATGATGCAATTAAAAAAGATAAAGAACTTCCTGAAGATGAAAAGAAACAAACATTGGAAGAATCACAAAAATTAACAGATAAATACATTAAAGATGTTGATTCAATTACTGAAACAAAGAAAAAAGAAATATTAAATGTCTAAGTCCAAACTTGATTTGGACTTTTTTAAAAAGGAGGTTTTTATGGCACCAAAAACAGTAGCTATAATTATGGATGGTAATGGTCGTTGGGCCAAAAAAAGAGGCTTACCAAGAACAGCAGGACACAAAAAGGGTGCAGATACAATTCGTACTGTGGCTTTAGCTGCTCAGGATATGGGGATTCAAAAATTAATTTTATATGCTTTTTCAACAGAAAACTGGAAAAGACCCGAAGATGAAGTTTCTTATTTATGCAAGTTACCTGGCTTATTCTTTAATAAATTTATCAATGAATTAATGGAAAAGAATATTCAAGTTACATTTGCGGGGGAATTAGAAAAATTCCCAAAAGCAACACAAGATGTCATCAATAAAGCTGTAAATATGACTTCAAAGAATACTGGCTTAGAATTATGTTTAGCTATCAATTATGGTTCTCGCCGAGAAATGCTTTTGTCAATAAAAAAATATGCAGACGAAGTAGCTTCAGGTAAAAGAGAAAACGATTTAACTGAAGAAGAATTCTCTAAGTATTTATTTGTTCCAGAAGATATCGATTTGATGATTCGTACAAGCGGAGAACTACGTATTTCCAATTATTTATTATGGCAACTCGCATATGCAGAATTGATTTTTACGCCAGTCGCATGGCCAGATTTTGATGAAAAAGCATTAAAAGATTGCTTAGATGAATTTGCCTCAAGAGATCGCAGATTTGGAGGCTTAACATCATGAAACAAAGAATTATTACCGCAATAGGTATCATTCTTGTTGTTGCTTTACCTGTAGCACTTGGTGGGCTTTGGCTAGAAGCTTTGGCTTTGTTTATTGTATGTGCATCAGCTTATGAATGGATGCACATACAACCCGATTTTAAAAAATGGCCTAAATATGTTATGCCACTTTGTGCTTTAGCTGTTATATTCACAAGAATCTTACCCGATAAATACTTTTTAGTAGTCGTAACACTGATTGTGCTATTTTTGTGGAGTTTAGTTGTATTTGTTGAGAATTTCTCAATTATGGATTCCTTTGTGTGCATTTCATATGTAACAATTTTCTCACTAGTATATCATGCGGTTGGACAAATCTCAGGTGTACATCAATATTTATGGACCATTGTATTTGCTACATACGGAAGTGACACAGGAGCTTATTTTGTAGGGCGCGCTATTGGGAAACATAAAATGAATCCAAGAATCTCACCTAAAAAGAGTTGGGAAGGTTTTGTAGGAGGCATTGTATTTGGATTTATATTGAGCTTAGCCGTAAGTTTTAGTTATGTTTCAAATTTAAATTCTGTATTAAATACACTCTTATGTTTATTATGTCCAATTACTGCAGAACTTGGAGATTTGTGTTTTAGTGCTATAAAACGTCATTTTGCCGTAAAAGATTTCTCAAACCTATTACCAGGACATGGTGGGGTTTTGGATCGTGTAGACTCACTATTAATGAATATTATGTTATTTAGTGTGTTATATACAATCATTCTCTAAGGAGGATTTAGATGGATTTTGTTATTGGATTGATCGCATTTATTATCATGTTAAGTGTGATTGTCATTTTACATGAATTAGGACATTTTTTAGTCGCAAAACATTTTGGTGTTTATTGTAAAGAATTTTCGATTGGTATGGGGCCATGCCTTTATCAAAAACAAGGAAAAGAAACTGCTTTTTCGATTCGTGCCATTCCTTTTGGTGGCTATGTTATGATGGCTGGAGAAGAAGATGGATCCCAAAGTGAAGAAGATAGTTGGTTAAAAGATATACCAGAAAACAGACGATTAAATGGTATAGAAAAATGGAAACAAGTCTGTATTATGATTGCAGGAATTGTGATGAATATTCTTTTGGCATGGATTATTTATATGGGAGTTGCTTTAGCACAAGGTTATGTGGTTGAAGAAGCTAAACCTGTTGTTTATGTAGTTGAAGAAAACTCAGTTGCTCAAAAGGCAGGACTTGAAAAGGATGATCATATCATCAAAGTTTTAAGTGAAGATGGAAATAGTATTCAACCTAAAACACAATATGAAATTTTAGAGTTTATTCAATATCATCATGATACACTGACATTAACTGTGAAAAGAGATGGTACAACATTTAAAACGACATTAACTCCATCTTATGATAAAGATATGGAAGGCTATACACTTGGCTATAAGGCGATTGCGTATGCCAAAAAAATCCCATGGTATCAATCATTATGGGTGGGTTGTCAAAATACTTGGGATAGTGCAACAACTATATTTAAATCTTTGAATATGATTATTCGTGGACAAGGACTTGAAAATTTATCGGGTCCAGTTGGCATATTAAATGTAACAAGTAAATCTGTACAATATGGATTAGATATGTATTTTAGTTTATTTGCGATGATCTCATTAAATATTGGTATCTTTAATGCACTTCCAATTCCTGCATTAGATGGCGGAAGAATTTTGATTTTACTAATTGAGAAATTGATTGGACGAAAAGTTTCTACTAAAATTGTTGAAAATATTATTTTGGCAAGTTTTGTGTTGTTGATGATACTCTTTATTTATGCTACATATAATGATATTGCTCGAATGTTTTAAAAAAAAGGACCTATATTTTTACAATATAGGTTTTTCTTTTTAGATAAAATACAGAATGGCTAACAAGTGGCAAATACTTGCTAGGATAATGAAAATGTGCCAGACAAAATGGAAGTATCTTTTTTGTGGCTTTGAATAAAAGAAAGTTCCAATTGTATACATGATACCACCTAGGGCAATCAAAATAATGAAGATGGGCTGTGTTTCTTTAATCAATGTTGGCAAAATAAAGATGGCTAACCATCCCATCACCATATAAATTGTCATTGATAATTTTGGATAAGATTTTGTCGCAATCGATTTTAATAAGATACCCATAATCACCATAACCCATTCAATAGCTAATATAGTATATCCTTTCCAATTATTCATAAGCTTTAAACAAATAGGCGTGTAGGTACCTGCAATAGCTAGTAAGATCATAATATGATCTAGCTTTCTAAATACATACTTGTGTGTTGTTTCATGTGGCATGCTATGGTAAAGACAAGATCCGGCAAACATGAAGAGTAGGCAAATCAAAAACACAGCTGTTCCAATGGTTTCTATAGTACCACCCCTTAAATATGCGCGAACACTATAATAAGGAAGTGAGAATAGAATCAAAATTGCCATAACTCCATGTGTAATACAGTTTCCTACTTCTTCACCAAAACAAAGAGGATACACATACCGCATACTATCTTTCTTGTTCATACATATACTATAACATATTAATTAATAATACACAATCTAGAAATAGATACTAGATATATTTTGCGTGTATTTTTTGGTATAATAATTCAGTTAGAGTGGAGGGTCTTGATGTTTTTAAAACGTATTGAATTACAAGGCTTTAAAAGCTTTGCGGACAAAACAGTGATTCAATTTGATCAAGATATTACAGGTATAGTTGGACCAAACGGATGCGGTAAAAGTAATGTAAATGACGCTATTCGTTGGGTGTTAGGTGAACAGAGTGTAAAATCACTTCGTTCTGGAACGAATATGTCAGATATTATCTTCTCGGGAAGTGAGTATAGAAAACCTGTAAATATGGCACGCGTTACATTGGTGTTTGACAATTCAACACGTGTTTTTGATTCGGATTTTGATGAAATCGAAATTACACGACAAATACTTCGCGCAAATAATGAAGCAAGTTATTTTATAAATAAAACCCCATGTCGACTAAAAGATATTAATGATTTGGTTATGGATACTGGTTTAGGTAAAGATTCCTTAAGCATTATTACACAGGGAAACATCTCTTCTTTTGCGGATGCTAAACCAGAAGACAGGCGTTCTTTGTTTGAAGAGGCTGCGGGTGTTGCAAAATATAAAAAGAGAAAAAAAATCTCATTGTCAAAATTAGAGCAAACAAAAGAAAATCTAGATCGTTTGCAGGACATTCTAGATGAGCTTGAAAGACAAATCGGTCCTTTGGAAAAACAAGCAAAAAAAGCAGAAAAATATATTTCTTTAAGAGAAAAATTATCAAAAATTGAAATTAGTGTACTTGTAGAAGATATTGATCAATATAATGAGAAAATCAATCAAATTAATAAAGAATTGTTTGATATTCAAGCTATGCATACATCTGAAAATGCAGAATTATTAAAGCAAGAAACTCGTTTAGAAAGTATTCGAAAAGAAATGTATGCTCTTGATAAACAAATCAATGAGTTGCAAGGAAAATATACAAACGCGATGGAAGAAAACTATCAGCTTGAAAGACGTAAGATCGAACAAGATGAAAAGCGTAAATATATGTTGAAGGTGGCTGATAAAAAGGCTCGCCAAAAAGAAATTCAGGCAATGTTAGAGGAAGCTCGTTTTGAATATCAAGATCGTCATCAGCGTTTAATGCAGACACAACAAGATTTAAATAATCGTCGTAATATTGTGAATGATCTAAAAACGAAGATATCGAAAGCACGTTATGAATCGGATCAGGCAAACAATATTTTGACACAACTTCAAAATCGTCGACAAGTATTAGAAAATATGATGAAGCAACCTTTTGCACACCAACAAGGTGTACGCTCTGTTATGCAGGCTAAAAATTCTTTATCCGGCGTTTATGGAGTTGTTAGTGAATTATTGATTGCTCATGCAGATAAAGCATTGGCGGTCAATGCTGCTTTAGGTGGAAGTATCTATCAAATTATCACTAAAAATGAGGCGGATGCAAGAAATGCCATTTCTTTCTTAAAAAGAAACCGTAGCGGACGAGCTACTTTCTTACCATTAAGTGTATGTCATCCTAGAAAAATGAATGAACAAGTCATTACAATTGCTTCAACAAGCCCAGGCTTTTTAGGCTTTGCGAGCGAATGTGTGGATTGTAAAGAGATCTTTGATCCTGTTAAAGAAAGATTGTTAGGCAATGTCATTGTTGTAGACACACTACAAAATGCCAATGAAACTGCAAAACGACTACGCTATGCATATAAGATTGTTACTTTAGATGGAGACATCGTTCATACTGGTGGTAGTATGACAGGTGGTGTTACGAAAAACCAAAGTACCCCTGTCACAATGCGTCAAGAATTAGATACAATTAATTCTAAAATTGAAGGGCAAAAAATCAAAGCCGATAGTTGTCTGAATGAAACAGATATACTTACACAAAAACTTCAAAAAGAAAATGATGCGATTGTAACTTTACAGATTGAATTGGCTAAATTAGAGAATATTTACGCAACAAAAAAGGCAAAATATGATTCGATTCTTGCAGAATACCAAGAACTAGGTGTCGATATTGAAGAGAATGCAGAATTAGCACAAGATGATTTAGTTGTGCAGATGTCCAAAATGCATGCGGTATTAGATTCATTGTCTTTAGAAATACAAAGTTTGCGTCAGTCGCGCTTTGATAAGGGAAATGATGCGGAACAGCTTGAAAATCAAATTCGTTTAGTTCGAAGAGAAATGAATTCTAAACAATCGCAAATCCATAATTATGAGATGGAAATTGTGAAGGTCAAAACACAATTGGAAAATGCATTGAACCGCTTAAGTACAGATTATGAAATGACTTATGAATATGCATTAACGAAAAAGGAAGATGTAGAAATTGAAAGTGCTAAAGAAGAAGTTATTCAACTTCGTCAAGCCATTTCTCGTTTGGGAAATGTAAACTTAGATGCTCCAAATGAATATAAAGAAGTCAAAGAACGCTTTGATTTTATGACAAGTCAAAAAGAAGATTTAGAAAAGGCAAGTCAACAAATTTTGGCAGCCATAGATGAAATGGATCAGACTATGATTAGTCAATTCACAGATATGTTTAATAAAATTAACGCGGAATTGGATGGCGTATTTAAAGCCATGTTTGGTGGAGGTCGTGCAAGTCTTTCTATGGTAGATCCAGATGACGTGTTAAATACGGGAATTGATATTGATGTTCAGCCTCCTGGAAAGATGGTTAAAAATATTCAAACATTCTCTGGTGGAGAAAAAGCATTGATTGCGATCAGTGTATTGTTTGCGATATTAAAAGCTAGAACAATGCCATTATGTATCTTCGATGAGGTTGAAGCGGCATTAGACCAGGCTAATGTAGAACGTTTTGCACGTTATCTATCGCATTATCGTGGTCAATCTCAATTTATTGCGGTAACACATAGACCAGGAACTATGGAACAGTGTGATACTTTATATGGTGTTACGATGCAAAAAGATGGTGTTAGTAAAGTATTAAAGGTGCAGTTAAAAGATGCAGTACATATAGCTAAGGAGGAAGAGTAATGTCGGTCTTTTCAAAAATCAAAGAAGCTTTCGTGAAAAGTGAAGATAAAGATAAGTATTTATCGGGTCTTGATCGTTCAAAAAAAAGTTTTGGAGATCGTATGCGTGCTTTATCCAATAACTTTCATGGAATTGATGATGATTTATTAGAACAAATCATGGTTATTCTACTTGAGAGTGATGTGGGTATTCATACAGCACAAAAAATTGTGGATGCGTTTGAATCCAATGGGAAACATATTAAAGATTATGATTCTATGTTAGATTACTTAATATCTATTCTTTATGATTTTTATGATGAGTCAAGCGATGAACCAATTAAAATGAATGAAGAAGGTCCAACTGTCATTTTGATGGTTGGTGTAAATGGTAGTGGTAAAACGACTACAAGCGCTAAATTAATTCAATATTATAAAGAGCAAGGAAAAAAGGTGGCTGTTGCAGCAGCCGATACATTCCGTGCAGGAGCCATTGACCAAATTGATACTTGGGCAAATCGTTTAGGTGTTCCTTGTATAAAAGGAAAAATGAATCAAGATCCAAGTTCTGTACTTGTAGATGCTTGTCGCTATGCTAAAGAAAACGATGTAGATATTTTGATTTGTGATACTGCAGGTCGTCTACAAAATAAGACAAATTTAATGAATGAATTAAGCAAGATGCATCGTGTTGTTCAAAGAGAAATTGAGGGGGCTCCACAAGAAGTTTGGTTGGTACTAGATGCGACAACAGGACAAAATGGTATTTCTCAGGCAAAAGTATTCTTAGAAGCCACAGATGTAACAGGTATTGTTTTAACGAAGATGGATGGAACTGCCAAAGGTGGCGTTGTGCTTGCGATTCGAGACTTGTTACATTTACCAGTTCGCTTCTTAGGTTTAGGAGAAAAACCAGCGGATTTAAGACCTTTTGATATTAATGCATTCTTGATGGGCATCACAAAAGGTATAGAAGAATAATGATTTCAAAATTAGATGCGAATGATTTATTTGATGTATACGGAGACTTGTTGACTAAACGTCAAAGAGAGATTTTATCTCTTTACTATGAAGAAGATTTCTCTTATACTGAAATAAGTGAGGAACTAGAGATTTCTCGTGCAGCGGCGATGGATTCGGTTCATCGAGCTACGAAATTACTGGAAAAATATGAAGTAGCGATTGGATATGTCGCTAAGAAAAAATTATTAGATGCATGGATTTTACAACATGAGGATGTTGAACAAATCGAAATATTAAAAGAAATATTTTAGGAGGATCAAAAAATGTCGATTGTTATGAGTGTTAATGCAGGAAGTTCATCATTGAAATTCCAAGTTTTCAAGATGCCAGAAGAAGAAGTTCTAGCACAAGGAAATGTTGAACGTATTGGTTTGAATGATTCTATTTTTGGAATGAAAGCCAATGGAGAAAAAATTGAAGAGATCTTAGATATCAAAGATCATGCAGTAGCTGTTAAAAAGTTAATGGAAGCTTTGATCGAACACAAAGTTGTAAATAGCTTAGAAGATATCAAAGCGATTGGACACCGTGTTGTTCATGGTGGAGAATATTTCTCTCATTCTGTTCCTGTAGATGCAGATGTAGAAGCTAAAGTAGAAGAATTATGTGCATTAGCTCCTTTACACAACCCAGCTGCATTGGTTGGATACCGTTCATTTAGAGATGCTTTACCAGAATGTAAACATACATTTGTATTTGATACAGCATTCCACCAAAGTATGCCAGAAGAAAACTATATCTTCCCACTTCCTTATGAATATTATACAAATGATAAAGTACGTCGTTATGGAGCTCATGGAACGAGTCATGAATATTTGACAAAACGTTTAGCTGAGCTTCAAGGAAAAACACAAGAAGAAATGAACATCATCACTTGTCACTTGGGAAATGGTGCAAGTATCACAGCTGTAAAAAATGGTAAATCCTATAAGACATCAATGGGATTTACACCTCTTGGAGGAATCATGATGGGAACACGTTGTGGAGATATTGACCCTGCAATCGTTCCATTCTTAGAAAATAAATATGGTTATACACCAGATGAAATGGATACAATCATGAACAAAAAATCTGGTATGTTAGGTGTAAGTGGAATCTCTAGTGATGGCCGTGACATTGAAGCAGCCATCAAAGAAGGAAATCCACGTGCAATCTTAACTCAAAATGTTTACGTTAACCGTATTGTTGAAGTTGTATCAGGATACTATGGATTAATGGGTGGTGCTGATGCGATCGTCTTTGCGGGTGGTATCGGTGAAAATGACTGTGCAATGCGTCAAAGAATTTGTGATGGATTATCCGCATTTGGTGTTGTTGTAAAACCAGAAGACAATGATGGAGTTCGTGGAGTTGAAAAATTATTAAGTGCTCCTGAATCAAAAATGCAAGTATGGTTATTACCTACAAATGAAGAATTAGTTATCGCACGTGATGCCTACAAGGATTTGACGGCTAATGCCTAATGCTATTTTAGAAAGTGTAAAAGATTTTAATACAATCACAATCTTTCGACATGTTTTTGCCGACATGGATGCGATCGGATCTCAATTTGGATTGAAGTACTATTTAGAAAGTGCTTATCCAGATAAAAAAATCTATTGCTTAGGAAGTAATTGTCCTGTATCACAAAGAAACAATGTAACGATGGATGAAGTAGATGATGACGTAGTCGCTTCTAGTTTAGCTATTGTTTTAGATACTTCAAATGCAGCACGTATTGATGATGAACGTTACAAGTTCGCAAAAAAATCGATACGTATCGATCATCACGTACAAGTAGAAACCATTTGTGATGAAGAATGGATTGACGATAAGGCAAGTGCTACTTGTGAGTTATTAGCTTTATATCTTCAAGAAAATAAAGTAAATATTCCTGTAGAAAGTGCATTAATGTTATATTTAGGATTGACGGCAGATAACATTCGTTTTACAACAAATAATGTTCGTCCAGCTACATTTGATGCCGCAAAATACTTATTTGAACAAGGTGTAGATGTTACTAAAGTAGAACAACTTAACTTTTCCAAATCGATTGAAGATTACAGATATGAAACGGTTGTACGAAATCATACAATACTTAATAATAAATTTCTTTATTCGATTCTAGAATGTGAAGATTATGAAGAGTATGGTTTAAACTTTACAGATGCCAAAGATAAAGTGTATTGTTTAGCCGGTATTGATTGTGTTGAAATGTGGGCTTTATTTACACGTATGGAAGATCGAATTCACTATAGTGCATCTTTAAGATCAAGAAATATTCCAATTCGTGATGTAGCTATGGAATTTGGTGGTGGCGGCCATGAATGTGCAAGTGGAATCAAAAACTTAACGCGTGATCAAGTCGATCAAATTATTGAAATTTTATCAAATCGAGAGGTAGCTTAAGAAGCTATCTCTTTTTCTTATGCTATAATATCTACAATGGAAAGGTGGTATTCTATGGTTCACTTACATATGCGAAGTTCATATTCTTTATTGGAATCGCCAATTCGTTTAGAAAGTATGATTCTTCATCAAAAACAACTCGGATATAATCATGTTTGTTTAACCGATCATAATGTGATGTATGGAACGATGGAGTTCTATCAACTTTGTAAAAAACATAATGTCCATGCGATTATTGGTTTAGAAGTTGATTCCATCTATAATGAAGAGCCCTTTCATTTTATTCTTCTAGCGAAGAATGATATGGGTCTACAGAATTTATATAAATTAAGTTCGATCATAAAAGAAAATGTATCTTTTGATGAAGTTATAAAGTATGCCAAAGATTGTGTTGTCCTTACTTCAAGTGATGGAAAAGATACATTTAGTGCATATATTGAACATCAGGATTTAGAAAAGTTAAGTGCGTTTGTAGAACTATGTAAAAATTCTTTTTCGGATTTTTATGTTTCTATATCTATGAATGATTCTGGAAAGAAAAGAGTCGACAATAGGATTTTGAAACAACTTGATTGTAAGTGTGTAGCACTATCGCGTATTCTTTATGAGAAGAGTGAAGATGTAAAGTCATTACAAGCATTAAGAGCTATTGCCAAACAAACAAGTATAGAAAACCAAGGTTTAGATGTTCAATTTCAAAGATATTTAAGAAGTCCACAAGAAATGGAAGCGTTGTATGATGAACGTGATTTGTTGGCTACAGAGCAAATCGCAAGAATGTGCAATGTTCAAATGGCGTTTCAAAAATCAAAGCTTCCAGTGTTTGAAAATAAGCTGCATATTGATTCTAGTGATTATTTGGTGAAACTTTGTAAAAAGGGATTAGAAAAACGATTAAACGGTAATCTAGATGCAGTTTACATGAATCGTCTAGAATATGAATTGAGTGTCATTATCAATATGGGATTTACTGATTATTTTTTGATTGTCTGGGACTTTATCCGATATGCCAGAAGTAAAGATATATTTGTGGGTCCAGGACGTGGTAGTGCAGCAGGTTCTTTAGTTGCATATTGTCTTGGTATTACGCATATTGATCCAATTCAAAATAATTTGTTGTTTGAAAGATTTTTAAATCCATCACGTATTTCTATGCCCGATATCGATACGGATTTTCCAGATGACAGAAGAGATGAAGTCATTCGATATGTTCGCAAACTCTATGGACAGGATCATGTAAGTCATATTGTAACATTCAATACATTACAAGCAAGACAAGCTATTCGTGATGTAGGACGTGTGATGAATATTCCGGCAAGAATTGTGGATGAGCTTTCAAAAATGTTAAAGAATACGCCTAAAATTACGTTAATGCAGGCTTATAATAAAAATGCTTTATTTCGAAAAAGGATTCAATCAGATCAAAAATTGATTGAATTATTTCAGATGTGTGTAAGTATTGAAGGATTACCACGCCATACATCTTTGCATGCGGCAGGAATTGTCCTTTCAGATCAGCCTATTGTGAATGTTTGTCCTCTTGTAAGTGTGGATGGAGATATACAAGCTACACAATTTACGGCAGAATATCTTGAAGATTTAGGTTTGATCAAAATGGATTTTTTAGGAATTCGTAATCTAACAACGATTCATGAAATTGTCACAAATCTAAAAGAACAAAAACATATTTCTTTAGATATGATGAAAATCAATTTAAAGGATGCGAAAACATATCAACTATTATCCCTTGGAAATACACTTGGTGTATTTCAATTGGAATCGAGTGGAATTACATCTTTACTCCAAAAGATACAACCCAATAAATTTGAGGATATTAGTGTAGTCCTTGCTTTATATCGTCCTGGAGCGATGCAACATATTGATACATATATTGAAAGAAAAAAGGATCCTTCAAAAGTTGTATATCCACATCCTTTATTAGAGCCTATTTTAAAAGAAACCTATGGGATCATGATCTATCAGGAACAAGTTATGCAGACAGCCCAAGTAATTGGTGGATTTAGTTTGGCGCAAGCAGATACTTTGCGTAAGGCGATGTCGAAAAAGAAATTGGATGTTATGCAGAATTTAAAGGAACAATTTATTTTAGGTGCACGAAAGAATCGTATCAAAGATTCTGTTTCCAATGAGATATTTTCTATAATGGAACAATTTGCAGGTTATGGATTTAATAAATCACATAGTTATACCTATAGTTTAGTTGCCTATCAAATGGCTTATTTAAAGGCAAATTATCCTTTATATTTCTATCAGAGCCTATTAAATAGTGTCATTGGTTCCGGTGTAAAAACTTCGCAATATATTTATGAATGTAAAAGAAGAAATATTGTTGTGAATGGATGCGATATTAATCATTCAAAGGCTTTCTATACGATTGAAAACAATTCGATACGTATGCCATTACAAGTCTTAAAGGGTGTTGGAAAGACGATTTATCCAACAATTATTGAACATGTGCCGTATACAGATTTATTTGATTTTTTGGCCAAGGCAAGTATGTATAAAATCAATGAATCTACGATACGTATTTTAATTGATGGAGGTGCGTTGGATTGTTTTGGATATAATCGTGCAACTTTAAATGAGAATTTAAGAAAACTGATGGATTATGTAAATATTGTACGAATCGAAGATCCTAATGATTTACGTTTTGATTTTAGTATTGTGTCTCGTCCGGGTATTCAAAGAATTAAAGAGAATCCAATTCAAAAAGCGCAAAAAGAACAATATGTATATGGCTTTTATGTAAGTGAGCATCCTGTACAATCTTTACGTATGCATAAATATCCCAATTGCATTCCATTATTGAATGCGGTAAATAGAGATGGATATATGAATATTTTAGTGCGTGTGGCATCTTTTAGAACACATAAGACAAAAAAAGGGGATTGGATGTGCTTTATGAGTGTAGAGGATGAAGCCGGTAAAATGGATGCAGTTATCATGCCTCGTTTGTATGAACAACAAAAAGAAAACATTCAAAAAGATCGTATTTGTTTGATTCAAGGCAAGAAAGATCGTCCAACATCAATTGTAGTAAATAGAATAGAATGGATCGAGGTGTAAAAAATGATCACAAAACGAAATAATTTATTATCTAAAAAAGTGATTCAAGGCTTAAAAAATAGACACATGAATGGATATTATGTGCATTCGAAACAAGAAGCTTTGGATTTAGCATTTGAAATTATGAAACCAGGTACAAGTGTAGGTTGGGGAGGCTCAGATACTTTAAATAAAATAGGAATCAAGGAAGAGCTATATAAAAGAAATTTTAAAGTTATCGATCGTGATAAAGCTAGGGATGCTGAAGAAAAGTATAAATTAGAAAGAGACTGTTTTTATGCAGACTATTATTTAATGAGTACGAATGCCATGACAGAAGATGGAATTTTAGTCAATATGGATGGGCATTGTAATCGTGTGTCATGTTTATGTTTTGGGCCTAAACATGTCATAATGATTGTAGGTATGAATAAGGTCACAAAAGATATAGAGAGTGCAATTTCTCGCGTAAGAAATATAGCTGCACCAATTAACAGTCAACGATTTGCTGGAAATAGGCCGTGTCAAGTTACGGGTAGTTGTGCAAATTGTTTAGCTGACGGTTGTATTTGCGACCAATTGGTTATCACAAGAAACAGTATGGAGCCTGATCGTATTCATGTCATTTTAGTGGATGAAGTATTAGAATATTAGAAGGAAATGGCTATACAATTTAGCCATTTTTTCATATGTGTATAATTATAATGATGAATTTCTTGCATTATTTTGAGTTTCATGTTTTAATCTTTATGCGTAAAAAAATTATCCAGAGTTGAAGTAGAGAGTTAGCTCGTTGACTTCACGCCAACCTGGCAATATGTTAAGGTGGTCCTGCTAACAGCGATAAGAAGTATAGAGATTTGTAACATACTTCTTAAAGTATGTTTTTTTTATGGATAAGCAAGAGAAGAGGAGACAAAATGAAAGACTATATTTTTACAAGTGAAAGTGTTACTGAAGGTCATCCAGATAAAATTTGTGACCAAATTGCCGATGCGATCGTAGATGCTGCATTAGCTCAAGATCCATATTCAAATATGGCTGTTGAATGTACAATCAAAGATGATTTTGTATTGATTTATGGTGAATGTAATACAAAAGCAGAATTGGATTATGAAACAATCGCATTAAATGAAATCAAACGTATTGGATATACTGAAGAATATCATGTACATACTGTTGTAAACCAACAAAGTCCTGAAATTCACAATGCCGTAAATCGTGATGAAGTATGTGCTGGTGACCAAGGTATTATGTTTGGTTATGCATGTGATGAAAATGATGAGTATATGCCATTAACAATCTACTATGCACACCTTTTAGCTCGTCAATTGACAAAAGTTAGAAGACAACACCCAGATTTATTAAAACCAGATGGAAAAACACAGGTATCTGTTGAATATGAAAATGATGAAATCAAACGTATTGATACAATCGTAGTTTCTACTCAACACTCAAAAGACATTACTCAAGAAGAAATTAAAGAATTGATTATGAATGAAGTCATCAAACCTTGTATTGATGAAAAATACTTAGATGAAAACACAAAATATTTCATCAACCCATCTGGAAGCTTCGTTGTAGGTGGATCATGGGGAGATTCAGGAACGACAGGACGTAAAATCGTATGTGATACATATGGTGGACGTGGACGTATTGGAGGAGGATGCTTCTCTAGTAAGGACCCTACAAAAGTAGACCGTAGTGCGGCTTACTACTCTCGTTATGTAGCTAAAAACATTGTTGCCAATGGCTTAGCTCGTCGTTGTGAAGTTGAAGTTGCGTACGCAATTGGTAAAGCACAACCTGTATCTTTATGTGTAGACACTTTTGGAACAGGTAAATTTGATGATGAAAAACTATTAGAAATCGTTAAGAAAAACTTCAATTTTGAAGTAGGAAACATCATTTCAGAATTGGATTTAAGAAAGCCGGTTTACCATAAAACATCATGCTATGGACACTTTGGTGATCCTCAATTTACTTGGGAAAAAGTTAAAAAGTTAGAATATTAATCGTTAAGAACTATTTGGTTTGGCACGATAAATTTAAAGGGGTTAGATGAATTTGCTCTCCAAAATTTTAACAGGAGGCATATACCCCAAAACTGTTTATAGCTGATATTGGACTTGGACAACGTTTTAGTTGTCTGGGTCCTTTTTTTCAGGCATTTTAATGCGTAAGTTATCCTTGTTGAATAAAAAAACGAAGACTGTGGTAATCTTCGTTATAAATTTTAGGCTGACATCCAATCGGATATCCAAGTATTTTTACATGCATTATACAGCCTTCTGTATACATAACCATTTTCTAATTTATATTTCCATCGGTAAGTAGTTTGTTTTGAATTCTTGATGACTGTATTCTGTGTATTTGTGATTGATTGAATGTTTCGGGTTTTTCCAAGATCTTTGTATGTTGGTAGTTTTTGTTCATCTTGTATTTCTTTTAAGTTGGTATATCCGCCTAAGATATATTGATTATCTAAATAAAATAATAAGGATGGAGGATTGTTTTTGTTTTCGAATATATACGCATTTGCATTTGTGATTTCAAATGTATTTTCTGTTAACTCAGTATTTGTATAATATCCGGAAATGTTTATAAAGGTAGATAAGAAACAGATCAATACAGTTGAAACCAAAATAAAAGTATTTGTTTTCTTTTTGTGTAGACCTCTCATCATGTAATGGATTCGGTAATTAAGAATAAATCCATTTGAAGAAATATAGGACGTGAATGATTTCTGAGAGGATTGCTTCTGAATTTGAATCAGAGTCTGCATATAGGCAAAGCTTTCTTTTTCATCAAGATTTTGGATTATAGAATCATCAGTTTTCATTTCTAAATATAGGAAAATATAATTTTTGAAGAAATATATGGGGATAAACCACCAGTATATGCAGCAAATAATATTTAATATGCCTTTGATTAGATTGTGATTCTTCTTGATGTGGTAACTTTCATGTGCGAGAATTGAATTTAAATCCGATTCTGAAAAGTCAGTTTCAGGAAGTGAAATAGTTTTGTGTAATCCAATCACACAAGGTCCATAGATCAATTTTGATTTGTATACAGGATAAGATTGTCTATATCCAACAATTTGACTTTGCTTTATTATTTTTTTATAGATATATTCTGTATGAATATAATCTTTTATGAAGTAGATCAAAAAGATTACACTTCCCATAAGCCATAATAGGATCAAAAGCTTTACTATATATGTTTGGTTGAAGAAATCCAAAAGTGGATTCATTACTTTTTGGATTGGAATATAGATCATATGTTTATGTTCAAACGGAAACAGTAAGCGAATAAAAATCAGACATATGATTAATAAGAGTGCATCTGTACGAAAGTATTTATATGCCTTTTTATGTCGTAGTATAAATCCAAAACACATTATGAATAAAGTAACACTGCATAATCCGGAAAAGAATGAAGTCAAGGAATATGTCATTTTAATGCTCTTAATTTTTTTTCAATGAGTTTTTGAAGTTTTCCTAATTCTTCTAAATCATCCGTATTATTGACAAAGTTACTGGCTAATTGAAGTCTTGTATCATTGTTGATAAAAGAATCTACATATTCAGCTTGTGATACGAGTGGTTTATACTTACGTGTTAAAGATTTGTTGTTGAAGGCAATGTCGTACACTTCAATAAAACGTATTTCTAATAAATGGCGCAAAGCTTGTTGGATAGTGTAAATACTCAATTCTTCATTAGAGGTTTCTCTAATTTCACTTGCTGACATTTCAATAGGACTGTCCCATAGAATGTCCATAACACTTCTTTCTTTTTTTGTTAGTTGTATCATAATTATCACCCAATATAATTTTAACATTGTTTCAAAAATATGCAATATAAATTAAAATACGAAACGCTTGCAAAAATATGCAATCGGAATATAATGAAGATAGGAAAACGTTTTCGCAAAAAAAGAAGGAGGAAAAGACTTATGAAAAAGATTCGACTATTGATTCCTTTGTTTATTGGTTTAGTTGCTGTTACAGCTTATCCAGCTTTTGCAAGATCGAGTGAAGAGCCAGTCAATGTTGAAGAAGTGAATGAAGCAAATGAGGATGTAGGCTATTTTCCTGGATGTGATGATGATGAAAAAGTGATCCCATTAGGAGATGGCTTTCTAGGTGGAGAAGCTTACTTACAAAACGGGGATGAAGAGATCTACTTGAATAGTGAAACGGATTCGAGTGCAATCACTGTTAAAGAAGCAAAGGAAATCTTAAAAAGCAGACAAGCAGAATCTGACAATCAATAATTTGTACTAGCATTATAAATTTTGGTGGAGTTAGGTGGATTTTATCTACAATAAATTAAAGTGCGGTATAAGTTTCAAAACGTATTGTAGCTAGTACTGGACTTGGACAACATTAACTTGTTCGGGTCCTTTTTGTAGTTATTTTTTCTACTAAAAAGTGCAAAAAAATGGGACAGACTTATTAATAATGGCAAATTAAAACAAATTAATATGTTAAATTGTGGGAAATACGGGTATTCTTTTGACACTTTGGACTAAATAGTGTAGCCTCTTTAATTGTGTGAGCAAGGAGGAGGCCCATAACTATGAAAAAATTAGTCCAAGCATTCGTAAGTTTGATTATTGCTACATCTACATTTGGAGGCGTTACAAATGTTGCAGCAAAAGAAAACACACCAGCTTATAAAGTCGAATATCAAGATGCAGATTCCATGAAATCTGTATTTAAAAAAGAATTACATAAAAAATATGCGAATGTAGAATTTAAGAAGAAAACAAAAAATGTTTCTGTATATGAATCAAAGAATTATAAGGTAAAAGTTAAAGATTTAGATATTGATACAATTGGAAAACAAACTATTTCTATTGAGGGAGAAAATAAACAAACAAGTGAAAAACATAGTGCTGAAGTAAAAGTAAAAGTACAAGATACTACAGCTCCTGAAATTACTTGTGAAGATGTTCTTACAGTTGAACAAAATGAAGTTTTTGATATCAATAGCTATGTTTCTTTAAATGAAGAAGGAACGATTCAATTAACGGACAATATCAATACGGCTGATGTAGGAACATTCACAACAACGATTAAAGCCAAAGATACAGCTGGTAATGTGAGTGAAAAAAATATTACAGTTCATGTTGAAAAGAGTTTTTATCAAAAAATTGCGGATGCTGCATTAGCTCAGATTGGTGTATATCAAGATTGTACAATGTTAGTCACAAATTCTTTAGCTGCCGTTGGAATTAATTTCCATGGAGCACCCACAGCTTATTTAAGCTTAGGTACATTGACAAATAATCCAGTTTCAGGTGATATTTGTGTATATCAAGGACACGTTGCATTATATGTTGGTAATAATCAAGCCGTTCATGGTGGATGGTTAGGTAACCAAACTGTTTTAACAAGTGTAGCATGTGGGCAACCATTTATTGGCTATGTTCATGTAAATCGTTAAGATCTGAGTGTAACTGAAAAAAAATTTTAGGCGGTTTTGTACAAAAAATGAACAAAACCCCCATGTAAACTTAAATTCAAAAAATGAGGAATTTTGGAAAAAATGAACAAAACCCCCATGATAACTTAAGTTTAAAATTCGGGCAAAAATTGTTAAAATGAACAAAACCCACAAAAAAAGTATGAGTTCAAGAAGAATTCATACTCTTTTTTTTGCTTACAATAGGATAGGAGTTTCACGCATTCTCAGACCGTTGCAGTATGTACAGGAAGTCATTCCACGGTTATGCTTTTCTACTCATATATTCACGCTGAGCAAATATTTACGACTAAATCTGTAACAATATTTTATACTGTGGCTCTATGTTTTTCTGCTTTTGATGTATACTATAATTAGTTTGATGGAAAGAGAGATGATTATAATGATCAAAACTAAATTGAATTTAGGTCCAGATGAATTTAAAGTGATAAGAGAAATCAGTTTGGCTCGCCCAAGCATTAAAAAGAATAGAAAGATATTACAAATAGTTTGTGTTATTGGAGCATTTATTATGGGGATTGATACGCTAACATCCTTTTTAGATCATTCGATAGGAAATGCACTAATTTCACTAGCTTGTTTAATAGCTTTTATTTGGTGTGCAAAAGTAGGTCTATATTATGAACAGGATTTAATTTTTAAAATAATTCAAAATAAATTCCTAGATAATTTAAAAAATGGAACAATTGAGTATATATTTGATTCAGATGGAGTTACAACAATATCTGAACCTGAGTATGTTACAAGTAAATATAAATGGGACGCATTTCAATTGTGGTGTGTGTTTAAAAATTATATTTATTTACAAACCTCTACTAAAAAAATAGTATTGGTGAAAAAAAGCAATTTAACTCCAGAAGATTATGAGAGCTTAATTTCACTTTTGAGCACTCATGTTCAGCAAAAAGAAATATGCCATTAATTTTGGATATGGAAAGTTTCTATTAAAGAACTCTTGATAAGCAGTGTACGAAAGTCATTTGAAACGATGAATAAAGGGCATCTGACTATTTAGTGATTTTGTTGTTTCATAGATAAAATAGAAGTATGATTTCAAGCTTAGACATACTTCTTTTACTTTTAAACTAGAGAAGTCTAAAGGTTTCTAGTGATGAGAGCTCAAGAAAAGTTTATACCTGCTTGGAGCGTGGCTGAATATAGGTTATCGCAATCTTTTAATTGGTAATGAATATCAAACGGTATTCTGTATTGCAAAGAATATGTTAAAAAAGCGTCTTTTATATACGGCAATCTTGTACGGCAATCTTGCGTGCTAAAAAACAGCTTATTTGAATCAGAAGACTTTGCTGGGACTATAGATATTTCTTTGCTTGAATTTCTTCACTTTGTACAAAACTCTTAGCACAAGAGGTTTTCCGCGCAAACAAAACGCCTGTATCTTTCCTCTATTCTAGCGTGTACAAAACACGACTATAAACCAATTATACTCTTAAATGTTTTGTCTAAAGGAAAGAATCGTGAACAAAACTCCTCACATACGATGAACATAGGCTCTACGCTGCTCCGAACATATTGTTTATTTCTTTTTACTTTCGAGATGATTCTCATCTTTTTTTTCTTGCACAAAAAAAGAAAGGCAAGAAAAATTGCCTTTCAATATAAAATTAGTCTCTTCCATTAAATGCGTATTTATATAAGTCGAAGATCAATTCTTTTGTACATGGACGAGGGTTACCACCTGTACAAACGTCTGCCATTGCTGAATCTGTTAATGTAGGTAAGTCTTCTTCCTTAACACCGATTTCTTTTAAGCTTTGAGCAATTCCGCAATCTTTACTTAATTGAATAACGGCATCGATAGCTGCTTGACGATATTCTTCTTGAGACATTTCATCAACACCTTCAACTCCCATTACACGAGCGATTTCTCTAAATTTTTCACCTGTGTAATCTTTGTTGAATTCCATAACATATGGAAGTAATGTAGCACAAGCTACACCATGAGGGATTCCATAGAATGCACTTAATGGGTGAGCCATACCATGGTCAACACCTAAACCAACGTTAGAGAATGCCATACCTGTCATATATTGTCCTAAAGCCATGTCTTCACGTCCTTTTGGATCGTTAGCACATGCAGCACGTAAGCTTCTTGAAATGATTTCGATTGCTTTTAAGTTTAATGTATCAGCAAGTTCCCAAGCAGCTAAAGTTGTATATCCTTCAATAGCGTGAGTTAATGCGTCAAGTCCAGTACTTGCTGTTAAACCTTTTGGCATACTTGACATCATTTCTGGGTCGATGATCGCAACAACAGGAATATCGTGAGCATCTACACAAACGAATTTTCTTTTCTTTTCAGTATCTGTAATTACATAGTTGATGGTAGTTTCGGCTGCTGTACCTGCTGTAGTAGCGATTGCGATAACTGGAATTGATTTGTTTTTAGTTGGAGCAACACCTTCCAAGCTAACTACATCTTCAAATTCAGGGTTAGCCAAGATAATTCCAATACCTTTACAAGTATCTTGTGGGCTTCCACCACCAATAGCGATTAAATAGTCAGCACCTGCATTTTTGGCAGCTTGTACACCATTTTTAACTTGTTCAACAGTTGGGTTTGCCTTAACTTCATCATAAATTTCATAAGGAAGTCCAGCTTCATCCAATAAGTCTGTAACTTTAGTAGCTACACCAAATTTGATCAAGTCTTTATCTGTAACAACTAAACCTTTCTTTAATCCACGTGCTTTAATTTCTGTAACCACTTCTTTGATGGCTCCAGCACCATGATAACTTGTTTCATTTAAAATAAAACGATTTGCCATAAGTATTATTTCCTCCTTGTATACTTGTTAATTTCATTTTACGAGTTAAACCGCTTACATACAAGTTACAAATTGATAATAATGTCACATATAAGTGTTTTAGTGCATATTATCCAATATTTGTGCTAAAATTTTAAGAAAGTTTTGGAGGGATTTTGTGGAAAATTTATTATTTAGCTTAAATGCAACGATTCCCATCTTTCTATTGATGGTTGTCGGTTATTTTTTAAATAAAATGAATATTTTAGAAGATGCTTTGGCATCCAAACTAAATTCATTTGTCTTTAAAGTATCATTGCCACTATTGTTGTTTGTCGATGTGTCTAAATCTAATTTTAAAGATCTTTGGGATACAAAGTTTGTCGTATTTTGCGTAGTAGCTACTTTAATAAGTATTTTATTATCTATATTATTTTCATTACGTTTAAAAGATAAAGCAATTCAAGGTGAATTTATTCAAGCATGTTACAGAAGCAGTGCTGCCTTATTAGGACTTGCATTAACATCGAATATTTATCCAGATGTAGGTGTGGCACCTTTAATGTTGATGAGTGTTGTATTTGTGTATAACGTTGTATCCGTTGTGATTCTATCTTTCTTTAAGGCTGAACAATCAAAGGTTAACTATAAGAAGACGTTTGTTGGAATTTTAAAGAATCCACTAATTCTAGGTATTGTTGTAGGTGTACTTGTTAGTATATTACCGTTTAAACTGCCACAAGTCATCAATAAAACAATTTCAATGATTGCAAGTACGGCAACACCACTAGGTTTAATGGCGATGGGAGCCACTTTTGATTTTGATCAGGCAAAAGGAGAATTAAAACCATCTTTATTCTGTACATTTATGAAGTTAATTGGTTTTTGTGCTATCTTCTTACCAATTGCTGCTCTATTGGGATTTAGAAATCAAGCTTTAGTTGCCATTTTGATTATGTGTGGTTCAAGTACAACCGTATCTGGTTTTGTGATGGCTAAAAGTATGGGACATAAAGGTGTATTAACATCTAGTGTTGTGATGTTAACAACACTGCTTAGTGCTTTTAGTATTACATTCTGGTTAACGATATTAAAATCGTTTGGATTGATTTAGTTGACCTAAAGTTTGCTTTAGGGTGTAAACTAATAAAAAGATTTTAAGGAGGGAAAGAATGGAATTGTTTTTAGAATCATTTCCAAAAATATTTATTTCGGGAATTGTAATAACATTACCACTTGCGCTAGTATCATTTATTATCGCAATGCTTTTAGCTATTGTATGTGCCATGATTCAATATGCGAAAGTACCAATCGCAAAGAATATTGTTCAATTCTATATATGGATATTTAGAGGAACGCCTATGCTTGTACAATTGTTTATTATGTATTTTGGTATGCAGTCAATTGGCGTAAGAATATCGGCTATTACTGCCGCTATTATCGTATTCTCATTAAATACGGGCGCTTATTGTGCTGAAACTATTCGTGGCTCGATTGAAAGTGTACCACAAGGACAAATGGAAGCCGGATACTGTGTAGGAATGAGCTATATGCAGATCATGATGCATATTATTTTACCACAAGCTTTTCGAAGTGCTTTTCCATCTTTGTTCAATAACTTGATTTCACTTGTAAAAGATACATCTTTAGCAGCGAATATTACTGTTACAGAAATGTTTATGCAGACAGAAAGAATTGCCGGAAGAACCTATCAGTTTATGCAATTATATATAGAAGTAGCTCTAGTTTATTTGATTTTCTGTACAGTTTTAACTTGGTTGCAATCTTGGGGTGAAAAGAAGCTGAATTATTATCAGGCAGGGAGATAGAAGATGGCTTTATTAGAAATTAAAGATATTCATAAATCATTTGGAAATTTACATGTTTTAAAAGGCATTGATCTTACAGTTAATAAAGGAGATGTCATTGCGATATTAGGCCCTTCAGGATCAGGTAAGACAACTTTACTTCGTTGTATCAATTATTTAGAGACAGCAGATTTAGGGACCATGGTATTTAAAAATCAATCTTATGATTTATCAAATACATCAAAGAAGGAAATTGCAGATCTTAGAAAGCATACGGGATTTGTATTTCAAAATTACAATTTATTTGCGAATAAAACAGCCCTACAAAATGTAACATTAGGTCTTACTGTAGCTAGAAATGTTTCTAAAGAAGAGGCAGATTTAATTGGTATGCAGATGCTTGAAAAAGTTGGAATGCAAGATCGTGCCAATCATTATCCTTCACAATTATCGGATGGACAACAACAGCGTGTCGCAATCGCAAGAGCATTAGCAACAAGCCCTGACATTATTTATTTTGATGAACCAACTTCAGCACTGGATCCAGAATTGATTCAAGAAGTATTAAGTGTAATGAAAACATTGGCTAATGAAGGAATGACTATGGTTGTGGTTACGCATGAGATGTCTTTTGCGAAACATGTTTCTAATCATGTGATTTTGATGGAAGAAGGAAAAATAATTGAAGAGGGAAGTTCAAAGGAATTCTTTGAAAATCCAAAACAAGAACGAACAAAAGAATTTTTAAGAAAAGAGGAACTGTAACATGAAAAAATTATTAGCAGGCTTATTAAGTGCAGCTATGGTATTTACTTTAGCAGGATGTGGATCTAGTAAGGATCATTTAGCTACAATTCAAGATAAAGGTGAAATCACAATTGGTTTAGAAGGCGATTGGCAACCATTTTCTTATCATGATAAGGATGATAAATTGGTGGGTGTTGATGTGGAAGTTGCTAAGAATATTGCCAAAAAATTAGGTGTAAAAGCCAATATTGTGGAAGGTAAATGGGATGGATTATTAACTGGACTATCTACTGGTACATATGATTTAGTTATTAATGGTGTCGATATCACAAAGGAAAGAGAAAAAAAATTTGATTTTTCTACACCTTATGCATATGATCATACAGTCTTAGTTGTTCGTAATGATAATACGACCATTACTTCGTTTGATGATTTAAAAGGAAAGACAACGGCCAATTCGATTGGATCTACTTATATGGAATTGGGTGAAGACTATGGGGCAACTGTCAAAGGTGTTGATGATTTAACGAAATGTATGGATCTTGTAAAAAGTGGTGGTGTGGATGCGACAATCAATGCAGCTACTTCGATCAATGATTATCTTCAAACGACAAAGGATAGTTCATTTAAAATTGTCGATCAATCCAAAGAATCTACACCCTATGCGATTCCAATGGTAAAAGGGGATGATAATGCCTCTTTAAAGAAAGCTGTAAATAAGGCTTTAAAAGAACTCAAAGAAGATGGAACTTTATCTAAGATTTCCATTAAATATTTTGGTGAGGATCTAACGAAAGAATAAGCGGCTATGCCGTTTTTTCTTTTTATTTAGATTATAAAAATAATTTATAGCCAGGTATAAATAAATAGAATTTGAATATAACACTTGTCCTTTGTACAATAGATTCAACTTTTAGGAGGAACTATTTTATGTCAGAATTAAAGAATCAAATTTCTCAATTTATAGATACTAATGCAAAACTATATCAAGATATTTCTTTGGCTATTCATGCCAAGCCGGAAGTCAGTGATTTTGAATATTTTGCTTCACAAACATTGAGTGAACAATTAAAAAAAGAAGGATTTGAGATTGAATTACCAGCGGCAGGACATCGTACAGGCTTTGCGGCAACCTACAAAAGTAATAAACCAGGTCCTACGGTTGTTTTTCTTGCAGAATATGATGCACTTGCAGGTTTAGACCATGGGTGTGGTCATAATGTGTTTGGTGCTACTTCTTCACTTGCCGGTGCTGCTTTAAAAAGTATAGTGGATCAAATTGGTGGGGAAGTACGTGTATATGGAACACCTGGAGAAGAGGGTGGACAAAATGGAAGTGCCAAGGGGTCTTTTGTGAAGAAGGGCTATTTAAAAGATGTGGATTTTGCCCTATGCACTCATCCAGGCTCAGGTAGTGAAGATGGATTAAGCACGCGTAATTATGCATGTGCGCCTGTTGATATCGAATTTTGGGGTAAACCCGCTCATGCAGCAGGCTGCCCTCAAGATGGAATCAATGCGTTGGATGCGCAAATTTTAACATATGCAGCCATTGGTGTTTTACGCCAACAACTAACCGATCGCATTCGTATTCATGGTGTGATTGTTGAGGGAGGAACAGCACCTAATGTCATTCCAGAATACACAAAGGCTAAATATTATATTCGTGCTGCCGATATTGATACGTTACATGAATTATATGAGAAAGTAGAGAATATTGTGAAGGGTTCCGCTTTACAGACGGGTTGTACTTCAAGTATGAAGTTGTATCAAAATCTTGTAGAAAATATGGTTTTAACACCTTCTTTAGATGCGATCTATGAAAAATATATTACAGAACTTGGCAATACTGTAAAACATGTAGAAGATGTGGTTATGCCTGGAAGTAGTGATGTAGGTAATATTAGTCAGGTTGTACCTACGATTCAACCGCATATTAGTATTACGGATGTACAGATTGCAGGACACAGTCAAGATATGGTGGATGTTTCATGCAGTCAAAAGGCAATGGATGCCATTGTCAAAGGGGCAAAAGCATTGGCTTTTACGGCGCTAGAATTATTTGAAAATCCAGAAGAACTTGCGAAAGTGAAAGAGGATCATGCTTGGCATGTTGAACATCAAAAGGAGAACTAACTTTTATAGGTAAAGAGCTTGTCAAGCTCTTTTATTTTGGAATCTTGAAAATCAACAAATATTCATTAAAACAATATAAATAAAGGAGACTGAAAATGACGCTTCAACAATTACTTTATGTATTAACGGTATCCGATGAGAAAACTATGAATAAGGCGGCTGAAAAGCTTTTTGTTTCACAACCTACTTTAACGTCTGCCATTCAATCGCTTGAAAAAGAACTAGATATTCAAATTTTTAATCGTACAAGTCATGGAGTCACTGTAACGCAACAAGGACAAGAGTTTTTAACGTACGCAAGACAGTTGTACCAACAATATGAATTATTAAAGAATCGTTATGAAGATGAAAGTTTAAGAAGAATTAAGTTTCGCGTATCTTGTCAACACTATTCGTTTGCGACCAAAGCATTTGTGGATACAGTAAAGAAGTATGGGACTTCTAAATATGATTTTGCGATCAGTGAAACAAAGACGATGCATGTCATTGAAGATGTGGGTAATTCTTTAAGTGAGATAGGTATTTTATATTTATCAAACTACAATCGTCATTTTATGATGAAACAATTTGATGAATGGAATTTAGAATTTCATAAATTAGCCGATTGCGATGCCTTTGTGTATTTGTATAAGGGACATCCTCTTGCTAAGAAAAAATCAATTACGTATGAAGAATTATTGCCCTATCCCAATATGACATTTGATCAAGGGGATAATCCTTCGATGTATACGGCAGAGGAAATATTGGTTGAAAATGAATTTCCAAGAAAGATTCAAGTGAATGATCGTGCTACGATGCTAAATTTAATGAGAGGACTGAATGGATATACTTTATGTTCTGGGATCATTAGTAAAGATTTGAATGGGGATGACTATGTAGTTGTTCCGTACCAGGCTAATGTAGAAAATCCAAATTCCATAATGGAAATAGGATATATCACTCGAAAATATACGGTTTTAAGTGAGATTGGTAATACGTATATTCAAACAATGAAAGATTATTTTAGTAATAAATAAAATTTATTACTGCTTCAAAAATTTAACAATTAGACAATAGCTAAACCTTCTTGTAGAATACAAACATGCAAGGAGGAAACGAAAATGAAAACAATGATGATGTCAATGATGCAAATGTATATGTTAAAAAATGTGACCCGGTTTTCAATTCGTTTGTCGCTTATTTAAGTGTGCGATTGCCGGGAAAATACCTCGGCTTTTTTTGTATATTAAGATTTTGATTTCGGGACAGGAAAATCTTGCATGTAAAAAAACAACAAAACATCACAATCTAAAAGTGATAGAGTTTCAATCGGGATAGTATCCATAATTGAAGTATAGAATGAAACCATTCTAAATTGAATAAAAATACAGTTTCAATGTGAATTTAATGTGCACATGTGAGAATGTAATAAAATATCACATAATCATATTGGTGATATAATGATACAAATAAAATAAATTAGAAAGTCTCAAATCTATCTGTTAAACCTGTTGTGAATAGAGTATAATAGAGTCAGATAGAACAGGAGGACTTGGCTTATGAAGGTATTTTCAATGTCGCAAAGAATCTATTATAAAGATTTGGAACCTGAAGCAGAATCCATCCTTAAAAAGGATCTTGAACTGTATAACTGTATGCTTCATAAGGCATTCAAAATCTGTTTTGATCGTGCCTATAAGGATGTTACCTATTCAGAAACGGATCAAAGAATGATCAAGTCCTTCTATGGTACAAGTGACTATTTTCCTTTGTCTGCCATTTATGAGGCCAAGGCTTTGGTGAAGAGTCTTAAATGCCTTGAAAAAGAAAATCAGGATATGATCAAGACCCGTCTTAAAAAGATAGACAAGAAAATCAAAAAGAATGAGAAGCAATTGAAGAAGGCTTTAAAGGAAAAAGAGAAACTGATCAACAGATCCAAGAAAAAGAAATATACAGAAGAGGATTATCTGTATGAGGTACAGGTATTGGATCCAAATATCAAAAGATTGAAGAGCATCATTCGTAATCTTAAATTCAGAAGAAATCGAAACGAGTTCAAACTTGAAAGAAAGATGCCTTCTGTATGTTTTGGTGGCAAAAAGAATCTGAAAAATGGTGATTTAGAAACATATCGTTTTAAAAGATCCAGAAGAATGATGATTCCAGGAAGAAGACAGGGTAAGTATTCAAACAACCTTTTCAAATTAAATGTGGATAATGATATGTTGACCTATCGAAGCACGCAGAAAGACATTGTATTCAAGGTACAGTTTCATAAGTACAAAGATGAGTTGTATGCAAGAGTCAATGAAAAACACAATTCACCTAATAAGGCCGTAGCCTATGAATTGATGGATTATGGTGAATACTTTATTGTGAAAGCTATATTTGAAAAACATATGAATCTTCCAAAGACTGATACATTGTATGGAGCAGTAGGAATCGATATCAATGTGGACCATATAGCACTATGTGAAACCAATAAGGATGGAAATATTGTACTAATTAAGAAGTATCCAATCCATAAAGAGAATACCAAGAACAAACGAAATGAGGAACTGTATCAGCTTGCCATTGAAATCATGGTACAATGTAAATCCAAGAAGAGTCTGGTAGTTGAAGACTTGAATTTCAAACAGTTGAAAACAAGGATGCTCTATCGCCCTAAAAAACAAAATAAAACATTATCGAGTTTTGCATATAAAAAGGTGCTAGAAAAAGTAGAAAGAAAATGTTTGATGAATGAGGTGGATGTAATCAAAGTAGATCCAAAGAATACGAGTAAGATTGGAAAAGAAAAGTATACAAAGATCAAAGGACTGAGTGTACATTATTGTGCAGCCTATGTGATCAATCGAAGAGGCATGGGATTTGTAGATTAAATAAGATAAATAATCAGAACCAGAAGTTTATGATATCTTACTGGATGATAGATACATAGATCATGGATGAAATTCTGAAGTATTTATAAATAAAGCATACAATAAAAACTCCATCGATAAAGACTGAATGGATCGGGATACCGAATGATTCAGAAAGATGGAGTGGATGTTGAAATGTTACCGGACGACTGGAAACGAACCGGGCACGTCATTTAGACGTGTGACTTTTTCGCAGAAAAAGTCTTTTCTTGCTTTATAAATTGTTCAATGTCTTCCTTCAACTCATCACTAAACTCATCTAGATCATCCATGGTGATTGCTTCATCGCGTAATAAACCTAATAATATAATGAACATATTTGAACGAGAAACATCTCTTGCCAAAACACCAGGACTTTTATAATCCTCATAAATTTTCTTTCGTAGAGCCCAGTATTTATCAGAAGATAATGCATCTGAATTTAGTATATCCTTATATTCTTCAATCAATTTATCCATATAAGCTTCTTGCCAACCACCTAGTTTCTTTTTAAATAATTTCCAATCTTTTTCCATGTTGACCTCCTATTTGTCTTTACATTCTTTTATCAATTCATCGATATAAGAATCATCAATATTAAAGCCTAAGTAACATAAACCGCGATAGATATAATCCATATTATTTAAAAGAAGGATTTGATTCATCAACTCCTTTTTCTTGTCATTGATTAAAAACATGTCATAATCACTTGTATTGCCACAAGGATGTGTGCACGTTTTACAACTTGGCGATATCTTGTCTTTTTCTTTATGCACTAAATCAATTAAATCTTGTGTAACTGTATGATTTCTTAGGTGTTGAAGACAATTTATGATAATTGTGTCTGTGTTTTCTGTTTTTGGATTTGAATCCACGGTTTTAGAAAGACCAATTAAAGCGGACCATAATTTAGTTTCCATCAGATTTTACCTCCACATTAAAATAAGTATCTGGATAGGGTTCATCCTTTAAAGTATAGTGCCACCACTCGGATTCTAAAGGGATAAATCCATTGTCTAACATTAAATGTCTTAATGTCATTCGGTTTTGAATCTGTATGGTTGTTAATCCATCCTTATGTAAAGGACTAGAAATATCGCCAAAGTAATCAAAGTAAGATCCCATATCTAATTCTTTTCCTGTTTTTTCATCAACTAAAGTTAAATCGACAGTGCTACCTCTGGTGTGTGCTGATTTTTCGATGATAAAGTCATTCTCGAAAAGATAGCTTTTGGAATATTTTGGATAGAAAATGGATTTCATTTTATCATCCTCAGTATCTTTCCAGGTCATGAAATGATCAAGGGCACTTTGCGGACGATAGGCATCCCATATCTTTAATCGATATCCCATTTGTCTTGCCTTTGAATTGATTACTTTTAATTGCTTCACCAATTCTTTTGTTCCTAACGCTACCGGATCTATATAGCCATCAATGATTTCACCAATGAAATTGTAAGTTGTGCAATAGCGAATATCCAAAAGAATATCGGGGATTTCTTTTTGTATATTTAATAATTTCATGTATATATTCTAATATATTTGTTTATGTTAATCCACTTATGTTTTGTGTATAATACTTCATGAAACGAGGTAATAAACATGAAATTTAGTGATATTGATTTTTCTGCCATTTCAAGAATGATGGACAATATGAGTGATGAAGAGAAGAATAAGTTAAATGACATGGCTCAAAATATGATGAATAATATGAAACAAAACGAAGAGCCTGAAGAAGAAACGGACTTTTATGAAGCATTAAATATAAATGAAGAAGATTATGCAGATTTTCCAGGAAGTGTCTTAGATCAAATTGAAGCGGGTAGTGATTTGGAAGTGTATTATGAAGATGTTAAGGATGTTGATTTTAGTGCTAGTGCATTATTCTATGCGAAAGCCACTTTAAATATGTTGCGAAAATATATCTATCCAGTATTTAAAAATTTTTTTGATGGATTTAATAATCCTTCAACTACAACCATCTATTCCTATTTGTATCCTTTGATGGATGAGGATAACATTCATAAGTTGTTTGATGAAGCGTTTGGTACGCCAGAAGGATGGATGGAACTTAAAAATGCGCTTCAACAAATTTATATTATTTTAAATCGTGCAGAGTATGATTTTGTGAGTTATGAAGATTTACAATTATTAAAAGATATCTTGTTTAATCAAGAAATATTGTTGAAAATTAAGAATTTATGAAAAAGCTAAAAATCAATACGAGTCTTGAACCAATGGATGAATGGACATATGAATCGTATGTGAGTGATTATATATTTGAGAATGTTTGTATTGAACAAAACTTAGATAATGTCACGATAGATGGGTGTAAATTTAGTAAGTGTCAATTTAAAGATTGTAACTTTAGTTTTATCGAGGGTATGGATATTATTTTTGATCATTGTGAATTTGAAAATGTACACTTTAATCAATGTAGTTTAAGCCGAGTTCATTTCATTTCTTGTCGAATCAGTGGAATGGAATTTTCACAAAGCTTAGTTCAAGATACATTATTTCAATTATGTAAAGGACATTATTGTGACTTTGGTGGCAGTACATTTAAAGATTGTATGTTTGACATCAATGATTTGACAGGTTCAGGATTTGTTCAATGTGATTTTAAAAAGACTTCATTTGATAAATGTATATTAAATTCAACGGAATGGTTTAACACAAAATTAAAAGAGCTTGATTTCTCAAGCTGTGAAATTGAAAATATTGCGGTATCTAGTGATAAATTAACAGGTGTTGTCGTTAATTCATCTCAAGCACTTGAATTTGTGAAATTACTAGGTATTGTAGTTAAAGATTGATATATTGTTTCAATCTTTCGGGCATGGATTCAATCAACATATTGACGAGCGTTTCAATATCTAAATACATATTTTTTTCTACCCATGATTTAGTCATTTCAATAGATCCATGACAATACATTTGAAGTAGAAAATCAAGTTGTGAATCAATTGTTGTCTTTGTTTCAATTTTCTTTTTGTAGAAATCATAGATACAGCGATAATCATAGTTTGTCAAAGAATTGTAGTCATCTTCTTTAAAGGCTTCTTTAAAGAATGTGTTTTGGCTTTGAATAAAAGTGAATTTCTTAATTAGAGCTTCTTTTAAAGTGGTTTGATCCGCCATTTCTTTAAAAGAGTCTAGGCATAGCTTTTCAAAATACCAATTCACTAGATCTTCTTTATCTTCAAAATTACGATAAAATGTTTGTCTTGTCAGATTTGCTTCTTTTGTGATCTGTGTGACTGTAATCTTGTTTAATGGTTGTGTCTTTAATAGAATTAATAGCGCATTTTGCGATCGTTAGTTTTGTATCGTTCATATGACTATTATATGTCATGACAATTGACTTTAAAAGGGGACTAGCTTAAAATTAAAGAAAAGAGTTAGAGGAGTAATGAATATGCAGTTAGGCGAATCGATGGAAGATTATTTAGAAGCCATTTTAGTTTTATCAAAATGTTTAGATCATGTTCGTAGCGTTGATGTCGCAAGTTATTTGGGTTTTTCTAAGCCTAGCGTCTCACACGCCGTAAAATTATTGTCTGAACAAGGATTAATTGTTTTAGATGTTAGTAAATTTTTAACTTTGAGTGAAGAAGGAAAGAAAATCGCAGAAGAAACATATGCGCGTCATACTTTCTTTTCAGATATGCTACAAAATATTGGGGTACCTAAAAATATCGCAACAGAAGATGCTTGTCGTATTGAACATGTGATTTCGCAAGAAACTTTTGAGGCAATTAAAAAGTATTATCAAAATAATAAAGACTAGCTATAGATTGTATCTGTAGCTTTTATTTTGAAAGGAGCAAGGAAAATGAGACCAGAAATATTAGCACCCGTAGGAAGTATGGAAGCATTAAATGCAGCATTAGCAGCAGGATGTGATGCTGTTTATTTTGGATTGCCAAGTTTTGGAGCTAGGGCATTCGCAAATAATTTTGACTTAGAAACTACAAAAGAAGTTATTGAAAGATGTCATTTGTGTGGTGTAAAAGTATATATTACGATGAATACTATATTATATGAGGATGAAATGGAAGATGCCTACAATATGGCAAAGATGGTTCATTTGTTTGGTGTAGATGCTTTGATCATTCAAGATTTAGGATTTATTCATCTTTTGCATCATAGACTACCCAATTTGGTGTTACATGCATCGACTCAGCTTTCAGTTTCTAATCCTTATCAAATTGAACAACTAAAAAAATTAGGTGTTCAACGTGTTGTTTTAGCTAGAGAATGTACAAAAGAAGAAATTCAAGCATGTGTAGATACAGGTATTGAAGTGGAAGTTTTTGTGCATGGAGCTTTATGTATTTGTTATTCGGGACAATGTTATTTTTCAAGTGTACATTATGGGCGAAGTGGAAATCGTGGAATGTGTGCGCAACCATGTCGAATGAAATATAGTCTTTATGAAGATGGAAATAAAGTAGATACACATGGGGATTATGTATTAAGTCCAAAAGATCTATCTTTGATTGATGAAGTGAATACATTAGCGGATATGGGGGTTTGTTCATTAAAAATTGAAGGACGAATGAAAAGTGCTCCTTATGTATATGAGAGTGTTTCTCAAGTGAAAAAAGTATTAGAGAATATGGAACGAAGTCATTTGGATGAACAAAATTTGCGTGTTACATTCAATCGAGAATATACTGTAGGCCATATGTATGGGGCTTGTGGCAAAGAATTAATGAATAGTAAAACTTGTAATCATCAGGGAATTGAAATTGGTAGAGTTGTTAAAGTAAATAAAAATAAGATTTGTATTCAATTAAGTCAAGATCTGCATCAAAATGATGGGATTCGTTTTGAAAGAGAGAACTTGGGTTGTCATGTGAATTTTATGTATGATAAGAAACAAAAGTTGATTTCTTTTATGCCTAAAAATAATACAGTTCTAATCGAAGGGCCTGTAGGGGTTCATGTAGGTAGTATTGTTCGTAAAACGATGGATTCTGAATTGAATAAAACAATCGATGAAAAAATTCGTACTTCGAATCGTCAAAGCATAGTCAATGCGGTTGTCTCTTGTAGTGCAGTTGGAAAGCCGATGGTGATGGAAGTATATAATGATTCGACAAAAATTAGTGTTTCTACTGAAATTGATAGTGTGCATGCTTTAAAACGTGCAACAGATGAAGAAACTTTGAATAAGCAATTTTCTAAGACTAAAGATAGTTGGGCAAGTTTTGATCGAATTGAATATCATTTGGGTAAAGACATTTATTTTCCGATTTCTGTCATGAATCAACTTCGTAGGGATGCTCTTGAGAAGATGAAAGAGGCTTGTTTAAAACAAGAGATGCTTGTTGAAAATGAATATCATTATGTTCCACAGAAAAGTAAAACATCATTTGATTTGTTTGAAATCAATTCAATGAATCAAAAGGTTGATGATTCTTCTTGTTATGTGAGTGAAATGTTTAACAGTAATCAAATCTTAGAAAAATCAAATATAACGAGTGTTGATGGATTTGTGAATGCGCATCTAGGTAAAGGAAAAATTGTGGATTCATTAAATATTTCTAATTCCTATGGTGTGGCTGCTATTTTAGAGATGGGATATGAAAGTTGTGTTTTAAGTGATGAGTGTGATTTGTATCAAGTTGAAGCATTGATGAAGGCGTTTTTGAATCGTTATCATTTTGATGCTCCAGTCTATAAGACTTTATATCAGAAACGACGCTTGATGACGATGAAACATTGTCCTGTAAATACGGCTTTAAAAGATGGAAAAAGAGTTGGCTGCGGATTATGTCATAGCCATCGTTATGAGTTAGAAGGCTTAGATGGAAAGCGTGTCTTTTTACTTGGAGATAAAGATTGTCATATGCGATTGTATGATGTGAATATTATGGATGAAATTGAAAATCGAAAAGAATATGAATCATATGGAATCAAACATTTCCGTTTTGTGTTTACTGATGAGAACCAAGAGGAAGTTAAAACCGCTTTCAAGGCCTATAATCGTTGATTTTAGATGGCTTGCGTGCTATTATTTTATTAGCTTAAGGCTTAGAGGAGGATATTTTAATTATGCCTATTATTGTTGATGTATATGCTCGTGAAGTTCTAGATTCACGTGGAAATCCAACTGTTGAAGTTGAAGTAACTACAGAATCTGGTGCTTACGGACGTGCTATGGTACCAAGTGGTGCAAGTACTGGTGTTCGTGAAGCTTTAGAATTACGTGATGGAGACAAAGCTCGTTACTTAGGAAAAGGAACAACTAAAGCTGTTGAAAACGTAAACACTAAAATTGCTCCAAAAATTATCGGTATGGATTGCCGTGACCAGGTATTAATTGACAAAACAATGTTAGAATTGGATGGAGACCCATTCAAGAAAAATTTAGGTGCTAACGCTACTTTAGGTGTTTCTATGGCTTGTGCTTTAGCAGCTGCTGATTTCTACGGAGAACCTTTATACAAATACTTCGGTGGATTCAACGGAAAAACATTGCCAGTTCCTATGTGCAACGTTATCAACGGTGGATCACACGCTGACTCTACAGTAGATTTCCAAGAATTCATGATTATGCCAGTTGGTGCTAAGGGTGAAAAAGAAGCTGTTCGTATGGCTGCTGAAACTTTCCACGCTTTAAAATCTGTATTAAAGAAAAAAGGATACAACACTAACGTTGGTGATGAAGGTGGATTTGCTCCAAGCTGTAAAGATGGAAACGAAGAGCCTCTTGAATTATTAGTTGAAGCTATGGAAGCTGCTGGATATGTTCCAGGAAAAGACATGAAGATCGCAATGGACGTTGCTGCTAGTGAATTCCACAACACTGAAACTGGATTATATGAATTGAAAAAATCTGGTCAAGGAACTAAGACTAGTGATGAAATGATCGACATGTATGAAGAATGGATCGCTAAATACCCAATCATCTCTATCGAAGATGGATTAGGAGAAAGCGACTGGGACGGATGGAAAAAATTAACTGACCGTCTAGGAGACAAAGTACAATTAGTTGGTGATGACTTATTCGTAACTAACCCTTCAATCCTTTACGAAGGAATCGAAAAAGGAATCGCTAATGCGATCTTAATCAAAGTTAACCAAATCGGTACTTTAACTGAAACATTCGACGCTATCGAAATGGCTAAGAAACACGGATACACTTGCATCGTATCTCACCGTTCAGGAGAAACTGAAGACACTACAATCGCTGACATCGCTGTTGGATTGAACGCAGGACAAATCAAGACTGGTTCATTAAGCCGTACAGACCGTATTGCTAAATACAACCGTTTAATGCGTATTGAAGACGAATTGAACCAACGTGGAACTGTTAACGTTGCTGAATACCTTGGAGACAAGACTTTCTACAACTTACCAGCTGTTGAATTCAAAAAGTAGTATTTCACTAAGAACTTTAGCTAAATAAGACCCTTCGGGGTCTTTTTTTTTGACACGTTTCGTATTACTATTAAACAAGTAAAAGGAAGTGCTATATGGTTAGGACAATTGTTTGTGACTTAGATGGATCTTTGATGAATCCAAGTAGTGGAATCTATGTGAATGAAGCTGTTAAAGAGGCATTGATTGAGGTTGAAAAGAAAAATGTTTTAGTTATATTAAATTCAGCTCGATGCTTTCAAGGTGTGTATCCATTATCTAAGCAGATTTTGATGCAAGATTTTGGTGGATATGTCATTAGTTGTAATGGAGCCCATTGTTTTGATGTGAAAATGAAAAAGACGATATTTGAGTATGTAATCTCAAATAACGATGTTTCATTTATTTGGCAATATGCTCAAAAGCATAATTTAGGTGTTGGATATAGTCAACCCGATTATTTTGTGGCCAATAAAATGACATATGGGTTTGAATTGGATATGCACAATTGTGATGTGGATTACATTTTAACGAATCACATGGAAAAATATTTAAAGAATTCTGTGTGGAAAGTGTCTATTTCGGATTCGAAGGAAAGGATTGATTCGATTTATGATGAAATGAAATCAAGGATTGAATCAAATTGTAATGTAAGAGTTGTGCATAGTACAGATACGATGATTGATATTATTCATAAGGATTGTGAAAAGTTGAATAGTGTGAATCGTTTATTAGAAAAAATAAACATTTCTTGGCAAGATGTTAGTTCAATTGGGGATGGTTCTAGCGATGCACCTGTCTTAGAAGCATCTGGCTTAGGTGTAACACTTGAAAATGGTTGTGAAGCCTGTAAAAAAGTCGCAAATAAAATTGTTCCATCATGTTATGAAGATGGCTGTATAGAATGGTTAAAGGAGTTATAAAAATGAGAGTAGTCGATATGCATTGTGATACGATTCTAGAATTATTGAGTCGTGATTTAAAAGGGAAAGAGGCAAGTTTATATTCGAATGATTTGTCAATTGATTTAGAAAAAATGAAAAAGGGTAATTATTTATTACAGAATTTTGCACTTTTTACAGATCAAAAAGAACTAGCTATTCCTGAACAACAAACAATGCGTTTGTATGATGAATATTGTACACAAATGGATAAGTATGCAGATTATATTGCCCCTGTATATACGTTTAGTGATATTGAGAAGAATGATAAAGAAGGAAAATTATCAAGTTTATTAACTTTAGAAGATGGTGGTGTTTGTTTTAGTGATTTAGCTATGTTAAGAAACTACTATCGCATGGGTGTAAGAATGATTGCCTTAACATGGAATTATGAGAACGGAATTGGTTATCCAAACCTTTCTATGAAAGATATGGATGGAAATCGACCTAACTATAAGCGTAGTGTAGATACAGAAAGAGGATTGACAGAGTTTGGTATTTCATATGTGAAAGAAATGGAAAGACTTGGTATGATCATTGATGTTTCTCACTTAAATGATGCTGGTTTCTATGATGTATTGAAATATACGACAAAACCATTTGTGGCGTCACATTCTAACGCAAGAAGTGTATGTAATGTAGCACGTAATATGAGTGATGATATGATTCTTCAATTGGCAAAACGTGGTGGTGTCATGGGCCTTAATTTCTGTGGCAGTTTCTTGGCAGATCGTGATGATCACAAGAGTTGTGTAGACGATATGGTCAAACATATTCTATATATCAAAGATCTTGCTGGAATCGATGTGATTGGATTAGGTACTGACTTTGATGGTATTTCATGTCCTTTAGAAATTGAAGATGCTTCTATGATGAATTTATTAGAAGAAGCTTTATATAAGGCGGGTCTTACACAAGAAGAAGTGGAAAAAATCTTCTATAAGAATGTATTAAGAGTCTATAAATCAGTATTGTAAATGGATCGTTTGATCCATTTTTTTTGTTTTTCTTGAAGAATATGATATAATTTCGAATGTAAATTTCTGTAAGAGATATGAAAGAGAGAATGAAAGATTATGGAATTATTGAAATTATTAGGTATTCTAATTGTCGTAATCGGATTTGTATTAAAATTGGATTCGATTTTGGTTATTATGATTGCCGCTATTGTGACTGCGCTTGTTGCAGGTATGGATCCTGTTACTTTCTTGGAAACACTTGGATCTAGTTTTGTCGCTAACCGCAGTATGTGTGTGTTTGTGATGGTCATGGTTGTTACGGGTACTTTGGAAAGAAATGGTTTAAAACAAGCAGCAGCTAATTTAATGAAGAAATTCAAAAATGCATCAGCTGGTGTTGTTCTTGCGATTTATGGGGTGTTCCGTCTAGTCTTTGCGGCATTTAATGTAAGCTTTGGTGGCGTAGCCGGATTTGTTCGTCCTATTGTATTGCCTATGGCGAGTGCTGCAGCTAAGAAAAATGGTAAAAAGATCAGTGAAAAGTATGAAGAAAACTTAAAAGGAATGGCAAGCGGTATGGAAAATATCGCATGGTTCTTTGGGCAAGTTTTATTTGTGGGTACAAGTGGAATGATTTTAGTGCAATCTACATTAGCTGGCTTAGGCTACAATGTTGAATTGGTCGATTTAATGAAAGTACAAATTCCAGTGGCAATTATTGCCGTAGCAGTTGCGATTGTGTATTACTATTTTAAAGATAAACAATTATCTAGAAAGGAGACTAAATAATGAATCCAATTCAATTTTATACGAGTGTAGATGTTACACTTTCAGAAAAACTATTAGAAGTCATGTATTGTCTAATTGGATTGATTTCTATGTATGTTGCCTTTAAAAATTTAAAAGATAAAGAAAATAAAAACAGTGTTGGTTCATTTGTTTTCTGGTTTGATCTAGGAGTTATGTTTGTGCTAGGTAAATGGTTACCTGCCTTGGTTGATGGTATCTTGTTGATTGTCTTGGTTTTACCTCCAATTCTAAAGAAAGTTTCACCTGGTAATGAGCCTGAACCTACGCTTGAAGAGATGGAACAAAACAACAAGAAGATTGGCGCAAAAGTATTTGTTCCAGCTGTATGTATTGGTTTGTTTGCATTACTTGCAGCTTTCTTTACTAAGATTTCACCACTAGTTGGAATGAGTGTAGGTGTTTTTGTGGCCATGATTATTTTGCGTATCTATTCAAAAACAAATACACCAAGTGTCTTCTTAAAAGATTGTCGTAGAATGATGGATGTGGTTGGACCATTAAGCATGCTTCCAATGTTACTTGCTGCTTTAGGTGCCGTATTTACAGCTGCAGGTGTTGGAGATGTCATTTCTAGTTTAGTATCTAATATTATTCCTGCAGGCAATGTTACAATTGGAATTATTGTTTATGCGATTGGCATGGCGGTATTTACCATGATCATGGGAAATGCTTTTGCGGCAATTACCGTAATGACAGTTGGGATTGGGGCACCTTTTGTCCTTAAATATGGAGCAGATCCAGTAGTGATTGGATCTCTAGCATTAACTTGTGGATATTGTGGTACACTATGTACGCCAATGGCAGCAAACTTTAATATGGTTCCTGTCGCAATCTTAGAAATGAAAGACAAAAATGGTGTCATTAAAAAACAAGTGCTTGTTGCCGTAATTATGTTAGTGGTACAAATCGTCATGATGATCATGATGTCATAGGAGATGAAATGTTATGAAAAAAGTATTGATTACAGGTTTTGATCCTTTTGGAGGAGAAAAAATCAATCCAGCTTATGAAGCTGTTAAATTATTGCCGGATGAAATTGGTGGAGCAAAAATTATTAAGAAAGAAATTCCTACAGTATTTCAAAAGGGACCGGATGCAGTTTATGAAGAAATTCAATCTTCTAAACCAGATTATGTATTGTGTATTGGTCAAGCAGGAGGAAGAAGTCAAGTCACACCAGAATGGGTGGGTATTAACTTTAGAAATGCAAGAATTGCCGATAATGAAGGCAATCAACCGTTACAGACAAGTGTTGTAGAAAATGGGCCAGAAGCTTATTTTACAATGCTTCCTGTGTTTAGAATGGTTGAGAAAATGAAGGAAAATGGAATTCCTGCAAGTGTTAGTTATACAGCAGGTACTTATGTTTGTAACGATGTAATGTATTCTGTATTGCATTATTGTCATACAGAATTTAAAGATGTAAAAGGTGGCTTTATGCATGTACCTTTTGCGACGGAACAAACAGTGAATCAGCCTGCAGGAACTCCTGGAATGAATTTAAAAGATATTGCCAAAGCTATTGAATTGTCTGTAGAAGCTATGTTAGAGAGTGATACGGATATTAAAGTGGTTTCTGGAGAAACGCATTAAGAGAAAAGATTGATTCTTTTCTTTTTTTCTTGTTCAAAAAAAAAGGGGTGAGTCTATTATTGTGACTCACCAAAGAAATAGGAATATATGAAATAAACAGCTTTTATTAGGAAAGGGTTATATGTATTGGGTTGATTACTGTTTATTTCTATATATAGAATAGTTTTAAAAACTTAAAAGAAGCTTAAAGAAACCGTGAAAATATTTACAAATTTATGAAAAAATGTAATTTCTTTCTTGACACTATGTATATGATGAGTATAATAAGCACTATAAAGTAAATCGAGTAAAGATAGAGGCAGCATTGCATCAGAGTAAAACATGGAGTTGGCAGACTGTGAAGTGTTTGAAAGGTAACCAATGCCGAAAGAAGTAAAATGGCAATTTTATTTCTTGGGGTTATAAGGAATACTTATAACACTCCTTCGTCAGGAAGAGGCGTTATCTTATAGTTAATGAGATTGTTTTTTAGCTATGTGGTATGCCCGCATAGCTTTTTCTATTCTTTGCCGATTAGAGAAGGAGAAAAGAAATATGAGCTTTAAAAAATTAATGGCATCTGCCATGGTATGTGCTTTTGCACTAACAGGATGTGGATCAAACACAGCTACAACATCAGAAGATAAGGACACATTTGTCGTAGGAATGGAATGTGCATATGCTCCATTTAACTGGCAAACTTCTACAAAAACAGATACTTCTGTAAAATTAGGAAAATCAGGATATGCGGATGGATATGATGTGCAGGTTGCAAAAAAGATTGCGAAAAAATTAGGAAAAAAATTAGTCATTAAGAAAACTGCATGGGATGGTTTGATTCCGGCTTTAGAAGGTGATGAAATCGATGCGATTATCGCTGGTATGACTAAAGATAAAACACGTGAAGAAGGAGCTGACTTTACAACTCCATATTATGATTCAAAGGGAATGATTATGATTGTTCGTAAAGATGGTGAAGAAGCTGGATATACAGATATTCAACAATTTACTGGTAAAAATGTTGTTGGTCAAAAAGCAACAAACTATGATGATGTCATTGATCAAATTAAAGGTGTAAATCACGTAACACCAAAGGCTACTTATCCAGAAATGGTATTGGCTTTGCAACAACACGAAGTGGATGGAATTACTGCTGAAATGGCAGTTGCCAAAGGTGTGGTAGAAGCAAACCCAGACTTAACTATCGTTCAATTCGCAGATGGACATGGATTTGATTGTGATACAACTGTTTCAATCGCATTAAAGGAAGGTTCTCGTGATTCAAAATTCTTCAAAAAAGTTCAAAAAGCATTAGATAGTATTTCGGATGAAGAACGTGAAGAAATGATGGAATATGCAGTTGAACACCAACCAACAGAGGATTAATTATGCATATTGATATTGCGAAAGCTTGGAACATATTTGTTCATAACTTACCTCTTTTCCAATATGGAATTGAGATGACTTTGTTGTTCGCATTTGTTGGTACGTTTGCAGGATTTGTCGTCGGCTTATTAGTCGGCGGCATTCGTGCGATTGAAATCAATGAATATGATTCAACGGGTATCAAAGTTTTAAAAAGAATAGGTAGAATCATTACGGGATTGTATATTTGGGTGTTCAGAGGTACGCCAATGATGGTTCAAGCTATGTTTATTTACTATTTAGGAAAACCTGTGATTGGATGGACTCCGATTACAGCAGGTTTAATTATTATTTCAATCAATACAGGTGCTTATATGGCTGAAATTATTCGTTCTGGAATTCAGTCTGTGGATAAAGGACAAAATGAGGCCGCAATGTCTTTAGGTATGACAACGATGCAAACTTTGATGTATGTTGTATTTCCTCAAGCTATTAAGAATTCATTTCCTTCAATTGGAAACCAATTGATTGTAAATATTAAGGATAGTTCAATGTTGAATGTTATTACGGTAACTGAACTGTACTTCCAGACAACATCTGTAGCTGGAAGTAACTATCGTTATATTGAAACGTTTATGGTTTCAGCAGTTTTATATTTAATTTTAACAACACTTGCTTCTTTCTTATTGAATTATCTTGAAAAAAGAATGGATAGCGAAAGCAGCATGAAAGATTTCTGTAGCTAGGAGGGTATTTATGGAAACAATTATTCAAATTCAACATCTCCAGAAACATTTTGGAAATCTTAAAGTATTAAATGATGTAGATTTCGATATTCATAAAGGAGAAGTGGTTACGATTATTGGGTCAAGTGGATCTGGTAAAAGTACAATGTTAAGATGTGTAAACCTATTAGAAAGAATGGATGGAGGCCATGTTCTATATCATGGTAAAGACATTCTGAGTGGTCAAATGGATGTCAATGAATATCGTTCTAAGGTTGGAATGGTGTTCCAAAGTTTTAACTTATTTAATAATTTGACTGTTTTAGAAAACTGCGTGTTAGGTCAGATTCGTGTTTTAAAAAAATCGAAAGAAGAAGCAAAGGCTACAGCTTTAAAATTCTTAGATGTAGTAGGAATGAAAGAATTCGCGAATAAGCCAAGCACTAAACTTTCTGGTGGACAAAAGCAACGTGTTGCGATTGCTCGTGCCTTGTGTATGGATCCAGAAGTGTTATTGTTTGATGAGCCAACTAGTGCACTAGATCCAGAAATGGTTGGCGATGTTTTGGATGTCATGAAAAAGTTAGCGGATGAAGGTTTGACTATGGTTATCGTTACGCATGAAATGCAGTTTGCCAGAGAAGTAAGTGATCGTGTTATTTTTATGGATAAAGGTGTCATTGCAGAACAAGGTAGCCCAGAACAATTGTTCGAGCATCCAAAGCAGGAAAGAACACAACAATTTTTATCTCGTTATCAAAGCCGTTAAGCGGCTTTTTCTTTTTGTGAAAAAATTCATTTGTTGAGACGAGTTCATTGAAAAAAGGCCTAGTTAGTGTTATATTATTATCGATTAATGGAGGAAAAATACAATGGAAAAAAGACCAGTAATATTGGTTGTTATGGACGGTATTGGTATTCGTGAAGACAAGAAGAACAATGCGGTTGCATTAGCCAACAAACCAACACTTGATAAATTGTGGGCTGAATGTCCACATACACAACTTCGTGCTCATGGACTTGCAGTAGGACTTCCTACAGATTCAGATATGGGTAACTCAGAAGTTGGACACAACGCATTAGGTTGTGGACAAATTTACTCTCAAGGAGCTAAATTAGTTAATGAAAATATTGAGTCTAAAGAAATCTTCAATTCTAAAACTTGGAAGGATTTAGCTGAAAATGCAAAAGGTAGTAAAATGCATTTCATCGGTCTTTTAAGTGATGGAAACGTACACTCTAATATTTCTCACTTAAAGGCTTTGATCAAAGAATCTAAAAATGAAGGTATTAAAGAAGTTCGTGTTCATGCATTACTTGATGGACGTGATGTTCCTGCAACTTCAGCTTTAGAATATGTAAATGATATTGAATCATTTATGGCAGAATTAAATGACGACAACTTCCACGCATGCATTGCTAGTGGTGGTGGACGTATGCAAATCACAATGGACCGTTATGAAGCTGACTGGTCTATGGTTGAACGTGGATGGAAGATTCACGTAATGGGTGAAGGAAGACAATTTGCTTCAACTACAGAAGCTATTGAAACTTATCGTAAAGAATTAAATGTTGTTGACCAAGATCTTCCAGGATTTGTCATCGCAAAAGATGGTACTCCAGTTGGAACTATCGATGATGGCGATAGCGTAGTATTATTCAACTTCCGTGGAGACCGTGCTCAAGAAATCTCTTTAGCATTTGATGGAGATGCTTCATTTGATAAATTTGATCGTGTTAAAGTTCCAAATGTTAAATTTGCAGGTATGTTACAATATGATGCAGACTTACAAATTCCAAAGAACTATTTGACTGAACCACCAAAAATCAAATATACATTGACTGAAGAATTATGCAAACATGGTATTCGTGAATATGCAATCAGTGAAACTCAAAAATATGGACACGTTACTTATTTCTGGAATGGTAACCGTTCAGAAAAATTTGATGAGTCTTTAGAAACTTATGTTGAAATTCCAAGTGATGTAGTTCCATTTGAACAAAGACCTTGGATGAAGGCTGCTGAAATCACTGACAAATTGTGTGAAGCAATCGAAAGTGGAAACTATGATTTCATTCGTACAAACTATCCAAATGGTGACATGGTAGGACATACTGGAAGTTTACCTGCAACTATTATTGGTGTTGAATCTGTAGACTTAGAACTTGCACGTGTTATTGAATCTGTAAATAAAGTAAATGGTATTTTATTAGTAACTGCAGACCATGGTAATGCGGACGATGAAAGTAAGACTAGCCACACATTAGCACCAGTTCCATTCATTGTATATAATGCTGAATGTGAATTAAAACAAGGCGAAGATCTAGGATTGTCAAATGTTGCAGCTACAGTTTGTGATTTCTTAGGATTAGAACCAAACGAACACTGGAACCCATCTTTAAAAAAATAATTTAGATTATAAGGAGTAATGTAAAATAAACTTTACTCCTTTTTTATTTGCAATCGTGATAAAATGACACAAAGAGGTTGATGATATGGAAAGAGTTTTAATTGTAGAAGATGATGAAAATATTCGTCAGTTATTAAAATTAACGCTGGCTAGTTTTAATTATGAGTTAATTGATTTTGAGAATGGAAAAGATGCATATGATTATCTTCAAGACAATAAAGTTGACTTAGCTATTCTAGATTTAATGCTTCCAGGTATGAGTGGATATGATATTTTAAAGTTTATTCGTTCAAAAGCATCTTTAAAAGATTTGCCAGTAATTATTTTAAGTGCAAAAGATAAAGAATTAGATAAAATTATGGGATTAGATCTAGGAGCTGATGACTATTTGACAAAGCCATTTAGTGTTTTAGAACTTGCAGCAAGAATTCGATCTTTACTTAGAAGAAGTAAAAAGGATGAGCGTTTGATTCAGATTCACGGATTATGTATTGATTTGGATAAACGCATTGTAATGATTCATGAAGAGCCTGTAGAATTAACATATAAAGAATTTGAACTTCTTAAATATTTAGCTAAAAATGAAGGTAGAGCCGTTTCTCGTGAAGAGTTGATCAACCAAATTTGGGGATATGATTTTATCGGTGAAAGTAGAACGTTAGATGTACATATTAATTCATTACGAAAAAAACTAGGCAATGAATATGCACATTGGATTCAATCTGTAAGACAAGTAGGCTATCGTTTGGTAGCTGGAGATAATGATGCATAAGAAAATTGTTCGTTCCTTTTTAATTACGTTTTTAATTACATTTCTTCTTGGGTTTGGTTTACTTTATGTAAGCTTGTACAAAGCATCCATTTCACAAGATAGACAGTATTTGATGAATACAGTGAAGCTTGTAAAAAACTTAGAAATTGATGATTTAAATACGACTCGTTTAGGAGATACATTTAAATCGGAAGATATTCGTATTACAATTATTAAGCGAAATGGTAAAGTTTTATATGATAACTACAAAGATAAGATTAGTGAAAAGCATTTACAACGTGAAGAAGTAAAACAAGCTCTAGAAGAAGGAACAGGTACATGTATTCGTCATTCAAATACGATGCAACGATCTTATTTGTATGTGGCAGATTATGAAGAGGATAATCAAACAATTGTTCGTTTAGCTATGCCTTTTGACGGATTGAGTCAATCTATATCTATTTTATTAGCTCCATTTATTTTTAGTATATGCATATCGTTTATGGTTGTATTTGTCTTATCTAAGAGAATGGCCGATGAAATTGTTGAACCATTTCAAGATATCACAAATACAATTAATTCAACGAACATATCCGAAGATGTTTTAACTTTTAACACATATAATTATCCAGAACTTTATAAAATCACAAATGCCCTGACAAATATGTCGAAAGAAAATAAAAAGTATTTGGAAAGACTAGAAAAAGAAAAAAAGGTTCGCCAGGAATTTTTTAGTAATGCGAGTCATGAATTGAAAACACCATTGACTTCGATTCGTGGATATACTGAATTGATTCGTTCACATACTATTCAAGATAGTAATCAAATTGATACGTGTTTGGATTGTGTCTTAAAAGAAAGTGATCACATGACACAGTTGATCAATGATATTTTAACCATTTCTAAATTAGAAACGGAAGAAATGCAAGTGACATATTCACATATTCAAGTAAAGAAGTTATTGGATTCTATTATAGAAACTTTAAGAGTGCAAATTGAGAAAATGGATTTAAAAGTATATGTGAATGCGACAGAATTTACAGTCTTTGCGAGTATGGATCATATTAAAGGAATCTTTTATAATGTGGTTTCGAATGCAATCAAATATAATAAGGTAAATGGACGTATTGATATTGTGTTGAAAAAGAATCAAAACAATATGTATTTTAGTGTAGAGGATACGGGTATTGGGATTCCAAATAAAGATCAAAATCGAATTTTTCAACGCTTTTATCGCGTAGATAAACAACGTTCCAAAACGATACCTGGAACAGGACTTGGATTATCCATTGTAAAGCATGTTGTTTATTATTATAAAGGAGATATTCATTTAACTTCAAAAGAAGATGTAGGAACTAAAATAACAATTGAATTACCTATTGTTGTAAAAGAAACCCCAGAGAGTTAGTCTCTGGGGTTTGGTGCATATTCTTGTTCGGATTTTAGAACATGAATGGCGAATGTAAATAAAATGAGTAAACGAATGATATCAATTAAAATAAAGAATATAAATACACGAATGGAATATTCATGTGAATTATAATATTTCATAAGGCTAGGCAAATAAACAAGAATGCGAATGAGTTCACCAATCATGCAACAAGCGATAATTTTCTTTGTAGCTTTTTGGTTGTAGTACATATAGAACAATGGAATTGTCCATATGAATGCAGTAAATATACAAAGTACAAAGATATCTTTTGTCGCAAATACCTTTTGCATATCCATGCTTTCGAATAGATTTGAAAAGATTTGAATTAAAATTGGAAATAAAATCAACTCTCCATAAATAATAATACCTAAACGAACGGATAATTGAGGTAAAGTCATAGGCGTTTTTTCCGTTTCATATTCATCTTCATCGTCTTGTTCATCTTGTTCCATTTCTTTTGCGTATTTTTCTTTGATTTTATTGTAGTCTACATTTTTTGTTTGTTTTTCAACCCAATCATCATCTTCATCATCCAATTCAATGGTGTGATCATAATAAATCTTACACCAACGATTATTTTTTAAATATCCACCAATTTGGCTCAGTGCCATTGTTTTTACAAGCATACAAGCGACAAGAATAAAAAATGGAAGTATATTTTTAAGGTTGGATAATAGTAAATGGATTGGAAAATAAATCAATAAAAGTGTGATAACTAAATCAATCCAATAAAGTATACGAAACCATTTGTTGCCTAAAGAAAGAAGAACAAAGGTGATGCCATATAATATTAATTGTCCAGCTGTTAGCTTTAATAACATGGAGTGAAAAGAAGGATCATCAACCTTTAAAAATTCTATGTTAGAAAATAAATATGCCATTAAAAAAAAGTATATACATAATATGGCGAAATATAAAATTAAATGTATAGTTATTTTTTGTTTAGCTTTTTGATAGAGAATCAGGTTTTGTTCCTGTTTAGAATACATATAAAGACCTACTTTCTATTTTGAAATGATCATACATTTCTTATATTATTTTAGCATAGGAATGAAATTCATTGTCAATATTTTAACAATGGATTAATATATCAAAGGAGGATATTGAACATGGAATTAAAAACGATTCGAATTCAACGTGTTGTTGAACAACAAAATTTGGCATCTGTTATGAAAAGTGGTTCATTAGATGTCTTAGCTACACCACAAATGATTGCGTGGATGGAAGAAGCAGCCTGTTTATGTCTTGATTTAGACCAAGGCAAAACAAGTGTAGGCATTTCTATGAATGTATCACACGATATGGCTAGTCCCTTAGGCGCAACAATCACAATTGAAGCTAAAATGGTACATGTGGAGGGTCGCAAAATAGATTATGAAGTGCAGGCTTTCCAAGATGGAAAATCAATTGGAAAAGGTGTGCACAGTCGTTTTGTGGTAGATGCACAAAAGTTTATGGATAAAACATATAAGAAATAATGAAGAGAGCGGTAGACTTTATACTCTACCGCTTTCTTCTTATTATCGAAAGATTTAAAAGAATCATACTTAAAGCTCCAATTGTATCAATACAAATATCTGTGATTTGTGGACTTCTTCCCGAAACAAAAGATTGATGCCATTCATCACTGCATGCATAAAGAATGCAAGTTAAAAGTGCAATCAATGCAAAGCGTTTAACATTGTAGTTTTTATACATGTAGAGTGTATTATAACCAAGCAAGGCATAGATTGTAAAATGGGCTAGCTTACGAATGAAGTGCATTGAAAAAGGTAAGAATTGTAAAAACCAAGCACTTGTTTGTGTGGATTGCTCTGCATTTTGATTTGAAAAATAAAATATGAGCATCATGTTACAGATTGTAAGAATAGTGAATATGAATTTTTTCAAATGGAAGGCTTCCTTTCTTGGATGAATAATGCGTAATTTGCTTTTTTAAAATCTTGTTCATTAAAATAATTTCGAACATAGATAAAATGATAATCAAAAACATTGCTCATGTCAAAATCATCTAAGATGACATAACTTGTGATATTATGTTCATTTATAAATTCTTGGATTGCCTTTGTACGTGGTGAAATTAAAGGTGTATTTGCCTTTATGTACTTTCCTAAGCCAAAAATATCAAACATAGTTTGTAGCTGATCAAGGGAGTATACAATTCTCCAAGAGCTTGTGATGATAATTTGTGCGTTGTATTTTTCAATTAATTGTTTCAAATAATCGATACTTTCTTTTGAAAAACAAGAATAGACTTGATTGATTAAATATACATTTAAATTTGCGATTTTAGGATGATTTAATTTTTTGGCTAGAGTATTTGGTAAACTATAATCAAAATGATATGTAGTATTTTTTCGGTTTGGGTTGATGACACCATCAATATCTAAAAATATACAAGGTTTCATAAGTGGTCCTCCTGTTAATATGATAGTCAAAATTGTACTCAAGTTCAATTGTTGGTATAATTTATGAAAAGGATGTGGGATTATGGAAAATAAAATTGTTCTTGTGACAGGAATGTCAGGAGCTGGAAAATCAAGTGCAATGAATGCCTTGGAAGATTTAGGGTATTATTGTATGGATAATTTTCCTAAGGAATTACTAGACAATTTAGAAGAATTATTAAGAAAAGATGAAACGCATTATAAAAATGTGGCATTAAGTGTGAGTGCAATAGATTATCAAGCTTTTGTCAGTTATTTTGAGAATATAAATAGAGAACTACAAATTTTATTTTTAGATTGTAGTGATGAAGAATTATTGTTGCGCTATCGCTTTACAAGAAGACAACATCCAATGATTGTAAATCATTTAGCTACGACATTAGAGGATGCGATTGAAGTTGAACGTGATTTTTTGGATCATCTACAAGAAAATTCACAGAATACGATTCACATTGATACGACAAAATTAAGTACTTCAGCTTTGGCAAGTCGTGTTTTACATCGTTTTAAAAGTGCAAAACGAAGTGTATTTACAGTAACATTTCAATCTTTTGGATTTAAGCACGGGGTGCCATTAGATGCAGATATGGTTATTGATGTTCGTTTCTTACCCAATCCATTCTATGATCCTTTGTTGAGAGAAAAAACAGGAAATCAAAAAGAAGTGTATGATTATGTTATGGATAAAACAGAAACACAGGAATTTATTGTTCATTTAAAAAATTATTGTGATTTTGTATTTAACCAATATGAGAAACAAAATAAGTCACATATGATTGTTGCAATAGGTTGTACAGGTGGACAACATCGTTCGGTTTCCATTTGTAATTGGTTATATGACACATATAAAGATACATATCGTTGTTTTAAATCACATCGCGATATTGGAGTGGATGAAGAATGAAAAAGATAGTTGTGATTGGTGGAGGTACAGGTCTATCCAGCATGTTGAAAGGCATGAAACGATTGGAAAATGTGGATTTAACGGCTGTTGTTACGGTTGCGGATGATGGTGGTAGTACAGGAAGAATTCGAGATATTTACAATGTACCTGCAGTTGGAGATATACGACATGTTTTATGTGCGATGGCCGATGAAGAAGATGAGGGTTTCTTTTCGGATTTATTAAATTATCGTTTTGAAGGTAGCAAAGACATTGGTGGACATAATCTAGGAAATTTGATCTTTTTGGCTATGATCAACACGACAGGCTCTTTTATGGGTGCTATTGAATCTATTTCAAGAGTTTTAAATGTGAAAGGAAATATTTTGCCGAGTACATTAGATGTTGTCACTTTGTATGCCATGATGAAGGATGGGACTTTGGTTCGTGGCGAAAAAAATATTCCAACTGTATACAATAGTATTGATCATGTGTTCTATCAAACGGATGTTAAAGCTTACAAGCCGGCTATTGATGCGATTGAAAATGCAGATTTAATCATTTATGGAATTGGATCGTTATATACTTCGATTATGCCAAACTTGATTATTTCAGATATATCTAAAGCAATAGAAAAGAATCCTTGTAAAAAGATTTATTTCTGTAATGCGATGTCGCAACCTGGAGAAACAGATGGCTATACTGTACAAGATCATATTCGTGCAATTGAAAAGCATTCATTTAAACATCCAGTGGATTTAGTTGTTGTGAATCAATCAAAGTTACCAAAGGAAGTATTGGATATGTATGCTTCACAAAAGAGTTATCCAATTTGTATTGGAAATGAGGCAACGGACTATGCTATTATACAAAGAGATTTGTTGGCCTTGGACGCAAAAGGACGTATTCGTCATAATCCAATGGCGGTTAAACAAGTTGTTGAGGAACTAATCAAGGGGGTATAGACTTGTCCTTTACTAGTGAAATCAAAAAGGAAATTTGTAAAGAAGAAATCGATGCTCAAATGATGAAGGCACAATTATGTGCCCTTTTTCAAATGCGAGCAAGTTTACATATGAACTGGCAAGGTATGTATTTATCTTTTCAGACTGAAAATGCAACGATTGCGAAACATGTATTTCAAATTATGAAAACATTATATAATGTGGATCCGCGTCTATCTGTATTGAAAAAAATGCAGTTAAAGAAAAACAATATATATCGTATTCAGGTTTTTGATAAGGCACAGGAAATTTTGGAAGACCTTCAAATTCTTACGGATTCAGGTTTACGATATACGCCAAGTGTGAAAATGGTGCGTTCAGAAAAGATGGCTAGAGCCTATCTTCAAGGATGTTTTTTGGCAAGTGGCAGTATCAATTCACCTAAGTCGAGTAACTATCATTTAGAGATGTCTAGTCAGGAAAAGGATTTGGCATTGAGTGTTCAAAAATTGATGCAGCGTTTTTATTTGCCTGCAAAAGTAATTGAAAGAAAAAGTTTATATGTCGTATACATAAAGGCTGGAGATAAAATTGCTGATTTTTTGCGCTTGTGTAATGCTTCGAATGCGTTGTTTGAATTTGAAGATTCTAGAATACAAAGAGATTTTTACAATCAGATCACGCGTTTAGATAATTGTGAAGTGGCCAATGAAGTGAAAAGCTTGAAAGCGGCAAAATCACAATTAGAGGCGATTGAATTTTTGGAAAGTAACGCAAAAAATATTGTTATTCCAGAAAAGATCATGCATGCGATGCAAATTCGAAAGATGTATCCAGAAGCAAATTTGAATGAATTGTGTTTGGAATGTAAAAATGAATTTGGTGAAGATATTTCAAAGTCAGGTATGAAACATCGTTTGGCTAAGGTGAAGCAGATGGCTAAAGATCTCAAGGAGGATTTAGATGTTTAAAAAAATAGGGGTTGTAGTTTTATCTTTCTTATTATGTGCATGTTCAATGGGGGTTCAGTTAAAGAAACAAACATTTACAATTGAACTTGGTAAAGATATTTATGCCAATCCAACTTTGTATTTAAAGGATTCATCTCATTCAAGTCGATTAAAAGTTGTTTCAAAAAGTGTTGGTGTAGATAAAAAGAACAATCGTTTTATGACATCGGGTATGGATTATCTGGTGGTTGGAGAATATGATTTTGCGATTCAAGACGGGAATAAGGAGTATCCGTTTGTGATCAAGGTAAAGGATACAGCACCACCTGTTTGTGCAAGCGAAGTCAGTCAAATCACTATAAGTGTTGGTCAAAATATTGATTGGAATTCATACTTTCATGCGACAGATCTATCAGGCGTGACATTTGAAGCGAATGTGGATACGTCATCGGCTTCTACACAAGATGTACAAGTGAAAATTAGTGATCGTTTTGGAAATGCAGTCACAAAAAATGTAAGTGTGGTTGTACAATGAGAAAAGCTGATAAAATATTGATAGTATGCATTATGGTTTTATCTATTTTTCTTTGTGTTCCCTTGTTTTTTAATAAACATGTGAATAGCTATGCGAGTGTCTATGTGAAAGAAAAACAGGTTTTGCGTATCGATTTATCAAAGGATAAATCTTATGTTGTGAATGGAAAGCTTGGTAAAGTGCATATTGAGGTCAAACAAAAAAAGGTTCGTGTCACTCAAGAAAAGAGTTTGCATCATTATTGTTCAAAACAAGGTTTTGTTTCGGATGCCAATGTTCCAATTGTGTGTTTGCCAAATGAAACGGTGGTAAAAATTGAAAAAGAAGCCAGTCAGGATACGGTGATACAATGAATGTAAAAAAAAGTGTAATTCTAGCATTTCTAGTTGCGGTGGGAATCTTGTTGCAGCTATTGGAAAGTTTTGTAGGTATCTTCATGATAGTTCCAGGATATAAGATTGGTCTTGCGAATATTGCAGGGTTGTTTGCACTATATATATATGATGAAAAATCATTGGCTTATGTTTCTTTACTTCGCATTTTTTTATCAAGTTTGATGCAAGGAACATTATTTTCGGTTTCTTTCTATCTATCGTTAAGTGGTGGGATTTTGGCTTGTATTGCGATGATTATTGCCTATAGAAGTAAAGTGTTTTCTATATATGGAGTCAGCATACTTGGAGCTTGCTTTCATAATATTGGACAAGTGATTGCGATTACTTGGATCTATCAACAATATTTTATGCAACTTTTTTTGCCAATTCTTTTGGCATTATCCATTGTGAGTGGTATATTAATTGCAGTAGTATGTAAAAAAGTGTTAAGTCGAATTCATGGAGGTTTTTATGGGAAAATATAGTTATACACCAAAAGGTGTTTGTAGTCGTCAATTCAATTTTGAAATTGAAGATGGAATTATTCAAAGTTTTGAAGCCACAGGAGGATGCAATGGTAATTTGAAAGGTATTGGTTGTTTGTTGAAGGGAAGAAGTGTAGACGAAGTTATTGATACATTAACAGGTGTAACTTGTGGTAATAAACCAACGTCATGTCCGGATCAAATTGCGTGTGCGCTAAAGGCGTATCGTGGCTGATCATTTTTTAGGGGCTTTAAAAGAGATTGAGCGTCGTGCACAAAATAATATTCTTGTGTTTTCGGATGTTTTAAGTGAGCGTTTGGATGTTATAGCACAAAGCATGATTTCTAAACAGCTTTCGGATAATGATTATTTAAAGTTGGCTGAATTGTATTATAAAAAATTTTCGAAAGAAAAAAATAAACAGGGAATGTTATTTTGCCTTTTAAGGATGCAACAAATTGTGTTTTTAAAAGAGCATACGGATAAACAAACAGATGATATTAAATTGGAGTTTAGTGAAGAAATTGATGCCATTACAAAAGCTTTTTTATCAAGAAAAAGAAATTATTATCAGAATTCATTAAGAAATATATTTCAAAGATTTATTTTGTTGGATACATTGGCATATGTTTTATTGTTGATGTTATTTGTGCTTTTATTTCACATTCCTTTTAAAGTTGCATTTATACTTCTAGTGCTTGCTTGGATAGTTGTACTTGTCTATGCAAAACAGAAGGGGGTTCCATATTTTTATGATTTGCGTATTCAAACGCTTTCACAAGAGGTGGATTCAACATTTTTACAAGTGGATCAAGGTATTTTTACAAAAGTCGAGTAATCGACTTTTTTTCACAAGTTCATTTGTTATACTTGTTAAATATATCACAAATGTGTTATTATTAAGCCATGGGGTGATATAAATGCAGAATAGAAATGTGCCCAAAGCGACTTTACAAAGATATCCAGTGTATTTAAAAGCTTTACGTAAGCTACAAAAAAATGGCGTTGAAAGAATTATGTCTAAGGAATTATCTAGTTTTGTTGATATTGAACCAACGACGATTCGACGTGATTTTTCATTTTTAGGCAATCTTGGAAAGCAAGGCTATGGATATGATGTGGATAAGTTGATTGAAATATTTAATAGTCAGCTTGGCGTTGATTTTGATGAAAAGATTATATTGGTAGGTGCAGGTAACTTAGGTCGTGCATTAATGAATTATAATAAGTGGAATTATGTAGTTGGCGAAATTGCATGTGCCTTTGATGTGGATCCTAAAAAATGTGGAACCCAGTTTGGTGTTGAAGTATATCCAATGTCTGAATTGGAGAATAAGATTCCAGAAGGATGTCGTATTGCCATTTTAACAATTTCACATGATGTACAAGAAACGGTAGATAAATTGGTTCAGTGTGGAATCAGTGGCATAGTAGATTTTACGCATCAGCATTTTTTGGTTCCAAAAGGGGTTGTCATAAAAAGTATTGATGTGGTATCATCTATACAAGAATTGGTATTTATTACAAATTCATTAGAAACAAAGACGCAGAAATAGAAGTCGTCCGAAACAAACATTTAGAAGAGAGTCCTAGTGGGTGAAAAAGGATAATGTAAGTTTGGATAGATAACACCTGTGGAGTCGTACTGGAGAAATTAAGTAGACAGTGACGTGTGGAATGCGTTAAATTCCAATTGAGTGCATACATGCGTGTGATGAAACAGGATGGTACCGCGGTTATAATCGTTCCTTAATTATTAAGGGACGTTTTTTTTATTTTGAAGGGAGAAACTATGTTAGTAAAAAAATTAAAAGAAACTTTTGAACAGTACGATGGACAAAGTGTAACTTTGCAGGGTTGGGTTCGTACAAATCGTAATTCAAAGGCAGTTGGTTTTATTGCATTGAATGATGGAACAACTTTTTCAAATGTCCAAGTTGTATATGGAGAAAATTTAGAAAATTTTGATGAGGTATCTAAAATTACAACTGGTTCTGCAATGGAAGTAACAGGTAAATTAGTATGTACTCCAGATGCAAAACAGCCATTTGAAATTCAAGCTGAAAATATTTGTGTTTTAGGATTATGTGATCATGATTATCCTTTACAAAAGAAACGTCACAGCTTTGAATTTATGCGTGAAATTCCTCATGTACGTCCTCGTGCAAATACATATTATGCGATGTTTAGATTAAGAAGTGTTTTAAGTATGGCTATTCATACATTCTTCCAGGATCGCGGATTTGTTTATGTAAATACACCAGAAATCACTGGTAATGATGCGGAAGGTGCTGGAGAATGTTTTACCGTTACAACGCGTGAAGATGCAAAATATGATAAGGATTTCTTTGGAAAACATGCACAATTAACAGTATCTGGACAATTGCATGTTGAACCTTTTGCCTTAGCATATCGTAATGTTTATACATTTGGTCCTACTTTCCGTGCAGAAAATTCAAATACAACTCGTCATGCTTCTGAATTCTGGATGATCGAACCAGAACTTGCATTTGCCGATCTAGCAGATAACATGGATTGTATTGAGGAAATGATCAAGTATTGTATCAACTATTGTTTAGAACATGCTAAAGAAGAAATGGAATTCTTTGCGTCTATGATTGATAAAGAATGTATTAAGCGTGTAACACATGTGGCTAATTCTAGTTTTGAAAGAATGACATATACAAAGGCAATCGAATATTTAGAAAAAGCGAAAGATCAATTTGAAAACCAAGATATTTTCTGGGGTATGGATCTACAAAGTGAGCATGAGCGTTATATTTGTGAAAAAGTAGTAAATGGTCCGGTGTTCTTAACGGATTATCCAAAGGATATCAAAGCTTTCTATATGCGTATAAATGATGACAACAAAACTGTTGCGGCATGTGACTTGTTAGTTCCATATGTTGGAGAATTAGTTGGTGGATCACAACGTGAAGAACGTTATGATGTATTAGTAAATCGTATGAAAGAAATGGGAATGGAACAAGAAACACTACAATGGTATTTAGATTTACGTCGTTTTGGAGGATGTAAACATTCTGGATTTGGTTTAGGATTTGATCGTATGTTAATGTATTTAAGTGGTGTAGCTAACATTCGTGATGTACAGCCATATCCTCGTACGCCAAGAAATTTAATTTTCTAATGATTTAAACAGGTATCTCGTTGATACCTGTTTTCTTGTGTGATATAAATAAGGGGTATGAAAAAAACAAGAGTAATAAATAAAAGAAATTTAAGCACAATGATTATCGGAATGGTTACGATTGCAGTTGCGATTGTCTGTGTTTTTTTATATGTTTCAAAGCCGAAACAAACGAATAAATCATCGCAATCTTACTTGAATGGTGTGGATGTTGATAAATTACAGAAAAAGGTGGGAAAGGATTTTGAAGGTACGTATCTATTAAAGGATTATGTGGTTTATGGAGAAACGTTATCCTTGTATAAAAGTAAATATGGATCAACAGAAACTGATAAGATGCAAGGCAACAACATTGTATTAAGAAATGTCATGACGGATGCAACAACGAGTTTTACTTTTAATGGAAGCGTAGATTCAGGTGTTGATTTAGGAACTTTAAAAGAAGGAATCTATGAATTATATACTTATAATCATTTTGAAAAAGAGCGAATCTATTTCAAAGATGCTTTTAAGGCAAAAGCTATTACTACGATGCGTCGTGATGAAAAGGTGACTTCCGTATCTTTTATGGCGGATAAAAATGCATTGAAAGAATATGGAATTCAATTTAAGAAAAATTACGCTTTTATTATAGTGACAAGTCAAGAACCAAATGAAGCTATTTATGATGTGGTTATTGATCCATGCGGAAATGCGATGAATTATTTTTCGAATACAGTTGATGTTGGTGCAAGTACATCTATTTTAGATGAGTCTAGCTCTTCTTTAGAATTTGCCAAGAAAGTGAAAAAAGAGTTGGAAAAGAAAGGCTTGAAAGTAAAAATCTTGCGTAAGGAAAATGAAACTCCAGGCTATTATGGAGCGAATGGTCGTCCAGCACGTGCTTATAAGACAAAGGCAAAATTATATTTAGCCTTAGGTGCTAGTTTAGATGAGAATGTTTATGCTCCATATATGTTAACGAGTCCTTATACAAATAGTGGATTAGCCAATACGGTTTCATATTTTATGGAACAAAATGGTTTGACTTTATATGAAGCAAGAACGAATACGACACAGGAAAATGGTGTTTTATACGATTCTTATGCAGAAAGTGATGATGGAAAAGTTTTAGAGTATGAACTTTATCCTCAATTAAGAGAAACTGGTGGAAGAGCTACCTATGCAGGTGTATATGGGGATGAGTTTAAAAATGTAGATTATAAAGATGCATATGGAATGTATGGCCTTTATTTTTCATATGCGAGTGCAATGAATTCGCAAAGCGTTACTTACTATAATGAAAATGCGGATGCGATAGCTAAAATATTGGTTAAAAGTATTGTTAGATATTTTGAAATTTAAGGGTGATATAGTATGAAATTACAATTGAGCAATATTCAAAAGTCTTTTGGTGCCAAAACGGTTTTGGCTGGTGCAAATTTTCAAGTACGTGATAATGAAAAGATAGCGCTAGTTGGACGTAATGGTTGCGGTAAAACGACGTTGATGAAAATTATTTGTGGGCAGGAAAATTATGATTCTGGAACACGTATGGTATTGAATGGAACGAACATTGGTTATTTAGCACAGATTACTTTTGTGGATGAGGAAAAGACTGTATATGAAGAGCTTTTAACAGCTTTTGATAAGGTTCGTGAATTAGAAAAACAATTAAATGAGCAGGCGGAAGTTTTAAAAACAGATTCGAGTGAAAAGCAACTTGCGAAATATGATGCGTTGCAGACTCGCTTTGAAGCTTTAAATGGATATCAATATGAGGTGGAATTAAAGAATGTATTTTTTCATTTTCAATTTGATGAGAATGATTTAAATAAAAAATTATGTGAATTTAGTTCAGGACAAAAAACAAGAATCGCTTTAGTTAAATTATTGTTGACGAAACCAGATATTTTATTGTTGGATGAACCTACAAACCATTTGGATATCGCAGCTATAGAATGGCTTGAAAATTATGTGAAGCATTATCCTTTTGCGGTTGTTTTGGTCAGCCATGATCGTATGTTCTTGGATCATGTTGTGGATGAAATCGTAGAAATTGAATTTGGTAAGACACAAAGATATGTGGGGGATTATTCGCATTATTTAAAGGCAAAAGAAGAATATTTAAAAAAGAATCATGAGGCGTATGTTCGTCAACAACAAGAAATTCATCGTTTAGAGGATTTGATTGAGAAGTTCAGATATAAAAAGAACAAAGCCGCTTTTGCGAAGAGTAAACAAAAATATTTGGATCGTATGGATAAAATTGAAGATAGTTCATCGGATACAAGTCAAATAAAGGCGGTGTTTACTTGTGCAAGAAAGGGTGGTAAACAAGTTCTTGATGTTGAAGATTTAAGTGTTGGCTATGATAAAGTGTTGTCTAAAGTGTCCTTTCAATTACTGCAAGGACAACGTATGGCCATTGTTGGACCAAATGGTATTGGTAAATCCACTTTGATCAAAACTTTGGTGAAAGAACTTCCTGCCATTTCTGGTAGTTTCAAATTTGGTCATCAAATCGATGTGGGATATTTTAATCAGGAAAGTGCCCAGATGAAATCTAATAAAAATGTTCTTGATGAATTATGGGATATGGATCCGGATGCAACGCAAACACAGATTCGTAACACGTTGGCTAGTTTTTTATTTACACAGGATGAAGTGTTTAAAGAAGTGAATGATTTGTCGGGTGGTGAAAGAGTGCGTTTAGCTCTTGCAAAACTAATGTTAGAACATGATAATGTTTTACTTTTGGATGAGCCTACAAACCATTTGGATATACCAGCTAAAGAAGCATTGGAATCGGCATTAGAAAAGTATGATGGAACCATTCTTTTTGTATCACATGATCGTATGTTTTTAAAGAAAATGGCTACGCGCGTATTAGAGATGGATTCTGTAGGTAAAATCTATGATTTGAATTATGAAGAATACTTGGATAAAAAGGCGAATAATGAATTGATAGAATCGGTAACAAAGGTTGAAAAAGAGGTAAAACCACAAACGGTATCTTTTACAGATTTAAAGGCTATTAAAAATCGTGTTGCGAAACTTGAAGTCTTATTAGATGAGGCTGAGCAAGATTTAGAGGCTATGCGAGAATTAAGATATGAGCCAGAGTATTATCAAGATTATCGTAAGATGGAAGAATTGGATGCGAAAATCGATGATAAGCATAATGAAATAGCCGCCTTAATGAAGGAATGGGAAGAAAAAATGGCTATGATGGAATAGGGGTGTCAAAGACATCCTTATTTTTTAAAAAAACAGTTGCAATCAAAAATATGTTATGGTAATATATATGGGCATTGATAAATGGACTCTTAGCTCAGCTGGCAGAGCAACTGACTCTTAATCAGTGGGTCTGGGGTTCGAATCCCCAAGAGTCCACCATTTATGTGTATAAGTCGATGAGTCGGCTTTATTTTTTTGAAAAAAATATTGCATATACCACATGTGTATGGTATTATCAATAGGTAAAAGAAATGGAAAGATAGAAGCACCCCTTCTCACCTGATGTCTAGAGGGACATAGGTTCACGGCCAATTCAGTTTGAATTCGTTTAAAAGAGTGATGGGTGTTGAATGCACCCATTTTCTTTTTGTGAAAATTAAAAAAAGGATGGTGTCGAATATCAATAACAGAAAAGTTGCCCCAAATAATGTAAACGATGATTTGTTTAACGAAAAGATTCCGTTTAGAGAAGTTCTTGTCATCAATGCGGATGGAGAACAATTGGGAGTTATGTCAAAAAAAGAAGCATTGGACATTGCATACAAACAAAATTTAGATTTGTTGTGTGTTGCACCCAAAGCGCGTCCGGCTGTGTGTAAAGTTTTAGACTATGGTCGCTATCATTTCGAACAACAGAAAAAAGCTAAAGAAGCGAAACGTAAACAACATGTTGTTGAAGTTAAATCTTTGCGTTTATCACCGATTATCGATACACACGATTTTGAAACTAAAGTACGTCAGACGTCAAAATGGATCGAAGCGGGTATGAAAGTAAAGATTGATATGCGATTCCGTGGTCGTTTGATCACTCGCTTGGAAGTTGGTCGTAAGATCATGAATGACTTCATCGAAGCTATGTCTGAAGTAGCTATCGTTGAAAAGAAACCTTCAATGGAAGGTAATACGATGTCAACAGTGTTGGCACCTAAAAAGAAGTAAGGAGGACTAGACTATGCCTAAAATGAAGAGTCATAGAGGATTAGCAAAACGTGTAAAAAAGACAGGTTCTGGAAAATTAAAGAGATCTCACGCTTATACATCTCACCGTTTCCATGGAAAGACTAAGAAACAACGTCGTCACTTAGCTAAACCAGGTACTGTACATGCTACAGATTACAAACGTATTAAGGAAATGTTAGTTAAGTAATTAAGGAGGATATAAAGAATGGCAAGAGTTAAAGGTGGAACAGTTTCACGCGCTCGTAGAAAAAAAGTGTTGAAACTTGCCAAAGGATACTTTGGATCAAAACATACATTATACAAAACTGCAAATGAGCAGGTAATGCATTCATTCAGATATGCATACAACGATCGTCGTAAGTTAAAAGGAAACATGCGTAAAATCTGGATTACACGTATTAATGCAGCTGCACGTATGAATGACTTATCATACTCTCGTTTAATGCACGGATTAAAATTAGCTAATATTGCGATCAACCGTAAAATGTTAAGTGAAATGGCTATTCACGATGCTGAAGGCTTCACTAAACTTTGCGAAGAAGCAAAAGCAGCTTTAAATGCATAATTAAACTGTCGTAAGACAGTTTTTTTGTATATTAAGATCTTTGTTTCGAAATAGAGAAATACAACATGTGAAATAGTATTGAAATATCACAAGATATGAATTGTCAGGAACGACAAAAAGGACTATTGAAATAGCCAATATTTTGTATTCATCTGAAGTTATTGAATTATTTTTTTACAATCATCTTATGATCGCATTCAGGGCAGTGCATCATATCTCTTGTCCTTGAATGGGTTATATGTATATGTATACTGCATTGTGGCTTTACATTTACATTGAATTGGATCTCTATTAAAAGAATCTATTAAATGAGTGCGGTATTTGAATTTATTGAGTTTGTTTTTAAGGGCTTTGGTTCTTGCTTCACGAGAATAATCCTTATTCTTTAAGATTTTAAGAAGTGTATGCACTTTATCTAGGGCTTTCTTAGAAGCGTTGGCATAGAATCCATAATATCGAGTAGTTAAGAAATGATAGTCCGGTATATGTATAATAAGGCGGTTTATAAAATCAATCACGTTATCTGTGACATCATGACGTTTTTCATCCTTATGATTATTATAGAATCAACTGACAGTCTTTGATTCTTTATTGTATTCTGTGATTCTATTTTCACCATGAATCGCTCATCTTTCTTCTTCCATTTTTTGTACTCATTTTCTGCACGACGATGATTATAAGGTTTAGCCATTATTATTCCTCCTTTTACATGGCTAAGCTTTTGAAGGGATATCCCCTCATAATCGAGCCGACGAAAACAACAAAAAATTGCACAATCGAAGAAATTTATTAAAAAATTTGATTAGAAGAGCATCCCTCCTTCTAATTTACCGAAGAATATAAAACAAACAGATCCACTGCCTGAAACAGAGATCTGCACCAATTAGTTGTATTTTATAAATCTATTCCCTTTTTAAAACAAAAAAAGAACGGAGGACTTTGATTTCTTTGCATTAATATTATTAGAACATGTGAAGGTTAGTTCATCAATTACTAAGATGAAATAAATAAAAAATAAAAAAATATCACTAAAATGTGATGTTTATATTTATGTTTATATCCATTTCCTCTATAATTAAAATAAAGAAAGAGGTCTAATCATATGGAAATTAGTTATAATCGATTGTTTAAATTATTAATTGATAAAGGTATGAAGAAAACTGAATTTGCAAAAATAGCAGGACTTACTCCTGGAACATTAGCAAAACTTTCAAAGAATCAAACAGTTTCAATGGATTCTTTAATTAAAATGTGTAAAACATTAAATTGTACATTTGATGATATTGTAGAGATAGTTGGGGAAGAATAAAATGGCAAAGTATAGTGTTAATAATCATTCTGTTGATAATATTATTTCTTGGATCAATAGTGGTGAAATTGCAATTCCTGAGATGCAAAGACCATTTGTATGGGCAACAAGCAAAGTAAGTGATTTAATGGATTCTTTATATAAAGGGTATCCTGTTGGATATCTAATAATTTGGGAAAATCCAGATGTCAAATTAAAAAATGGTACTTTGAGCAGTGGAAAGTTTCGATTCAGACCAGGTGATGTAGTGTATGGAAAGATAAATCCTCAGCTTGGAAAGTATTTCTATGCCAGTGTTGATGGGCTTACGAGTGCAGATGCATATGTTTTTAATGGAAAGAATGGAATATCGCAAAAGTTCTTATTTTCTTTGTTACAGACAGCGGATTTCTTTAAATATTCTGTATCTGTTTCAAAGCGTTCAGGTATGCCGAAAATCAATAGAGATGAATTAAATACATATAGTTTTCTGGCTCCTAATGCAGAAGAACAAAATAAAATTGGTGACTTCCTATTGGAACTCGACCACCTTATCACCCTTCAGCAGCGTGTGTTAAAAAAGCTTCAAAATATCAAGAAATCTATGCTTGAAAAGATGTTTGTTTAGGAGGTAAAGAGAAAATGAATAAAATAACTTTATATCACGGTACTCCGGACAAAATTGTAGTGCCCACATTCGGCAAAGGTGAGAAAAAACACGACTACGGACGAGGATTTTATCTTACCGAAAGCATAGACCTTGCAAAAGAATGGGCAGTTTGCAGACCAAATGAAACAAACGGCTATGTTCATCAATATGAACTTGATACAGAAGGGCTTGAAATTTTAGATTTTCAAGAAAAAGGCGTTCTTGCGTGGATTGCAGAACTGATGAAGCACAGAGATGCAGCTGACTCAAAGCGTTACCGTATGCTTGCAAAGAAATTTATTGCAGAATACGGTGTAGATACCGACAAGTACGATGTTATCAAAGGTTGGAGGGCAAACGCCTCATATTTCTATATCGCAAAGGAATTTGTAAGAGACAATATTGATATGGATATTCTTGAGGAATTACTGTCTCTTGGTGGCTTAGGTATTCAGTATTGTATAAAGTCCGAGCTTGCTTATTCCAAACTGCACGAAGTGGCAAATAGCTTGCAAACGGTTGAGTACACAGAGTTTAATGAAAAGTACAATCATCGAGACATTACCGCAAGACAGAAAATGCGTGAACTTGTTGATTCTGATGCTAACAGTGTAACAAAAGTATTTAGTACACTGTTTAAGGAGTGATAATTATGAAAGCCTATTCACAGGATTATTTGAATGATGTGGTAGAAAATCAGGGTAAGCTATTTGACTTTGTTGCTCAAACTTATCCCGATAAGGACACTGAGGATTTTATCAAGACCTATATGGTAAGCAAAACAAGAAAAAGTATTGATGAGGCAAAAGCCTATGTCAACACAATGGATGCCAAAGAATTGTGGGAATACTTTACCGAAACCGAAAAGTATTCCTTGAAGTCCGGCAAAGCTCTTGATGGCTTTATGCCGGATTGGATTGGTGAGTTTTATGCTTACTATCAATGGTATTATAATATTCCGAGTTCCGAGGTTCTGAAAAAAGTACCGCTTGATTTCATAAAAAAAGCATACCATGGTTTGCACGACTTGGAACTTGATTTAGCAGTGCAAAAAGTCGGTGAAGTGTAATGGATATTATTTGTTTTCACAACCCTGATGAAGATAATGGCTATTTGAGTAATTGGTATCCGTCACCTTTTACGGTGGAAGGTGTAGCGTTTTCTTCGATGGAACAATTTATGATGTACCGAAAAGCAATTTGCTTTGGAGATGAAGCTGTAGCAGCTCAAATCTTATCAACAAGTGATGTTGCCGAAATCAAATCACTTGGTAGGCAGGTATCAAACTACGATGAAAGTATGTGGAACGGCATTCGTCAAATTGTAGTTTATGAGGGGCTTTTAGCAAAGTTCTCACAAAATGAGGAACTAAAAGGAAAACTCAAAGCAACCGAAAATTCTGTTTTGGCAGAGTGTGCCATAAAAGACTGTATTTGGGGTATTGGTTTGTCAATGAAAGATCCTGATAGACTGAATAAAGCTAAATGGAACGGCCAAAATCTGCTTGGATATGCCCTTATGATGGTGCGTGAACACTTGTAATAGAATTATTCTTGGGAACAGCGTAAGTTGGGGGGATGTGAAATTACCACAGGAAAACTTGATGCAAACGCTATGGTACAAGATGAGCAATTTGATTTTTACACATCGGGCATAGATGTTTATAAGATTGATAAAGCTGCTTTTGAAGGTCCAGTAATTACTATTGCAGGAAACGGAGCAAGTGTTTGATATATGCATTTAGCAGATGGGAAATTCAATGCATATCAGAGAACCTATGTATTAACTGACTTTTTGACAGATAGACAATTTTTGAATGTTTCTATTGGGAATGAATTGCCTTCAAAAATTCAGGAAGAAGTTAGAGAAAGTGGAATACCATATATTATTTTGAATATGCTTACAGATTTAATTATTCCGTTTCCATCTCAAATTAAACTGGTTCAAAAGTCAAGGACAAATATCTGACAGTTCCTGTTAAATGAGTGTCACAAATAGTGATGCTCATTTTTTTATGCTTGTAATTTATTTGTTGTTTGCATGACAAAAGGAAGTCCTGATTTTTTAGCTTTTAGTATAATGTATCAATGTCTTTATAATAATCAAGTTGTGTATGATTCTTCCAATTCAATGGATCTTTCAATTGTTCCTTGATTTCATCGGTTGCTTCATTGTAATAAAAACGCAAAGCGTCATCAATTTTTTGGAGTATATCTTTTATCTTCGTTAATTGGGTTTCTACAAGTTCAAGCAGTTTGTCCCATTTCTTCTTGTCACGTTTTATGATTTCAAGTGGATTCATAAATAATCGAAACTGTTGTTCTTTTATTGTTGACAAATCATTACAAATAGGGTATAACTTAATCAGTTAGATGAAACTAACTAACACTAAATGCAGATTATGGAGTCGCTCTTTTCACTTGTTTAATAATTTGATTTCATAAGATGAGGACGTTTTAAAAATGTCCTTTTTTATTTACAAAATAAAAAAGTAAGACTATACTAACCATGGTTAGAGAAAACTAACAAAAAAGCAGGCAGCTTTTCCTAACAAAAAAAACTTGATGTTTGATTTTTCAAGTGTTATCTTTTTTTTACCATTGAAAAGGAGGATCTATATTATGAAAGATGGATGGAAAAACAAGACAATGTGGACTTTTATTGGTGGTGCAGCCACTGCCTTAGCTGGTTCAAAATTTTTGAAGAGTGATACAGCACACGATCTAGCTGTAAAAGGTTTAGCTGGTGGTATGAAATTTAAATCTGATACAACTTGTAAATATGAGACAATCAAAGAAGATGCTAAGGATCTTTTAGAAGAAGCAAAAGTTAAAAACGAAGGCTAATTCAAGATGATTTCATTTACAATCGCCCATGATATACCTGGAAGAATGCGTATACGTTATGGGAAAGATGTGTTTTCACCTGTTGAAGGTGAAGTTTTAAAAAGAGATCTTAGCAATTGGTCCATGATTCATAGTGTAGAAGTGAATTCAATTACCGGAAGTGTTTTAATGCAGTATGATGCAACTTGTAAAGATACTTTATTGGAGAAACTTCATAATTTGAATCTTGGATATTTAAAAGAAGTGGATACTTCCGGTATTGTATATCACTTACAAACGCCAGAAGTAAAGGCAATGAATGCAGAATATAAACGTCGTTTTTTCAAAATAATTGGGAAACGATATTTTATACGTTGGTTTTTACCAACAGGAATCGGAAATGCAATTACGATTTATAAATCACTTGGATTTATAAAAGAAGGTTTAAAATCCTTATCGCAAATGAAAGTAAATGTTCCGTTACTGGATGCGACAAGTATAGGTGTGAGTCTTTTACAAAAGAATTTTAATATTGCCGGTAATATTATGATGTTGCTCAATATTTCAGATTTATTAGAGGACTATACACGTAAGAAAACAAACTTGGAATTATCGCAAAGTTTATCTATACAGTTTGATAAAGTTTGGATCTATGCCGATGGAGTGGAACAAGAGATTCCTATGGCAAAACTTCAAAAAGGGGATATTGTTGTTTCTCAAATGGGAGCGATGATTCCTATCGATGGAGAAGTTGTGGATGGAGAAGCCATGGTCAATGAGGCTAGCTTTACGGGTGAACCTTTGTCTAGACGAGTGGTAAAGGAGGATACGGTTTTTGCTGGAACTTTAATTGAAGAAGGAAAATTATTTATTAAAGTTCGTAATTTACAAGATGAAAGTCGTATCAGCAATATTGTGAAAATGATTGATACCAACGAATCTTTAAAGGCGAGCATTCAGGCAAAAGCCGAACATTTGGCGGATTCCATTGTGCCATTTAGTTTTTTGGGATTCTTTGGAGTCTTGGCACTTACACGTAATGTGACAAGAGCTACTTCTGTATTAATGGTTGATTATTCGTGCGCAATACGATTGTCCACTTCTATTTCTGTTATTAGTGCGATGTTGGAAGCGAGCAATCGGAATGTCCTTGTCAAAGGTGGAAAATATTTAGAAGCTGTAAAAGATGCGGATGTCATTGTATTTGATAAAACAGGTACATTGACAAATGCCAACCCTCAAGTTCAAAAAGTAACTCCTCTTAATGGATATAGTCGAGATGAGGTGCTACGCATTGCGGCTTGTCTAGAAGAGCATTTCCCTCATAGTGTAGCCAATGCGATTGTCAATCAAGCAAAAAAAGAAGGTTTGGTTCATGAAGAAGAACATGCCAAAGTGGAATATATCGTTGCACATGGCATTGCGACAACCTTACATGGCTTACATACAGTGATTGGGAGTGATCACTTTATCTTTGAAGATGACGGAGTTGAAAAGACACAGGAATTAGAAGATATCATTACTTTATTAGAGAAAGATGGAGCCGGTTCTTTGATTTACTTAGCCATTGATAATCAAGTGGCTGGTATCATCAGTATCTATGATCCTTTAAAACAAGAAGCGAAACAAGTGATCCATGAATTAAAGAATTTAGGTATTCAAAAAGTTGTCATGTTGACCGGAGATTGTAACAATGCGGCCAAAGCTGTAGCTAATGAATTGGATCTTGATGATTATCGTTCTTCGATTTTACCAGAAGGAAAAGCAAGTTATATTCAATCTTTAAAAGATGAAGGCCATACAGTAATCATGGTTGGTGATGGTATTAATGATACGCCTGCTTTATCTACAGCGAATGTTTCGATATCTATGCAGGACAGTTCGGATTTAGCTCGAGAACTTGCGGATGTTACATTAGTTTCTAGTAACTTAAATGAATTGGTAACTCTAAGAAAACTATCGGTTTCTTTGTTTGATCGAATTCATGCCAATTATCGTTTTATTGTTGCGTTTAATTCTAGTTTGATTGCACTTGGAGCCTTGGGATTTATGAGTCCAAATACTACAAGTTTATTACATAATGGAAGTACATTTGCGATTGCGGCAACAAGTACGCGAAAATATCTTTAGGCATTATCGGTTGATGATGCCTTTTCTTCTGATTATAATATAGAGATGGAGGATTTCTATGGTACAAAAATTAAATCATTCTGAATTAAAGGATATTACAGATATTGTCTATTATACAAATTTAAAACAAAAAAATTTAGTTTTACGAAATACATTTGTGTTGGGGTATTCCGTAGTGGGTACGCTTTTATGCTGGGTTGTAGGAGCTAGCTTAATTCGCGTGGCATCCGGTGTATCGGTATTCTTATTTCTTTGTTCCTTGATTTGTCTTTGTGTAGTAATTTATATTCTTATCTGCCGTTTTTTGGAGAAGAGAAGATGTAGAAAGAGGGTACAGGAAAAAGAAACAGGTGAATTTAATGTTCACTTTCGAAAAGATTATATGTTGTATGATCAACAGACATTTTCTTTAAAACGATTTAAGAAAGTATATCTGTATCATGATTTATATTTTTTTGTGGATTCAGAGAATGTTGTGATTGTAAAAAAATGTCAAGAAGTGGATCGAGCGATTCATAAAACACCTTATTTAAAAGTACAAAAAAAAGATGCGTTATTTTGCTTGTTGTAAACGCATCTTTTTATTTTATAATGCTTTTGATGTATATCCAGCTTTTGTTACAATATCAATCAATTCATCAGCTGTATGTTCTTGTTTAGATAAAATAGTCACTGTATTATCTTCTGTGTTTACTTTGGCATAAAAGCCTTCTTGGCTATTAAATGCATTTTCAATGGTATGAACACAGTTTTGACAATGAATGTCATATACTTTTAAAACCGCTTTGTAAGGGTAATGGTCTTTGTTTTTATCTTTTACCCTTATTTTTTTTACAGTTTCACTTGAACCACAACATCCTGAGGTGGCTCTTTTTTTAGTGGAACGAATACCAATATAGATAACAATAACTAAAATGACACAAATAATAATGGTTGGTAAGTTCATATGTTTAATCCTCCAATGAAAAAATACACCAAATAGTTAGAATAGTCAAACCAAGTTAATCTTATGTAACTTTTTGTTGACATTGGCTTTTGGTGAGAGTAAACTAACTGTGTTAGAAAGGTCTAACCAGGAGGGTTCGATATGCCATTATCTTTTGCAGATTTAAATTCGGTTAATACAATTAAAAAAATTGGTGGTTCTAAAGAACAACAGCGACACTTAGAAAACTTGGGTTTTGTGCCAGGGACTGAGATTGTGGTTGTGAGCAAAACCAATGGTAACGTAATTGTTAATGTTAAAGAAGTTCGAATAGCCATTAGTGAAGAACTCGCAAGAAAGATCATGGTGTAGAAAGGAGTAATTATGACTTTAAATAAAGTTTCAATTGGTCAAACAGTGACAGTAAAAAAATTGTCTGGTCAAGGAGCAACAAAACGAAGAATTATGGATATGGGAATTACGAAGGGTGTAAGTGTTACGGTTCAAAAAGTAGCACCATTAGGAGATCCTATTGAATTAACGGTTCGTGGATATCAATTGTCTATTCGTAAAGCAGACGCAGAAATGGTTGAAGTAGAGTAAAATTTAAAAATAGGAGGGAATTATGTCAATTCAAGTCGCATTAGCAGGTAATCCGAACTGTGGTAAAACTACATTGTTCAATGGCTTAACAGGTGCTACACAATATGTAGGTAACTGGCCAGGGGTTACAGTAGAAAAAAAAGAAGGAAAGTATAAGGAAGATAAAGATATTAAAATTACGGATTTACCAGGTATTTATTCATTATCACCATACACTTTGGAAGAAGTTGTATCTCGTGAATTCTTATTAAATGGAAATGTTGATGTTATTTTAAATATCATTGATGGTTCTAACTTAGAAAGAAATTTATTTCTTACAACACAACTTTTGGAATTAGGGATTCCAACCGTTGTTGCGATCAATATGTTAGATGTTATTGAAAAAAGAAAAGATACAATTGACTATAAGAAATTATCAAAAGAATTAGAATGTCCTGTATTGCTAATTTCAGCATTGAAAAATACGGGAATCAAAGAGTTGATGGTTGCAGTAAAAAAGGCAGCAAATACGCAATGTAAACCTAAAAATATTTATGCAGGTAAAGTATTAAATGCATTAAATACAATTGAAACAAGTTTACCTACAAGCATTGATACAAATCGTCGTTTTTTCTATGCCGTTAAATTGTTTGAAAGAGATGATAAAATTGAAGCAGCTATCAAGACTAGTGCAGATGCTAGTGTGATTGAAGCTTGCGAAAAGTCAATGGATGATGATAGTGAATCAATTATTACAGATGCTCGTTATACATATATCACAAATGTAATTAAGGATTGCTACAAAAAAGGATCAAAAGAAGTATTAACAACTTCAGATAAGATTGATCGTATTGTCACAAATCGTATTTTGGCACTGCCAATCTTTGCCCTTGTTATGTGGTTTGTATATTATATTTCCGTAACTACAGTAGGAACGATTGTAACTGACTGGACAAATGATGTATTGTTTGGTGAGATTATTCCACCAGCAGTGGATAGTTTCTTAACTTCCATTCAATGTGCAGATTGGTTACATGGATTAATTGTAGATGGTATTATTGGTGGTGTAGGAGCTGTTCTTGGCTTTGTACCACAGATGTTAGTCTTATTCTTCTTCCTAGCTATCTTGGAAGATTGTGGATATATGGCGCGTGTTGCCTTTATCATGGACCGTATTTTCCGTAAATTTGGTTTATCTGGAAAATCATTTATTCCTATGTTGATTGGTACAGGTTGTGGTGTGCCTGCTGTTATGGCAAGTCGTACCATTGAAAGTGATCGTGATCGCAAGATGACTATCATGACAACGACATTTATTCCTTGTGGTGCTAAGATGCCAATCATTGGTTTGATTGCCGGTGCCATTTTCCATGGTGCTAGCTGGGTCGCTCCTAGTGCATACTTTGTAGGTATGGCTGCTGTTATTGTTTCTGGTATTATGTTAAAGAAAACAAAATTATTTGCCGGAGATCCTGCACCATTCGTTATGGAAATGCCTGCTTATCACATGCCTCGTGCAGTCAATGTTTTAAGAAGTATGTGGGAGCGTGGTTCAAGCTTTATTAAAAAGGCTGGAACAATTATCTTATTATCGACAATCGTATTGTGGTTCTTACAAGGATTTGGATGGGAAAAAGGTGCATTTGGCATGGTTGATGATATTGATCATTCAATTCTATCTTCAATCGGACAAACATTCGCATGGATCTTCTCACCTCTTGGATGGGGCGATTGGAAAGCTGCGGTTGCTAGTGTAACAGGTTTAATTGCCAAAGAAAATGTTGTCGCAACATTTGGACAATTATATGGATTTGCCGAAGTTGCTGAAGAAGGAAATGAATTCTGGGGACAATTATCTGCAAGCTTTACACCTCTAGCTGCCTATTCATTTATGGTATTTAACTTATTGTGTGCTCCATGTTTTGCGGCAATGGGAGCTATCAAACGTGAAATGAATAACACAAAATGGTTCTGGATTGCGATTGGATATCAATGTGGATTCGCTTATGTATGTTCATTAATCGTTTATCAATTAGGCAGTTTATTCAATGGTGGATCTTTTGGATTTGGAACAATTGTAGGATTTATCCTATTGATTGGTTTAATTTATTTATTGGTTCGTCCATCAAAAGAAAGTGATACTGCTGAAGTTGAATTTGCGGTAAAATAATGTAAAAGGAGGGATTTCATGAATCTATCAACATTTCTAGTATTATTAGTTGTATGCGCATGTGCAGGCTTAGCTTGTCGAAGCATTTATAAAGATAAAAAGAATGGAAAATCAAGTTGTGGTGGAAGCTGTGGACATTGTGGCTCTCATTCGATGTGTGAAAATCCCAAGGCATTTTTTGATCAAATAAAAAAAGAACAATTTAGTAAATAAGAGCATCGAAAGGTGCTCTTTCTTTTGATATAATAGGTGCAAGAATCGAGGAAAATAAAATGAATTTAAAAGAGAAATATGCAGACTTAATTGTTCGTTCAGGTTTGAATGTTCAAAAAGACCAAATAGTAGTTGTACGTGCCAATGTAGAAATGAATGAATTTGTTCGTTTGATTGTGAAATCATGTTTTGATGTTGGTGCAAAAGATGTAATTGTTCGCTATAGTGATGATGAAATCAATCGTATGCGATATCTTTCGGGTAATCGCATGCCTTATGATTATGAAGCTTTGTTCCACAATGAAACGGCTGAAAAAGGAGCATGTTATTTGAGTTTAGTTGGAGAAGATCCAGATGGAATGAAAGGTGTAGATCCTAAACTAATGTCAAATTTTAGTAAGACATTAAGAGGGATGACTCAGCCATATCGCGATAAATTAGATTATATGCATGCAGCTTGGTGTGTGGCAAGTGTTCCAACAATGGCTTGGGCCAAAAAGGTGTATCCAGAATCAGAAGATGCATTATCTGATTTGTGGAATGCCGTATTAAAAATGAGTCGTGTTAATGAAAAGGATGCCAATGAAAACTGGAATGAGCATCGTGCTTCTTTTGATAAGCGAGTTCATATTTTGAATCATTTGGATATTGAAAGTGTTCATTATACAAATTCTTTGGGAACGGATCTAGTTGTAGAACTTCCAGAAGGCTATGTATTTGCGGGTGGAGGTTCATTCTTGGATAACGGTAACTACTATTTCCCAAATATTCCTACAGAAGAAATTTTCTCGGCACCAAAAAAGACGGGTGTAAATGGTAAATTATATAGTGCTTTACCACTAGCTTATAATGGGGCTGTTGTAAAAGATTTCTGGTTTGAATTTAAGAATGGACAAGTTGTGGATTATGATGCGAAAGTTGGAAAAGAAGTTTTGACTAGTATTTTAGAAACGGATGAAGGGTCAAAATATCTTGGCGAAATTGCCTTAGTTCCTTATGGATCCCCAATCAGTGCTATGGATACATTGTTCTATGAAACATTAATTGATGAAAATGCTTCTTGTCATTTTGCCTTGGGTGCTAGCTACAATGAATGTATTGAAAATGGTTTAAATATGAGTGAAGAAGAATTGTTAGAACATGGTATGAATCAATCTTTTGCGCATGTTGATTTTATGGTAGGAACCAGTGATTTATCGATTGAGGCGACATTAAAAAATGGTGAAAAAATCTTTATTTTTAAGAACGGTAAATACACAACAGAGTTTGACGGATATACATTAAATTAGTACAATAGTAGAGTTGGAGGGATATTTATGACAAATGAAAAGGAAAAGAATCCCAGTGCTTTAGAAGAACTTAGACAGTTAAAAAGAACGGATCGTATTAAATCTTTAGATATACATGAACCTGAATTGAAAGGTTTTAATGCAGAAAATATTTTCCATATTGATGAAGAGCCAGAAAAGAAGACATTATTTGGAAAAAGAAGTGCAAAAACACATGTGAAAATCAATGAAAATATATTTGATGATGAAGTGAGTGAATCCGTTGATATTACACCAAATACTTCCATTGAAGAAGTAGAGGCACCTATTGAAAAGCATACAGTAGAACCTGTGATGGGTAAGCGTGCTGAAAAAGTGGAGGTTGAAGAAGCAAAAAAAGTGGTTGTTGAAACCATTGATGCAGATGAGAATTTTACCACGGAATCGATTGAAAATGAATTAAAGACTTTTAATGTAAATCCAGTTGAAGAAGAAAAAATGTCTGAACTTGTTGAAGAAGAATCAACTCCAGTTTTGAGTGAAGAAGATATTTATGATGATGAGTATGACGAGGAAGAGGAAGATGAAAATCTTTATGAAGAAAGAAAAAGCTTCTTATATGCGGAATATCCAAAAATAGAAGAATATCTTCAAAGAAAATCAAATGAAGGTTATCACTTTGTTCGTCATGAAGGAAAGAAATATTATTTTAGAAAAGGTCAACCAAAAACGTATTATTATTCAATGAACTATTTTGTGGATGAGCCAGATGCAGATCAATGGCGCGAGTGGGAAGCGGATGGTTGGAAATTGGTTTCTAAATCAGATGGTAAAAAGAAAAGTGATGCGGGTTGGTTTACTTTTAGAAACGAAGAAGAAGATGGAGAATATCGCAAAGAAATTGATAATGATTCTGAAAAATTCCGTTTCTTTAAGAAATATTCAAGCTCATGTCGTTCAACAATGTTTTTAGTATTTATTTGTATGGCATGTTGCGTTGTGACAGGCTTACTTCAAATTTATTTCCAAGGCTATTTAGCAGGAATCGCATTATGTGCAGGTCTATTCTTAATTTCATTTATTGTATTCTGTATGTATGGAAGAATGCTTAGAAAATCAAAGAAGAGAGCTCGTGAATTAAAATCAAAATTAAGAGTTCGTGAAATTCGTGCAAATGAAAGAAGTAAAGACTTCTATGATACTTCTGAAAGTGAAGAAGAATTGGACACGGATTGGAATACATTGGAACAGCATACGGCTAAACAAAAGAAAAAAATATTTAAACGTGTGGATGATGATGAAGAATAAAGAGGCAAAATGAATTGCCTCTTTTTTTAAACTTTTTCGATTTGTACATATTGCTTGTAGTGTGCTAATACTTCTTCATCGATGGTATTGTCTGTAATCAATGTATCAAAGTTAAATAGATCATAATAAATATAGAAGTCAGCACGATTGAATTTTTTATTATCAGCCAATAAATATTTATTTTTAGAATTATCCAATGCGATCTGTTGAGACTCTCCTTCTTCTAAAGAATAAGTTGTGATGGATGAGTTGTAGATTCCGTTACAGCTAATAAATGCTTTATTATATTTTAATTTACCCAATACTAAATTTGTGATGGGACCCACAAACGTATTTGTGTTACCTCTATAATCACCGCCAGTAAGAATAACTTCTGTAGGAGCATGGTTCACTAATATATTAAATACGGCAAGACTGTTTGTGATGACACGAATGTTTCTGCCGGTCAATTGTTCAGCTAAAAATTGAATGGTTGTACCAGGCCCTAAAAATACGGATTCACCTTCTGAAATGAGAGTTGCAGCTTTATGGGCAATTCTCTTTTTTTCTTCAATTTGAACCGATGATTTTTCAATGTGACTCAATTCGTGGTCCATTGAAAAAGAAAGGCTTTGTGCACCTCCATGAACTCTTAACAATTTTCCGGATTTTTCTAATTCATCCAAATCTCTTCGCGCAGTCATGTCGGAGACGCCTAATTCGTCCATGATTTCTTGGATTGTTATGATTCCATTTTGATTTACTTTCTGTGCTATTTTAACTAAACGTTCTTTTTTTAACATATTGATATCCTCTTCTATGTTAAAAGATACCATTTCAAATATATTTAGTCAACATAAAGTAAACAAAAACAAACAATATTTATTAAAATGTTACTTAATAATTACAAAAATGTTCTAAAATGTTTGAAAAGGTGTTAAAATGTGTTTGAATATGTTGACAATTGATTAGAAAACGCTTACACTAATGGTGTAAACGATAAGGCCACATCGTAAAAGGAGAAAAGAAAATGACTAAAGATGAGTTAAGTATGGTTGGATTTGAAATAGTTGCATATTCAGGAGATGCAAGAAGTACATTGTTATCATTGTTGAAGGAAATGCGTGCGGGTAATTTTGAAAATGTTGAGGAGAAATTAAAAGAAGCTGATGAAAATATTAATTTGGCACACCAGTCTCAAACTAAGATCTTACAACAAGAAGCTAGAGGAGAAGACATGGAAATGGGATTCATTTTCATTCATGGTCAAGATCATTTGATGACAACTATTTTATTGCGTGATATTGTAGATGATTTCATTCATTTATATGAAGAAAGAGGAAATAAATAATGTTAGACGGAATTATTAAGCAAATTGAAAAAGGAAAACCTTTCTTTGATAAGATTGCACAAAATATTTATTTAGGAGCTGTTCGTGATGGTTTCTTAACTGCAATGCCAGCCATCCTATTTTCAAGTGTATTTATTCTAGCTGCATCGATTCCAGAAATTTTTGGAATTGTATTACCAGCTACAGTATCTGATTGGTTATGGAAAGTATACAACTATTCAATGGGTGTTGTTGGTTTGTTGGTTGCGGCTACTACAGCTCGTTGTTTAGCTGAAAGTATGAATCGTAGAATGCCTAAAAACAAAGTCATCAATACAACAAGTGTTATGTTGGCAAGTATTGTTGGATTTATGTTGTTAGCTGTTTCAAATGTGGATGGTGGTATCTCAACTACATATTTAGGAACAAAAGGTTTACTAGCTTCATTTATTTCTGCATTTATTACAGTAAATATGTATAAATTCTGTGTTATTAAAGATGTTACAATTCACATGCCAAAAGAAGTGCCAGGAACAATTTCTCAAATGTTTAGAGATGTATTCCCATTCTCATTTTCTGTTTTAGTATGTGTATTGATTGATGTGGCATGTAGAACTGCATTTAATTATACTTTTGCCGAAGCGATTATCACATTGCTTCAACCATTATTTACAGCTGCCGATGGATATTTAGGAATCTGTATTATTTGGGGTGCTATGGCATTGTTCTGGTTTGTTGGTGTACATGGACCAAGTATTGTAGAACCAGCTATTGCCGCTATTATTTATGCTAACGTAGATGCAAACTTAGCACTATTCAAAGCTGGTGAACAAGCATCTAACGTATTAACTGTAGGACTTGGAAACTTCGTAGGAACAATGGGAGGAACTGGAGCTACACTTGTTGTACCATTCTTATTCATGTTGTTCGCAAAATCAAAACAATTAAAAGCGGTTGGAAAAACAACATTTGTTCCTGTATGTTTTGCGGTAAATGAACCATTGTTGTTCGCAACACCAATTGTATTGAACCCATATTTCTTCATTCCATTCCTGATTACTCCAATGATCAACGTATCATTGTTTAAATTCTTTGTGGATGTATTAAAAATGAATTCATTTATCTATGTATTACCATGGGCAACACCAGCTCCAATTGGATTGATCTTAGGTACAGGAATTAGTTTATTAGCTGTTGTGTTAGCTGTTGTATTAATTGTTGTAGATGGAATTGTTTATTTACCATTTATTAAGGCATATGATGCAACTTTATTAGAAGAAGAAAAAGAAAAAGAGGCGTTAGATGCTTTAGAAGAACAAGTTGAAAAAGAAGAAGCTAAAGAAGTTCAAACTTTAAGTTTAAATAAAAATATCAATGTATTAGTATTATGTGTAGGTGCTGGAACATCAGCCATGTTTGCCAATGCCGTTAAAGAAGGGGCAGAAATTGAAAACTTACCAATTGATGCAACCGCAAGTGCATATGGTTCACACTATGATATTTTGAAAGATTATGACATTGTTGTATTATCACCACAAGTACAATCGCATTTAGAAGAAGTACAACAAGATGCTTCTAAATATGGTACTAAAGTTGTCGCAACAAAGGGTGCACAATATATTAAATTAACTCGTGATCCAAAGGGTGCCGTTGAATTTATTTGTGAACAAGTAAAGGAAGGATAAACGTATGAAATTTTCGGATGATTTTATTTTCGGAGGTGCTACTGCCGCATATCAATGCGAAGGTAGTACACTCGAATATGGTAAAGGAAAAGTATCTTGGGATGATTTTCTTGCTAAACAAGGACGTTTTAAAGCAGATCCAGCCAGTGATTTCTATCATCAATATGGACAAGATTTAAAACTATGTAATATGTTTGGCATCAATGGAATTCGTATCTCTATTTCATGGGCAAGAATCTTTCCGGAAGGAACTGGAAGAATCAACCAGGAAGGTGTTGATTTCTATCATAGAGTATTTCAAGAATGTCATAAAAATCATGTAGAACCATTTGTGACGTTGCATCATTTTGATACACCAGATGTACTTTATCAAAAAGGTGATTTCTTAAATCGAGATACGATCCATGCTTTTGTAGAATTTTCAAAATATTGTTTTGAAGAATATAAAGACGAAGTAACGTATTGGTTTACATTCAATGAAATCTGGGCTGTTGCCACAAACACATATATTGAGGGAACTTTCCCAAATGGGGAAAAGTATAATATGACGAAAGCTTTTCAGATCATGCACAATATGATGGTGGCACATGCCTTGGCTGTGTTGGAATACAAAAAGGCTGGATATAATGGAAAGATTGGTGTTGTACAGTCTTTAGAATATAAATATCCATTTGATGAAAACAATTTGGATGATATCCAGGCTGCAAAAAATGAAGATGTACTTCAAAATCAATTCTTGTTGGATGCAACATTTAAAGGATATTATTCAACAGAAACAATGGAAATTGTGAATCGTTTAGTCAGCATTAATAATGGTACGTTAGAATTATTAGATGAAGATTTTGATGTATTGAAACAAGCTGCCCTATTAAATGATTATATGGGTATGAATTATTATCAATCTCGTTTTATTCAACATTATGAAGGGGAAAATGATATCCACCATAATGGAACAGGAGAGAAGGGAACTTCTAGATTCTGTTTAAAAAATGTAGGACGAAGAATGGAAAAGGAAGGCATTCCTCGTACGGACTGGGATTGGTTGATTCATCCAGAAAGTATGTTTGATATGTTGGTGCGTATTCGCCAACAATATCCAAACTATAAGGCAATCTATATCACAGAAAATGGTATGGGATATAAAGATGATTTTGAAGATGGAATTATCGATGATGAACCACGTATTGACTTTATTAGAAGACATTTAGAATTCACATTAAAGGCAATTGAAGCCGGAGTCAATGTCAAAGGTTATTTTGTCTGGTCTTTAATGGATATGTTCTCATGGACAAATGGCTATAATAAGCGTTATGGCTTATTCTATGTAGACTATGAAACGCAGAAAAGATATCCAAAGGCAAGTGCATACTGGTACAAGCGTGTTTCTGAAACTAAAGAGGTTTAACAATGAAAAGATACAAAGGCGTAATATTTGATTTTAATGGAACATTGTTTTTTGACAACCCAAAACATATTTTGGCATGGTCAAAAATATCACAAGATATTCGTCATCATGGAATTGATGAAGAAGAGCTTCATGTACATATCAATGGTGTACCTAATAATAAAGTTGTTGAATATATGTTTGGTGGAACGTGTGATCCATCTGAAATGAAAAAATATTCAGAGTTAAAAGAAGAATATTATCGCCAATTTTGTAAAGAAGATCAGGCAACGTTTCATTTAGTCAATGGAGCTGAAACATATTTTGATTATTTAAAAGAATCAAATATTCCATTCACAATTGCATCCGCATCTATCAAACCTAATATTGATTTCTTTGTAGAATCATTTCATCTAGACAAATGGATTGAGCCATCTATGATTGTCTATGATGATGGATCGTATGAAAATAAAGTCGCAATGTTTATAAAGGCTGCCAATAATATTGGTGTGGATATTCAAGATTGTTTAATTATTGAAGATAGTGCTAGTGGAATTTCAAATGCGTATAAAGCAGGATGTCATAATATAGTCGTTGTGGATTCTGCCAATAAAAAAGAAGAATACGAAAAGCTTCCTGGAGTTACACAAGTGATTGATTCTTTTGAGAATTTTAAATAAGAGCCATTCATGCCAGAATGGCTTTTTGTATAAATAAAACATCAAATAAACAAAAACAAACAAATAATCATTATTTGAAACCTAAATCTAACATTTTGGTTTAAATTGTTGTTTGAATATGTTGACACAGATAAAGAAAACGCTTACACTAAAGTTAAATGGGCAAATCTTACATTTATAACCGCATCTACAAAATATTGATGATGAGCTGTATATAAATAAATGAATAATTGATCATTATTTTTGTGGGTAATGTAGTTGGAAAAAGGATTTGACTGTGATAAAAATGATTGATTTTGTTTGTATGGAAGGAGAACAAATGAACACAAAAATTAACCAGTTATTAGAGTATGCTCTAAAAAATGGAATGATTGAAGAGTACGATTATGATTATTGCGCAAATTTATTGATTGATCTATTTGGCATCTATGAATTTAAAAGAGAACAAGTAGAAGAATGTTCAATCTATGAGATTCTAGAATTCATGTTAGATTATGCGGTTGAAAAAGGTATGATTCAGGATACTGTAACTGAAAAAGATTTACTCGATACACGCATTATGAATTGTGTAATGCCTAGGCCAAGTGAAGTTGTGAATACTTTTAAGAGTCTATATTCTTTGAATCCAAAAAGTGCAACAGATTACTTCTATAAGTTAAGTATGGATTCAAACTATATCCGTAAATCAAGAATCGATAAGAATATCAGTTTTACACATTTCTGTAAATATGGCGATATTCAAATTACGATCAACTTATCAAAACCAGAAAAGGATCCTAAGGAAATCGCAAAGGCAAAAAATGCCGTAAGCACTTCATATCCTGCATGTTTATTATGTAAAGAAAATGTTGGCTTTGCCGGAAACTTAAATCATCCAGCTAGACAAACACATCGTATTATTCCATTGGATTTAAATGGACATACATACAATTTACAATATTCACCATATGTGTACTACAATGAACACTGCATCGTATTTAATAGTGAACATACACCAATGAAGATGGATCGTTCTACATTTGAGCATTTATTCGCATTTATTGATAAATTCCCACACTATATGATTGGAAGTAATGCAGATTTACCGATTGTGGGTGGATCTATTTTAAGTCATGACCACTATCAAGGTGGAAGGCACCATTTTCCAATGGAAGACGCAAAAGTTGTTAAGAGCTATACATATAAGGATGTACAAGTGGATATGCTTTACTGGCCACTATCAACACTTCGATTAACATCTGAATCGAAAGAAAACGTATTGGATCTAGCTACTAAAATCTTTGAAACATGGTGTACATATAGTGATGAAAGTTTAGATATCATCGCCAATGAAGATGGCGTTCGTCACAATACAGTAACGCCAATTGTTAGAAAGAAAGATGGCAAATATCAAATGGACGTAGTTTTACGAAATAATCGCACTACAGAAGAATATCCATTAGGAATCTTCCATCCTCACTCAGAACATTACCATATTAAAAAAGAAAATATTGGTTTGATCGAGGTTATGGGACTTGCGATTTTGCCAGCACGATTAAAAACGGAGTTAGAACAAATTAAATTATGTTTATCTGGAAAAGCAGATTTTGATTCTTATCCAGAACTTGAAAAACACAAAGAATGGTACAAACACCTAAAAACATGCTCGTATACAAATGTGGATACATTCATGGAGATGGAAGTCACAAAGAAATTCGTGTCTGTATTAGAGAATGCCGGTGTATATAAAATGGATGATGAAGGGATGGACGGCTTTAGCCGATTTGTGAAAACATTATGGTAGAGGTAAAAGAAAGATTAGAGAATGGAATTGATGTATTATCAATTTCCAATTCACATTTAACTGTAGAAGTTACAAACTTTGGTTGTACTATTTTAAAGATTGTAACGAAAGACAAAAATAATCAAGACTGTGATTGTATCTTAGGATTTGAAAATGTAAGTGACTATCAAAAACGAGATGGAACCTATCTAAATGCATTAGTAGGACGTGTATGTAATCGTATTGAAAAAGGAACATTCACAATAAATGGTACAGAATATCATGTACCTATCAATAATGGGCCAAACTCATTACATGGAGGCATTGAGGGATTTTCTTATAAAGTATTTGATTATACTTTAATTGAAGATGGTGTTAAATTCCACTATGTATCAAAAGATGGAGAAGAAGGCTATCCCGGAACTTTAGATTTCTATGCGATCTATTGGCTAGATGAATCTAGTTTACGCATTCAATATAGTGGAGTCAGTGACAAAGATACGTTGATCAATATCACAAACCATGGCTATTTCAATTTGAATGGCTATGCATCAAATATTGATGATCATACGTTACGAATTTTGGCATCTAAATTTGGTTGCGTGGATCCAGATGGATTGTATACAGGTGAATTAAGAAATGTTAAGAATAGCGCATTTGATTTTAATACAGAAAAAAGAATTGGAGATTCTATTCATTTAGAGGATGAACAATTAATTATCGCAAGAGGTTATGATCATCCATATGTATTTGATACAAAGCAAAATCAAGTATGTTTATATAGCCCACTAAGTGGTATTGAATTAAAAGTATCCACAACATATCCAACAGCACAAATTTATAGTGCTAACTACTTAGATGGACAGACAGATAAATATGGAAAGATTATGCATCCGCAAGATGGATTGTGTATTGAAACAAGCTATATCGCCGATTCGATTCATAAAGAAGAGAATCCAAAAGTTTTATTAAAAGCAGGAAAAGTATTTGAAGAAGAAACAATATATACATTCGAGGTAAGAAAATGAAAACAACAGAAATTAAAGAACAAGTATTATCAGGAAAATATGATGCATTAATTGAAGATCTATATGCAGATCCAAGTTTATTAGACTACCAAAAACAACGTTATGCTGGTGCATTAGATAAATACCAAACATTATTTGGAGATGATGAAGTGAGCATTTATAGTGCTGCAGGAAGAAGTGAAATCTCAGGAAATCATACAGACCACCAACATGGTTGTGTGCTTGCGGGATCTATCAACTTAGATGCGATTGGAATTGTATCTAAACAAGATCATGTAATTAAAGTGATTTCAGATGACTTTGACATCAAACCAATCGATTTAAATGATTTAGATAAAAAAGAAAATGAAATTGGAACAAGTGAAGCCTTGATTCGTGGTGTAGTTTCTAAATTAAAAGAATTAGGCTATAACGTTGGTGGATTTAAAGCTTTTATCACGAGTGATGTATTAATGGGAGCTGGACTATCAAGTTCTGCAGCATTTGAATCTATTATTGGTACAATTATTGATGGATTATACAATGATATGAAGATCGATATGGTAACGATTGCCAAAGTGGGTCAATATGCAGAAAACGTATACTTTGGAAAACCATGTGGATTGATGGATCAATGTGCATGTGCTGTTGGTGGGCTTATTTCAATTGACTTTAAAGATACTTCAAATCCAATTGTAAATAGTGTGAATGTTGATTTCTCAAAATATGATCACAGTTTATGTATTGTAGATACAAAGGGAAGTCATGCCGATTTAACAGATGCCTATGGTGCAGTACCACAAGAAATGAAAGAGGTAGCTCACTATTTTGGTAAGGAAGTTCTTCGTGAAGTAGATGAAGATGAGTTCTATGCAAATATCGCAAACTTAAGAACGGCTTTAAATAATGATCGCGCTATCTTAAGAGCCATCCATTTCTTCAACGAAAATAGACGTGTTAATACAATCGTAGAAAGATTGAACAAGGATGATTTTGAAGAATTCAAGACATTGATTCAAGAATCAGGAAATTCAAGCTATAAATTCCTTCAAAACGTATATGCAGACTTTGACTATAAGAACCAGGCTGTATCTTTAGGCTTAGCTATGTCTGAAATGATTTTAAAAGACCATGGCGTATGTCGTGTTCATGGTGGAGGTTTTGCCGGAACTATTCAGGCCTTTGTTGAAAATAGCTATGTAGAAACATATAAAGAAGAAATTGAAAAAGTATTTGGAAAGGGAAGCTGTCATATTTTAAAAGTAAGAAAATTAGGTGGCTGCAAGGTTATTGACTAATGAATATTTTAGTAACAGGTGGAACCGGATATATTGGTAGTCATATTTGTGTTGAATTATTAGAAAGTGGTTATGACGTTGTCGTGATCGATGATTTCTCAAATTCAAAACCAGATGTATTGGATTCAATCTATAAGATTACAGGAAAGCATGTTAAGTTTTATGAATTTAATGTGTTAAATGAGGAAAAGACGGAATCTGTATTTAAGGAAAATAAATTGGATGCGGTCATTCATTGTGCGGCTTTTAAAGCGGTTGGTGAAAGTGTTCAAAAGCCAATTGAGTATTATACAAACAACTTGATGACTACTTTAGTGGTTGCCAAAATGATGAAGAAATATCATGTGCCAAGTATTGTGTTTAGTTCAAGTGCTACTGTTTATGGAGATCCTGAAGTGGTTCCTTTAACAGAAGATTGTAAGCTAGGTGTTACTACAAATCCATATGGTTCAACAAAAGCTATGATGGAAAGAATCTTAACGGATGTGCAATTCGCAAATCCAGAAATGAGTGTAACTTTACTTCGTTATTTCAATCCAATTGGAGCGCATGAGTCGGGTTTGATTGGAGAAAATCCAAAGGGAATCCCAAATAACTTGATGCCATATATTATGAAGGTTGCGACTGGAGAACTTCCAGAACTTGGTGTATTTGGCAATGATTATGATACGCCAGATGGAACGGGTGTTCGTGACTATATTCATGTGGTTGACTTGGCTAAAGGACATGTATTAGCGATTGAAAAATACAATACGCCGGGTGTTCATATTTGTAACTTGGGAACAGGAAAAGGCTATAGTGTATTAGACATTGTACATGCGTTTGAAAGAGTGAATGGAATCAAGATTCCTTATGTCATCAAACCAAGACGTGCAGGAGATATTGCGACTTGCTACGCAGATCCTACAAGAGCTAAAGAACAGCTTGGCTGGGTAGCTGAAAAGAATCTAGATGATATGTGTAGAGATACATGGAATTTCGCAAAACAGTTTATTAAATAAATTAAAGAAAACAGGCAGCCAAGGATTTGGCTGCCTTATTCAATGAAGCATTGATATTGATTTAAGAAAGTTTCTACATTGATTCGAACGAGTTTATATGTGACTTTCTTATCGATTGTTAGAATGATATAAGATCCATGCCAATCATCTCTAGGTAAAGTGATTGAACCAGGATTTAAAATCAGACAATTGTTGTAGATTTGTTCTTTGACTAAATGTGTATGTCCATAAAGATAGATATCGGGATGATGTTGATCGATATCTTTTTTTATTTCATCCAATCCTTCATCTCCATGTGAGAAATGGATGCGTTTGTCTAAAACAGTTAATCTTTGAAATTTAGGTAAATCTAACGTATCATTATTTCCTTTGACACATATAAAGTTATTTAAATCATTAATGTTTGTAGCTTGAGAATCTCCTAAATGAATGAATTTCACATTATCTTTATAGAGTGAAGAATAGATGTGATAAAGAATTTTTAGGATATCTGGATTGCCATGATTATCCGAAACAATTACGATTCGCATGTGTAGGCATCAAAATAGTCTTCATAAACTTGAAGATTATCTTCACTATGAGCTAGAGCTGCAAAATAAGTAGACTCTTTGATTGTGTCCAATTCTACATTTTCCATTGGTTCTTGAAGTTTGTATTCACCATCTTTTCCTGTTGCCCATATATTTTCATTGTGATGATCTACATTTGAGAATTTATGTAACATTGTCGCAATGGCCATTTCTTCTGGGTATAAACACATCTTAAATGTATTTGAACAATAGGCTAAATTGTCTGCCAAGGCTTTTGCGCTTTCGTGTGTTAATATAAACCAAGGATAGCTGACATAGATTGTGTCTTCCATTTCACGTTTTTTAAAGGAATGAACAAAACTGGATGTCATTTTATTCATGGCACGAATGGTTTTTGATTTTTGAAAATCATAAGAGTTTGTAAAGAAGGCATAGTTTTCAAATCTTTTCTTTACTTCTTCATTATCCTCTGAATTATCCACTTCATAATAGATATCTTCGTCTTCATGTGCCTCTAAATATTCTACAAGTTGTGCTTTTGATTTTGTAGGGATCATACCATCTGTCATTATGATGAAACGATCATAAGTAAAGGAACCGTCTTCTTTTTCATATTCCAAAGCATCTTTCATCAATACAATAAAGCCTCTAGGTAGTGACATATCAGCTGGAAGGGCAGTTTGTTGGTGGTGAGCCACATGTAACTGTGGTGTATCACAATAGGATAGAATCAAATCATCACGTAAATCATCATCGTTGACCATAATATAAACATCATCACCTTGATTAATTAATATGTCTAGATTTTCTGTTATTTCTTCAAAATTATTTTTCATATAGTGCATTAAATAAGCAATTTTCATGGAATTCACCTCATGAAATATTATAACATTTTAGCATCGTATGATAAAATACATTTATGGAAAAAGCAATATTGATTGGTGTACAAACATACACAAGCCATTCTTTTGAAGAAAGAATGGAGGAAATGAAAGAATTAGCTCTTGCCTGTGATATTGAAATTTGCATGAGTGTATCACAAAATTTGGAGCATCCTCATAAAAAATATTATATGAATCCTGGTAAGATTGAAGAGGTCAAACGGATTTTTGAAGATCAAGAATGTAGTATGGTTCTTGTATTAGAGGCTATTTCGCCTTCTGTACAAAGAAATCTATCGGACTTTTTTGATTGTGAAGTCATGGATAAGAGTGCTTTGATTTTAGAAATCTTTGCCTCTCGTGCTAAGACAAAAGAGAGTATGCTTCAGGTTAAATGTGCAAGACTTAAATATTTATTGCTAAGACTTCAAGGAAGCTACAAACATATGGATAGACAGCGTGGTGGTTCTAGAAACAAAGGAACAGGAGAAAAGAAGATTGAACTGGATGCGCGAAGAATTGAGAGTAAGATTCATTTTGTCGAAAAAGAATTGGATAAGATCCATACACAAAGAAGCGTACAGAGAAATCAGCGTAAAAAAGGTATGATCAAAAGTGTAGCACTAACAGGTTATACCAATGCAGGTAAATCAAGTATTATGAATGGGTTTGTGAATGAAGATAAATCGGTATTTGAGAAGGATATGTTATTTGCGACTTTGACAACTTCAACACGACAAATTGAAACGGAGAATCATAATGTATTTACTTTAAGTGATACAGTTGGATTTATTAGTGATTTACCACACAGTTTAGTACAAGCCTTTCATTCTACACTTGAAGAAGCTGTGGTTTCGGATTTGATTTTAAAAGTCGTGGATATTTCAGATGAACATAAGGATAGTAAACTTCAGGTTTGTGAAGAAACATTAAAAGAAATTGGTTGTGAAAAAGTTCCATATTTGTATGTCTTTAACAAGTGTGACAAGACAAATATTGAATATCCAAAACGTGTAGAGAATCGTATTTATATTTGTGCCAAGGAAAAGTCGAGTATTGCGTTTTTAAAGCAGGAAATTGAAAAGGAATTATTTCATATGGAAACTTTACATGTTGTGATTCCTTATGAAAAGGTAAGTGTATTGGATTATATTCATACCAATGGCAAGGTGCATAAGCAGGAATATAAAGAGGATGGTATTGAGGTTGATTTTAGTATTCAACAAGATTTGATTCATCGTGTAGACAGGTTGTTACGAATATAAGAAAAGAGGAAGAATCCTATAATAGGTGTTCTTCCTCCATTGTTTTTTCTAGAGCTTTTGCCGCTAATAAACAAGTGTTCATACATTTGATGTTTGGATCTGTACTATGATGTAAAGGTTTGATGTGTGCACAATCTAAATTGCCTAATAGTTCTTTAAAGTTACGTGTATGTTTTTGAATCAAAGGTCTTAATTCTGGTAACATTTCATGTGCTTTTGTCTTACAGACCATTTTTGATAGGGCTGCAATCGATCCGACTAATGCGCCGCATGTACTTCCTATAAACATGCCACCACCAAATCCGGCCATCATTTTCATGTCTTCTTCTGAAATGTCTAATTGATATGTTTCATTGCAGGCATGAAGTAGCGTTTCTGAACAATTGTATCCGCTTTGGTAATATTTTTTAACGTTTTCCTCAAGTATAGTCATAAATAGCCTCCTAAAGACTATTTTAACTTTTCTTCCATCCAAAATCCAATAGAATTTCATTTACATCTTCTTCAAATGTCGCAAAATGAATTCCAAGACTTTCTAGTTTTTCACTATCTAAACGATAATCTCTAAATCGATCTTGGTAGCGTTCGTTGTTTGGTAAAATGATTTCTTTAATGAGTTCATCACTTGCGCCTAAAGCTTTAGCTACATATTTTGCGGATTCATATGTGGTCATCGTGTTCTTTGATGCCACATGATAAATGCCTGGTTCAAGTTCTGTGATTTTATCAAATTGTGTAGCCAAATGCTTAGCATAGGTCATACCACGTTTTTCATTCACAGTAAATAATGTTGGAGTATGGCTGATTAATGCATTCATAACATTTTTAATGATACTTGGACTTGCTTTGATGCCTGGATAGCTTAGTCCCATCATCCATGTAAAGCGTAAGATGATCGCATCATCCAATTGTTTTTGAATCAATTCTTCACATTCGATTTTATTTTGTCCATATACAGTCACAGCACTTAATGGTTCGTTTTCTTTAAAAGGACCACAATTTTCTTTTCCATTGAAGGCTTGTTCGGTTGAACAGAAAATTAATTTAGCTCCTTTTTCTTTACAACAATCAATGATAGCTTGTGTACTTTCTACATTGATTTTATGAACTAAATCAGGATGTTCATTACAGAATGCAGTTGTCGCATTGGCGGCTGTGTGAAAACAAATGTCAAAATCTTGAGATGAGACAAATTTTTTGACGTCTTCAGGATTTGTAAGGTCTGCATCCTTTCTTGTCATGCAGATCCAGTTAAAGTTATCTTTTTGATACGCTCTTACTAAGCTTGCGATATAGCCGTTGGCTCCAGTAACTAAAATGGTTTTCATAATTAGTCCTTTCTAGGATTTGACACTAATAGGTGTGCTCCTTGTTTGATGGTAATTTTCTTAGATGCGAATGGTACAAATAAACTGTCATATTGTGGTAATACAATTTCTTCACTGTTCCATACAATCGTACAATCTGAATCAATATTGGATAGAATCATGTAGTGTTCATTACATGTTAAGGTAATATCAGAATCAGCATATACTTCATCTACTGTAAAGTTAGGACAATCTCCAATTCGGTGTGTTTCATGTTTTTGTGGAACGAAAGTAGGTTTTAAATTGAAGTCTGTGACATCAAATGATTCTTTGACATGTAAAGGACGTGTTTTTCCATCTTTTCCTTTACGATTGTAGTCATAGAAACGATAGGTTGTGTTTGAGTTTGTACCTACTTCTAAAGCTAAGATGTCTTTTCCTAATGCATGAAGCATACCACTAGGAATGATAATGTAGTCTCCTTTATGAACTTCGACTTTATTTAGATATTTTTCAACATCGTTGTTCATTAAGGCATTTTTGATTTCATCTGCATCATTAATTGTGGTTCCGGCAACTAGAGTAGCGCCTGGTTTGGCATCTAGAATATACCAGCTTTCATATTTTCCGTAATCATTGGAGTGTTCTAGGGCGTAATCATCTTCAGGATGAACTTGAATGCTTAAAGCATCCTTTGTATCTAGATAAGCAAGTCGTAATGTTTCATGAAGCGTATATCCTTTACCTAATACTTCATTCGGATTTTCTTGAATCATTTCCATTAATGTTTTATCCGTTCCAACAATTTTGTTTGAACAATAAGGGTGGGCACTGACTTCCCACCAAGTCCCATAGTCTTCATCGATGCCTCTAGCTTTAGAAATGTGGTTGGTTCCCCAAATTGTATAATCAGGAATGGGTTCTAATAAAAATGGTTTCATGTTATTTTGCCTCAGCTTCAAATTCTTCTAAGATTTTTAGTGATGAGCTTGTTCCAATTCTTTGTGCGCCTGCATCGATCATGGCTTTACATGTTTTCCAATCACGAATGCCTCCAGCCGCTTTGACTTTTACTTGTCCTTCGACAGTTTCAACCATTAATTTTACATCTTCTAAAGTGGCTCCACCAGTTCCAAAGCCTGTGCTTGTTTTAATGAAGTCTGGTTTTACTTCTTTGGCAATCAAAGCAACTTGTTTGATTTCATCTTTTTCTAAATAACAATTTTCAAAGATGACTTTAGAAATGACGTTATGTTCTCTACAAATAGAAACAATACTTTCCATTTCTTCTTTAATGTAGTCCCAATGGTGCATTTTAGCTTGTCCAATATCAATGACATAATCGATTTCGTCAGCTCCATCTTCAATCGCAATCTTTGTTTCGGCAACTTTAGATGCTAGGCCAGCTTGTCCTAAAGGAAAGCTGATGGCAGCTCCTACATGTACGTTTGTTCCTTTTAATTGTTCTTTACAGAATTTAGTCCAAGTTGTATTGATCGCAACCATAGCGGCTCCGATTTCTTTTGCCTCATTACATAATTTAGTAAGATCTGCTTCAGTTGCATAAGGTTTTAAAAATGTGTGGTCAAAATAATTTGCAAGTTGTGTTTTGTTCATAATTGTTTACCTCTCTTTTACGTTTTCATTCTAGAACGTAAAAAAAGAGAAGTCAAGCAAATGTTATAACATTTAAAAAGAAATTGTTATATCATTTGAAGTAGGAAGATTATGATATACTAATTTTAAAAGAAATGGAGAGTTTTATGACAGTATTAGATACAAGTATACCTTATGAAAAAGTATTGATGGTTATGGCACGCAAGACCATTCGTAAAGAGATCGAATTAAATCCAAAATTTCATTATGTTGAATTTGATGAATCATTAAAAGAAGCTTGGTGCAAGTTACAAACCCAGGTTTGTTTATTTGAAAATATAGATGAGGCAAGAAAGAAATGGGATAGTATGCTTACTAGAGATAGGGATTTCTTTTCTAAACATTTTTTATTTGTCGTAAATGAAAATAATGAATTAGTTGGTAGTGCAGGACTTTGGTTTGGAAATGATTTTGAAGAAAGTAGACTTCGTGTTCATTATGTAGCGGTAAGTTTATCGGCTCAACATAAAAAGATTGCGCAGGCCATGCTTACAAAACTTTGTATGATGTATGACATGATTCCAAGTAAGTATCCACTATATTTGGCAACTCAATCGCAAAGTTATGGTGCTATCAAATTATATTCAAGACTTGGTTTTACACCCTATTTAGGGGCTTATAAGGGTTGTACAGAACAAAAGAGTAAGAATGCGTGGCAAAATGTCACAGAGATCTTGCGTTGTAAAGCTTAATTGATAAATCAGAAGTTGAGGGATAAAATATGGAAGTTCATCTCCCAACTGATATATATAGTTAATAAAGAGAGGTGCATATGCTATGCCAGGTATACTCGTGGTTGAAGATGATGAAAATTTAAATCGTGGAATTACATTTTCACTGAAAAAATCCGGATATGAGGTTTTTTCAGCAGAATCAGTGAAAAAAGCGAAAAGAATTGCAAGTGATAATAATGTGGATGTTACCATTTGTGATGTGAATCTTCCGGATGGGAATGGACTGGAATTTGTAAGGTGGATGAGATGCAATTATAATA
>ENA-OQNN01000092-OQNN01000092.1-human-gut-metagenome-genome-assembly--contig:-NODE-92-length-109042-cov-12.721223_pt1 | contig 109042 bp, 102 predicted proteins | sample MGYA00242624_ERZ504870 | MGnify/ENA primary metagenome ERZ504870 (study PRJEB26092, sample SAMD00036379) | human gut metagenome | host: Homo sapiens | study: EMG produced TPA metagenomics assembly... | reverse complement strand
GTGTGTTCCGGAGCATCTTTTTTTCTTTCTGGTAATAGCTGATCTTATCTGCAAGCATCTGGTTATAGATAAAGCGGCTGCAGCCGATTGTTTGCTCTATCTGAACTCTCTGCTCTTTATTTGGATAGATCCTTATTTTTACGGCGCGGTTCATTCTTCTCACCCTGGCTTTCTATATACTGCCGTATCGTTTCAATCGTTGCTCCGCCTGCACTGAGCAGACAGAAGATCTGACTCCAGAATGCATCTTTCATGGTCTAACTCCATTATATTTATCATCCTTTTTCTTATATCGACGGATATGTATTTATGAACTAATTGTTCTTTTTCAGTATACTACATCAGGGAAAGGAGAACAAGTGTTTCTTTTATACTATAGAGATTTTTTTGAGCAGATATGCTCAGATGTGCAATTCATCTCACCATCTGAAGAGGTGGGAGAATTCTTGCTACATTTGTTAAAAATTTTTCAGTGCAGCCCGAAGAATTGCTTCTACATCATCTGCCGGCACATCTTCCGGTACCTTTCGTACTGCACGAAGGGCATCTGCAGAACTGTATCCTAATGCGACAAGCGCCTCCACCGCTTCCTGACGACTATCCCTCAGATCAGATGCTCCCTCAGCTGCTTCTTCCTGCTGATGCGCCAGTTTCATCTCAAAAGCATCTTCCAACTTCAGCTTGTCTTTCAGCTCCAGGATCATTTTCTGGGCTGTCTTTTTCCCGATTCCAGGGGCCTTGGAGATTGTTTTTACATCATCGGAAAGCACTGCAAAACGAAGCTCGTCTGCACTGATCCCGGAAAGGATACCCAGAGCGCCTTTAGGTCCGACTCCGTTGACACCGATCAGAAGCTTGAACATGCCAAGATCATCCTTCGAAAAAAAACCATATAGTTGTAGAATATCCTCCCGCACATAGAGAAAGGTATGGATCTTCTTTTCATCGCCTATCCGTGCTTTCCCAAGATCCTGTCCTGTCATATAAATCTCATAACCAATTCCGCCATTTTCCACAACCAGACAATTTTCACCGATATCTGCTACAGTACCTTTTACAAAAGAAATCAAATCTCAAGGCTCCTTCCCTGAAACAGCTGAACATCTGTTTCCCATATGAACGCAATAGTAACATAATTTTCAAAAAAAATCAACCCGGAATACAATCTCCGGGTTGATCCTGTATACAAGCCTGTGATTCCTCTCGCTGTTTTCTATCACTGATTAAGGAAATCCTGATCCTCAAAATAATTGATCCGCATAGAAGAACGGACATCATGAAGCGTTGCGGCAGCTTTTTCTCTGGCAACCTCTGTACCGGCTTTCAGGATATCGAACACATCTTCGGTTCGCTGCTCCCACATTTTCCTTCTTTCACGGATCGGTCCAAGCTCTGCCTGCATAACATTATTCAGGAACTTCTTGACTTTCACATCACCAAGGCCACCTCTCTGATAGTGAGCCTTAAGTTCATCCAGATTCTGATACTCTGGCAGAAATTCAGCAAAATGTTCCGGGCGGCTAAAGGCATCCAGATAGATAAATACCGGATTTCCCTCTACACGACCAGGATCCTGAACACGAAGATGGTTCGGATCTGTAAACATGGACATGATCTTTTTCTTCACAACATCTTCTTCATCAGACAGATAGATGCAGTTTCCGAGAGATTTACTCATCTTAGCCTTTCCGTCAATTCCCGGAAGACGTAAGCATGCTTTATTGGAAGAAAGAACAATTTCCGGATCTGTCAGCGTATCACCGTAAACGGTATTGAATTTATGGACGATCTCCTTGCACTGCTCAAGCATCGGAAGCTGATCTTCACCTACCGGTACATGTGTTGCACGGAAAGCAGTAATATCAGCAGCCTGACTGATCGGATAGCAGAAAAAGCCTACCGGAATGCTGGCTTCAAAATTACGCATCTTAATCTCGGATTTAACGGTAGGATTACGCTGTACTCGTGCTACCGTAACCAGATTCATATAATAAAAGGTAAGTTCTGTCAGCTCCGGAACCATGGACTGGATAAAAATATTGGATTTCTCCGGATCAAGCCCGCATGCCAGATAGTCCAGAGCAACCTGAAGAATGTTATGACGTACTTTCTCCGGATGCTCTGCATTATCTGTAAGTGCCTGGGCATCTGCGATCATAATATAAATCTCATCATATAAGCCGGAATTCTGCAGCTTCACACGCTCTGCCAGAGATCCAACATAATGACCTACATGAAGGCGCCCCGTCGGGCGGTCGCCAGTTAAAATAATCTTACTCATGAATTTCGTTCTCCTTGAAGTATACTGAATATTTATATCCTATTATAGCCCCTTGAAATTCACCGGTCAAATATTTTTAACCGGAAACTGCAATTTTTCATTGAAATATAACCAAAAGTTTGTATGTATTTATTTTATTTATGCATTATCGGGCACAACATGCTTTATTCCAAAAAAAGAACTGCCATATCACTCGGAAAACTTCCGTGACAGGCAGTTCTTTTTTGTTTTACAGAATCACATGTCTTGGGCAAACTTCCTTACATTTACCGCAGCCTGTACACTTATCATAATCAATGTGTGCACAGAAATCGGTAACTGTGATCGCCTCGGACGGACAATTCTTTTCACATTTTTTACAGCCAATACAGCCAAGCTCACAGGCAGCTGTAACTGCCTTACCTTTTGCGTGGGAGCTGCAGGCTACACGTGTCTGTTTGTCATATGGTACCAGCTCGATCAGGTGACGCGGACATTTGGCAACACATTTGCCACAGGCTTTACATGCTTCCTGATCTACGACCGCGATACCATTCACTATATGGATCGCATCAAATGGACATGCCTTTACACAGCTTCCGAAGCCCATACATCCAAATGTACAGTTTTTTGCACCGCTGCCAGGGATGAAAGCCATCATCTCGCAGTCTTCCACACCTGTGTACTCATATTTCACAGTCGTCTTATCACAGGTTCCCGCACATTTTACAAAAGCAACCTGACGTGCGGTTTCTTTTACTTCCTGTCCCATGATCGCGCCAATCTTGGCTGCAACAGGAGCACCGCCAACCGGACACTGATCTACAGGAGCTTCTCCCTTTGCAATTGCGGCAGCGAGTCCGGAACATCCCGGATATCCACAACCACCACAGTTATTTCCCGGAAGAACGCCGAGAATGGCTTCTTCCTTTTCATCTACCTTAACGGTTAATTTCTTGTCTGCAAGTCCGAGGAAGATACCAATGAATAAACCAGTACCGCCGACAATGACTGCAGCCATAATAATTCCTGTTATACTCATGCTCTTCTTCCTCCTATACGATTCCGGAGAATCCAAAGAATGCAATAGCCATCAGTGCTGCCGTAAGCAGAACGATCGGCATACCCTGGAAGGATTCCGGAATATCGTTGTATTCCATTTTTTCACGGATTCCCGCAAGTAATACAATTGCGATCAGGTAACCTACACCTGTGGCAAATCCGTTGACAACACTTTCAAGAATGCTGTATTCATATTTAACATTGTTCAGTGCTACACCAAGAACTGCACAGTTTGTTGTGATCAGAGGAAGGTATACACCAAGTGCCTTGTAAAGGGATGGTACAAATTTCTTGAGAAACATTTCTACGATCTGTACCAGTGCCGCGATAACCAGGATAAATACGATCGTTTTCAGATACTCAAAATGGGTCGGTACCAGGATGAATTTATAAAGCAGTCCTGCAACAAAAGATGCAATAGTAATAACAAACACAACTGCACCACCCATGCCGGCTGCGGTTTCTGTTTTCTTGGAAACTCCAAGGAAAGAACAGATTCCCAGGAACTGACTCAATACAACGTTACTGCAAAGCGCAGAACCAATTGCGATCAACATCAAGCTTGCCATTTTCTATTCCCCCTTTTTATTCTTTGTCGGAAGGACATCCGCCGCAGGTCGCACAATTGGAGCCACAGCCGGACTGGATCTTGGAAACATCTTTGCCCTTCTTTGCCATGTTGATCTTTACTTTGTTCTGGATCGCTGCAAGTCCGGCAAGAACCAGAAATGCTCCAGGTGCAAGGATAAAGATAGTGATCGGGGTATAGCCGGCAGCACCGGTAGCTGCATCAGCAACCGGAATGATCTGTGCTCCGAAAGCCTTTCCGGAACCAAGGATCTCTCTTACAAGACCAATGGCAACCAGGCCCACTGTAAAGCCAAGACCCATTCCAAGTCCGTCAAAGATAGACGGAAGGACAGGGTTCTTGGAAGCATAACTCTCTGCACGTCCCAGAATGATACAGTTAACAACGATCAGTGGAATGTAAATTCCAAGTGACTCATAAAGAGAAGGAGTAAAGCCTTCCATCAGAAACTGTACGATAGTTACAAAAGATGCTACAACTACGATAAAGGCCGGCATTCTGACGGAGTCCGGAATAACCTTACGCAGCATGGAGATGAGCATGTTTGACATAACCAGAACTACGGTTGTGGAAAGTCCCATACCAATACCATTGATCGCAGAAGTCGTTACCGCAAGGGTAGGACACATACCAAGCATCAGGACGAAAATCGGATTTTCGGTTATAATGCCGTTTTTTAATCTTTCACCACAATTATTCATATTCAACTACCCTCCTAAAATGCGTTTTTGCAATAGCCGATAGCTGTATTGACTGCACCGGTAAAAGCTCTGGATGTGATGGTCGCACCACTGATAGCATCAATAGGCTCACCTTCGCCGCCGTCCTTGGATACATAGAATTTATCGGTATTCTTTCCAACATACTGTTCCTGGAACTTCGCTTCTGTAGCACGCATTCCAAGTCCGGCAGTCTCACTGATGGAAAGAATGGAAACGCCGCTGACGGTACCGTCTTTTGTTACACCAACTGTGATCTGGATATCACCGCCGTAACCCTCTTTATCGGTTACAGTTACTACATAGCCTTCATCTGCTGCTTCACAGACTTCATCTACGATTGCTTTGATTCCAAGATCTGCAACTGTTTTATCTGCTGCTTCCTTGTCTACATCTACAGCTTTAAAATCTTCCAGGCTTACATCACTGAATACAGTCTGCCATGCTTCTTTTTTTGCCTGTTCCTCGGTTCTTGCAATGGGTTCTTTGGTAACTTCGTAAACCAGTCCAAGGCCAAGGCCGGCAACTACTGTAATGATTGTAAGGATCAATGTATTTCTGATAATCTTACCCATTATTTCTTGCCTCCTTTTCCAAAAGCAACCGGTTTTGTTACTTTTTCAATAAGCGGAACCAGAAGATTGCAGAAAATGATCGCATAGGAAACACCCTCTGCGGAACCACCAAAGAGACGGAATACCGCTGTCACGATACCGAGGCAGCAGCCATATACCAGCTGACCTTTCGGAGTGATCGGCGTTGTCACATAATCGGTTGCCATAAACCAGGCTCCAAGCATCAGACCTCCTCCAAAGATATGGCTGAAAAGATAGTTTACATCAAAGCCTTTTCCTGTTCCCAACATATAGAAAATGACAAATACTGCAAAACTTCCAATATATGTAAGAGGTACCTTCAGATCGATGATCTTAAATGCGAGAAGGATCACTGCACCGATGAGGATCGCCAGGGCAGAAGTCTCACCGATGGTACCCTGGATATTACCAAGGAACAGATTCTTTACAGGAATAGAAGTCCCCTCAATGAATCCCTGGCTTTTAAGCGCTGCCAGAGGTGTTGCCTGTGTAACCGCATCTACAACAGCATGGGAGCTTTTGGAAACTGCAAAGTTGGTCATTTTTCCGGCAAAAGAGATCATAAGGAAACATCTTCCTGCAAGAGCCGGGTTCATAAAGTTCTGTCCAAGTCCACCGAACAGCTGTTTTACAACAATGATCGCAAAAGCACTGCCAAGGATCGGCATCCAGATCGGGATCTGGGGCGGCATGTTCAGTGCAAGCAGAAGTCCTGTTACAACTGCACTGAAATCAGTAGTTGTATTCTTTTTATGCATCAGTCGGTCATACAGCCATTCAAAAAACACACTGGATGCAACCGTCGCCAGCACTACAAGGAGTGCATGCACTCCAAAGTTCCAAATACCGAAAAGTGTTGTCGGCAGAAGTGCGATCACTACCAGCTGCATAATACGGCTGGTGGTCATTTTATCCCTGATATGGGGATTAGATGATACGTTATACATTTGTTCCATTGTTATTCCTCCCCCTATTTCTTTTTCTTGCGCTCTGCAAGAACCATTTTTCTCATAGATTTAATACTCTGAGTCAGAGGTCGTTTGGCCGGACAGATGTAACTGCAGCAGCCGCACTCGCAGCATTCCATACCATCCATTTTTTCGAAGCCTGCCATATCACCGTGTTCTGCAAGAGTTGCAAGGCGGGCCGGAACCACATGGCCCGGACAGACGCTTACACAACGTCCGCAATTGATACATGCAGTCTGGATCTGCTTCGCCTCGGAAACTGCGTCACGCTCCAGGAAAAGCAGGGAAGAAGTTGTCTTCGTACATGGAATATGAAGATCATACAGCGCAAATCCCATCATCGGTCCGCCGGAGATTGCTTTTGCGATCTTTTCCTTCAGTCCGCCTGCAGCATCTACCAGTTCAGACAGATCTGTGCCTGTAAGAACGGAAAAGTTCTTCGGTGTACGGATACCATCTCCGGTAACCGTTACATTACGGCTGATGACCGGCTGTCCAAGGATCACTGCCTTATAAACAGAAGTGACGGTCTCTACGTTATCAACCACGCATCCTACATCTGCCGGAAGCATAGTGGAATTGATCTCTCTGCCTGTTACCGCATAGATCAGTGTACGCTCACCACCCTGAGGGTATTTGGTCTTAAGCTCTTTTACTTCCATACGCTCTTTGCCTTTGATGGCTTCTTTCATCCTGGCAATACAATCCGGTTTGTTGTCCTCGATACAGATACATCCCACTGCCTTCGGGAAAGCTTTCAGGATTACTTCCAGACCACCAACAATGCTTTCCGGTTCTTCCATCATCCTTCGGTAGTCACTGGTAATATAAGGCTCACATTCCGCACCGTTGACCAGGATATGATCGATCTTGTCAGGTTCCTTTGGTGAAAGCTTTACATGTGTCGGGAAACCTGCACCACCCTGACCAACAACTCCGCCTTCCTGAATCCTTTTCAAGATATCCTCCTTGGAAAGATCCGAAAGCTTTGCAGGTGCATATTCCACAGATTCGTACAGACCGTCATTCTCAATGATGATTGCATCACCCATGGCGCCTACTGCGGTCAGACGTTTCTCGATTCCCTTTACGGTTCCTGATACAGACGAGTGTATCGGTGCGGAAACAAATCCTCCTGCTTCTGCGATTTTCTGTCCTGCAAGCACATGATCACCTTTTTTTACGATCGGCTTGGCCGGAGCTCCGATGTGCTGAGAAACAAGAATTGCCAGATCTCCCTTCGGCAGATACTTCTCGACAGGACAGTTTTTTGACAAATCTTTGCCGTCATAAGGATGGATACCACCCCTGAAGGTTAAAAATGCCATAGATCTCATCTCCTCCTTTATTTTTGCAAGTACATGTACATGGTATTTCTGCGTTGCGCATATACTCTTTTTTAAAGTTGATTCTGTGTTTCTGATTTTCCTTTTCTTATTTCATCCAAGACAAACAAGATCTACTTCGCTCCCATAAATCATTTCGCGAAACATTACCAGCGAACAGTAACAAAGTAGCTTCTGCTTTGAGCAGGATATGTATGAAAGATTGAATCCAGACACAATCCTGTGATATACTTCGGTAGAAGATATTCACCAGCTCGTAAAAAAGCTGTAAATGAATAACCAATTTATGAAGCGATAATAGTCATTTTTTCACTGTCAATCCCTACATAAATTCAGTACCATTTCCTGTTTTTTATCATCAACTCTACTAATAACTATAACTCATTTCACTTTAAATTGCACTATTGAAAAGCAATTTTTTTGTGTATAATCAGATACAATCCATAAAGGAGAAAATTAACATGATCGTTAAAAAAATGCCGATTTTACAAGGGTTTCCAGACTTTGAGACTGTTAAAAAATTGACTAAAAACCATAGATTTTCAGAGCGCTTTGTACCGCTTTTCTATGATATTGAAACTACAGGACTATCACGAAATTCCACTTTTCTGTATCTGATCGGTGCTGTAGCCTACGAAGAAAACAACTGGCAGATGTACCAGTGGATGATTGAAAACGAAGAGGAAGAATCTGAACTTCTGAAAACATTTTCTGGATTCCTTCAGGATTTTTCATGTACGATCCAATATAACGGTGACAGCTTTGACCAGCCTTATCTGGATGCACGATATCAGATCCACGGACTGCCTTCCCCTTTTGCAAAGCTGCCTTCTTTGGACCTTTACCGGGAACTAAAGCCGCTCAAGGGACTTCTGAAGCTTTCACGGATGAATCAGCCTTCTATGGAATCATTTCTCGGTATCACTGAACGGAACTACTGTGATGGGGGTGCCTGCATCCGCCTCTACAAACAATTCGCTTCCGGAAAGAAACCGGAAGCGGCAGAGATCGTTATGGGGCATAACCGGGAAGATCTTCTGGGACTTGGAAAAATATTCTCCATGCTATCCTATCTTGCTCTTTTCAATGAAGATTACGAAGCACTGGATTGTGAAATTCAAGACGATCAATTGGCCTTTACAATTAGAATGCATTACGATCTGCCTGTTGAATTTTCAAATCATAGTGAAGAATTCTACATAATCGGACAGAATAACCGTGTTCGTCTTCTTGTGAAGCTTCAAAATGGACGTTTAAAGCAATATTATTCCAATTATAAAGATTACGATTACATCCCTTCCGAAGACACTGCAATACCAAAAACCTTAAGTGCCTGCATGGATAAAAAGCTCCGAAGGCCTGCCAAAAGGGACAACTGTTACACCTGGTTTCCTGTAACAGAAGCTTTTCTTCATGATTCTTTAAAACAGAAAACCTATCTGAAACACTGCCTGCCATATTATCTTTCTGTTCTTAAATAATATCTCTGTTACGCAATTCCAATCAAAAAAAGGCCGTCACAATAAATGTGACGGCCTCTGAAATTCAAAATATTCAACTGCTGTACAGCTTCTGAGAAATTACTCCTCTGTCTGCTCTGCAGAATTATCCTCGAGTGCTTTCATGCTGAGGCTGATCTTTCTGTCTTCGCCATTGAAATCAACAACGTTAGCCTCGATCTCCTGACCGATGGAAAGTACATCAGATGGTTTCGCAACGTGCTCTCTGGAGATCTGAGATACATGAAGAAGAGCATCTACTCCAGGTGCAAGCTCAACAAATGCACCGAAATCTGTCATACGTGCAACTTTGCCCTTTACTACGTTTCCTACTGCGAAGTCCTCAGCAGCTGTAAGCCATGGGTTCTCCTCCGGGAATTTAAGGGAAAGTGCGATCTTGTCTCCGTTGATATCTTTGATAAGAACTGTAACTTTATCACCTACGTTGAATACCTTCTTCGGATTCTCTACTCTGCCCCAGGACATCTCAGAGATGTGAAGAAGTCCGTCTGCTCCGCCGAGGTCAATGAATGCACCGAAATCTGTAACATTCTTAACAACACCCTCAACTTTATCGCCTACGTTGATCTTAGCAAGAAGCTCTTTCTGTTTCTCAGCTTTCTCAGCAAGAAGAAGCTGTTTGCGGTTACCGATGATACGGCGTCTTCTTGGGTTGAACTCTGTGATAACGAACTCGATCTCCTGATCTGCATATTTGGAAAGATCTTTCTCATATGTGTCAGATACAAGGCTTGCAGGAATGAATACTCTTGCTTCCTCAACATTGACACAAAGACCACCGTCAAGTACCTGTGTTACAGGAGCCTTCAGAACCTCCTGGTTCTCAAATGCCTCCTCAAGACGTTTGTTGCCTTTCTCTGCTGCAAGACGTTTGTAGGTAAGTGTAACCTGTCCCTCTCCGTCGTTTACTTTGAGAACCTTTGCTTCCATGGTATCGCCAGGTTTAACAACGTCTGTAAGCACAACGCTTGAATCGTTTGTGTACTCGTTCTTTGTGATGATACCGTCTGCTTTATAGCCGATATTCAGGATGATCTCATCATCTTTAACATCGATGACGGTACCCTGTACGATCTCTCCATTTCTGATTGTTTTTACGGAATCTTCCAGCATCTGTTCAAAACTTAACTCTGACATGTTCTTGAACCTCCTCAATAATTTTCTTTGGGGTGGAAGCCCCTGCTGTAATACCTACACAACTACTGCATTGGAACATTTCAGAATCCAAGTCTACAGGTGTTTGTATATAGTAAGTATTTCCACATTCCTTTTTACATATTTCAAACAGCTTTTGAGTATTGGAGCTATGTCGGCCACCTACGACCAGCATAGTGTCTACCTCTCCGGCTATCGCTTTAGCTTCTTTCTGCCGTTCTTCGGTAGCATTACAAATAGTGTTTAAAATATTTAAAATATTTAAAACATTATTATCATAACTCTTTTTGCGGAGAATTTCAACTAATTCTTGAAATTTGTTGTAATTAAATGTCGTCTGGGACACTACACATACTTCTTTTTCCGGAGAAATATTGAATTTTTCAGCATCCTCAGCATTTCTGATCACTGTATATGGTCCCTGACACCATCCGCAGATCCCCTGTACTTCCGGATGGTCCGGATCACCGATGATCACAATATGGGCACCTCTGGAGCTTTCTCTCTCAACGATCTTGTGGATCTTCAGCACAAAAGGACAGGTAACATCTACATATCCGAGGCCATATTTTTTGATCGTGTTATAAACCTTGCGGCCCACTCCGTGGGAGCGGATCACAACAGTGCCACCCTTCAGGCTGCCAAGATCCTCCTCACAGATCACAGCCACACCTTTTTTTTCGAGATCTGAGACAACCTCCTCATTATGGATGATCGGGCCCAGTGTGTAGATCGGTGCTGCATCGGAACCGATCAACTCATAAACACGGTCAACAGCTCTTTGTACGCCGAAACAGAAGCCGGCAGTTTTTGCAACTTTTACGTTCATCCATTCACCCTTTTTCTGTATACGGAAAGGATACTCTCAACCACTTCGTCAATTCCCATCTCAGATGAATCAACAAGAACAGCATCCTCTGCTTTTTTAAGCGGAGAAACCGCGCGGTTCATATCTCTCTCATCTCTGTCAACGATATCTTTCAGAATCTCATCCATATCGCAGGCTTCCCCCTTCTCTGTAAGCTCCAGGTATCGTCTGCTGGCACGGGTCTTTGCACTTGCAGTCAGAAAGATCTTCACTTCCGCATTGGGAAGAATGGTGGTTCCGATATCTCTTCCGTCCATAACTACATTATTCTCGGCTGCAAGATTGCGCTGCAGCTTCAGAAGATGTGCACGCACCTCCGGATTTGCAGAGCTTACAGATGCCATATTTCCTACCTCTTCCTTACGGAGGAACGCAGTTACATTCTTTCCGTTAAGAATCACCTGCTGCTCACCGTTCTCATAACGGATAGAGATATCCGCATCGTGACAGGCTTCAGAGATTTTTTCGTCACCGCTGATCCCTTTTTCCAGAAGATAAAGTGCCATGGCACGATACATTGCCCCTGTATCTACATAAATAAAGGACAGCTCCTTTGCCACTTTTTTTGCAATTGTGCTTTTTCCTGCACCTGCCGGTCCGTCAATTGCAATATTAATACCCATAATCGTTGCTCCTTCCTCTTTTCTGTTATTCTATCGCCTGAGCTGCCGCATACGCTGTAGACCATGCGATCTGAAGATTATAGCCACCGGTCACTGCATCCAGATCCAGTACTTCACCTGTAAAATACAGATTTTTTATTTTTTTGGATTCCATTGTGGATGGCTGTATCTCTTTTACTGACACACCGCCTCTTGTGATGATCGCTTCCTTAAACTCTCCCATTCCCGTGATCGTAAACGGAAAAGCCTTGATCAGACGGCCAAAAGCCTGACGCTCTTCCCTGGAGATCTCATGTACCGGTTTTTCCCCGGGGATACCGCCAATTTCGATCATGATCGGAGTCAGAGAAGACGGAAAAAGAACACCGATCACATTTTTAAATTGCTTGTTATGATTTGCATCAAATTCACGCAGGATCCGGGCGTCAAGCTGTTCTGCATCAAGCGCCGGCTTCAGATCCAGGAAAGCCTCCAAAGGCTCCTTTTCCAGCTTTTTGCCGATCTGGGCACTGGCGGAAAGGATCAGCGGTCCTGTCACTCCGAAATGAGTAAACATCATCTCGCCGAAATCTTTATAGAGAACTTTTTTGCCGGATTTTACTGTAAGCTCCACATTCCGAAGGGAAAGGCCCTGAAGTTTGGAGACATAATCTTCTTTTGCCACCAGTGGTACCAGTGATGGTGACTGGGAAACAACTTTATGTCCCGTTTCAGCAGCAAAACGATATCCATCTCCTGTGGAACCTGTGGACGGGTAGGAAAGCCCTCCTGTGGCAACTACCACAGTATCCGCTTCAAAAAAGGTACCGTCCGAAAGTAATACACCGGTAACTTTTTCATCCTGTGTACAAACTTCCTTTACCTCTGTATGAAGATGGATCTGCGCTCCGGATTTTTTCAGTTCCCGCTCAAGCGCACGGATAATATCTGATGAATGATCCGATACCGGAAAAACCCGGTTTCCACGCTCTGTTTTCAGCGGCACTCCTGCCTCCTCAAAAAATTCCATCACATCTCTGCTTCCATAGGTGTAGAAAGCACTGTAAAGAAATTTGCGGTTTGACATCACTGCCGGAAAAAGTTCTTCGGTATCGGAATCATTGGTGACGTTGCATCGTCCCTTTCCGGTGATGAAAAGCTTTTTTCCGAGTTTCTCATTTTTTTCCAGTATGTGAACCTGGTGTCCTCTGCGCGCAGCATATACACCGCAGAGCATTCCGGCGGCACCGCCGCCTATGATCGCAACTTTGGACATTACCTGTTATCCTGCCTTTTTTATCTTTTTTATGCACAAAGGAGCCTGCATACAGCAAGCTCCTTTTCCTGTTTTGAAATGCATCTGCATTTCTATGTGTGCTTTATACCGGGTATGCGCCGTTCTTGGTATCTGCTACAGTCTCATCAACTTTTGTCTTCTGAGCCTGGCGATATTTAAAGAAGTCCATGGCAACCTGCGGGAACAGTGCATATGTGAGAACATCCTCATCCTGCTCCTTGTACTGTACCATCTCGCTCTCAAGCTTATCAAGCTCATCCTCCAGAAGATCTGCCGGACGGCATGTGATCGGTTCAATATCTCCGATACATTTTTTCTGTACTTCCGGATTGAACGGTCTGGCTGTTGCGCCATACTTACCACTTAACACGTCTTTTGTCTCTTTTGTGACAACCTTGTAACGCTCGCCCATGATCACGTTAAATACAGCCTGTGTACCAACGATCTGAGAGGACGGTGTAACAAGCGGTGGCTCACCAAGGTCTTTACGTACACGCGGAACTTCCTCAAGTACTTCGTAGAATTTATCCTCGGCATGCTGCTCTTTCAGCTGTGATGTCAGGTTGGAAAGCATTCCGCCTGGTACCTGATACAGAAGAGTCTTGATGTTTACACCAAGGTTCTTCGGATTGAGAAGACCTGTATCAAGAGCCTCATCACGCATCGGACGGAAGTAGTCAGCGATCTCAGCGAGAAGCTGCTGATCAAATCCTGTATCATATGGTGTTCCCTTGAAGGTCTCAACCATAACCTCTGTTGCCGGCTGGGATGTTCCAAGAGCAAACGGAGACATTGCTGTGTCGATGATGTCAACACCTGCCTCTACTGCCTTCATATATGTCATGGAAGCAACACCGGATGTATAGTGAGAATGAAGATCGATCGGGATCTTAACAGTCTCTTTGAGAGCCTGAACAAGCTCTGTAGCCTTGTACGGAACAAGAAGTCCTGCCATATCTTTGATACAGATGGAATCTGCACCCATATCTTCGATACGTTTTGCAAGATCTGTCCAGTAATCAAGTGTGTAAGCATCACCTAGTGTGTAAGCCATTGCAACCTGTGCATGTGCTTTCTCCTTGTTTGCTGCTTTTACAGCTGTCTGAAGGTTACGAAGGTCATTCATACAGTCAAAGATACGGATGATATCGATACCGTTAGCTGCGGATTTCTGTACAAAATACTCTACTACATCATCTGCATATGGACGATATCCAAGGATGTTCTGTCCACGGAACAGCATCTGAAGCTTTGTGTTTTTGAAACCGTCACGAAGTTTACGAAGTCTTTCCCACGGATCCTCTTTCAGGAAACGTAAGGAAGCATCGAAAGTAGCACCGCCCCAGCACTCTACTGCATAGTAGCCGACTTTGTCAAGCTTCTCAATGATCGGAAGCATCTGCTCTGTGCTCATACGTGTAGCGATCAGGGACTGATGAGCGTCACGCAGGATCGTTTCCACAACTTTCACAGGTTTTTTCTCTATTTCTGCCATAATTATTCTCCTTACAAATTTTTATAAGACAATGGGTTAGACACCAAAGATCGCCATGAATGTACCGGCAGCAACCGCTGTACCGATAACACCAGCAACGTTCGGTCCCATCGCATGCATCAGCAGGAAGTTTGTAGGATCTGCCTCAGCACCAACCTTCTGGGATACACGGGCTGCCATAGGAACGGCAGAAACACCGGCTGATCCGATCAGAGGATTGATCTTTCCGTGAGTAACCTTGCAGAGAAGCTTACCAAGCATAACACCACCAAAAGTACCGCAGGCAAAGGCAACAAGACCAAGAACTACGATCTTCAGTGTATCTACGTTCAGGAACGCCTCAGCACTTGTGGAAGCACCTACAGATGTTCCGAGAAGGATTACTACGATGTACATAAGAGCGTTGGAAGCTGTTTCAGAAAGCTGTTTAACAACTCCGGACTCACGGAACAGGTTTCCGAGCATCAGCATACCAACAAGGGGAGCTGTTGTCGGAAGGATCAGGCAAACAACGATTGTGATAACGATCGGGAAAAGGATCTTCTCAAGTTTTGTAACAGGACGGAGCTGCGCCATTTTGATCTTACGCTCTTTCTCTGTTGTGAAAGCCTTCATGATCGGAGGCTGGATGATCGGTACCAGGGACATATAGGAATATGCTGCTACTGCGATCGGTCCCATAAGAGAAGACTGTCCAAGCTTACCTGCAAGGAAAATGGAAGTCGGGCCGTCAGCACCACCGATGATAGAGATCGCTGCTGCTGCTTTACCATTAAATCCAAGGAAAATTGCAAGGAAGTATGCAAGGTAAATACCAAGCTGTGCAGCTGCTCCCATCAGGAAGCTGATCGGGTTTGCAATCAGCGGACCGAAGTCTGTCATCGCACCGACACCCAGGAAGATCAGTGAAGGAAGAATACTCCACTCATCCATTAAGTAAAAATAATGAAGAAGTCCGCCAACGCCATTGGATGAATCCTCAATGCTCAGCATAATGTCCGGATAAATATTTACCAGAAGCATACCAAAAGCGATCGGAACCAACAGCAGCGGCTCAAAACCATGTTTAATGGCAAGATATAAGAACACACATGCCACTGCGATCATCAGGTAGTTTCCCCAGGTAAGGTTGAAAAATGCTGTCTGATGGATCAGGTTTGACAGGGTATTTGTTACATAAGACATTTGTCTACCTCCTGTTTAGTTCATTGTTGCAAGAGTATCTCCATTTTCAACGGCAGCACCCTCTGCAACATCGATGCTGGCGATTGTTCCGTCCTGAGGAGCAACAACCGGGATCTCCATCTTCATGGACTCAACGATCACTACGCTGTCACCAGCTTTTACGCTCTGTCCAACAGATGCAACGATTTTTACAACTTTTCCAGGAACGGCTGCGGAAACTTTAACAGAACCTGCGCCTGCTGCCGGAGCTGCTGCCTTAGGAGCTGCTGCCGGAGCTGCCTTAGGAGCCGGAGCTGCTGCTTTTGGTGCTGCTGCAACTGGAGCTGCTGCGTTTCCGTTCTCTTCTACAGTAACTTCATATGCTGTTCCGTTAACAGTAATTGTATAACTCTTCATTTTAAAATCCTCCTAAATAATGATTATCTTTTTCTGCGGTTGACTTTGCGGATGGAACGTACTACGAATCCGTCTGTGCTTGTTTTGCCTTCAGAAGCAGCGATCGCTGCGGCGATCACGGCAATAAGCTCACCATCATCTGTCACATCTTCAACAGCAGGCTCAGCAACTGGTGCTGCAACCGGAGCCGGTGCTGTGGCTGCTGGAGCCGGTTTGCTCTCTTTTTTCTTTCCTTCCACAAGTCCGGGAATATATTTGAAAAGAGAGATCACGAAGATCAGGAATACCAGGATCACAAATACTGTTCCGAGACCCATCACTGTATTCATCGCTGCCTTCTCCATGTTCTGTGCCAGTGTATAATTCACATCAACTGTAAGAGAAGTCGGGGTTCCTGATTTATCAAATACATAAGTGAAATTCGCTTTGTTTTTCTCGAAGGATACCGGAACAACAACGGTATACTGATCATCGGAATACTCCACTGTGATATCTTTCTCCTCGATATCACCTTTTTTCTCACCAAGCTCTTCTCTGGAGCCATCCCATGCACTTGCAGCACTCTGTGTGAAAGCATCCTCTGATTCCAGATATCCCTGGATATCATCCTCGGACATTGCGATGATCGCATCCGTCAGGCCCTTGGTTGTTGTGACAAGCTGACTCTTTACAGAATCATCAATCTCATCAGCAGCCCATGCAGTAGCTGTGCATCCGATCAGAAGTGCAGCTACGCAAAGAAGTGCCATGCAGACAGAAGAGATCTTTTTATAAAACTGTCTCATACGCTCACCTCACTTAGACTGTTCCATGCTTTTTGGATGGACGGTCTTCCCTTTTTGTGAACAGCATCTCAAAAGCACCGATTACATATTTTCTTGTATCTTCTGCTTTGATCACAGTATCCACATATCCTCTTGCTGCTGCAGATGCGATACCGTTCTGGAGTTCTTTGTACTCAGCTGCCTTCTCATTCAGTGTAGAAGCGTCAGCTCCCTCATACATGATCTTTGCTGCAAGGGAAGCATCCATCATACCGATCTCAGCTGTATCCCATGCATAAACCATATCTGCTCCGACAGATTTGCTGTTCATGGCAACGTATGCAGTTCCGTATGCTTTACCAATTACAACATTTACCTTCGGTACAGTCGCAGATGCAAAAGCATGTACCATCTCACCCACAGATTTAGCCATCATCTTCTCATTGCAGAGTGTAGCTTTAAATCCTGTTACATTAGTAAGAGTAAGTACCGGAATCTCAAAAGCATCACAGAATTTTACGAAGTCTGCTGCTTTTCTTGCACCTCTTGCAGAAAGAGTTCCGTCGGAAATCTCTGTCTTATTGCCATCAGCATCGTAAGATTCGCTTCTGTTTGCAACAGCGCCAACGGTAGCTCCGTTCAGACGAAGGAAGCCTGTTACGACATCCTGGCCGTAAGCTGCCTTTGTTTCAAAAAACTCACCATTATCAGCGATTCTTGAAAGCGCAATAGCTGTGTCGCCTGTGCAGCCTGCAATATCATCACATACTCTGTTCAGGTCATCTGTGCATTCCTTGAAGCTGTCATTGTCTTCATTGTTCTCTGGAAGCATGCTGACCAGTGTACGGATCTGTCCAAGGATCTCCTCTTCTGTTCCGATGCCGTCAACAAGTCCTGTCTCCTCGCTCTGGAACTGTGCGGAAGCTGAATCGCATTTTTCCACTCTGTTTCCTTCCAGTGCATTTGGAGTGTTTACAAACAGTCTGCCCTTCTTCTCCTCTACAAATGTAAAGTCTGTAAGAGCCGGTACAACTGCCATTCCACCGCCGCATGTTCCGAAAACAGCAGTGATCTGTGGAATAACACCGGATGCCAGTGTCTGTTTCAGATAGATCTCACCAAATGCCTCAAGTGCATCGGTAGCCTCCTGAAGACGAAGTCCCGCACAGTCTACAAGACCGATAACCGGTGCTCCAACTTTCAGAGCGAGATCATAAATTTTGGCGATCTTTTTGGCATGCATCTCACCAACTGTTCCGTTCAGTACAGATGCATCCTGGCTGTATACATACACCAGACTGCCGTCAATCACACCATATCCGGTGATCACACCGTCTGAAGGTGCTTTTTTTTCAGTCATGTTGAAATCCGTAGCTCTGGCTGTGACAGCCTGTCCGATCTCAACAAAACTGTTGGCGTCAAGCAGGGAATCGATCCTTGCAGCCGCTACGCTTTGTGTCGCATTACTCATTATACTATGCCCTCCATTTTTTTATTAATATAACCAAAAATTCAGCCGAGTATAATTGTACCTTTTTTTTGCAGAAAATTCAATACTTTTCGTCACGAACGTTAAAAAATTAACCCCTGACATATGCCAGGGGTCGCTAAATTAATGGAAATAATCCTTAAATACTTTATCCACATACCATTTATAGGTAATTCTGTCGATTTTGTCATCGGCGGTTACAAGGCAGGAAAGGAGTTCTTTTCCGTTGAGCTTTGCATGGAGTGTACCGATCTTCTGGTTTTTCTGTATTGGTGCCGGGAGCTTATCCGGAAGCTCCGTTTCCCATGTGATCGTTTCTGTTTTTTTCAGAAGATATCTTTTCTCACGATCTTTTTCAGAAAGTACTGCGTGTATTTTCAGCATAACCTGTTTGGGAGGATATCCGGAATGATCGGACTTTTGCGGATATGGATCTTCTTTTCCCGGTGCTGCTTCTGTTACCGGGATCTCAGGCAGCTGCGGAAGCTCCGGCAGCATCATATACTGATAATTTTCCCTGCCATAGGAAAGGAGCTTCTTAGTATCGCTCCATTTATAATTTTTATTTCCGGGCCATCCGCATCCCAGAAGAGCCACGATAAATAATCGCTCGTCCTGTCGGACTGCGCAGACATAACAATATCCGGCATTTCCTGTAAATCCTGTTTTTCCGGAGATCACTCCTGTTTCCATATCCAGGAAAGCATTGGTATTATGTACCGAATAATGCTTTTTTCCTGAGATATCCGTGAAAGTATAATCTCTAGTCTGGGTAATATGGACAAATGTTGCATTTTTTATTGCATACGCCATGATCAAGGCAAGATCCCGGGCTGTTGTATGATGGATACCGCCTTCATCTTCTCCATCCAGACCATTGGGTGTAACAAAATGTGTGTCCTTACATCCCAGCTCTTTTGCTTTTTCATTCATCTTCTCTGCAAAACCTTCTACGGAGCCACCGATATGTTCCGCGATGGCCACTGCGGAATCATTATGGCTTTTCAGCATCAGTGAATAGAGAAGATCCTCCAGATAAAACTGCTGGCCTTCCCGCATGCCAAGACGTGTCTGTGGCTGAGATGCCGCATTCCCGGAAACCTGTACGTAATCATCTCCCTTTGCCAGCTCCAGAGCAAGAATACAGGTCATTACCTTTGTGGTGCTGGCATTCGGCCGTCCTTTGTATGCTTCTTTTCCGTACAGCACACGGCCGTTCTCCCCATCCATAAGAACTGCAGAAAGTGCATATAGATTTTCGTCATCTGCCGCCTTTACCGGAAAGATCTGACAAATAATAAGGACCGCTGTCACCAGCACGACAGCGGCCATACGCCGTTTGCTCATAATGCATCACCCCGTACACGGTTCATATAACTGTTTACAGTAACTGTTATATTTAATTTTATGCGGGGATAGCATTCAGATATCACTTGTATCTGTTGTCTGCCGGGATCGATCATCCGTTAAAGGTCAGATCCCATCTGTCAGAAAGATGTCCTGGCCTGACTGCAAGTGCAGCAAGCTCTTCCAGCATATCTGGCGCCTTGGCAAGCGCCTCTTCCATCAGACTGTCCAGTTTAAGAAGCTCCTCCTTACAGTCGATCTCTGGCTCCGGGCTCATAAAAAATTCGGTAATAAACGCAGATATCTTTTTTCCTGCGGGGGAAAGGGCATGTTCCGAAAGGCGTCTCTTCCTTCCTCCATCATCACATACCAAAATACAGGTGAATATCTTCATCATTTTCAATGACAGATAAATGTTCCAGGTACGGATCGCCGGCAATACCTGGTGGATCGTCCATGCACTGAGAAAACTGGCACGGATCCCATGAGACGGATAAAAACGCAATGGATCTTTGCCGGTTTCATACATCAGCATGCGATCAAATTCCTTCTCAAAGAGCGTATGTGAGACTTTCCCCTCGGCAGCTACCTGATTGACGTAAGGATGACAGGTAGAATCCAGGATATAATGACATCCGAACCCCAGCAGGTAAGCCATCAGTGCAGGATTTTTTTCCTCCCGGACCTTCGCCATGCCCTTTTCAAAGAATTCTCTTGCTTTCCGTCCATGCATCTGCACTCCGTACTGTGTCACCGGATTTTTGGATATAAAATAATAAAACAGGATATCCGGACCATGCTGTCCGATCCGGTACAGATTTCCGTTGCTTCGGATCAGATGCTGTAATTTTGCGGAAAGTTTCCGGTAAACCCTTTTTCCAAAAAGATCATGTGCGTATGTTGTGGGCATTTTCGTCACTCCTCTTCTGTTTTCTGATCTGTCCGACAGGTCCCGTCAGCCGGCATCTGTCCGTGTTATTTGTTATACGTCCAGCTTCAGCTGGATCTCTTCCTCTGCTTCCGCCTTGAAATCCTCCAGCTGGACCGGATCCATTTCCGGAAGGTCTTCCAGCCCCTGGACACCAAAGCAGCGCAGAAATTCTTCGGTGGTTCCCAGGAGGATCGGGCGACCCGGAGCATCCAGACGTCCAAGTTCTCTCACCAGATCATAATCCATCAGTTTATTGATGGCATGATCACATTTTACCCCTCGGATCTTTTCAATCTCTGCTTTTGTAACGGGCTGTTTGTAGGCAATGATCGAAAGGGTTTCAAGCATAACGTCTGTCAGCGTGGGTTTCTTTGGCTGCGCTGCGATCCGGATAAGAGAATCATAGTATTCTTTTTTTGTACAAAGCTGAAAGGAGTTTTCGAGCTCTATGATCTGGATCCCCCGCTCTTCTTCCTGATAACGAATCATCATATTTCGGATGATATTTTCCGTTGTTGTCGGATCCTGACGGATCGCTCTGGCAATACGGGGTAATTCCACTGCTTCTCCCATTGCAAACAGGATGGCTTCGATTTCTCCTTCAATTCGTTTGATTTCCACTTATTGTCCTCATTCCTACTATATTATTCATCTGCGAACTCTGTCAGATTCTTCCATGTGTCCGGATCCGTGATAACTTCCACATGAATATCATCAAAAAGATCTTCCTGTTCTGCATGAACATGTCCCATCTTCATCAGTTCCAGAATCGCCAGAAAGGTCACGATCAGCTGTATTTTGGAATGCTGGTTTTCCATCAGCCTGCGAAAGCTGAATTTCCGGTGAGCTTTTGCATATTCCTTCATTTCCAGCAATTTATCGGAAAGTGATATTTCCTCTTTTTCGATCCTTCCGAATTTACTTCGGATCGGATCGATCTTATTTTCCTGTCTGCGGATCAAAGCCTGATAGATTGCACTCATCCGCTCCAGTGTCAGACCCCGGAGAAGTTCCTGGGGATCAGACGGTGGAGTATACTGCAGCACTTCTTCCGGAAGATCCTGTTTTCGGTAATAAACCCCTGCCGCATCTCCAAGCCTGTCCCGTAATTCATAGGACATATATTTGTACATCTTATATTCCAGCAGCTTCTGCACAAGCTCTGCTCTGGGGTCCTCCTCTTCTCCTTCCTCATTCACTTCTTTCGGAAGAAGCATTTTACATTTGATATCCAGAAGAGTAGCTGCCATGACAAGAAATTCACTCATGATCCCCAGATCTTCTTTTTCCATGGAATGCAGATATTCCATATACTGATCTGTGATCTCCACAATAGGAATATCATAGATATCGATCTTGTTTTTGTCGATCAGGTGAAGCAGAAGATCCAGCGGGCCTTCAAATACATTCAGCTTAACAGATAATGCCATAGGGTTTCCTCATTTCATTTTTTCGGAAGGTTTTATATCGATCACCAGCAGTTCCCTTGGATTATGGATCCGAAGGGGGATGGTATGTTCTCCAAGTCCAGCACTGACGATCATATGCTGATCCCCTTTGTGAAAGTCTCCACAGCAAAACGGTGGAAGGAACAGATATTGAGGAGATGAAAGGCCGTAATGTTCACTGAGGCGGACAACGCCTCCGTGATAGTGTCCGGACAGGATCAGATCCGCGCCCCATTCAAAATAGGTTTTTCCGTATTTTGGATTATGTGCCAGCAGGATCTGCATCCCTTTATCTTCAGGTTTTCCGATCAGTTCTTCCATCACTTCTTTTTTCAGCTTCGGTGATCTCGGCTTGTGATAATATTCGATGGGAAGCTCCAGGCCCCAGAAACAGAAACGCTCTCCCTTCAGGACCATAGCTTCATGTCCGTTCCTTAAAATATGCACACCAGCTTTTTTCAGTGCCTTTTCATATTTCGCATAATATGGCCGATATTCTTCGGAAAGGAACATTTTATATTCATGATTACCAAGTGCATAATACACGGGAAAATCCCCTGCAAGCTCTGTCAGCAGCTTACATGCAGTTACCAGAGTATCCGTTTCTGTACGTACAGCCATGTCGCCGGCAGAAAGTATCACGTCCGGAGCAAGCTTTCGGATCGTCTCTGTCAGCCGTATATTGTCTTTTCCGTAGGATATCCCGTGAAGATCCGCAAGAAGGATCATCCGCACGCCCTGTGGAGCATGAATCTTGTCCATATAGATCTCATATTGTTTGATTCTGAATTTTTTCATATTATTTTCCAAATCCGCAGTTTGGGAAAGTACAAACCGGACAGTTCAGACAAAGTCCGCCCTCTCCCAGCCTGGCGATCTCCTCTGCCTTGATCTCATCATCCGCCATTACTCTGGGCAGGATCAGATCAAATACCGTTCTTTTTGCGTACATGACGCAGCCCGGAAGTCCAAGTACCGGTATGGATCTTCCGTTCCTCTCAAGATATGCCACAAGCAGCATAGCTCCCGGAAGTACAGGTGCTCCATAGGTTACGATCTTTGCTCCGGTATCCCGGATCCCGCCCGGAGTACGATCATCGGGATCCACACTCATTCCGCCAGTACAGATGATCAGATCTGCTCCTGCATCTGCGAAAGAAAGAATTGCCTTTGTGATCTCTTCCTTATCATCTCCCGGCATCACCTGGCCTGTCACCTCTGTCGGAAACCCGGAAAGCTTTTCCCGGAGTACCGGTGTGAAGGTATCCTGGATCAGTCCTTTTTTGATCTCACTCCCGGTTGTGACGATCCCTACTTTTTTCTGCTGGTAAGGGAGAATGTCAAAGATCGGAAGATTTCCTGCTGCCTTCTCTGCTGCATCCATTTTCTCTTTCTCGATCACAAGCGGAATGATCCTGGTTCCTGCAACCTTATCACCTTTTTTTATCGGAAAATCGCCATGTCTGGAAGCAATCATCATTTCTCCCAGAGAATTCACAGCCACAAGTGCATCACGACGTATTTTCAGAATACCATCGATCTTTGATACCACCTCGATCTTACCTTCTTTGATCTCAGTTCCATGTACTTTGGAAGAGTTTCCGGCACAGATTTTGTAAAGGATCTCTGCAGCTTCATTTTCGTGAAGAATCCCCGATTTTTTCTCCCACACAAAAAGGTGTTCTTTTCCTACAGAGAGCAGCAGTGGTATATCTTCTTCTTTCACTACATGCCCCTTTTTGAAAAGAACGCCTTTTTTCTCATCTTTTATGATCTGCGTGATATCATGGCACAGAATGTGTCCCACTGCATCTTCTGTTCTGATCTCTTTCATCCAAAATCCCTTCCCTGTTCTGTTATTTCTTCAATCCGTTGTATTATACATCCAGTCTGCCCTTTTTGTCAAAATATGTTGCAGGCATCACAAAAGAAATGCCTGACAGGTTCTTTCCAGCCAGTCATGGTATCCGGCCTTTTTTATTGTTTCCCCGTACAGGATATCCAGACTACCGATCTTTTTCCCATCCTGATAGTATTCCTGTGCCCCTGCTTTCTGCCCTTTTTTCACCGGCGCACTTTGTTCTTTGGGAAGGATCAACTTTTTCTTAACATTGTCAGGTTTCGTTCCATCTGTGCTGATATATCGGAATTTCCCTCTATATACAAGCGGAACCTGCTCTTTGACTCCTTTGCGGAGCTTCATAGGTTTCAGTGGCTCCAGAGCATCATCCAGATACAATGTGCATTTAGAAAAGCCGTAATTTAAAAGAGCTGCTGCATCCCGGAATCTTGTTTTCGGGTCCGGTGCGGCCATCACTGAGGCGATCAGTGTGATCCCGTTTCGTTCTGCCACAGCACTGAGACAGTATTTTGCAATACTGGTGCTGCCCGTTTTAAGTCCCATACACCCCTCATAGCTGCGCAGCAGTTTATTTGTGTTGGTCAGTGTAAATTTCGAGGATCCTTTTCTGGTAACGTGTGTGATATCCTCCATCCAGACAGATGAATATGTAAGAACTTCCGGATATCTGCTGATGAGCTCCCTGCTCATAAGTGCAATGTCATAGGGAGTTGTATAATGCTCCTGTGATTCCGTCAGCCCGCAGCAATCCACAAAATGGGTATTTTTCATTCCAAGATCCTTCGCCCTCTCGTTCATCCTCTCCACAAAGGCTTGTTCTGTTCCCGCAACATGCTCCGCCATAGCTACGCTGGCATCATTTCCGGAAGCGATCACAATACATTTGATCATGGTTTCTGCAGTCTGCTTTTCTCCTTCTTCCAGAAATACCTGAGACCCTCCCATGGATCTGGCATAAGCACTGGTGGTAATGCTATCCTCCAGATGCAGGGTTCCCTCACGGATAGCATCAAAGATCAGGATCAATGTCATGATCTTTGTAATACTGGCCGGGCTTCTTCGAGTGTCAGGATCCCTGGAATAGATCACGGTACCGGTTTCTTTTTCCATAAGGACTGCACCCGGCGCTTCGATCAGCTGCTGTGCTTTTCCACTATCTTCCGTTTCTCCCCTGACACTAATGGGTGTCAGAGCCAGGCATAAGACTAAAATACAGATCAAAAGACTTTCCGGAACACTTCTGTTCATAAGCTCACTCCTGCCGCAAACATCTCTGTTCTATTGTAAAAGCTTTCCTGAAAGATTATTCCTGAAATTCTGAAAAAGCATAGATTCCGGTCCGTATTCCTATATCTTTCACTCTGCATCGCTTTGCTTTTTCAGTTCTTCGTCATACAGCTTAACACCTGTTTCACAATTTCCAGCAGCATATTTTCTTGCATAATTCGCTGCATCGATCGCCTCAGATGCATTGTTACATTCTCTGGTGATCAGATAGATCCCAGTGCGGACACAGAGCTCCATATCCGGATATTTCTCTTTCATCTGCCGTAAGAACTCCTGATTGGTCTTTAAAACAGATGTTTCCGGATCAACATCCATATCACATGGAGTGAAAAGGATAAAATGATCAGAGATCGCCCTGGTAAAATATACATCCATATCTGTTTTTAGAACGCTTATCACATACTCGGAAAACTGCCGCAGGATCTGATCTCCCACACGATATCCGTATTTTGCATTAATACGTTTAAATTTTTCAAAATCGGTATATATCACTGCATGTCCCGGCCCGTAACCTCCGATCAGCATTTTCTCCACATTTTCGCGAAATCTTGAAAAAGAAGACAATCCGGTAAGCTGATCCCGTCCGGATTCTGCAGCAATGCTACGATAAGCACTGTTAAATGCTTGGTTCTTGGCATAATGCGCAGAAATGATCTTGGTCACTTCTCCCAATAGCTTACGATCTTCTCTGGACCAGAGCCTTTTTTCCTGGCAGGTCACGTATGCAATGGCCCCTGTATAGCTTCCCTCACAGTACATGGCAGCACAGACTACGGTTTTTGCTCCGCACTGTAACACATTCTTTCTTCTCTGTTCCGAATATTCAGCCAGATCATTCTCCTGAATCACCACAGTACCATATTCATCATTGTGGCGAAACAATGTGATAAAATCACTTTTTGAAAAATGTATCTCATCTATCAAAAGCCTGTATTCTTCTTCCGAAACCCATTGAAAAACCCTGTTTATTTTCTGCTCTGCCACCTTGGTATGCAGGACTGTGATCCGGTTAAGCCGGAATTTCAGACCGATCACTTTCATCAGAAGTTCAATCGCTGCCTGAAAGCTGCTCATTTTTTCAAATATTTCAAATGCAGTAGAAACAATATCATTATGAAGATATCTGGCATCTATCTCAACACCCTCGTATAATTCCTGCTTTTCCTCTGTCTTATCCTCAAAACGTCTCAGATTATCACAGAAAGCATAGCGGTTTTTTCCATTTTTCTTTGCCTGGTAAAGTGCCCAGTCTGCATTTTCAAAGAGCTGCTGATATGTATATCCGGAAACATTTTCCGGAAGAAAGCAGATCCCCACACTGCAGGTTGCCAGATACGTGGTTCCCGGAAATTTAAGTTTCTGCACTTCCCGTATCAGTTTTCCTGCCTTTTTCATGATCGCTGCATGGCTGATATCCTTCAAAAGGATCACAAATTCATCGCCACCCAGACGCATGATCACATCATTAATGTCGAACAAAGCCACAAACAGCTCCGCAAAACGTTTCAGGACTTCATCACCGAACATATGTCCGTAAGTATCATTTACATTTTTAAAATAATCTACATCAAGCACCATCATCCCACATCCTGCATAGGGATTTCTGGATGCAAGGTATTCATCGATCAGTTCTTTTCCGAAAAAGCGGTTATACACTCCGGTCAGAGGATCTTTCTGGGCACGTTCCTCAAGAAATTCTTCCTGCAGCTTCTCCCTGGTGATATCTCTGGAGCTTCCTATGAAATAATGATATCCGGTATTTTTATCCTGTGCTATAAATCCCCGTACTGTCAGAAGACTCGCATTACCGTCTTTATTGATACACCGCACTTCTATCGTCCCGCCTTCCCGGGATATCAGAAAATCCGTCAGGTACTTCCAGTCGTCTTTATAAACATTGCTGTATTTCTGTCCACTGGTCTTAAAATCCGTAATATTTTTTACAGGTCTCAGGTATTCATCCAAACGTTCATATATGTCCGTTTCCTGACAGTACTGAAAAAGCTTCAGTGTAGTATTTCGATAAATGCAAGCGTATTTTTCCAATGTATCCCGAATATCAAAAACGGGATTTTTTTCGTCTGTTTTCATCATCGACCTCCCAGAGAGTTCTTGAGTTCACAGTATTTGTAAAAAAGTATACCATATCTTTGGATATATATGTAGTTTTTTTATTTCTTTTTACAGTTTGTTTTTTACTATATAAAATACGCTGCGGAGGGCAGGATTACTCCTGCCCTCCTGTCTTTTTTTCAGGAAAATGATACGGGTATGGTATTTTTTATGCTGTCATTATGGGAATATCGATCATATCTGGATTTCTCATTTACAAAAGTCAGCGATGCATTTTTGTTTTGCATTGTCAGAGCAGCCGTACCGGAAGCAATCTTCCGGGGATCTGTACCATATGCAGGTGCAGCGCCTTTTATGATGCGGACATTCTCTGTATTTGCCCGTACATCTTTCAGATAGTAGCGTAGTACCGGTTTTTCCCAGACCGTATACTGCCCCAGCGGGATATTCCTGAGAGTGACCGATAATGTTGCATAGCCATTTTTATCGGTTTCATAGCTTCCTCTGGTAAAGGTCACATAATCCTCATATCTGTGAGGATTTCCGGATAGATCCGTACCTTCTGCCACAAAGGAAAAGGTTGGATTTCCATGAGCCCAGGTAATATCCTCCTCTTTGATCTTTTTTATGATGGTGATATTTCCAAGCGGAAGTGTTACCGGAGTATTCTCTGCTTTCAGATCCACAGTATCCGTATCTGTATTTTCTTTTTTCTGGAAGATTACCTCCTTTTCGTATTTGCCAGTATAGTTTTCCGGATTTTTTGTTTCCACTACTTTGAACCTTCCCTGATTGTCATCTGTGAGCACCAGCTCTTCCGTAGAGTACCATCCGTTTTCTATGTCAAACTTCAGGATGCTCTGCCCGCCCAGGTTATTCTGGTAAGTCTGCTTCCCTCTATTCCACTGAAGCACGGTAAATTCCGCATCTTCCAGAACTTCCCCGGTATAGATATCTGTTTTTCTCAGACGGATCACCCCTTTATATTCCTTTTCCTTTTCATTGACAACTTCAAAGGAAAGGCGTGCATCCTTGTCTGTGATATTCACCTCTTCTTCCCAGCTTCCTGTATATCCGGGCGGAGTCTTTGTTTCCGCGATCTTATATTTTCCCTCATTATCCGAAGTCTTCAAAAGTTCACCACTTACATAAAGTTCACTGGAGATGTCATAATCCAGAAGAGTTCCTTTTTCTTTATAGGCTTTTTTGGCTGCACTGTATTCATAAAGTGTAAATTCCGCACCTTTCAGGATCTCACCGGTTTTCGCATCGATCTTACGAACTTCAATCCTTCGTTTTTCAGTCTGGTAGTTCACTGCTTCAAACAGAAATTCCTGCTTTTCTCCCGGCTTATCCAGCGTAAAATTCTTCTGCCAGTTTCCGGTGTAATTGGGAGGAGATTTTGTCTCACGCACACGGAATTTTCCCTGATTGTCTTCGGTATAATTAAATTTCCCGGAGTTATAGGTACGCTTCTGTCCATCATAAGTCAGTTTTTTTAAGGTTACGTAGGCTTTGCTTTTTTTACTCCACTGATACAGGGTGAATTCAGCTCCTGCCAGTGGATCGCCGGTATTTCCGTCTTTCTTTCTGATGGATACTGTTCCGCTGATATCCATGATATCCGTTACGCTGACGGTTGTCGTCTTTCCGCCGGTTACTGTAACATTTTTGATAGCGGTGTTCAGTTTATAGCCTGCAGCGGCTTTCGTTTCTTTCACATAGTATTTTCCCGGAACCAGTTTTGAAAAAAGGATCTCTCCACTGGCGTTTGTTGTTCCGGTTGAAACCTTCTGATCCTTACTGTACATAGTCCGGTATCCGGAGGTCAGAGCTTCTGCTGCAAACAGTCCGTACTGCGCTCCCTGGATCAGTTTTCCCGTGTTGGGTTCCTTCTTGACCAGCTTTGCATTGCCGTAAACCGAAGGCTTTACTGAAAACGAAAGGCTTCCTCTTGTTCCCTGGTATACGTAAGCACCAAAATCCTGTACTCCATCTTTTCCTGCCTGGGCACTTCCGTCAACCAGGATATAGGAAACCGGCTGAAGCAGCATTTTACAGGAAAACTTCTTTGTCGCAGATGCATTTAACGGAAAGATCAGAAAAAAATATGCCCCATCCTTAAGGCTCAGGCTTGTCCCCGACATCATTTTGGGATTGGTTTTCTGTGAATTATAATCCGCTGCGCTCGTCCAGTAGGCCAGCTGCCATTTTTCTGCGGCTCCTCTTGTTATGGTGATCCCGTTCCCTGCTTTTGCTCCATCTGTTACTTTCATAAGAGTACTCATCTGAAATCCGTCCTTCATACTATCCGGAACAAAGGGAAAACCTGCAGGTCTGCTTCGAAATACACTTAACGGGATCGTCTTTCCGGATGCTGCTGCCCAGGAACCGTCTTCGGAAACATAAACGGCAGCTTTGTTTCTTGCAGGGATCGTCAATGTCTGGATCTTATCGATCAGGCGGTTTATCCCTGTATGTTCTACTTCTGCTGCTGTGGCATATCCACAGTCATTAAAATATACCTTTGACAGCGCAATATGCGTAAATACATAACGGTTCTGCCATTTTGACCAGTCTATGTGACTGCAGGAGGGGTCGTATCCGGTTCCCAGATCCCCCGGTCCTCCGTAACCAAAGTACAAAAGCTTCTGAATCACAGAATTAGTCAGTGCTTTTACTGCCTCATTCTTCAGCGTCATACTGTCCAGTCCATCCTGAGTTGCTTTCAGGCAATAGAGAGGCGAAACCTTTTCCTCTCCTGTATCATCAATATAATGTACAGAACGATACGTACATCCCATACGGGTTTTATTTCCGGAACCAAGAAAATCATTGGCAGCTGTCCAGATCTCATCGCAGTAAACCCTGGTCCAGCTGTCCAGATAATACTGGGACGGGGAAAGTGCTGTAGCTGCGATAGCATCCTCTCCTTCTGAGATTACTTCCGCACTGCCAGTTTCCCGGAACTCCCCGGGAAGTGCTGCAGAAAGAGCAATGATCTCTCCGTTTTCGATATCCTGGATCAGTTCCTGATCCTCTTCACTTTCTCCTGTAAGGATTTCCGCGTTTTCTTCCGTGAATACAGTAAATCCCGGATCCTCTGTCTGCTCCGGTATCTCTGTCAGAGCTATATTTTCTCCTTCTTTTGAAGCAGCTTCTGGTTCTTCTTCCGGTTCGATCAGCTCATCACTATCCGTATTTTCAGTATTATCTTTACTTTCTTCAAAAGCTTCCTCCACCGTTTCCGGTTCAGGCAAGGCTGTCGGAACCGGCATCTCAGCCTCCCCAGGCTGATCTGTTACCGGAATATCCGGGGCCTCCTCTTCTTCCTCCGGTTCTGTCTGTTCCTGCTGCGGATCTGCTGATACCGAACTCATATCTGCTGCAGGACTGGCCGAAACCACAAGAGAAGAAGCTGTGATCATCAATGCCAGCCATGCACCGATCATTCTTCTTTTCAATTTTTTCGTCCTCCTTTCCATAGCGTCAGACTGCAGGTAAGCAGCGCCATACCAGCCATCAGTGCAAACAGGATCACAGGAGATTCATCTCCTGTCTTCACTGGTGTTGTCCTTACCGAAGAACTGTTATTTCCGGAAGCTCTTTCTGTGCTTTCTTTCCTGCCATTCCGGCGTGGAACAGGGCTAGTATCCACCGTCTCCTGATCCTCCTCCACAGAAAAGATCCATTTCACATCTGCTGCCCGCAAAGCATATAGATTATCCAGCTCTGCCGGAACCGTAACCTCAAATCTCATGTTTCCTTTTTCTCCGCTGGAAAATTCCCCCAGGGACACGGCTTTATTGAGAGACGCAGCCAGAAGATCCCCGGAATACAGCCTTTTATCATTCATGGTGATCACCAGCTTCAGATTTTTCAGAAATTCCTGATCCTTTACCGATTTACATTCCGGTGATGTGCGGAAGAATATCTCTGCAGCATGCTCCGTTGTGTTACGGATCTCTACAGAATCATGAAAAACATCTCCCGGCATTGCCGTGGAAAATCCGGAAAAAAAGTCTTCCGGAGCCGCGATCAGTTTGTGCGCATTTCCTTCAAACTCCACCTTCAGATCCACCGGACTTTTTTTCTGAACCACAAGACCATCGGTATCGTGGATACATCTTAAGATCTTCTGATTTCCCCAGGGTGACATGGCACGGAAATCCGGTGCAAAATTTGCCGCCTGGACAGCATCCGCCACGATGGTGATCCCCAGCTTCTTATCCTGGTAGGATTCATCCCATTGAGATGGTACAGTCACACCGGTAAAAATATCCACGCTATCTCCCTGTTCCAGCTTCCTGGTATAATAAAAATACTCTCCCTTCCGGATCCATCTCGGTGACATTCCTGTAAGATTCCTGTCATCCAGACCATCCAAACCTTCCAGATCATCTGTATAAGAGATCTTCACCCTTACCCAGCAGGGCTCTGAGCGATTGGTGATCCTTGGGATCTTGGATATTTCATCTCCCGGAAGAACGATCCGGCGATCTTGATATTTCATTTCTCGGCCGTCCTTTTTTTCCAGTTCTTGAAGAGAAATATTGATATCTCCCACTGATATGTGATTGGTCACTGTCACGGAATCTGAAAATCTGGCATAAGCAGCCGTGCACGCCAGGATACTGCCTGCCACAGCAGCACCTGCCAGCAGGGCTTTAAGGTGTTTTTTCAAGCATTCCCCCTCCTTTCTGCCTGAGCAGAAACCGGATCTGAAAAATACCTCCACGCACTTTCATAATCTGAAAATCCTTCTGCCTGTACAGCTTCCTCATAAACATTGATCTCAAAATCCTTAATGCTGTCCCTGTAAGTATCATCGATCTTTTGGGGATCGATCTGAAATCCGGTACACAGAGGAGCTGTTTTTTCACCCTCGGATATTTTTTTCCGGTAGTAATAATAGCCGTCCTGACTGTTATACACCCAGTTTGCCGTATCCAGACCTGTTAATTTCACGCCTCTGCCGATATCGTCATTGGAGTAGGAAAGGGACATCCTCACATAGCAGTCTGCCTGGAACCCTTTCACACTGCCGGAAAAATTTCCGATCCGGATCTCTTTTCTGTAGGATGGACCATTCTCCATAGGCGTAGGTGTAGGATCCGGAAAATCTTCCTCGATCTCCGTTGTCACATACCCTACTGCAGCAGAATTTATCTTTTTTTCGAAGTCTGAAAAATACGCCGCAGTCCCTGTTGCGCACAGGAGCCCTGTTATCAGGAGAAGGAAAAAGGGTCTTTTTAATTTATTCATTTCGTGACACCACCGGCCTGTCCTTTATTCTGATTTACATATTTCTGGTAAGCAGCAGTTGCCTGCTCCAGAACCGTAGTCTTGTCATCCCCGGTATTGGTAGCCTGGATCGCATAAGCCCGTACCGGCATATCGATCTGCTGTGTATCTAGCTGACCTTCGATGATATTGGCAAAGGTTACTGTATCAAAAAGAGTTGTTGTCTTTGTTCCCGGCTTCAGGATGTGGTTATATGCATAGGTGTAAACCATATTCTGCCCCACTTCGGTCCGCTCCAGCTGTGTCCAGTCCTTGTTTTTGGTGAAGCTGAACAGCTCTGTTTTTGCAAGTGCATTTCTGGTGCCATCCTTGGCTACCGTGATCACATTTCGAACCGGAACAGAAACTTCCAGATAGACAAATGCTTCATTTACTCCTTTATTTGCTACATAGGGATCCTTCCGGATCACCTGAGTAGGAACCAGATCTGTATTGTCCTCCGGTTTCCAGTTAGGCTCATCCAGGTCGATATCCACTTTTCCTACGGTAAAGCTGTTGGTTGCCGTTTCAAAATCCGTAAGATATGCAGCTGTTCCTCCGGCTGCCAGTGCAGTGATCACAGCAGCAAGTGCAATTCCTTTTACCAGTTTTCTGTTTTTCATCATGATTAAATTCCTCCCTGTATTTTTTTCTTTTTTGGGGTATATGCCAGATCAAAGAGTACTGACAGACATGCCGCTATGCAAACTGCGGCAAAAGGGATCCGGGCTTTCAGAAAATGGATCACGTAGCCCAGATAAGGCAGGTGAAAGACTACCCGCCCGATGATCTGTGACGCCTCTGCGGGAACAGGATCTTCTGTCTTGTTGGCGTCACCTTTTGTGATAAAGATATCCTTTTCTTTTTTAACCACTCTGTGGGTGACAACGGTATCTCCGTTATGAAAAGTAATGATATCTCCCTTTTTCGGAGAAAACTCTCCTTCCTTTGTAAAAACCACAGCTCCGGTTGGGATCTCAGGTTCCATGGATCCGGAATAGACCACATAGGGCCGGATCCCGAAAAGTCCGGGAATAAGAAGCACCAATGCCATCACCAGCATCAGTCCCAGAACTGTGTTGCCGATACATCGAAAAAATATTTTCATTCCTGTATTCTGTTCTACATACGATATTTGATGATCACTTCCCTCTGCAGGGAAAGAAACAGTGTTCGGATATCAGGAAAATTCCGGCGGAGACCTGCCCCACATAAATTGAGCCATAAAAAAGTCCTCCCTGTATAGCAGTTAATATGGCAATTCGCAACATGCTCCCATCACTTAAACTCACAGATTTTGAAGTGAGGACAAGCATGATCAAAATAATAATACAGCAAAAATACTGAATGGAAATTATTCGAGCAGATATGCTCAGATGTGCAGTTCCTCTCATTACTTACAGAGGTGAAAGATTCCTGCGACATTTGTTAAAAAAGATTTGTTTCAGATGATATTATTATAGGGTCCACAGATCCGGAAGTCAATCAAATTCGTCCGACAGGATTCGACACTGGTTTCTCAGCGGGTATGTCTGTCACCCTATTTTTCATAAGCTGACAGACCCTGCATCCGTGCAACGCCAGATTTTTTTACAGCTGTACCAGAGAGTAAATATATTCCAATGGAAGCAGCATCAGATCACGGATTTCCCGTTCTTCCTCTTCTTTATTTCCGGAATTTACCGGCAATTCGATCCGGAAAGCCGGCTGGCGGATCATTTCTCCGTAATACTGTTCCGGCCTGCCTGTGCTCCTTCGCCCGTTCTGCGCTTCTCGTTCTATTGCAAGCTGCTCCAGCTTTCCCCTGGTACATTTTTTTAAGTGACGTGCAAGACGGTAGCATCTCTGACCAGTGGAAAAATTCTGATCCCGCCGATAATAAACCACCTTTTTTCCATATCCGCAGAAAACCAGCAGGCCACGTCCTCCGTATTCCTGAAAGATCCGGATCAGTGCACGTGTCTCATTTTCACTGGCAGGCTGCTGATGGATCTTTTTTCTGCTGCAGAAGGTAGTAGGAAAATTCCTTGCAGTATCCATTCCTCTTGCATTTCCCTCGAATTCATCGCAGGGAACATCCTGCATTTTCAGCATCTGACGGAAAATGGGATTTCGCACAGTATTGTAGCCCTTCCGGCAGATCTCATATCCATCCGGATTGACCACCGGTATGATACAAAGCCTGGTCTGATCCAGGAGCTTTTTTACCTCATAAAGCTCGTCCACGGTCCAGTTGCATTCATATATTCTGCAAAGCTCCAGTGCCATCCTGGTAAGCCTGTCCGTCATCTGTCCATCCGTTCCGGAAAAACCGGCCACACAGAAAATACAGGCATCTCCCTGTCCGATCTCCAGCATAGGGATCATCCGGTCATCGTGGCTTTTTCCGATTACCCGAAACTGTGTAAAGCTGCTGTAACGCCTGGCTGCCTCCCACAGTGAATAATAAATTGCTTCGTAGGTTTTATCCTGTACTGTATCCATGATGTTCCCTTCCTTCCATCTTTATACATGTTCATTATTATGTATATTATGCGAAAGGGCATAAAAAAAGAACCGGTTTAACACCGATTCCTTTTGTTTACAAAATAATTCAGGATACCGCCGCCGATGATGATCACCAGCGCAACTGCAACCACTCTTTTCGCTGCTTCCTGAGGAAGCTGGCCCTTGGAGCCAATGGAAGCCTCATAAAAGGTCAGTGTATAATCGATCTCATGAGGAGCACCCATGGCCAGTGTATCTGCAATCACTTCCATCTTATCATCCAGGACAGTTACCGGGACAGTAAAAACAGAATTTCTGCCTTCCTCGCTCTCATTGAGATATTTTTCCCCATCTACGATCATATAATCATAGTTGGAGCTGCTCCACTGGAGCCGTGCATACATCTTCCCCTCTTTTACCAGCATCAATGTGGGGGAAGAAACGCTGGCTTTTCCGCTTCCGCCTTCCAGCTCCACCTGTATGGAATATTCTCCGTCCTCCAGATCTGTCTTCACTGCGTTCTCTCCACCTGCAGCCAGAACCTGTATCGGGCATAGCAACAGCATAGTCAGAAGAAGCAGCATTATTGTTCTCATCCTGTGTTTCATGGTTTTCTCTCCGTTTTTTATTTTTCCTTCGTATCACTATAGCACAACGCTCCTTTTCTGTAAAGAACATCTCAGAATTGTTGAAATGTCTCTTCTTTTCCAGTATAATAGAGTGAAATTTGCATACAAACGAAAGGAAATGAACAGAGATGATCGAAACAAAAAATCTCACAAAAAAATTCGACAGTTTTACTGCTGTGGATTCTCTGGATCTTCGCATAGAAACCGGCGAATTTTTCGGTCTGCTGGGACCCAACGGTGCCGGAAAGACCACCACGATCAGTCTGCTTTCCACTCTGCTCCTGCCCACAGAGGGCGAAATCCTCATTGATGGGCAGACACTTGGACGCAACCGACCGGATCTGAAGCGCAAGATCAGCGTGATCACGCAGGAATATTCCATGCGCCAGGATATGAACATGGACGAGATCATGGAATATCAGGGCCGTCTTTATTTCATGCCACGAAAAGAGATTAAACGGAAAACTGAAGAGCTTCTGGATTTCTGCGGACTTCTTCCCTTCCGCAAGCGGACTGTAAGGAAGCTTTCCGGTGGTATGAAACGAAAGCTTATGGTATGCCGGGCACTTCTCACAAGTCCGGAGATCCTTCTTCTGGACGAGCCCACTGCAGGCATGGACGCGCTATCCAGACGACAGATGTGGAATCTTCTCCGTCAGCTGAACGGAAAAAATCTGACCATTCTTCTGACAACCCACTATATGGAAGAGGCACAGTCTCTCTGCAACCGGGTAGCACTTATGGATCACGGAAAGCTGGAGGAGATCAATACTCCATCGGGCCTGATCGACGGCCTGGGCAAATACACCGTAGATCAGGAAACACCGGAAGGGGCAAAAAGCCACTACTTCCACAGTCGGGAAGAGGCCATCTCTTTTCTGTCCTCTCTGGACGGACAGTGCACCCTTCGCGAGACAACTCTGGAGGATGTTTTTGTGGAGCGCGCAGGCAGGCATCTGATGCAGCGATAAGCCGGCGTCAGCCACAGTTATTTTATAATTTAACAGAATGGACGATGAATTATCATGGGAATACTTACTATTTTATGGGAAAAATGGGTGGAGTTCCGAAGGGATTTCTATAAGATCACGCTGGCGGCCATGATCGCACCGCTGATGTATCTGATCGTTTTTGGAATGGGGATCCAGACCTCCTCACACGGAGAGCCTTATCTGAATTTCCTGATCCCTGGTGTAGTTTCACTGACTACAATGAACGGAAGCTTTAATGCTATCGCACAGAATCTGAATGTACAGCGTCTTTACGAGAAAGCCTTTGACCAGGTTATGATATCTCCGACACCTCTGTGGCAGTTTATTGCCGGACAGATCATCGGAGGCAGTCTCCGCGGGCTTTATGCAGGAGGAATCATCCTTCTTCTGACCATGCCGATCGGAACCGGTCTTGTGTTCAACGGATGGTCATTGCTGGTGATGTTCCTCAACGGTGCTGTATTTTCAGCCATCGGTGTTGTGGTTTCTTTCCTTGCCAAAAACCATGCGGATGTACCTCGTTTTTCCAACTATATCATTATGCCAATGGCTTTTTTGTGCAACACCTTCTTCTCTACAGAGAAGATCCCGGGTTTTCTTGGGAATTTTGTAGCTGCTCTTCCACTGTCACAGACCAGTCATCTGATCCGTACCATTGCTTCCGGCGGTGGAGTCAATTACCTCAGTGTCCTGATCCTGACAGTCTATCTAATTGCATTCAGCATTGCAGCTTCCTGGTTTATCTATAAGAAGAAAAATCTGTAAATTTATCTTTACAAAAAATCACCGGCTTTCCTGTTCTTTCGGAAAACCGGTGATTTTTTTATTTGTTATGCTATTTTGGCTATTGTGCGTTTAGATGTCCTTTTTTCTTCTTCTCACGATCACATATCCACCTGCAAGAAGGGATGCCACTGCCAGTGCGGACATGGTTCCGATCGGTGAGTTATCGGCTGTTGATACTGCATTCTTAGATCTGGTTCCGTTGCCTCCGTTGGAGGATGTTGCAGATGCCTCTCCTGTTATGGTTGCATCCGGATCAGAACCTGTCTGGCCGCCGGTACCATATGTACCGTCTGCTCCCGGAGTTCCGGTAGGTGTCAGTTTTGCAGATCTAAACTGATATACTGCGGATTCAATGGTGTCTGTCTCCTGCCACTGACCACCCGTGTAGATGTATTTCTGGAAGAATACGTACAGGTTGTATGTAGCGTCTTTGTTGATTCCCTTGCCGGAACCAATCTTCCATGCTGTATGCATCTGGCTCTGGGTTGGGTTTGCAGCTGTACTCCAGTAAACCGGAACCCACTTCACATCACCCTCATTTGGATCCTGATTGGTTGTTCCTGCACCGATCACAGTAAATTCATAGAACTGATTCGGATAGAACTGAATTGCCTCATCCAGTCCCTGTACTACGCTCTCTTTTACATTTGGGATGTATGCATCCGGTGTGTCAGTCGGAGTTGGATCTGCAACTTTCGGTCTGGAATCTTCTTTAAATGCTATTTTCAATGGATTCGTCAAAACACCATTTTTATCTTTGATCTGGATATAAAGATCAATTGGGTTGTCAGAATCTAAATCCTCAAGACCGATATTAAATTTCTTATCAGCAGTAAATGTTATCTGTTTTCCGGTAGATGTAAGATCTTTCGGAGTGGCAGATGTGCCATCACTGTTACGAGAAACCCATTTATAATAACAGGTACCGCTCTTATTCGAAATAAGGGTAACATTCGCAGATGTATGGTTGATCCATGAAAAGCCAACCCATCTGACATTTGCCGGACGCTTAGCTTCATCCAATGTAATCTTCTTTGGTGTACTTACAGTTCCGTCAGTTCCTTTGATACTCACATAAACATCAATCGCATTGTTTGCATCCAAATCTTTCAAACTGATCGTGAAATCCTTATTTGCGGAAACCTTTGTTCCTTTGCTCATTTTATCAACTGTCGGAGCTTTGGAACCACGTTTTACCCATTCATAATAGTACACACCTGCTTTATCAGAACGCATAGTTACAGTCGCAGATGTATGACCTTTCCATTTGTAGCTTACGTTGGAAATCTTCGCAGGTGTTTTAGCTGTTTCTTTCAAAGTAACAGTTGCAATCTTGGTCACTGCTGTCTTTGATCCATCTTTTGCTACTACCTGCACATAGAGATCAATCGCATCACCTTCCAGATTTTTCAGATCAATCTTACAATCTTTTTTTGCGGTGACCGCAATCTTGCTGTCTTTAGTTGTAATGGAAGGTTTATCCGCTCCCTTTGCCACCCATTTGTAATAGCATGTACCACTCTTATCAGACTGAAGAACTACTTCTGCAGTTGTTGCTGTTTTACTTTCTGCGCTGATTTTTGTAACCTTTGGTGCTGCCGGTTTCGGATCAACTGGATTCTGTGCCTGTGTTACTGCAATATCCTTCTTTACACCTTCACCAACAATGGCGTTACCACTTTCACTTTCTTTTACCCATACATAAAGGTCAATAGTCTTGTCTGTGACCTTGGTAAGTTTCAGGGAAGTAGTTTCTCCTGCCTTAACCGTTCCACCTTCTGTAGCTGTCTCGATGGTCGGAGCTTCCGCACCTTTTGCAACATATTTATAGTAATATGTACCTGCTTTATCAGATGTGAAGGTTACAGAAACAGTATTTGCTTCTTTACTTGTAGGATTATCAATATTAATCGTTGGAATGTTGGAAACAAGCAGACCTGTAGCTGTATTTATTCCATAACTCTGGTCGCCTTCATAGCTCATCGCCTTAATTGCCTTTGCAAATGCATCCGCAGCTAAAGATTCAGGCTTCTGGAAAACTGTATAGTCAACTGCCGGATTCTCTACGGAATATCCAACATTCTGGTTCTCAAATGCACCAGCAATGATGATACTTCCAGCACTCTGATCCTGCTGTCCTAATACGATATTGGATTTTACGCTCTTTTCTGCGCTTGTATAGTTCTCGATGATCTTTGGTTCGTCATCAGACGCACCCTCACCTTTTTCAAGTGAAACTGTACCTGTGCTGTAAACAGCTCCGCCTGTAGATACATTATCTTTGATCTCTCCACCTGTAATTACAAGTTTACCGCTGTTTTTAACTGCCGCACCTGCTGCAGTAGAAACATTCTTGGAAAGGGTAACACCTGTCGTCATCACAAATTTAGCGCCAGCTTCTACGGAAACAATCGATCCATCGGCTGCAGTTTCATCGTCTTTCTTACCTTCAACAGAAAGTTTACCGATTTCTGAGGAGCCGTCACCTTCATTCTGTGTCATGGACAAAATACTTCCTGCACTTACTTTGAACATATCTCCTGCAACACTTCCACGTCCAACTACAGTTGTAGCATTTGTTGCACCAAAAATTGCAATATTTTTATTGGCAGGAACGGTAATAGTATCTGTGAGATTAAACGATGCACTGATCAGAATCTTATAAGCAGATGTATATAGATCACTATCATCAATAGATCCTGCAAAATCAGGTGCATTATTAATCGCTGCCTGAAGTTCTGCCGCAGTAGTAACCGTTGCATCTGCCGCAGTAGTTTGCTGCTCCTGCTGCGCCTCTTCCGCCTGAGCCTGAGCTGCTGCCTGAGCCTCTGCTTCCGCCTGGGCCTGAGCTGCTGCCTGAGCTTCTGCTTCCGCCTGGGCCTGAGCTGCTGCCTGAGCTTCTGCTTCCGCCTGGGCCTGAGCTGCTGCCTGAGCTTCTGCTTCCGCCTGGGCCTGAGCTGCTGCCTGGGCGTCGGCTTCACTCTGTGACTGGTCATCCACAGCCGCTCCGTCATCTGGGGTTTCTGTATTCTCGTCTGCAGTCGATGCTTCTGCCTCTGTTACCGCTCCGGTATCTTCAGCGGCAAACGCTGCGGCAGGTGCCATTCCAACAGTCATGGAACCTGCAAGCAGGACTGCAAAAAGCTGCTTTTTTTTCATTTATAAGTCCTCCTGTTATGAGTTAGTCTGTTTAAATCCAATTACAAAAAAGTATAGCACAACGCTTCAAAAAAGTAAAGCGGACCAAAGAATCCGCTTTACTTTATCTGTCTTACGGACGTACCTGTCCATTACCATAAATGATATACTTGGTGGTGGTCAGTGCAATGAGTCCCATTGGGCCTCTTGCATGGAGCTTCTGGGTGCTGATCCCGATCTCCGCACCGAATCCAAACTCATTTCCATCGGTGAATCTGGTAGAAGCGTTCACATAAACTGCCGCTGCATCTACCTCATCCAGGAATTTCTGGGCATGGGTGTAATCATTGGTAATGATAGCCTCCGAATGCTTTGTATTATATTTATTGATATGTGCAATGGCTTCCTCCACGGAATCCACTACCTTTACAGAAAGGATATAGTCAAGATATTCCGTTCCCCAGTCCTCTTCTGTTGCAGGAACTGCTCCCGGCATCAGAGCCTTTGCTGCTTCATCTGCACGGACCTCCACATGCTTCTCCTTAAGGCGTCCGGCCAGCACCGGCAAAAAATCGTCCTTCACCTTACGGTTTACAAGAAGGGATTCGCATGCATTGCATACGCCCACACGCTGGGTCTTTGCATTGATCACAATATCCGCTGCCATCTGAAGATCTGCAGTCTCGTCCACATAGATATGACAGTTTCCGGTTCCGGTCTCGATGACAGGGATCGTACTCTGGTTTACCACTGCTTTGATCAGTCCTCTTCCGCCACGTGGGATCAGTACATCCACATACCGGTTCAGCTTCATAAATTCCGCAGCCGTTTCTCTGGAGGTATCCTGGATCAGCTGGATAGCATCCTCGATAATGCCGCAGGCCTTCAATGCCTCACGGATACAGTTGACAATGGCAGTATTGGAATGAATTGCGTCGCTTCCACCCTTCAGGATCACGACATTTCCGGTTTTGAAGCAGAGACCGAATGCATCTGAGGTAACATTGGGACGCGCTTCGTAAATGATGCCGATCACACCTAAGGGAACACGTTTCTGTCCGATCAGAAGTCCGTTGGGACGTTTTTTCATACCGGTAACTTCCCCGATGGGATCTTCAAGACCGGTAAGCTGACGAAGTCCGTCTGCCATTCCTTCGATCCTCTCCGGTGTCAGCATCAGACGGTCGATCAGTCCTTCCGGCATCTGATTCTTTTTGCCGTTTTCCACATCCAGGGCATTGGCCTTCAGAATCTCATCGGTATAAGCGACAAGAGCCTTTGCCACAGCTTCCAGGGTTTTATTTTTGTCATTTGTGGAAAGATTTCGAAGGACTGTCTCCGCATCTTTCGCATTCTGTCCCAATTTTTCAAGCATTTCATTCATTTCCAAATATTCCTGCCTTTCTTTCTGTCTTTACAGCAATATCTTACTGTGCATCGCGGTATATATTCTCTTCCGTCACAATGACCTGCGGACGGATATCCGTAGGCTCTGTGGGAACCTCCGGAAGGATCTGGAAGGAAAATCCTACTGCAACGCGGCAGACCTCCGGATGTTTTTCCAGAAAGCGGTCATAAAAACCGCCGCCATAGCCTACCCGGTTGCAATTTATGTCAAAAGCCACCCCGGGCATGACCATCATTGCTTCTTCCCAGGAAACCGTTTCTCCGTCTTCCTTTGGCTCAGGGATCCCGAAGTAGCCGGATTCCAGCTGACTGAAATCGGTCAGTCTGTAAAATACCATATCCTTTCCGAAAACCTTTGGCACTGCTACTTCCTTGCCGTCTTTCCAGGCCTGCTCGATGATGTAGCGTGTGATCACTTCATGGTTATAATCTGCGTATGCCATGATCCGTTCTGCATTCCGGTATTCCGGAAGCTGTGTCAGGGCTTCTGTGATCCGGAGACTGTTTTCCCGGATCCAGGCATCGGTATGTTCTTTTCTGGCTTTGAAGATCTTTTTTCTAATTTCCTTTTTTTCTTCCATATTTTTCTCCAAGATTGGTGATGCTGCCATCCTTTTCTTTGATATCGATATTATTCAGATGCGCACGGAGATTTCCTTTCACTGCATCCAGATATTCTCTCCGAAGCTTCGCCTGTTCCACCTTTTCTTCCTCGGTAAGACCTACACTTTTCTGTTTATGTGCCAGTGCGTTGATCCTGTCGATCTTGATATTGTCCATCATAATGTTATTCTCCTTAAAGCAGTTTTTCGATATAATCAATGAGGAAGAATTCTTCCTTCTTGTTTCCTACAAATAATGTTCCGCAGCTCCTGCCTTCCACGATCCTGTGGATGTTGTGGAAGTCGTTTCCGTTGGCAATGACCATGTCCGCCCCTGCCGCAGTGGCGATGATCGCAGCGGTAAGCTTGGTTGCCATTCCCCCGGTACCTACATTGCTTCCTGTGGAGGATTTGCCAAGCTTACGCATATTGTCATCCATGTTTTCTACAATGTCGATAAACTGTGCATCCGGATTGGAATTGGGATCGTCTGTAAAAAGACCGTCAATATCGGACATGAGGATCAGAAGATCCGCATCAATCAGTGCAGCAACCACAGAGGAAAGGGTATCGTTGTCTCCGAATTTTACCAGGTTCTGGAATTCGTAGGAGGATACCGAGTCGTTCTCATTTACAATAGGGATCACCTTTTCTGCCAGAAGCTGCTGGAAGGTATTCTGGGCATTCCTGCGGTTGGTATTGTTGACCATGGTATTCTTGGTCATCAGGATCTGTGCCACCATCTGATTGTATTCCCCGAAAAGCTTCTGATAAATGGTCATCAGCCTGGCCTGTCCCACAGCTGCACAGGCCTGCTTTTTCTCAAGCTCTGCCGGCTTTCCCTTCATACCCAGTGCAGCTGCACCTACCGCAATGGCTCCGGAGGATACCAGCACTACGTCTTTCCCCTGATTGTGAAGGTCACTGAGCTCTCTGGCCAGGATCTCCAGCTTACGGAGATCCAGTCTTCCTGTTTCTGCGTGGATCAGTGATGATGATCCGATCTTGATAACGATGCGTTTCTTGTCTTTCAGTCGTTCCCTGTAATCTGCGTTCATGTTTTTTGTTTCTCCTGATACCTGTATTTTAGTCTTACTGATAAGTAACGGAATCGATCCGGTCATTCTGTACGATCTCCACCCAGGTAGTACCCGGATTCAGGCGGATCTCCTGTTCATTTCCGTCGTAATAATGCGTGATCCCCCATGGAGAATCCTTCTCCCAGCGGATATCAATAGCTTTGCCTCTGGTAATAAACTTGCCCTCTCCGCCGGAAATGGCATCAATATTCAGATAGCCGTTTCCATCGTAGGCCGGGCAGGATGAATACTGAAGGATGATATTGTCGCAGGTAAGCGGTTCATTATCCAGCTGATCCACATGTTCCTTGCCAAACTGGAATCTCTTATATTCCTTTGTCTCCTCATCGTATTCATACCAAGGATGATTGTCAGTAAAATTATCCAGCTTCACAAGGCTGGCTGTGATCCCATCCGGTACAGTCTCTGTACCATCTTCTGCAAAAAGATAATGTCCGGTATATTCTTCTTTATATTCCTGGCTGTATCCCATGGCATCTATGCCTGCCTGAAGGTGACTGGCATCTGTGTAGGCATTGTGAGGTGCCTTCCTGTCTGTTGTGCGGAAAAAAGCAAGCTTGCCGATCTGGATCCCGTTGAGGTTATCGATCACATGCTGCTCCAGATAAGGCAGTGCATAGGCAGCCTGTCCGTAGTGGGCATAGATCGCATTAAATTCGTTGGCATAAAAGAGATAATAGTCACGGCAGCTGCGAACGGAACCGATCCGTTCCAGCTCATCGTAATCTTCGAGAATGCCCATAAGACGGGTAATATTACCTTCCACCGGCGCTTCGTAAACAACACCGGCATGTCCGATACCACTCTGGGGAGCTCCGACACTGTTGTTACCCATCATCACGGCAACCGGTCTTCTCCGTCCAATGCTCTCCGGAACATTTTCGCCGGTAAGATAGCTCTTTACCTGGGTTTCTTCCTGCTTTTCCTCATTGGGGACAAAGCCTACCAGATCCTGCCCTGCTCCAAAAGCGGGAACAGTCTGGGCAATGCAGATGCATGCAGCTGTGATACCTGCCAGGATACCTGTCTTTTTCATTCTCATATATTACCTCCTTTTCTTAAAGCGGAAGAGTTTTCCGCTTAGCTTTTCCGTGGGACAGCCCGCAGTCATTCCGGAGCTAGCGGTTGATCCCCAGCGCCTTCAGTGCCGCTGCCTGCTTGGCTTCCATGACCTTCGCCTCATCCTCTGTCATATGATCATAGCCCAGAAGATGCAGCATACTGTGTGCCACCAGGAAACAGAATTCCCTTGTCACACTATGTCCGTATTCCTCTGCCTGGGCAAAAACCTTAGGCACGGAGATCATGATATCTCCAAGAAGGAGTTCATCACTGTCCAGATCAAAATAGGACTCATCCTCTTCCACAACGGAATAATCCGCCGGTGTCTCAAAGGGGATCATAGGAAATGACAGCACATCCGTAGGAGCCTGGATATTCCGGAATTCCGTATTTACCCTCTTGATCTCCTCGTTGTCTGTCAGGACAAGATTGACCTGTCCGTCATAGGGACATTTTTCCATTTCAAGAACCTTGTCCGCAACCTGGGATGCAAGGGCAGCATAGTCAATGCCCAGCTCCTGATCTGTCTCATATTCGATATTTATGGTCATCTTCTGTACTCCTTATTTTTTACAGCATACCTGTCATCCTTCCTGGATTTGACAGGCTTCTGTTTTTTTTCATAATCGTCATAGGCCTGTACGATCTGCTGTACAAGTGGATGACGTACAACATCCTTGCTGGTCAGCTGACAGAATCCGATGTCATCGATCTTCTTCAGCACCTTCATCGCCACATCCAGACCAGATGTGGCATCCCTGGGAAGGTCCTTCTGGGATGCATCTCCCGTGATGATCACCTTGGAACCGAAGCCGATCCTGGTCAGGAACATCTTCATCTGGGCAGGTGTGGTATTCTGTGCCTCATCCAGGATGATGAAGGCATTATCCAGTGTACGTCCCCTCATATAGGCAAGAGGGGCAACCTCGATGAGCCCCTTCTCCATGTTTTTGGCAAAGCTGTCTGCGCCCATGATCTGATACAATGCGTCATAAAGAGGACGCAGATAGGGATCGACCTTGCTCTGGAGATCGCCAGGAAGGAATCCCAGCTTCTCGCCTGCCTCAATGGCGGGTCTGGTAAGAATGATCCTGGAAACCTCCTCATTGCGAAAAGCAGTTACTGCCATAGCCATGGCAAGATAGGTTTTGCCGGTTCCGGCAGGTCCCACGCCGAACACGATCATCTTCTTACGGATCTGTTCCACATAATCCTTCTGTCCGAGAGTCTTGGGCTTGATGGGTCTGCCCTGTATGGTATTACAGATAAAATCCTTGTCGATCTCCTCCATCACGGAGCCGATCTTCTCCATGGCAAGGGAAAGTGCGTAATTCACATTCTGCTGTGTGATGGTATTGCCTCTGCCCGCAAGTGTGTTCAGTTCCTCCACGATCGCCCTAGCCTGTGTGGCTCCCTCCTGGCTTCCCAGGATTTTAAGAGAACCGTCACGGAAGATCATGGTTACGTTCAGAGTACGTTCGATCAGCTTCAGATGCTCGTCAAACTGTCCGAAAATATTCGCCTGGCGGTCTGCCGGCACATCCACATATAATTCGATAATGCTGCTAGCCATCCTCTGGTGTCCTTTCTTTTGGCTGCGTCTTTTTTTCTGTGGGGGCTTCTCTTCCGGTCCGTTCAATGACGGTAAGAGTGCCTCTGCTGACGCAGTCCTGGTGATTTATTTCTATTTTAACATTATTTTCAGATATTTGAACCCCTTTTTCTATTAATTTTTCTTCATAGGCATAAAGCCTTTGTATAGCCTGTTTTTTTGCGGCATCCTCTGTCAGCTGCTCTTTCTGTACTTCGTACTTCCTGATCGCAGCGATCCCCAGGGTAACAGGAGAACGAAAAATCCCGATACTGAAAAGAGGTTCCCGACTGACGAGGCGTTCCTCATTTTGTTTCAGAGGAGAGGAAAAGTCCAGAAACCAGTTTCCCAGCTGAAAAAAAAGCCTTGTTTTCTTTTTATCAGACCATACCTTTTTCTCTATGTCCAACGGAAAGGTATCGTAATAGGCAATGGTATGGCGGATGTAAATATCCGCATCTGCCTGAACATATGCATAGCGGATGACCTCCTGACTGTCATCGGTGATGTCCACGATCCCGGAAACCAGTTCCTGGCCTTTTTTTATTTCATCCCCAGCCCTGACAAGAGGAGTTCCCTGCCGTGTGACCATGGAATCGATCACACCGTCCAGAGTTGAAAACAAACTGCAGGATTTTTCTTCCGGCTCTGCTTTTTCTCCGGCAGTTCCCTCCCGGATATCAAAACGCAGGCCCGTTCCCGAAAATCCGGCAGACACCCAGGTGATCTCCGGAAATTCTCTTCGCATGGAAGCTGCAAGTGCACTGCAGCTGATCTTTTTTCTGGATACTCCGAAACAGACCCCCTGCTCTTTCAGAAAGCTCATCAGCTGGGGTGTGGGATTTAAAATATTTCCCCGGATCTCAACGTTCCACACTCTGCCTGACAGAAAAAAAAGGAGGCAGCAAACTGCCAGAAACCCCGCGGGGATCATTTTTCTTCTTTTACAGAAAAGCAGAAAAAACAAAGGCCCTTTTTTTTTCAGGATGTGGATATGTACCCCTGTTTTTCTCCGCAGTGGCGAGATCTGCAGAAAATCCGCTACCTTCATGGTCAGCTGAAGCTCCGTCTCACCGGTGCGGATGATCCTTTTCAGATCCATTTCCCTGCCTCTGCAAAGGTTCACGAACCGCTGGCATTGCTGTCCCTTAACAGAAACCCGCACAAAACCTGGGACCATTACTTATTTCCCTCCTCCAGCATAATGCTTTCGATCTGCCCGCGGATACATAGTTCAAGGGTTGTGTAGCAGGGGATCACAAGGTTTTTCCCACGGATCACAAGTCTGCCGGAAGGTGTCAGTATCAGGATCTCCTCCCTTGTATAGCTCTGGATATTCCGGTAATTTTCGATCACTGCCCGGCGTTTTCCCGTAAGTATCACCTGCACCTCCCGAAATGCCGGTTCCCCGGGAAGCTCCAGAAAAGCTGACATTTTTCTCATTAAAAAAATCCTCCGGCTTTTATCATTAATCTATGCCGGAGGATTTCTTCTTATGTATCTTTCACTGTATCTGCTTTTTGTCTTTTATCTGCGGATCAGCACCATGGAAAACCAGAGAATGGTATTTCCACCCAGATTGTATTCCATAGCTTCCTTTTCTACGATCTCACTGACTACCACGCCATAGCTTTCCAGACATGGATGCATATGCTCCGGAAAACGGCATGGTTTTCCGTCCAGATAGGCACAGCGTTCACAGAAGTCACAGGATTCCGTGGAAAGCGTAAAGGTCTCATAGCCCTCTCCCTCCAGAAAATCACGTACCTTCTCTGTAAGCGCTTCGTGTTCCATTCTTGTGGAAAGCATCTCCTTCATGTTCATGATATCCGATACCTCCGCAACGCTGGAAAAGAAAACTGCTTTCGGATAGCTCCTGATCTTCTTTTCGCATTCTGACAGCTCTCCCACTGCCGGAGGACAGGCCCATGTGCTCCCATAACGTTCACATTCCTGTTTACAGATCGTACGCACACGTGACTGTACTTTAATATCCCCGGTATCCAGCACACGATACTCAAAAATGGGATACTGGGAAATAAACTCATCAAATTTTTCTTTTATACTGTTCATACCTTTAAGATCTCCTGTTCTCCAAAAAGGCTCATAACTGCTGCCTCATAGTCACCAAAATGCTGGGATTTTTTGATCTTTTTCAGATATCTGGCATAATTGGTAAAGCCCGGTGCCATATAACTCCACAATTCCTTCATGCGGAAAAGTACATTTCGTTCTCCTGAAAGATATTCCTGATAATCCCGGTAAAGACGGTCATGGAACTGCCGCAGCTTTTTTCGGTATTCTTCCCGGTGATCCTCTCCGTCTTCTTTTTGCATAATGGCATCCAGAAGATAGGGCCTTGCGATCAGGCCTCTTCCGTACATGACGCTGTCTGCATCCGGAAATTTCTCCCGGATTTCCTGATAAGCCTTCACTGAAAAAATATCCCCGTTATATCCCAGGGGAACCTTCAGTTTTTCCCTTGCCTCCTCATACAGTTCATATCTGGGAATTCCCTTATAATGATCCTTCAAAAGGCGTGGATGGATGATCAGCTCCTTCAGCGGATATCTGCCGTAGATCTCAAGAAGCCGTTCCCAGTCTTCCTCATAATCCGTTCCCACTCTTGTTTTTATGGAGATCTCCATCCCGGTCTTTTCGAAGATCTCATCCAGAAAACGTTCCAGCTTATCCGGCTCGCCCAGGAAACCGGCACCCTTTCCCTTGGCTGTGACAGTTCCCGAGGGGCATCCCAGATTGAGATTCACTTCCCTGTGTCCGTATTCATCCCGGAAGATATGCGCTGTTTTCACAAAATCCTCCGCATTGTTGGTCAGGATCTGGGGGATCACCGGAAGATCTCCGTTGGTTTCCGGTGATACCTCTTTGATCTCCTTGCTGCTGAGACGTTTATTGGGCTTAGCAGTGATGAAGGGCGTAAAGTATTTATCCATGGGATAAAAACAGTCATGATATGCATTCCGGTAAACCCAGTTGGTTACGCCCTCCATAGGTGCCAGATAATTCTTCATTGTTTATCCTCCTTCATCCGGAAATAGATCTGCTTTCTCCCTCCGCTTCCTGTGGGGATCCTGCCTGTCTCATAATTTCCCAGAGATTTGATAAAGGGGGTCAGCTTGGAATATCCGTAATTACGCACATCAAAATCCGGAAGTCGTTTCCCAAGCTGGTCGCCCAGCTGTCCGGAGGAAAGCCATCCCTCTTCGTCAGAAAATTTCTCGATGATGGCATTAATGGCCTTGCGTACCCGCTTGAGATCTTTGTTCTTCCTGGAGCCGGAGCTGCTCTGTTTACTGCTGTTTCCGGATTTTTTAGCTTCTGCTGCAGTAGCCAGATCTTCCTTCTTCTCTTCCTCCTGTTGGTTGCGATAGAGAAGATCCAGATATTTAAACTGGTTGCATGCGGAAATAAACGGCTTCGGCGTCTTCTCCTCACCCATACCCAGGACCAGCATTCCGGATTCCCGGAGCCTTGCTGCCAGACGGGTGAAATCACTGTCCGAAGAAACAATACAATATCCATCCACATTTCCGGAATACAGAATATCCATGGCATCAATGATCATCGCCGAATCGGTGGCGTTTTTTCCGGTGGTATAGCTGTACTGCTGGATAGGAATGATGGAATCCTCCAGAAGAACCTTTTTCCAGGAGGAAAGCCGTGCACTGGTCCAGTCTCCATAGATCCGTTTGTAGGTGGCTATGCCGATGTTTGCCACTTCATCCACGATGATCTTGATGTATTTGTCTGATACATTATCTGCATCGATCAGTATTGCAATTCTTAATTCGTTGTCCATAAATCCAACCTTTTCTGTTTAATCTGTGCCGTCTCCGATGCGGATCAATGCTCCAGCATGATCTTGAGGATCTCTCTGTCTGTTTCCTTCATACCGTCTTTTCCGATCTGTCCCACACAGCTGATGGTCTCTGCGGTTTCTTCCTGGAGAATTCCTGTATAAGGTGCATAAGACTGCCCGTTCATGGCAAGATGATGCGCCAGGAAGGCTGCGTCAAGACAGGCTGCGATCTTGGCAGCACAGGAAATCTTGGCCCCATCACAGATGATTCCCGGAATATTGGCGAGGGTATTCTCGATCGTTTTTTTGATCAGGGAAATATCTCCGCCTACCATATAGGTAATGGCAGCTCCGGCTGCACAGGAGGCCGATACCGCACCGCAGAAGGCAGACAGCTTCCCTATATATTGCTTCTGATAAACTGTGAGGAGATTGGAAAACACCAGAGCCCTGTAGAGGCTGTAATCCGGCAGCTCCATCTCTCTTGCATAGACGATCAGCGGAACAGAGCATGCAATTCCCTGATTTCCGCTTCCGGAATTGATGACAACCGGCATATCACAGCCACCCATACGTGCCTCAGAAGCCGCTGCAGTAAGACTTCTCATTCTGGTGAGCATATCGTGAGAATAATTTTCACGGATCACGCGCCCGATACCCAGGCCGTATTTTCCGGTCATTCCCTCATGAGCAATGGCCATGTTGCTTCTGATCTGCGCATCCAGAAGCTCCTTTACATCGGAAAGCTCTACGGTATCTGCAAATTCCCGAATATCCTCCAGATTTAACAGGCCGCGGTCCGTCTCTTCCTTTTCTTCCACTGCTTTATCTGCATCAAGGAGGATCTCTCCGTTTTTGCTGATCCTGGTCACGTTGATATGATCGTATTTGATCTCCAGGCTGACGGCATCTTCACCGGCATACATTTCGATGATAATGTGAAGGACTACCGGCGTGTCCAGAAGCTCCACCTTACAGATATCTGCCTCCAGAAGTTCCCGGCAGCGTGCCCTGCCCTTTTCATCGACTTTGGAAAGAACTTCCATATTCAGTGAGGCATCTCCTGCCACCGCCCCAAGGATCACACCTGCAGGAATCCCCTTTAAGCCTCCTGAATTGGGAATGATCACACAACGCACATTTTTGATGATATTTCCGGAACATTTTGCTACGATACGCTCCGGCTCTTTCCCAAGGATCTCTCTTGCTCTTGCCGCACCATAGGCCAGAGCGATCGGTTCTGTACATCCCATAGCCGGAATCATCTCTTCACGGAGGATCGCCAGATAGTTTTTATATATATTTTTGTCCACTTTTTTATTTACCTTCCCGTATTTTATGATTATTTCTTTTCCTGATATTTATGACATGCTACCATATGTCCCGGCTCCACCTGACGAAGTGCCGGGGTTTCCTGTCTGCAGCGTTCCTCACACCACGGACAGCGGTTATGGAAGCGGCAGCCCCCGATAGATCTGGACTGTACTCCGGTATCCGTAACGATCTGATCCAGAGTTTTGGCTCTCGGGTCAGGAACCGGAATCGAGGAAATCAGCATTTTTGTATAAGGATGCAGCGGATTGGAATAGAGCTTATCTGCATCTGCGATCTCCATGAGATTTCCAAGATAAAGCACCCCGATCTCATCACAGATCTTCTGGACCACCTGCAGCTGATGGCTGATGAACAGATAGGTCAGCCCGTATTTTTCCTGAAGATCCTGAAGCATCTGGACGATCTGGGCCTGCAGGGAAACATCCAGTGCAGAAATGGGCTCATCACAGACTACAAATTCCGGCTGTACGGAAAGTGCTCTTGCAATGGAAATCCTCTGACGCTGTCCGCCGGAAAACTCATGAGGATACTTCAGAAGATCCTGCTCTTTAAGGCCAACCACGCGGATCAGTTCTTTTGCACGCTCCTTACGTTCTTTCTGCGTGTACATTTTATGGATTGCCATAGGCTCACAGATGATATCCTGCACTGTATGGCTTGGGTCCAGAGAGGAATAGGGATCCTGAAAAACGGACTGCATTTTTTTGCGGTATGGAAGCAGTTCTTTTTCACCCATGGCTCCGATCTCTGTTCCTTCATAAAAAATCTCACCGCCTGTGGGTTTATGATAACGTAGGATTGCCTTTCCGATGGTAGATTTTCCGCTTCCGGATTCTCCTACCAGACCGAAGGTTTTCCCCTTTTCAATCGAAAAGCTTACCTGATCCACAGCCTTCAGTATGCCCGGCTTAAAGGACAGAAGCTTCGGAGATTTCTGTTTAAAATATACTTTCAGATCTTTTACTTCAATTAAGGGCTTGCTCATCTCTTCTCCTCCCTTCTGTGACAGAATATCCTGTGTCCCTCTGAAGCCTCATAATATTTCGGAAGACAGGCTTCACAGGTTTTGTCCGCATATTTACAACGATTCAGGAAGGGACACAGATCACCGTTTCCGTCCGAAAGATCTCTCTCCAGAAACTGTTCAAAGGTACCTCCCACCCGCGGCATGCTTGCGATCAGTGCCTGTGTATAGGGATGTCCCGGATGAAGAAAGATTTCTTCTACAGTTCCTTCTTCCACCACGTAGCCACCACACATGACAGCTACCCGTTTACAGGTCTGCGCTACAACGCCCAGATCATGGGTGATCAGGATGATGCTCATATTGTTTTTTTTCTGAAGTTCCAGAAGCAGATGAAGGATCTGCGCCTGGATCGTAACGTCCAGGGCTGTGGTGGGCTCATCTGCGATCAGGATCTTCGGGTCACTGCTCATGGCCATGGCGATCATCACACGCTGGCGCATACCGCCGGAAAGCTCGTGGGGATAGCTGTTCATAGCCTTTTCCGGGTCTGTGATGCCAACGGCTGTGAGAAGCTCCAGCACCCGGGCCTTTGCTTCTTTTTTGTTCATATTGGTATGGCGCCGGATCAGCTCTACCATCTTATTACCAACAGTGTAAACCGGATTCAGTGCGGAAAGAGAATCCTGAAAGATCATGGCGATCTCACCACCGCGGATCTCACGGAGCTCTGCTTCATTTTTCTTCAGGATATCTTCTCCCCGGAACAGGATCTCACCACCCATGATCTTACAGTTGGATGGTCCGAGACGGAGAATGGATTTGGTGGTTACGCTCTTTCCGCTTCCGGACTCTCCTACGATCCCGAAAAAATCCCCCTCACCGATGGCAAAGCCTGCACCTTTTACTGCCTGTGTCTCTCCAAGGTCTGTAAAGAAAGACACCTTCAGATCTTTTACTTCCAGTAATTTTTCCATATGTAAATGTCCTCCTTACTTGGGCTCGAATACTTTTCTTAATACTTCTCCCAGATAATTGAAGCTGACGACCGTGATCAGGATCAGGATTCCGGGGAAAATAGCCAGATACGGTGCCTGCTGGATATAGCGCTGTGCATTGCTCAACATACTTCCCCAGGAAGCCGTAGGCGGCTGGATACCCAGGCCGAAAAAGCTCAGTGCAGATTCCATCAGGATGGCATTGGCAATGTTCATGGTTGCAGCCACGATAATGGTAGGCATGATGTTAGGCAGGATATGATGTACAATGGTGGAGAATTTCTTCTGTCCGGAGATCTTTGCATAGATGACATACTCTCTCTCGTTCAGGGAAATGGTCTCGCCACGGACGATCCTGGCAATGTTCATCCAGGTCAGAAAGCCGATGATCAGGACAATGTTCTGAAGTCCCGGTTTCAGGAAGGCATTCATAACGATCATGATCAGGAATGTCGGAAGGCTCATCAGCGCATCCACCAGACGCATCAGCACCGCATCCACCGTTCCTCCCACAAAACCGCTGATGGAACCGATGATCACACCAAGGGCTGTCGAAAGCACCATGGAAAGGAAGCCCACCAGAAGGGATGCTCTTCCTCCGTAAATACAGCGAGCCAGATAATCCCGTCCCATATCATCCGTACCGAAAAGGTGTGCCATGGATGGAGCATTCAGTCGCTCTGTGGCGCTGATGGCATTGGGATCTACCGGATACAAAAAGGCAAAAATGGAGATCAGTGCCAGCAGGATGATCGCTGCTGCACCTACCACTGCAAGTTTATTTGTCTTAAAACCAAGTTTGATATTTTTCCAGATATTTTCTCTCATGTCCCTTTACCTCCTAACATCCTGCTTTGCGGATCCTCGGATCAAAGACAGCATACAGGATATCTGCCAGAAGATTTCCGAGCACCACGAGAAGCGCGGTAAACATGGTGATTCCCATGATCAGGGGATAATCATACTGCATAACAGCGGTCACTGCCAGCTGACCGATTCCCGGCCATGCAAAAACCTGCTCGGTGATAATGGCACCGGAAACCAGAGACTGCAGGCTCATTCCGAGAACTGTGATCATAGGAAGCATGGCATTTTTCAGTACATGCCGGAAAAGGATTCCAGACTCTTTCATTCCGTAAGCCTTCTGCACCATAACATAATCGGAGGACATTTCCGTAATGGTACTGCTTCTTAAATACCGGATGTACTGTGACGCATTTGCAAAGGTCAGAACTGCGCAGGGCATGACCATATGCAGGATCAGATCTCCTAAGGAACGGTTGCCGTCTGAATGCATACCGATACTTGGCAGGATATGGAGATGCACACTGAAGAGATAGATCAGCATGATACCGAACCAGAACGTAGGAATGGAGATACCTACATAACAGAACATGCTGGTGATCTTATCCAGAACACCATTTTTATTCTTTCCGGAATACAGGCCCAGTACAATGGCAATGAGAAAACCAAGCAGCATGCTGGTTCCCATTAGGATCACGGTTGCGGGAAGCCTCTCCAGCATCTGTGTCAGGACCGGTCGGTTATTCATCAGGGAATTTCCGAAATTCCCGTGAAGGATCCTTCCCAGCCACAGAAAGTACTGCTCATAGACAGGCTTTGTAAGTCCCAGGCTTTCTCTCAGGTTCTGGATATATTCTTCACTCATATTTGGTTCCACATAAGTCAGGACAGGATCTCCGGGCGCTGCTTTTGTCAGTGCAAAGCAGAGAACAGAGACAATAAACAGTGTCAGAATACACTGTATCAGACGGTTTACGATCTTCTTCAAAATGTACCTCCTTTATTTTCCCCGAAAACAGGAAATCGGCTGGCGCAAAAAACGCGTCAGCCTCTTTCTGTTTCCGGTATTCATCCGCTATAAAATTATTTATTTCTCCAATGTGTAAATCTTGGAATAATCATAATAAATAGTTTTTAACAGACATTCATCAAAGCCTCCGAAATCTTTACTTACCGCATAGAAACCATTGGAATAAGCGATCGGATAGATATACATGTTATCATTGATCGTATTCTGGATCTCCTTATAAATCTCGCCACGTTTTGTCTCATCTGCAGTGCTGTTGCCATCTTCCCACAATGCATCCAGATCTGTATCCTTGATCCTGGAATAGTTGGAACGGCTGTCGGAAGAACTCATGTCTGCATAAAGGCTCGGCTCTTCTCCCAGAGTGTAGAAGCTCAGTACCAGATCATAATCTGTGCACTCCGTATCCTTTGTCTTATTCTTGAAGGTAGACTCATCTGTAGGAAGAAGATTGATGGTGATTCCTACATTGGCAAGGGCAGACTGTACATACAGAGCTTCACTCTCCATTGTCTTATCTGTGGAGATATACATCAGGTTCAGAGAAAGACTTGTCTTTCCTGCTTCGGAAAGGAGCTCCTGTGCTTTAGCCGGATCATTGTCGTAGGTATTGTCCGGTTTTGTATAGTAGAGTGTATCCGGTGTAAAAATAGAATCTGCAGGCTCTGCATAATCCTCGGAAAGGAAAGCAAACTGACAGAACTCCTCTTTATTCAGTGCGTATGCGATCGCCTGACGTACCTTTACATCCTGAAGATCTTCGTTCAGCTCATTCATGAACATGGCGTTGACACGTCCGGAATTATAGGTATTGATGTTTACGTTATCGTAAGCACTGACGGTATCGTAATCATCTGCGCTGATCAGACGTGCATCCAGATCTCCGCTTGCAAGTGCCGCATTGGCGGAGCTGGAATCCTTTACGATCTTGAAGGTGATGGAATCCAGATTTACATCATCAAAATAGTCATCGAATTTTGTTACTTTATAATACTCTCCGGATTTGTATTCCTCGAACTTAAAAGGACCACTTCCCACCGGTTCATTGTTGAGATCACTTTCTCCGATATTCTCCACGCCGTCATAAATATGCTTCGGAATACAGTAAACCTGGCTCAGTCCGCCAAGAAATCCTGCGGAAGATGATCCAAGGGAAATCTTGACTGTAAGGTCATCAACCTTCTCTGCCTCTACTGCCTTGTCATTAACGTATCCGTAAGAAGAATACGGAACATTCTGCTTCTCATCTACCAGCACCTGCATGGTGAATACCACATCATCGGCTGTGATCGGCTGACCGTCATGCCATTTCAGTCCGTCTTTGAGCTTCAGTGTGAATTCGCTGGCATCATCATTGGCTGTTACACTTTCGCAAAGTCCGTTTCCATAATACATCTCTCCGTTCACGATCTCAAAAAACGGGCTGTACAGTGCCTGCATCATATCGAAGCTTGTCTGATCCACAACATAAAGCGGATTGATGTTCTGCGGATCTGCTGTTTCTGCAATGGTAATATTTCCGCCTTCCGCCTTGGTTCCTTCTGTTTCTGCTGCAAAAGTAGTCATTCCTGACATAACAGTTGTTCCTGCCACTGCAGCAGCCAGAAGCGCTGCCAGTACTTTTTTTCTCATTTCCTGTTCCTCCTGTGTTTCAGTGAGTATTCCTCTTTTCCCACCAGTTTAATATGATATAGGTAAAATAATACTATACCATATTACCTTTGTCAAGCTGTCCCTGGCTCTTCAGAGATTTTTTTACTGCATTTCGTTAAAGCTTGTATTTATTCTACATACAGATCACACAGGCGTCAAGATAAATTTTCTGTATCTTGCCTCTGATCTATATATATTTCCTTAATTCGTCATATTTTTGATCCAGCGTCCGTAATTGCACTTCAAAAATGCAGGCACGCATTTAAAGATCTGATCTGCATTCAGGCAGCATACCACCACTGCCGGAGATGCCTTGACCACAAATGCCATAAACATGGACAGAGGGATCACGATCCCCCAGGTACTGATCAGGTCCACCTTCATGGAATAAGCAATGCTTCCGCTTCCCCGGATGATACCACCGTTTGTCGGCATCTGATAGGACATTCCTACCATCACTACACTTAAGTTATTACCGAAAACCCGAAGGCAACCCCTGCAATTTCCACACAGCGCAGTGTAGCAAGCAGGATCTGCGTCACCGCAAAGAAAAAGTAAGTAAACCGGATGATCGCCAGATAGGAAAGACCGGCTTCGATAATCGTCTGGTCTGTTGTAAAAAGCCCCAGCAGCTGTGTTGGAAAAAGGCTGGCCAGGATAAACAGCACAAGGGCAATAAAAAAGCCTGTGCGCATGGCCCAGGCACCGATCTTCCTTACCGGCTCTGTCTCTTTCTTTCCCCATTACTGACTTCCGAATATGACAAGTCCGTCTCCCAGAGCCATAAGCAGCTGCTGAAAGACGAACTGTACCTGGTTTACGGTAGTCACACCGGATAATGCAGTTTCGCTGAAGGCTCCAAGCATAATGTTGTCAGCAAGATTGACACTTAAGGTCACTACATTCTGCAACACCAGCATGGAGCATAATTTCAGAAAATTACGATAAAAATTCTTCATCAGTCTTTTACGATGGCAATGATATCATCTGCGTTGATCACCAGATATTTCTCACCCTCATATTTGATCTCGGTTCCTGTGTATTTTCCGTAGATCACACGGTCGCCCGGCTTTACCTGTACCGGTACTTCTTTACCGTCTACGACCTTACCGCCACCTACTGCGATAACCTCTGCCTGCTGGGTTTTCTCCTTGGAGCTGTCCGGAAGTACGATGCCGGATGCGGTTTTGTCTTCTGTCTCAAAATATTTTACGATAACTCTGTCTGCAACTGGTTTTAATGCCATATTCATTTCCTTCTTTCTGTGATTATTAGCACTCTTAAACTTCGAGTGCTACTCTTTTTTTTATCATACTACATATCCGAAAATTGTCAAGATATTTGCGGATATGTAGTATGATATTATTTATGATAGGGCTCTCCGCTGATGATACGATAGCTGCGGTAGATCTGTTCCAGAAGGATCACACGCATCAGCTGATGAGGAAATGTCATCTTCGAAAAGCTTAAAGCATAGTCTGATCTCTTCAGTACTTCTTTTCCAAGACCGATAGAGCCGCCGATCACAAACTGGATATGGCTAGTCCCACGTATTCCCAGCTCGTTGATCTTCCGTGCGAAGTTCTCAGAGGTCAGCTGCTCGCCTCCGATCTCCAGAGTGATCACAAACGCATCATCCCGGATATATTTAAGAAGACGCTCCCCTTCCTTGTTCCGAATAGCATCTTCTACTGTTTCGCTGGCATTATCCGGCGTTTTTTCGTCGGACACTTCTATGATCTCCAACTTACAGTAACGCCCGAGGCGCTTGGAATACTCCGCAATGGCATCCCGCAGATATTTTTCCTTGATCTTCCCTACTGTCAGGATACTTATTTTCATCCGCCGTTCTCCTCCAGATAATTCTCAAATTCTTCTGCTGACATCAAAACCTTCCTTGGCTTGGTTCCTTCCTCCGGACCTACCACTCCTGCGTCACAAAGCTGATCCATGATCCTTGCCGCACGGTTAAATCCGATCTTGAACATACGCTGGAGCATACCGATGGAGGCCTTTTCCTTCTCAATGATAAATTTACCGGCTTCTGTAAAATAGACATCTCTGTCACCGCCGCCGGCTCCTCCCGGGACACCGGCTGTATTGACCTGCTTCTCAATGGAGGTATCATAAACAGCACCCTGGTTTTTGTCAGAAACATATTCTACGACTGCACTGACCTCCTCATCTGAAACAAAAGCGCCCTGCAGTCTGGCCGGCTTCTGATACCCCTGAGGATAAAACAGCATATCGCCCTTGCCAAGAAGTTTCTCGGCACCGTTCATATCCAGGATCGTCCTGGAATCCACACCGGAAGATACGGAAAATGCGATCCTGGACGGCATATTGGCCTTGATCAGACCTGTGATGACATTGACCGATGGTCTCTGGGTAGCAATGATCAGATGGATACCTGCTGCACGTGCCAGCTGGGCCAGCCGGCAGATCGCATCCTCAACTTCTCCCGGCGCAACCATCATAAGATCCGCAAGCTCATCCACGATGATCACGATCTGCGGCATCTTCTCAGGTGCCTTTTCTCCCTCCGGGACCCGCATATTGGCAACCTTTTTGTTATATTCTCCAAGATTACGTACCCCATATTCCGCAAAAGCATTGTAACGGCTGGTCATCTCGGAAACAGCCCAGTTCAGCGCACCGGCCGCTTTCTTCGGATCTGTGACCACCGGAATGAACAGGTGCGGGATCCCGTTATATACACTGAGCTCCACCACCTTCGGATCGATCATGATCAGACGCACCTCATCCGGTGTAGCCTTATAAAGGATGCTGATGATCAGCGTATTGATGCAGACGGATTTTCCGGAGCCGGTTGCTCCGGCGATAAGAAGATGCGGCATCTTGGCAATATCTGCCACTACCGGTTTTCCGGCAATATCCTTACCTGCTGCAAAGGACAGCTTGGATTTTGCATTTTTAAACTCCTCTGACTGAAGAAGATCCCTCAGCATGACCGGGCTGTTCTCCTTGTTCGGGACCTCGATCCCCACGGCTGCCTTTCCCGGTATCGGTGCTTCGATGCGGATATCCGGTGTAGCAAGATTCAGCTTGATATCATCGGAAAGACCAACGATCTTGCTGACCTTCACACCCATTTCCGGCTGCAGCTCATAGCGGGTAACGGTAGGTCCGCAGCTCACATTGGTAACGGTTACATTGACGCCGAAATTATGCAGGGTTTCCTGAAGCTTCTGCGCTGTTTTGCGCAGATGTGCATCGGAATCTCCCTGAGATCTGCCATCTCCGCGCTTCAGAAGCTTCAGCGGCGGATACTGATATGGTTTCTTCTCCGGAGCTTCTCCCTGGCTGATCTCATGCTGAATATTTCTGATCCCATGCTCGATCTCTGTCTGAGATGACTTCGGGTTTCTGGAGGGTTGATGGGATGCCTTCTGTTCAGCTTCCGGCTGAGGATCCTCCTTTATCTCAGCGGGAACGGCTGCCTTTCCTGTTTCCCGGGAAGCTTTTGCTGCTGCAGCTGTCTTTGCCGGCAGGATCTGCTGCATCTCGGGAATATCCACATCCTCGTAGCCGGCATAAGCATCCTCCTCTTCGGCTTCCTGCATTTCTCTTTCGAAATCCGGCTCCTCCGACTCTTCCCGGGCCGGCTGGGACTGTGAACGGTGGATCTGGAATTCCAGCGGCTGAGCATGCTCCTCCGGTTTCTCATCAAGCCCTGGATCCTCTTCTGTCAGATCTGTATCTGTCGGAAGTACAGCCTTTTGTTCATCAAGGAAAGAAGGAAGATTAAATTCTCCTTCCCGGTTCGCCTTCACCGCAGCCTGTCTTTCTTTCTGCGATCTTCTTGTTTTTTTCTTTTGTTTTTTTGAGATATTTTCCGGATCTTTCTCTGTAAGGGCAAGTTCTTCTTCCTCCAGCTCTTCTTCCAGCCGGCGGATCTTCTCCGCTCTTTTTTCCGCACGGATCTTTCTGCGAAGCTCCTTCTGCTTTTCTCTGTCCGGCTGTCCCTCAAGATAAGCTTCTCTGCCCTCTCTTGCTGCATCTGTAAAAAAGTCCAGGATCTTATTCATAAATCCGAAGAAGGATCTCTGTGTTATGATGATGAGAGACACAAGAAGCACCAGAACGATGATCACAGTTCCGCCCACAACGCCAAAAGCGGATGCTGTGGAAATACATACTGCACCACCGAATACTCCACCACCGGTACGGTATTCCGAACTCAGTGAATAATAATCCGAAAACGTGGTACTTGGCGTATAGCCCTCTGTGATCAGCTGAAGAAAGCCGCAGAGGAACACAAAAAATACCACGCCCGCCAGTACCTTTTTGTAGGCAAGGCGGTTGGTATTGTTCACGATCAGGAACGTAACTCCGGCAAAAAGCAGGATTGGGAAAATATATGCACAAAGTCCCATGATGCCAAAGCATACGGCACTGATGGCATTTCCTACGATCCCTCCCATACCAAATGCACTGATCATCAGGATCAGGCAGGCCGCAAACATCACAAGGATCAAGATCTCTGTCTGAAAGCGGTTACCGACAGGCTGCTGCTTCGCCGCAGGTTTTCTTTTTCTTTTTTTTGTCGTTTTTGAAGCTGCCATTGTCAGACTCCTCCCAGTTGATATCAAATATAATTCGCTGCCAGAATAAGGATTCCGGCTGCAAAAGAATAAAATGCAAAATAACGCAGTCTGACCTGATTCGAAAGCTTAAGCATAAAACGGATCACCAGATAGCCTGTGATCCCGGCCACGATCATTCCAAGAACATAAGTAAATCCCTGGCCAACAGTCATATGAACAGAAGTGAACTCTCCCATCTCCACAAAAAAAGCTCCCACCACAGCCGGAATACTCATCAGCAGCGAATATTTCACTGCAAACTTCCGTCCGAGGCCGCAGAAAAGTCCTGCGCTCATGGTAAGTCCAAGCCTGGAAAGGCCCGGAAACACAGAAAGGCCCTGGCAGATACCCATCCACATAGCATCTCCGAAGCTGGTTTCTTTTGTTCCCTTGCTGCCATTGACATTACTGTAGTCCACAACAAGGAGGATCACACCTGTAAGAAGGATTCCGATCCCGGAAAACATGTGTGAGGATGCGCTTCGCACAACAAGTCGTTTGCACTGATATCCGATCAGGACTGTAGGAATAGTAGATACCATGATCAGGGCAGTAAGCTTCCGGTAAGTTCCGCTTATGATCTTTGCGTAGGTAAGCTCTTTCCCAGTCCTACGGTTATAGAGAAAAATATTGGCATTTCCGATCAGATCCAGTATCATTCCGATCAGCTCGATCCCGATCTTCTTGATGTCCTTCAGAAAAACAAGGATCAGAGCTATCATAGTTCCCAGATGGAGCATCACTTCAAAAAGCACACCGGAGCCTCTGGTACCGCCCAAAAGATCCTGCACTCCACAGAGATGTCCGAAGCTGCTCACCGGCAGAAATTCGGTGATTCCCTGAATGATTCCCAATATAATCGCATGTATCACTGACATAATGATATTTCCTTTTCTTAAATTTTTTCCAACACATTATAGCATAACTGAGTAAAACTTACAATCTTCACTTGGCAAAAGTTTCAAACAAATGTTCTTTTTTGATCTGCAAGAAAAAAAATCCTCCGGCTGCATCAGAAAACACAGTCGGAGGATCTGTTTATAAACAGACTTTCTGCTTATTTATTTTTCAGATATTCGTCGATACCTTTTGCACCAGCTTTACCTGCACCCATGGCAAGGATTACGGTAGCTGCACCTGTAACGGCATCACCACCGGCATATACGCCGTCCTTGGATGTCTTACCGGTTTCTTCCTCGGCAACGATACATCTTCTCTTGTTGATGTCAAGGCCCTTGGTTGTGGAAGAGATCAGAGGGTTCGGTGAAGTACCAAGAGACATGATGACAGTATCTACATCCATATCATACTCGGAACCAGGAATCTCTACCGGACGTTTTCTTCCGGATGCATCCGGCTCACCAAGCTCCATCTTGACAACCTTCATACCGTTTACGTGGCCGTTCTCATCAACGAGGATCTCCTTCGGATTTGTAAGAAGATCAAAGATGATGCCCTCTTCCTTAGCGTGATGAACTTCCTCTGCTCGTGCAGGAAGCTCTGCCTCACTTCTTCTGTATACGATATGTACCTCAGCGCCAAGTCTCAGCGCTGTTCTTGCAGCATCCATGGCAACGTTACCACCGCCGACAACTGCAACCTTTTTGCCTGCTGCGATCGGTGTATCATAGGAATCATCGAATGCTTTCATAAGGTTGCTTCTTGTCAGGTACTCGTTTGCGGAGAATACACCGCTTGCATTCTCACCCGGGATACCCATGAACATCGGAAGTCCTGCACCAGAACCGATGAATACAGCCTCAAATCCCTCATCCTCGATCAGCTGATCGATGGTAGTGGATTTACCGATGACAACGTTTGTCTCGAATTTAACGCCAAGCTCTTTGACCTTCTCAATCTCTTTCTTAACAACCTTCTGCTTCGGAAGACGGAACTCCGGAATACCGTAAACAAGAACACCGCCAAGCTCATGAAGAGCCTCGAACACAGTTACATCGTATCCTGCCTTTGCAAGGTCACCTGCACAGGTAAGTCCGGATGGACCGGAACCGATCACTGCAACCTTATGTCCGTTCTTAACCTCTGCTCCTGCAGGTTTGATATCATGCTCCAGAGCATAGTCTGCAACGAATCTCTCCAGCTTACCGATAGAAACAGCCTCACCCTTCTTACCGCGGATACACTGTCCCTCACACTGGGATTCCTGCGGACATACACGACCACAGATAGCCGGAAGTGCGGAAGATAAACCGATCACCTTGTAAGCCTCTTCCATGTTGCCTTCTTTGATGTGCTCGATAAATCCCGGAATATTGATGGATACCGGACATCCCTCTACACATTTCGGTTTCTTACAGCCAAGGCATCTCTGTGCCTCTTCCATTGCTTCTTCCTGATTATATCCAAGACATACTTCCTCGAAGTTTGTCGCACGTACCTTCGGATCCTGCTCTCTTACAGGAACTTTTTTTAACATTTTTGCATCTGCCATTAGTTGTCACCTCCGCAATGTCCGCATCCACCGTGGTGGGTATCGCCTTCCTGAAGCTTCAGTAATGCACGGCCCTCCTGGGTCTTATACATCTGGCTTCTCTTCATAGCCTGATCGAAATCAACGAGATGTCCGTCGAACTCCGGTCCGTCTACGCAGGCAAATTTGATCTCATCACCGACCTGGAGACGACAAGCGCCGCACATGCCGGTTCCGTCAACCATGATCGGGTTCATGCTGACAATTGTGTGGATACCAAGCTTCTTGGTAAGAAGACAGACAAATTTCATCATGATCATCGGTCCGATCGCTACACAGACGTCATAATGCTTGCCCTCGTTTGTCACAAGATCCTCAAGAGTCTTTGTTACCATACCGGAACGGCCATAGGAACCGTCATCTGTTGTAACATAAAGATTGGAAACAGCGCCAAGCTCTTTCTCAAGGATAACCATATCCTTAGTCTTGGAACCAAGGATAACATCCGCTGTGATGCCGTGCTCATGGAGCCATTTAACCTGCGGATAAACAGGTGCGGTACCGACACCACCGGCTACGAATACCATTTTTTTCTTCTTAAGTTCTTCGATATCCTCATGGACGAACTCAGACGGACATCCCAGAGGTCCTACGAAATCACGGAATGAATCTCCCGCCTTCAGTGCGGACATCTTAATGGTAGATGCTCCGATCTCCTGGAATACGATGGTAACTGTACCGGCCTCGCGATCGTAATCGCAGATGGTAAGCGGGATCCTCTCTCCCTTTTCGTCAAGTTTCACAATGATAAATTGTCCTGGCAGACAGTGGCTTGCCACACGTGGTGCATGCACAACCATAAGATGGATCTTAGCTGCCAGCGTTTCAGCTTTTAAAACCTTATACATGGTCTTCCTCCTCGCGCAAATTATAAACCTTTATTAATAATACGCTAAAAATCAGCATATGACAAGAGTAGATTTACAATTTCTGTCAAAATTCTTTACCACAGCACAGCGCAACCATGTTAGTCTTATACAACTAATGTCATCAAAAGCCACATACAAAACTGATTATTTCTGTGTTTTTTTCCTTTCGATAAGGGTATACAATCGGTCCAGTGCCTCCCGGATCCCTCCTACTTCATCGATGAGTCCTTCCTTTACCGCTTCCTCACCCTCCAGCATAGTCCCCACATCTTTTACAAGCTGGGAGGTGTCCAGCATCAGCTCCTCCATCCGTTCTGCCGTGATATGTGAATGTCCGGATACAAAGGCAATGATCCGGTCCTGGATTTTTTCCATATTGCGGTAGGACTGCGCTACGCCGATGAACATTCCGTTCTGGCGTACCGGATGGACCACCATGGTAGCACTTGGCACGATAAAGGAATAATCTGCTGATACCGCCATGGGTACACCTATGGAATGTCCCCCGCCCAGCACCAGGGAAACCGTAGGGATACTCAGAGACGCGATCATCTCCGCAATGGCAAGCCCTGCCTCCACATCTCCTCCTACCGTATTTAAAAGGATCAGAAGCCCCTCGATCTCCTCATCGTCCTCAATGAGAGCCAGCTTTGGAAGTACATGCTCATACTTGGTTGTTTTGCTGTGAGACGGCGCGGATTCATGACCTTCGATTTCCCCGATCACCGTCAGAAGCTCCACTTTATGCTTCCGGGAATTTCCATCGAGCACTGCCTGCCCTGTTTCCCGGATCTGTTCGTTCTGGCTCGCTTCCCGGTCCAGTTCCTTCTGTTTTCTCTCTTCGCTCTGTTTTTCCATAAAAAATACCTCCGGAATCTGAAATTCTGGAGGTATTATATGCAAAATATTACTTTCTATTCAGAGATCATTCGTCCCAGTTTGTCCATACGTCAGTAACGTCGTCGTCATCATCAAGAAGATCCAGTGTTCTGTGAAGATCTTTGATAGCCTGATCATCCGTCAGCTCCACATAGGTCTGCGGGATCATGGCGATCTGTGCTTCTACAAGCGGGATCCCGGCTTTCTCAAGAGCCTCACGTACAGCACTGAAATCGTCCGGTGCTGTGATGATCTCAAAGCTGTCCTCTTCCTCGTTGAAGTCCTCAGCACCTGCATCCAGAGCTGTCATCATCAGCTCGTCCGCATCCATCTCGCCGCACTCATCCTCAAGCTCTTCCTTATCGATGATGATCTGGCCCTTCTGGTCGAACATAAAGGATACGCATCCCTGTGTTCCGATGCTTCCGTTACCCTTGGTAAACGCGTTACGTACATTACCTGCAGTACGGTTCTTGTTATCTGTAAGAGTCTCTACGATAATAGCAACACCGTTCGGACCATATCCCTCATATACAGCCTTCTCGTAGCTGTCTGCAGAATCCGCACCTGCTGCCTTCTTGATTCCACGATCGATCGTATCGTTCGGCATGTTGTTCGCTTTTGCTTTTGCGATGACATCACGAAGCTTGCTGTTGTTTGCAGGATCCGGGCCACCGGCCTTTACTGCCATAACGATCTCACGGCCGATGACTGTGAAGATCTTACCCTTCTTGGCATCATTTTTCTCTTTCTTATGTTTGATGTTGGCAAATTTTGAATGTCCTGACATGGTATCTTCCTCTCCTTGTTACCGTATATTTTCTTTCGTGCCCTACTCATTTTGGGTACCGTTTTACATAATTGCAACTCGGTTTAATATAGCACTTATGAAAGATTTCGTCAAGAATCAGAAAACAAACCGGTCAAAATTCCTCATGTTCCCCTAAAAAGTCAGTTCCAGACTAATCTCAAGCGCATGATTCACCTTATCAAGCATAGCACTGTCCAGATGACACACCTTATCCTTCAGACGCCGCTTGTCGATGGTGCGGAGCTGTTCCAGAAGGATCACGGAATCCTTTTCGATCCCGTAGGCGGATGCATCGATCTCAATATGTGTCGGCAGCTTTGCCTTATTCATTTTTGATGTAATTGCCGCACAGATCACTGTAGGGCTGTGACGGTTGCCCACATCGTTCTGGATGATCAGCACCGGACGGATGCCGCCCTGTTCACTGCCCACTACGGGTCTTAAGTCCGCGTAAAAAATATCCCCTCTTTTTATAACCACACAATTCACACTCCGATTCTGGTCCGGCTTATTTGCAAGCCGTATTCCTTTTTACAGATAAGTATTTCCACAATTTCTTTGTGTATACCATGCGTGGTACTTTTTTACCGGCCTTATGTCTGACCCGGCGTTTTCCAGATCCGGGTATTTACGGATCTACTGGAAAAAGCTCTCCTCTTCTCCGCATTCCTTACCGTCTTTGATATAAACCCGCGGAACACGTTTACTGATCCCACAGACAAATTCATAGGAAAATCTTCCGGAAAGATCTCCCAGTGTCTCCACACTGATAAATTCCTCTCCATCTCTTCCCATCAGAGTGACCTCGTCCCCGGCCTTCACCTCCGGGATATCTGTGACATCAACCATAAACTGATCCATGCAGACCCGTCCGAGGATCGGAGCTTTTTTGCCCCGGATCAGGACCCAGCCCTTATTGGAAAGCTGTCTCGGATAGCCATCTGCATAACCTACGGGGATCGTTGCCATTCTGGTAAAGCGTTCTGTAACAAACGTTCCTCCATAGCTTACCGCTGTTCCACGTTCCACATTTTTCACATAAGATACATGACTTTTCAGCTCCATTGCAGGTGTCAGCTTCACAATATCACGTTCTACCTCCTCTGACGGATAAATACCGTAAATGGTGATGCCGGCACGAACGACATTGAGATTTGCTTCCGGAACACGGATGATACCTGCACTGTTGGAGCAGTGACGTACCGGAATATGAACGCCTCTTTTTTCCAGAAGCTCTGCAAAACGGAGATAACGGTCCAGCTGCACCAGTGCAGGAGAACGGTCGGTCTCATCCGCCCTGGCAAAATGGGTAAACATTCCCTCGATCACCAGATTCGGGATTTTTGAGATTTTTTCGATCTTTATCGCATTTTCCGGAATATCCGCATATCCGATCCTTGTCATTCCCGTATCCAGAGCCAGATGAATATGTACATTTTTTCCAATGCGTGCACCTGCTTTTGCATATTCTGCTGCTGTATTAAGATCCGATATGGTGATCCGGATATCATTGGCTGCAAGCTCTTCATAATATTCCTCAAATACAAGGCCAAGGATCAGGACAGGCTTGGTGATCCCTGCATGCCGAAGCTCCAGTGCCTCCTCTGCAGTAGCTGTTGCAAATCCCCAGATATAGTCATAGTCCTGGATCAGACGGGCAATAGCTCTGGCACCATGACCATAACCGTCTGCCTTGATCACAGCGATGATCTTTGTCCCTTCTTTGACATTTTTATGCATTTCCTCAAAATTGTGGGCAATGGCATCCAGTGATACCAGTGCTTTTACTCTCTCGTATTTTTTCATAATCCCGACTCCTCTTCACCTATAGCTAATGCCTTGGGCAGATATTCTATGATATCTCCTGCCAGCATACTGCGCTTTCCTTTTTCAGCGGCTGCAAGATCACCGCAAAGTCCATGAAGATAAACACCTAACGCGGCCTTTAAAACCATGGGAGGCTGTTCCTCCGTTTTCAGATACATACATAACACTGCTGCCAGGATCCCGGAAAGCACATCTCCGCTTCCTGCAGTTGCCATTCCGGAATTACCGGAAAGATTCAGATACATCTGGCCTTTCTCATCTGCGATCACCGTACATGCATCCTTCAACACGCACACAGAGCCTGTTTCCGCAGCACATTTCAGTGCAGTATCTGCGATCTCATGCTGGATCTCCTGGATCGTTCTGCCACTGAGCCGGCTCATTTCTCCGATATGCGGTGTCAGGACTACATGCTCTCCCAGATACTGATACCACTGTGGATGTGCAGCCAGAAGGTTCAGGCCGTCCGCATCCAGGATCAGCGGCTTTTTCTCCCGGGCAGCCGCCGTGAGAAACCACTGTTCTCTCTCACGGCTGGCCACTGATGTTCCAAGTCCCGGTCCGATCACGATCACATCACACCAGGATAGAAGCTGTTCATTGGATTCCTGATCAAAGCGGCTGCAGACCATAGCCTCCGGAAGGAGTATCTGCAGTGGGATCCTGTTGGCTTCCACAGTCTGGATCTTTACCATTCCCGCACCGGCACGAAGTGCTGCACTGGCGCTTAAATAAGCGGCTCCGCACATTCCCTCACTTCCGGTCACAAAGAGCACTTTTCCGAAGGTACCCTTGTTTCCGCCGGGATCACGTTCCGGAAACAGCTTCAGATCTTTATTTTCCAGACAGGCGGCAGATGCAGTCACAGCTTCCTGCTCATAGATCCCGATATCGGCGGTAACGATCCTTCCTGCATACAGTCTTCCCGGATAAAAGCAAAGACCTCTTTTCCGGTAGGCAAATGTGACAGTCAGATCGGCGCTGAAGGCAATTCCCATTTCCAGGCCAGTATCTCCGTTCACTCCTGACGGGATGTCAACTGCGATCTTTTTGGCCCTCGCACTGTTCATCTCATGGATGATATCAGCATAATGCCCCTCGATCGGACGCGTCAGGCCTACCCCAAACACGGCATCTACTATAGTAGTATATTCACTCCACTGCGGGTTATTCACCTCCGGGACACGATAACCGGAAGCGATCTTATACTGAAGAGCGGTCTCTCTGGTCATTTTATCTTTGTTTCCGACCATATAAAACTCTACCCGGATCCCCTTCAGATGGAACAATCTGGCAATAGCGATACCGTCACCGCCATTGTTTCCGCTTCCGCAGACTACCAGGATCCTTTCGTCCTTCTGGAGATACTTTTCTGTTTCCTCTACCACCTTCAGTGCTGCCCGCTCCATCAGAACCTCGGAGGGAACTCCGATCTCACGGATCGTTGTGGAGTCCAGATCCTTCATTTCTTTGCAGGTAACAAGCTTCTTCATTCTGTCTTCTGCCTCCCCTCTGTCATAGAGAAAGCTGCCGTTTCCGGCAGCTTAACAATTCTTACTTATCCACATGTTCCTGCCTGTATTTACTGAGATTATAAGACAGTGTCATCAGACTCTCGGAAAGATGAACGTTCTCTACGATCACATCATCCGGTGTCTCAAGATCGAGATGTGCAAAATTCCAGATTGCCTTGATCCCGTTCTCCACCAGGATATCTGCCATTTCCTTGGCTTTATTCTTAGGAAGTGTCAGAATCGCGATCTCCACGTTATTCTCTCTCAGGAAAAACGGAAGCTCACTGAGCATCTGGATCTCAAGTCCACGGACTGCGATGCCCTCAAGCACAGGATTTACGTCAAAGATACCAACCAGCCTGAACCCGCGCTTCTCAAAATCCACATAATTGGCAAGTGCCTGTCCCAGATTACCGGCACCCAGGATGATCATCGGATGAACGGTATCCAGTCCCAGGATCTTACCGATCTCTGTATAAAGATAGTGTACATTATAGCCATACCCCTGCTGCCCAAAACCGCCGAAATTATTAAGATCCTGACGGATCTGAGAAGCTGTGGTATGCATCTTTTTACTTAATTCATTGGAAGAAATACGTTCTACATTATCTTCCATCAGCTCTCCTAAGTAGCGGTAATAGCGTGGCAGACGCTTAATCACCGCTTTCGAGATTTGTTTTGTCTCCACGATAGTTTTCCTCCTTACCTTACACTAGGTTAATTATAACGAATTGACATTTTCCTGTCAATTAAAGTTGTCTATTCTGTACAAATTTCTTTATATTTTTTCTAATAATTGATTTTTTCTTTGAAATCCCGGCAGTTTCCGTTATAATAGGTGGAGGATTTTTCCCTGTTCAGACATAAACAGGGGTGATTCTTTATACAGGAGGACAGTTTTTATGATTTTATCATGTCAGAATATATGCAAGGCCTTTGGCGAAAAAGTAATTTTAAATGATGCATCCTTTCACATTGAAGACCGTGAAAAGGCTGCTCTGATCGGCTGCAACGGTGCAGGAAAGACCACACTGCTGCGGATCATCATGCAGGAGCTTTCTGCTGATTCCGGTACCGTGGTGCTTGCCCGGGATAAAAATATCGGCTATCTTGCCCAGTACCAGGATATCCGCGGACATCATACCATCTACGAGGAGCTTCTTACCACAAAGCAGCACATCATCGATATGGAACGCCGTATCCGCAATATGGAACAGGAAATGAACACGGTGACCGGTGATGAGCTGAACCGTCTGATGGAAACCTATACCCGCCTGACCCATCAGTTTGAGCTGGAGAACGGATACGCTTACAAAAGTGAGCTGACCGGTGTCTTAAAGGGTCTCGGCTTCACGGAGGAAGATTATGACAAGCAGATCGAAACTCTTTCCGGCGGTCAGAAAACCCGCGTGGCGCTGGGCAAGATGCTTCTTTCCAAGCCGGATATCCTGCTTCTGGATGAGCCAACCAATCACCTGGATATGGAAAGCATCTCCTGGCTGGAAACTTATCTTCTGAATTATCCGGGAGCTGTTTTTATCGTCTCCCATGACCGTTATTTTCTGGATAAGGTGGTCACCAAGGTCATTGAGATCGAAGCCGGACAGACCCGCGTATACAGCGGCAACTACTCTGCCTATGCTCTCAAGAAGGCTCAGCTTCGTGACGCACAGTACAAGGCATACTTAAATCAGCAACGGGATATCAAGCATCAGGAAGCCGTTATCGCCAAGCTGAAATCCTTTAACCGTGAAAAATCCATCAAGCGTGCGGAAAGCCGTGAAAAAATGCTGGACCGTGTACAGAGAATCGAAAAGCCTCTTGAGCTCCAGGACCGGATGCGTATCTCGCTGGAACCACGGGTGTTAAGCGGAAACGATGTGCTCCACGTGGAAGCGCTTTCCAAGGCCTTTCCGGGACAGACCCTGTTCTCCGATATCTCCTTTGATATCAAACGCGGCGAGCGTGTGGCACTGATCGGAAACAACGGAACCGGAAAGACCACCATGCTGAAGATCATCAACGGTCTTATTGAGGCAGATGCCGGCAAATTTTCCCTTGGTTCCAAGGTGCAGATCGGTTATTACGATCAGGAACATCATGTTCTGCATATGGACAAGACGATTTTCCAGGAAATCTCCGATACTTATCCGACTCTCACAGAGACCGAGATCCGAAATATGCTTGCCGCATTTCTCTTTACCGGAGATGATGTTTTCAAGGAGATCTCCGCACTTTCCGGTGGAGAAAGAGGCCGTGTTTCCCTTGCAAAGCTGATGCTTTCCGAAGCCAACTTCCTGATCCTTGACGAGCCTACCAACCATCTGGATATTGCCTCCAAGGAGATCCTGGAGGAAGCACTGGTCAGCTACACCGGTACAGTCCTTTATGTATCCCATGACCGTTACTTTATCAATCAGACTGCGACCAGGATCATGGAGCTGACAAACCAGGCAGTGGTAAATTACATCGGTGATTATGATTACTATCTGGAAAAGAAGGAGGAGCTGACCAGTACCTATGCACCGGGAAGCACTTCTCCGGAGGCACCTGCCGAAGAAAAAGCGGTTTCCGAGAACAAGCTTTCCTGGCAGCAGATGAAGGAAGAACAGGCAAAGAAACGAAAACGGGAAGCCGAGCTGAAAAAAGTCGAAGCCCGTATCGAAGAGCTGGAAACAAGAGACAGCGAGATCGACGAAACCATGGTCCTTCCGGATGTCTGCACCAATGTAGCGGAATGCACAAAGCTGAGCCGCGAAAAAGCAGCCATCGCTGAAGAACTGGAAGAGCTTTATGAAAAATGGGAAGAGCTGGCCTGACGGTCAGCTCTTTTTTATCCCCTTATGTTTTTATGGAAGCAGCATGCCGAGATGCTGTTCAAAGCATACACCATCGTTACGGTCTGTTCCTTCCTCCACCGCATCCCGGATCGATGCCGAGATAAAATCTACGGCCAGCTCTGCACAGGTTTTCATGGAATATCTTTTTACCAGCCCTGCACTGAGCACGGATGCAAAAAGATCTCCTGTCCCGGAATAGCTTCCGCCGGATTTCTCTGCAAATACCCAGGAGCTGTTTCCGTTTTCCAGGACAAGATTTCCCATTTTCAGAGGCTGCCCCTCCTCCCTGTGATCCACTCCGGTGATCACAACGGCAGGAAGTGAAAATTTCCGGGCAAGTCCGCACCCGATCTCCCGGATCTCTTCCATCCGCCGGGCCTCTGATACCTTTTGCAGTTTATTCCAGATCTCCTCCATTTTTTCTTTTCCGTAGAGAAGAAGGAGGGCTTCCGTAAGGTTCGGTGTGATCACATAGGAACGACGTGTCAGTTCGCAGAACCGGCTGCGGAGCTCTTCTGTATAGATCGGATAAACCGCGCCGTCATCCCCCATCACCGGATCTGTAAGGATCAGAGTATCCTTTCCTGCAAACGCGTCCATAAATTTCAGAATCCTGTCTGCCTGCTTATCATCAGAAAGAAATCCTGTATAGATCCCATCCGGGAAAAATCCTCTTTTTTTCCACTGCTCCATATATGGTTCCATATGCTCTGTGAAATCCTCACAGAAATAACTTTCATAACCGGTCTGGTTGCTTAAAACAGCGGTGGGAAGTGGACACGCCTGGACTCCCATCACCGAGATCACCGGGATCGCTGCTGTCAGTGAACATTTCCCCAGCCCGGAAAGATCATTGATCACTGCTATTTTTTTCATGGTAATTCTCCAGTCTTGAGTTTTTTTCTGTAATATTATAGAATGAATTGTCAGGTTTACGCAATCATTTTTGGAAGGAAATCATCATACTTATGTTAAATATATCTGCAGAACACAAAAAAGAACACCTTTATCTGGAGGTTTATCACTATTACCGGAAGCTGATCTTGGAAGGCCGTCTCCTTCCCGGAAGCAAAATGCCCTCCCTCCGCAAATGCGCCCAGGAGCTGAAGCTGAGCCGTACCACCATCGAAAATGCCTATCTTCTGCTGGCAGCAGACGGCTATATCATCGCCAGGGCACAGAGCGGCTATTATGTCACCGGCATTGCTTCCAAGCAGCATCTGCTTCCCCCCGAAAAACAGGATAAGGATATCACGCCCTGCCTTTATGATTTTGCCTCTTCCGGTGTTGACCGGGAAAGCTTCCGTTTTGATCTGTGGCAGCGTTACATCAAAAGCGCCCTCCGCCAGGGCGACCGTATGCTTTCTTATGGCGAACCCCAGGGCGAAAGCGATTTCCGGGAGGTTCTCGCAGACTATATCCGGGAACGCAGAAATGTGATCTGCTCCCCGGATGACATTGTAGTAGGGGCCGGTCTCCAGCCCCTTCTCCAGATCCTCTGCCCTCTGATCCATGAACGGAAAACCGTTTCGTTCCCCACACCGTCCTTCACCACATGCAGCACCATCTTTCAGGATTACGGCTTTGATGTCCATTACCGGGACAAAAGCTGCGATGTGATCTATGTTTCCCCTGCTCACATGACGAAATGGGGCGAGATCATGCCGGTAAAACGACGCCTGGAGCTGATCCGTCATGCGGAGATCAATGACCATCTGATCATTGAGGATGATTTCGAAAACGAATTTGTTTATTTTCAGAAGCCGACGCCTTCACTTTTCGGTCTTGCAGGTGGTGAAAACGTTGTCTATATCGGTTCCTTTTCCAGGCTGCTGCTGCCCTCCATCCGTGTCAGCTTCATGGTACTGCCGCGCTCTCTCCGGGAAAAATATACAAAAAAAGCAGCCTTTTATAATCAGACTGCTTCCAAGGCAGAACAGATCGCACTCTGCCAGTTTATCCGCGACGGGCATCTGGCTTCCCAGACTAGAAAGCTCCGCCGCCTTTATTCCCAGAAGCTGAAGGCTCTTTCCCAGGCTGTCCGGGAAACCTTCGGCCAGGACTGCCAGATCCAAACAGGAGCCGCAGGAACCAGCCTTGCCCTTACTCTCCCCTGTTCTCTCACAGGCAGTGAACTGACAGACAGAGCCCGGAACCGTGGTCTGGGACTGGAGGTTCTCAGAGAAAACGGAGCCGAGGTCACCCTGGTCCTCTCTTGCTCCTCCATTCCATCCAAGGATTTTCTGCCTGCCTGTCAGCTTCTGAAGGAGGTTACCGGCTCCTAATCTCTCCGGTTATCGATCATGTAGAGCAGGGCATTTACAATGCACGCAGCGATGTTGCTTCCACCCTTACGTCCTTTTGCCACAATATAAGGCACATCTGCGTGCATGATCAGCTCCTTGGACTGCACAACATTCACAAAGCCTACCGGCACACCGATGATCAGCTCAGGAGAAAGCTTTCCGTTCTCAATAAGCTCATAAAGACGTACCAGTGCGGTAGGTGCGTTTCCAATGGCAAAGATCAGCTTTTTATCCATCTCTGCCGCCTTATCCATGCTGGCTGTGGCTCTGGTAGTCCCGTTCTTTTTTGCAAGGGCAGCCACATCCTCATCGGACATGAAGCAGTAAGCCTCACCGCCGTAGCGGGCAAGTGCACGCTTGTTGATCCCGGCCTTTGCCATCTGGGTATCTGTGACGATGCAGGCACCGTTGCGGATGGCGTCCATGGCCATCTCCACTGCCCCCTCCGAGAAGCAGAGATTTTTTGCATAATCAAAATCTGCGCTTGTGTGGATGCAGCGTTTTACGATCAGCTCTGTTCCCGGAATCAGGGGAGTATCCCCCAGCTCTTCTGTGATGATCTCAAAGCTTCTTTTTTCGATCTCCATGGGTTTTACATTTTCAAGCTCAACTTTCATTTCTATTCTTCCTCCGTAATCCCGTTTTCCAGTATCTCATAGATTTTTTTCATATCCAGATGCTTCCGCAGCTCTGCAGCCAGGATATCATACTGCTGTTCCTTAAATGCCGCAAAATCCACGCCTGTCATATTTTCCACATCAATACCTTTTTTCTCGCCGATCACGCGGATGATCGCCTCTGCAGATGCTTCCTTATCGAAAACGCCGTGGATATAGGTTCCGCACACATTTCCCGCAAAAGCACCCTCTTCTTTTTTCTTACCGCTGACGCTGTCTGTGATCTTCGTGGCTGTTCCTGCATTGTCCTTCAGGATGCTTTCGCCCATATGGATCTCATAGCCCTCGATCTCCGCACCGGAAAGAGGAGCAAACACACCGGACAGCTGACCGAAATGCCCCTGCACCCTGGTCCTGGTTTTCTTTTCGGCAAATACCGTTTCCATGGGAAGAAGTCCCATTCCTTTCATGGAACCGCCATTTTCAACTCCATGAGGGTCGCTTAAGGTTTCACCCAGCATCTGATAGCCACCGCAGACACCAAAGATCAGCTTGCCTCTGGAGGCTTCCTTGAGAACTGCTGCCTCCATTCCGCTTTCCCGCATCCAGATCAGATCGCCCATGGTGTTCTTGGTTCCAGGAAGGATGATCATATCCGGAGAGTGAAGATCTCTCGGGTGTTTTACATAGCGGAGAGAAACTCCGGGAATGCTCTCAAAAGGATTAAAATCCGTAAAGTTGGAGATCCTTGGTGTACGGACCACTGCGATATCAATGACACCGGCTTCCTGCTTCCGGTCAAAACGCTCCGTCAGGCTGTCCTCATCCTCCACCTGGATATCCAGATAAGGCGCCACACCCACCACCGGGATCCCGCTTCTTTCCTCAAGCATGACAACACCAGGGTCCAGAATAGTCTTATCTCCGCGGAATTTGTTGATGATCAGCCCCTTTACCATAGCCTTCTCATCGTCCTCCAGAAGCTCCACCGTACCGATCAGCTGGGCAAAAACACCTCCACGGTCAATATCTCCCACAAGAAGGACCGGTGCCTTGGCCATCTTTGCCATACCCATATTTACAATATCCTCATCCTTGAGATTGATCTCGGCAGGACTTCCCGCACCTTCGATGACAATGATATCGTTTTCCGCTGCAAGAGCGTTGTATGCCTTCATCACATCCGGAACCAGGGTCTTCTTATATTTGAAATAATCCCTGGCACTCATGGTTCCAAGAACCTCTCCGTTTACGATCACCTGGGAGCCTACATCATTGGTAGGCTTCAGAAGGATGGGATTCATCAGGACAGACGGCCGGATCCCGGCTGCCTCTGCCTGCATGACCTGGGCCCGTCCCATCTCAAGACCATCCTCTGTGATAAAGGAATTCAGTGCCATATTTTGTGATTTAAAAGGAGCCACACGATATCCATCCTGCTTAAAGATCCTGCAAAGTCCCGCAGCCAGTAGGCTTTTTCCGGCATTGGACATGGTTCCCTGTACCATTATTGCTTTTGCCATAATATACCTCCCTCAAGTACTTCGATCAGTTTTACATTTTCTTCATGGCGCTTTACCGCGATCCGGTAATACCCCTTTGTAAGACCCGGATAATTGCTGCAGTCACGGATCAAGATCCGCTTACGCAGACAGAAGTCAAAGAGCTCCTCCGGTCCTTTAAAGAAAATATAATTTGCTTCCGACGGAAATACTTTATACCCAATGCGGACCAGCTCATCCTTCAGCCACTGTGCCTCCCGAAAAACAAGCTGTCTTCCCTCCTCTACATATTCCGTCTCTGTAAGTGCCTGGAGCCCGGCTGCCTGGGCCATGGTGGAAACATTCCATGGCTGAACGCAGAGCTCCATCCTTTCCATCAGCTTTCTGTCAGAACAGAGGCCATAGCCTAGCCGCACACCGGCCATGGCATATCTTTTTGTAAATGCCTTCAGGATAAAAAGATTATTGAACCCGGAAAGAGAACGCTTCAGAGAATACTCTTCCGGTTCCTTTACAAAATCGAGGAAACATTCATCTACCACCAGCAGGATATCCAGCTTTCTGCATTTTTCCAGGATCCTTTTCAGAAGCCTGTGGGGGATCAGCATGCCGGTAGGATTGTTGGGGTTACATAAGAAAGCCATATCCAGTCCCTTATGGAGGATATCCAGATATGCTTCACTGAGCACAAAACCGTCATTTTCCGTCAGCATGTAATATTCTAGCTCACAGCCTGTGCTGGCCAGAGCCTGTCCGTATTCCGCAAAAGTAGGCGCCGGGATCAGAGCCCGCTTTGGCTTTACTGCATGACAAAGCGTAAAGATCACTTCTGCCGCTCCGTTACCGCATATTACCTCTTCCGCTTTTACCCCTTCCGATTCTGCGATCCTTTCCCTGAGAACGCCGCATCCCACCTGGGGATACTGTGCAATATGATCCAGACTGTGGATAATGGCCTGCTTCACACTTTCCGGTGTTCCCAAAGGATTCAGATTTGCCGAAAAATCCAGGCAGTCTTTATGTTTATATACGTCTCCTCCATGTATGTGTTTTGTCATTGGTCATTCTCCTGTCTGTATTTATTGTTACCTTAATAACCCGAACCGGATCCCCGCACTGAGCAGTCCAAATACAACCACACCCAGTATAGATGCCGCGTACATCAGTCGGTTAGCCCTTTTGATATCCTCCGGCTCCACCGGGCGAATCGGATCCCCGATCGTAGGTTTTTCATATAATTTCCCGAAATAATATGCATTTCCCGCAAGCTGTACATCCAGCGCTCCGGCCATGGCAGCCTCTGTCTGAGCAGAGTTGGGGCTTGCATGGTTTCTCCGGTCACGTTTGTAGATCTTTGCCGCGTTTTTTGTATCCATTCCTGTAAAAACAGTTCCTGCCACCATCAGCCATCCGGAAATCCTGGCAGGGATATAATTGGCCACATCATCCAGCTTTGCCGCAATACGGCCGAAATAAAGATATTTGTCATTTTTATATCCAAGCATAGAATCCATGGTATTGATACCCTTGTACAAAAACATCAGCGGCACCCCACCGATAGCCATATATAGCATGGGGGCGATCACGCCGTCGGATGCATTTTCCGCAACGGTTTCCACGGCAGCCTTTGTCACGCCGGTTTCCGTAAGCTCTCTGGTATCACGGCCTACGATCATGGACACCGCATAGCGTGCCTCGTCCAGAGTTCCGTTTTTCAGCCGGTCATAAACCTTCATACTCTCATCCTTCAGGGAACGGGTGGCAAGAAGCTGATAGCACCAGAAAACCTCCAGCACAAATCCGGCCACCGGCAGATACCGGTAAAGATAATAAAGCACCAGAAGCGGCACCCCGCCGCTGAACAGACAGACAAGCACTACGATCAGAAAGCCTCCTGTCAGCTCACCGCCGTGATTTTTCGGAAAAATCTTTCGGATCACTTTTTCCAGCACTGCGATCAGATTGCCGATGACACAGATCGGATGATAAAGCCATCTGGGATCTCCGATCAGAAGATCCAGCACAAATCCTATGACCAGTGCAGGAAGACTATATTTCAGCATCTTTTTTCTGCCTCCGTTCCTTCTTATATTCCAGTGCGTTCTTCAGAAAGCGTGCCGGAACCCTGGGATTTCCGTAATAATAAAGATGAGGAAATCCTGCCATCAGCCTGCCCCGGTCATGGATACAATCCCATCCTCTTTTAGATGCCGGCTTTGCCGCATGAAAATCCGCTCCGCAATCTGTGGAATCAAAATAATGGAATTCATGAGCCGGGATCTCACCAAGTCCGGTATCCTGTTTTTCCGTAAGGGTGATATAACCGAACCGGTTCAGCTTCGGTGTCCGGTAAGCCCTTCCAGGGATCACCCCGCAAACCCTGCGCTGCTTTCCTTCCATATCCTCCATTTCCTGATGAAGATACATGAATCCGCCGCATTCTGCCAGACAGGGCATTCCGTCCAGGATAACTTCCCGGATCCGGGTGCACATTTCCTGATTTTCTTCCAGCGCCTCCCCGTTTAATTCCGGGTAACCGCCGCTTAAAAGAAGCCCGTCCAGATCCTCCGGAAGCTCTCTGTCATGAATGGGTGAAAAACGCACCAGCTCCGCTCCCATCTGCTCCAGAAGATTTAAATTATCCGCATAGAAAAAGCAGAAGGCTTCATCATCTGCCACACCGATCCGTACCTTTTCCTCTGTCCGGTATCCGAAGGCAGTATCCTTCTGTATAAGCATTTCCGGCTCCGGCGCCGCAAGCTCCGGTGCTCCCCCTGCAAGCTCCAGGATCCCATCGATATCCAACGTTTTCTCTAGCACCTCGGAAAGCTTCTGCAGACGGCTTTTCAGCTCCGGGATCTCCTCCGGAAGCACCAGCCCCAGATGACGGCTTTCGATCACACAGTCCTCCACCTTCGGAACATATCCCAGTACCTTTACGGAAAGCTCCTCTTCCAGAAGCTTTTTCATTCTGGGATACAGCATGGGAGACATCTGGTTAAAGATCACGCCGCAGATATGGCTGTCCTTTTTGTATTCCAGAAAGCCCTTTACATAGGCAGCCAGGGAAACACTCATGCCACGGCTGTTTACGATCAGGATCACCGGTGTATCTGTGGTGGAGGCCAGATCATAGGCACTGGCTCTGGAGGTGATCCCTCCTACACCGTCATAGTACCCCATGACTCCCTCCATCACTGCAATTTCACAGTCCGATGCGTTCTTTGCCAGAAGATACCGGGTCCTGTCTCCATCTGTAAAAAACGTATCCAGGTTTCGGGATCTTGTACCGATCACGCGGCTGTGGAACATGGGATCTATGTAATCCGGGCCGCATTTAAAAGAGGCTACCTTAAGGCCACGGTTCACCAGCGCCTGAAGAAGCCCGCAGGTGATCAGGGTTTTTCCGCTTCCGCTGGCACCTGCCGCAAGAAGTATTCTCGGGATCTTCACCTAAATCTCCTCCCCTCTTCCGCTGCAGGAAATGATATAGATCGGATTCTCACCCATCATCATATGATACCTTCCGATAGATTTGGATCTTGCCGCAGACAGCTGTACGATATCCACATCTGTCAGGCTGAAATCTCGTATGGCATTCATGGCTTCCGTCACAGTCTCCAGAGTGATACAGTTGATCACGATCCGTACTTCCGGATTTTTGTCCAGAAGAAGCCGGATGATCTCATTCATATTTCCGGAAGACCCGCCGATAAAAGCATGTGTCGGAGCAGGCAGCTCCACCATAGCTTCCGGTGCAGTACCCGGTACGATCTCCAGATTATCTGCGGCAAATTTCCGCTTGTTCTCCTTAAGAAGAGCAAGGGCATCCTCCTTTTTCTCGATGGCATAGACCTGCCCCTTCCAGGCACGCAGCGCCATCTCAACGGAAACCGAGCCTGTGCCCGCTCCCACATCATAGCAGACAGAATCCTTCTGAAGACGAAGCTTGGACAGAGAAACCGTACGCACCTCTTCCTTTGTCATAGGCGCCTTTCCACGGAGAAATTCCTCATCACAGATCCCGTGAACTGCGGGCAAAGGTTCTGCCTTTTCATTGCACGCAGTTACCACGCTTAATGCATCTCCCCGGTATTCTGTAAGATCTGCTGCCCTGGCATGAAAGATCTTTTCATTTTCGTAGGAGAGATTTTCGCCTACATAAAGAGTCACATCACCCATTCCATACTCAACCAGACGAGAAGCCAGACGAGCTACCCCATCCTCTGTTCCCAGAATGGAAAAGACCTTGGGGTTATGTCGGATCAGGGAGATCAGATTGCAGTCTCTTCCATGAGCGCTGACGATCCTGGCATCATCCCAGGAAAGACCGATCTTCGCCATAAAATAAACAACAGAAGAAATCCCACAGATCACCTGGACATCGCCATCCAGAAGATCCATCAGCTTCCTTGCACCGCTGTAGAAGCCCACATCTCCGGAAAGGGCAATGGCAACGGTACGGTACTGTGGATGTGCCTTGATATACTCCACGATCTTATCACTGCGGTACTCATGGAGAACCCTCTGTCCGGGCCTCTGTACGGCATCTGTCATACGCTTTGCACCGATCAGAAGCTCCGCCTCATCAAAGGCCTTCTTTCCTTCCAGAGTCAGAGTTTTTTCCGCACCCATGCCGATGCCCACAAGAGAAACCCTCTGTGACAGGGTAAGGCCGAACAGCTTTGCCAGAAATACCCTTGCTTCCGGCAGGGACAGCCCCTCCTCCTGCAAAGGTCTTCCGATGATCACAGGTGTGACGCCACAGCTCTGACAGGCCTCCATCTTTTCCGGGAATCCACCTGCCAGACCGGTATCCTTGGTGACCAGATAGCTGCACTGGAACTGTCGAAGCATGGCTTCGTTGATCTCTGTGGAAAATGGCCCCTGCATACCGATGAGATGTTTTCCCTCGATCCCCAGCTCCGCACAGGAGCTGATCACAGAAGGGATGGACAGCACCCGGGCAAAAAGCCTCTCCTGGTAATCCGGGATCACTGTAAATTTAGACAGCTCCTTGCTTCCTGTGGTAAGAAAAATGTTCCCCTCTGTGCCGGAAAGAAATTCTGCCGCCTTCTCCGTACTTTCCACATAGATGGCTTCACGGTTCTTCTCTCCCTCCGGGCGAAGAACACGCTGATAACGGATATTTTCGTTCTCACAGGCAGACCGGATATTTTTTGTCACCTCTGCCGCATAGGGATGAGTGGCATCCAGAACGATCTCCGGCGCTTCCCTCCGGAAAAGCTCCTCCATATCTTCGATTTTCAGCCTTCCGGCGCTGACATGGAGAAATTCATTTTCCTTCAGAAGGGATCCGCCATATTCCGTAGCTGCACAGGCATAGACCGGAACATGATTTTCCGCAAGGAACTCACAGAGTGCGTAGCCCTCGGTGGTCCCTGCAAAAACAATGGCTTTATACATTCTTATATCCCCTTGGTGTTACCATCTTGCCGTTTACATTCTTAGTCTGTGAATTTCCCACAAATACGGTAGTAAACATATCCACTTCTGTATCACGAAGCTCCTTCAGTGTCATAACCTGTGCAGTCTCGCCGTCACGTGCGATCTGGGCGACCGTGCCGCAGACAGTGTCCGGGGACTTGTATTTCATCATCAGATCACAGGCCTTCTGAAGATAATCCTTACGTTTTCTGCTGGACGGATTGTAAAGGCATACCACAAAATCCGCCTGTGCTGCTGCCAGAAGCCTTGCCTCGATCTTCTCCCACGGAGTCAGAAGATCACTTAAGCTGATCAGGCAGAAGTCATGGATCAGCGGTGCACCCAGCACTGCGGCGCCGCCTGTAGCTGCTGTCACACCCGGGATAATGATCAGCTCCACATCCGGATAGTTTTCACCTACCTCATACATCAGACCTGCCATGCCGTAGACACCGGCATCACCACTGCAGATCATGGAAACGGTTTTTCCTTTTTTTGCCTCATCAAAAGCAAGTACACAGCGGTCTACCTCTTTTTTCATCGGTGTGGTCATGAACTCTTTACCTGCAAAATACTCCTTTACAAGATCCACATATACGGTGTAACCGATGATAACATCACTTTCATTTAATGCACGGATCGCTCTTCCAGTCATCTGGTCATACGCACCCGGGCCAATTCCTACAACATAAATCTTACTCAAAACGTATCCTCCGATTTCCGGCTGCAAGGGCGGTGGTCACACCGTCCCGGCCTGTTTTTTTTCTGATCAGTGTACCCTGTCCGCAACCCAGAACCGCGCTTCTCTCACAGACATTCTCTACACCTGTTATCTTTTTTACAAATTGTGACGGGGTAAATTCACCCTGCACTGCCTTCAGCTCTTCCTCTGTAAAGGTCAGAAACGGAAGCTGCCAGGCTTCTGCCAGAGAAAGAAGTCCCACCTCTTCCTTCTTCAGATCGATACTGGCAATAGCACTCAGCGCTTCTCTGTAAACATCCGATTCTCTCAGACATTCCTCTGCCGCCTTCCGGATGGAGGCTGCATCCTTTCCCCTGCGGCAGCCCATTCCCAGAACTGCAGCGGGCGGCACCACATGGACTGTATTTTTAAAGGGCAGGCAGCCTCTGTGGATCGTCACCGCAATACCTGTTTCCGGTGCCTCACCGGCTATCTCACCCTTCTCCGGATCCGCTGCAGCTGAGGGCCTTCCGTCCTTCCCGCAAAGCACCAGACCCTCCGGCAGCTCCCCGTCCCATGGAAACTCACTGTAAAAGCCAACGCTCTTTCCTGCAAGAAGGGCCGCAGAAGCCTCCTTTGCAGCCTTCATATGAAAAATAGCACAGCCATTCTTTTTTGCAAAAACATCCACTGCAAAACGGCTGTGAAGATCTGTGGCTGTTGTCACAACCGGCACCGCCTTAAGATATCCGGCACAGCGAAGAGCCAGCTCATTGGCTCCGCCCAGATGTCCGGAAAGAAGCGCAATGACAAATTTTCCGCATTCATCGATCACCAGCACAGCCGGATCCGTCTTTTTTCCGGCAATGTAAGGTGCGATACTGCGCACTGCGATCCCGCAGGCGCCAATAAAGATCACGCCCTCTTTTCCTGCCTGGAACTGTTCCCCTGCCCACTGGGAGGTGGAAACAGAGATCGGATCCGGAAGGTACCGGCTCTTTTTTGCAAGGGTGACACTCTCACCTTCTTTTTCCAGAGCCCTCTGAAGCCTTTCCCCTGTCTCCAGCCCTGTCATACTGAAGCAAATGATGGAAATGTTCATATTTTATTTCGTAGCCTCACGGAACTCTGTAGTAAAGCCCGGATCATACAGCTTGGATCTGTCATAGCTTGCAGCATTGACCGCATCACCTACCAGCATAAGAGCTGTTTTTGTGATCTTGTTCTCTTTTGCTGTCTGGGCCAGAGTACCCACTGTACAGATAAACTTCTTCTCATCGGGCCAGGTTGCCTTGTAGACGATGGCAGCCGGTGTATCCTCACGGTATCCGCCCTCCACCAGTCTGCGGCTCAGCTCTTCCAGCATACCTGTACTGAGGAAAATAACCATAGTCGCATTATGAGCGGCAAAGGACTGAATGCTCTCTTTTGCCGGCACCGGTGTCCTTCCTTCCATTCTTGTGATGATCACACTCTGGGAAATATCCGGAAGTGTATACTCCAGGTTCAGTGCAGATGCAGCTCCGCAGAAGGCACTGACACCCGGGCAGGAATCATAGGGGATTCCCTTTTCATCCAGGATATCCATCTGCTCACGGATCGCACCATAGATACATGGATCGCCGGTGTGGAGACGAACGGTCATCTTACCTTCAGCCTCTGCTCTCTCCATAACAGAGATCACTTCCTCAAGGGTCATCTTTGCACTGTTATGGATGGTGCACACATCCTTGGAATACTCCAGAAGCTGGGGATTTACAAGAGATCCCGCATAGATGATCACATCTGCCTCTTCCAGATACTGTTTACCTCTTACTGTGATAAGATCCGGTGCTCCCGGACCTGCTCCTACAAAATGTACCATAATTTATTCCTCTCTTCTGTCTTTGTTTTCTTTGATAATGATCAGGGAATAATATCCTGCATCCTCAGGGATCTCCTCCACGGTCCGGTAGATCTTTTCATCCGGCATTCCGCAGTTTTCGATCATCATGGCCTCTGCCCCCTGAGAAAGAAGCTCCGCCTTCACATCCTTCATTTTCTTTCCGGCCTTCATAAGGACCTTGGTACCAGAAAGCTTCAGCGCATCCTCGATCTGATAGGAAGCCGGGATCACGTGAAGAGGCTCTGCCTTCTCCACAAGTCCGGTGTTCAGACGGGCGGAAACTGCACAGAAGGATGTGATGCCACAGACGATCTCCGTCTCATAGCCCTGAGCCACAAGTCTGTGATGGATATAGAGATATGTGGAATACACGGTAGGATCTCCCAGTGTGAGAAATACCACATCTTTCCCCTGGTCCAGGACAGTCTTGACTTTTTCTGCTCCTGCATCGTGATAGCTCTTCAGCACCTCAGGATCCTTGGACATTGGAAAAGGAACTGCAAGAAGCTCCTTCTTTCCAAGCTCCGGATAAGCTCCCTCCACGATCTTAAACGCTACCGTATCCTCCGGAACCTGTCCCGGAAGTGCGATCACCTCTGCCTCCTTTACAAGACGAAGTGCTTTTAAGGTAAGAAGCTCCGGATCTCCCGGTCCTACACCTACACCATATAATTTACCTGCCATATTTCTTTCCTCCTAACTATATTTTCCAGACAGGATAAAACCTGTCTGTTATTTATATCAAATTTTGTCCTGCTCTTTAAAGCTTCCATCCGGACCGGGGGGCCTGTCATGAAAGATCATCCACCCGGACTGCCTGCTCCTGTATCTTATGGATCAGCTCTTCAGCATCCCGAGTCTGCCCCAGCAGTCCGTATACATTGGAAAACACCACAGCACCCAGAAGGATCTGCTCATAGGATCTGTGGTCCAGATAAAACTGGATCTTCTCCATGACCACAGCCATAGTCTCTTTCAGGATACCATAGCTGTCAAGAACAGCCAGCGCCTCATCCGTAGTCCCCGCCTCCAGGATCTCTCTGGCACATTCCAGAGAGCCCCCTGCACGGATGGCACTTGCACAGAGAACCTCCATCCTTCCGTCAGCACAGTGGGAATGGGTATTCATGATCCCGGCGGCAACCTTTACAAACTTACCGATATGAGCCACAAAAAGAATGCCCTTTACGCCCATATCAATGGCCATGTCAATGGTCTCCCCTACATAATTGCTGCACTTGATATTGTTCTCAAAGGGAATGGACATATGCTCCCTGAGATAATCCGCACCGTAATTCCCCGGTGTCACCAGGATATAGTTTTCTCCCTGGCAGAAATGCTGCTTCATCTCCACATGGATGCTTTCGATCAGAGCCTTCTCACTCATAGGCTCTACGATCCCGCTGGTTCCAAGTATGGAGATCCCGCCAAGAATGCCAAGACGGGGATTAAAGGTTTTCTTCGCGATCTCCTCCCCCTGGGGGACGGATACGGTAAGCTTCAGACCGCCCTCGTAGTCATATTCCTGGGCCGCCTCTTCGGCTTCCCGCAGGATCATGGCTCTGGGAACCGGATTGATGGCCGCCTCGCCCACGTTCTGGGAAAGTCCCGGCTTGGTGACACGCCCCACCCCGATCCCACCGTCCAGGATGATCTGAGGCCGGGATTTCTCTGTTTTCTGCTGCTGCCCGGCCTGTTCTGCCGCTGAGATAGAAAACTTCTCCGCTTTTACATAGACCAGGATCCCGTTGGTGGTATCCGGATCATCCCCTGCATCCTTCTGTACCGCACAGGAGACATAGGTTTCGCCCCGGGTAATATCGTGAAGCTGTAATGTAAGGGTGATCCCCTTTGGGGTATCAAGCTCTACCTCAGAAAGAGTCTCTCCCGAAAGCAGCATCCGGACTGCACCCCTGGCTGCCCCGGCTGCACAGGAGCCTGTTGTGTAGCCATAACGGAGGCGCTTGTTGTTTTTTATGACATACTGGTCTTCCAGTCCATTCTTCATATATACGATGCCCTCCTTTTCAGATTACCTTGTGCTCCAGCCATTTGCGGCTGTGGAAACGCCAGGTAAAAATGATCCCACGAACAGTCCAGTCTGCAAACATTCCGATCCAGACACCCATAGGCCCGAAGCCCAGGACACGGATCAGGAAAACACAGAGACAGAACCTGCACGCCCACATGGTACAGCAGGAGGTGATCATGGAAAACTTCACATCACCAGCTGCACGAAGACCATACCCCGGCACGAACGCCATTGTCCATACCACAGGCTTTACGATGGTGATCCATGTGATCATGTGGATGCACATGTCCGCACTGGTACGCTCCATTCCGCCAAGGACCGTCACCGGTCTGACCAAAACATACACGATCAGACAGCTTACGATAATAACTGCCTCTGCAATGACGCAGAGTTTTTTTATGTAATAGACCGCCTCATCCTTTCGGCCGGCACCAAGACACTGGCCTACGATGGTCATCAGGCCCACACCTACTCCGATGGCTGCGATACCATTCAGGTTCTCAAGGATATTGGTCATTGCCTGCGCTGCGATGGCTGCTGTGCCCAGTGTGGAAACCGTAGACTGGATGGCAAGCTTTCCAAGCTGAAACATACTGTTCTCAATTCCCGAAGGGATCCCAAGTCCCAGGATCCGTCCGATCATGCTCCAGTCCGGTCGGATCTTCAGATAATCCTTCACAACGACAGGCTGACGATCCTTACGCAGCTGCCAGAGAACAACCACTGCACAGAAAATACGGGAAACCAGTGTGGAAATCGCCGCTCCTGCAACACCAAGGTGGAAAACCCAGATCAGAACCGCGTTTCCGCCAATGTTCATGATATTGGAGATCATGGAGATGGTCATAGGCCCCTTGGTATTCTCCTGGGCACGAAAGATCGAAGCCGCAGAATCATAAGCCGCAATAAAGGGGAATGACAGTGCCGTGAAAAAGAAATAAATTTCCGATGCACGCATAACATCCGCATCCACCGCACCGAAGATCAGCCTCAAAAGCGGCTTCTGAAAGATCAGACAGACTGCAGACACCACTACAGATATCGCTGTGATGATAAAAAGCACCTGCCTGGCAGACATATTCGCCTTCTCATAATTCCTCTGTCCGATATACTGGGCGCAGACAATGGCGCCTCCCGCTGCCAGCGCCGAAAAAGCCTGGATCAGAAGCACATTGATGGAATCCACCAGCGATACCGCAGAAAGAGCCGCAGATCCCACATTGCTGACCATCATGGTATCTGCGGTTCCCATTATCGAATTCAAAATCTGTTCCAGCACTACCGGCACCAGAAGATTACGGATCATCCGATTGGTAAACATATGCTGCTGTTCCATTGTTACATCCCCCGCCTCACTTATTTATGACCTGACAAAGCAGAAAAAATCGTCTGTATTTTATCAATCACACTTTCTCTGACATTATACCCTTTTCCCGCTCTTTTTCCAATATATTTTCTGTGTTTTTTGTACAAACTGCAAAATGCCGCAGGCGCGAAACCTGCGGCAGTCTTTCTATTTTGTGTTTTTTTATTATACAATTATGTTCCAAAGTCACTCTTTTTCATATTTTTCAATTAAACATTGATGTTCCTTGCTGGTTTTATCATAGTTAATCCCAACAAGCAGGATTTCACCTGTGTAATCCAGAATTGAAGAAGGATATTTTTTATCTTTAATCTGCATCACGGCAGTCTGGGCATTTTGATTCCACTTTAGCTCTACGATCAGCGCCGGATAAGATGAACAGTACTCTATCTTTGGGATAAACACAAAATCAGCAAATCCACGGCCTGTCGGCAATTCCCGGACAGGTTTAAAATAGTACTGCATTGCACTTAAATATGCAATTGCCAAAACACTACTCAGCGAATTCTCATTGTTATATTGAATGGAAGACGCATACTCGTTGTGGATTTTTTCAATCTGAGCAGCAACTTCTACTCCATCCATGTCCAACGTAGCATCAAGTAAATATTCCGAATTTTTCTGGAATTCCAGCATCTCATTCCACTGCTTACTTTCAACAGCAGCTGTAAGTTCTTGTCGAATCTCTTCGTTCGGCACAAAGGCAGTCTTTAATTTGGGGTTATATCCAAAATAGCCCAGGTGAATCATGTAGGTTAACACATCATCCTTGCTTTTGATGCTTACTGTATCGTTCTTAAAGGTTGCTGTGTTTACTTTAACCTCTGCACCAGAGATCATTTCAATAATAGCTGTTTTCAAGCCGCCATAATTCATGTTGATCAGCGGAACAATTGCGTCATAAGAAGCTGTTTCTGACCAATAGCTCTTAAATTCACCTCGGAGCATCACGCCGACAACTGCTCGCGGATTATAAACCTGATGACCATTCAGCAGATATCCATCATACCAACGCTTTACCTCATCAAAATCCTGATGATATTCTTCTGCCAGTTTCTGCACTTCATTCTCAGTAAAACCGACATACGGTGCGAGACTGCCTGGGCTCAGCATAGAAAACTCATCAAAGTTATTCAGAGCTGACTGTGTTTTTTCCTTCTTTATGGGAAGAATACCTGTAAGGTACGCCAGTTGAATATACTTTGTAGGTTCTATTCCTTTGAACATTCCTCGCAGGAAATATATATAATCTTCCTGTGCTTTTTTATTGGCCGCCTCATCACGAATCAGTACGTCCCATTCATCAATGATGACGATAAACTTCTGTCCCACCTTATCTTTGATTCTTGAAAGTGCATCCGGCAAGCCAGATACTTCAAGTGGCAGAACATCCGGATAAACTTCCCGCAATTCATCCAGAACCGCCTCCGTGACATGCTTCACTATATTATCCGCATCATCACAGTTTGCCAGAAACCACTGAATATCGATATGGATCACATCATACTTGTTAAGATGCTTTTTAAAGTCGGCCTCCCTGCTTATCTGCAATCCAGAAAACATCTGCTCAGAATCTGCGCCTTTACTATAATACGCAGCCAACATATTAGCTGCATAAGATTTTCCGAACCGACGCGGCCGACTATTGCAGATATAGGCATTTGTTGTATCAAGAACACTGTTTGTATACTCGATCAGGCCAGTCTTATCCACATATATTCTGGAGTTAAGAGCAACCTGAAATGCACTGTTGTCCGGGTTCACAAATCTTCCCATGCTTTTCAGACTCCTTTCTGAAGCTGTTCCTCAAGCACGAGGTTACAACTCACCTGTTTTATTTTGATTTTATCATTTCATAGAACAAATAACAAGTTGATGGCTGTTTTTCTTTGTGCAACATATGCAAATCCCACTCGAACAGTACGCTCTTTCCCGGTTCTGTCAACCATTATTTCATTTTGATCTCGCTGTTATACGAACAGCTCCTGATACTACTTCTGTTGGGGCATTCCTCCAACGCTTCATCGCTCTGTACCTCCGCTGCCGCTCGGCTCCAACACTGATCTTATCTGCCGGTGCTGTACCTGGAAAATACACACCCTTTTTGTACGGAAGATATGAAGTAACAGAGGACCTGGACAGGCCAAGAGCATTTGCAGTTGAAAGGACAGCAGCTTTATGATCCTGTGTTTTTCTGAAATCATCAAAGGTTTTCTGCACCTTCTCCGCCACATCCGATGCATACACACCGGCCGTGATAAGCAGCTTCCGAACCTTGATCGGATTCAGCCCCAGCTCATCTGCAATAGCCTGCAAAGACATCCCGGCATCATAAAGCACAACAGCAGAATCCATCAGCTCCTTAAGGATCTTCCCGGCATCATACTCCGGCTTAGATTTCCTGCGGCCACCTCCGGGCCTTCTTGGTTTATACGCTCTTTTCTCACCCATAGATTACAAAACCAGCTCATACATTTTGAAGGTCATCTCGCCGCCATCTGTCAGAACATACAGTTCCTTCTTATCAATACTGTTACGCAGCATTTCATCAAAAGGATGGATACCTTTCTTCCAATGTGGAAACGATGGATCACCCTGCTCCTGATTGATCAGCTCCCAGTACAGAGATTTTATGTTGTCAAAATCATCTTTTACTGCCTTACGAAATATCATTTGCTCCATTTCCTCTTACTCATGCAGCTCCAGTGGCAGTCCGTCCGGGTCATGAAAAAACGTCATCTTCTTACCGGTAAAATCATCCACACGGATCGGCTCACATTCAATTCCGACCTCCGCCAGTTCTTTCACCGTCTGCTCCACACTCTCCACACAGAAAGCAAGATGACGCAGGCCACAAGCCTCCGGACGGCTCACCCGCTTCGGTGGATTTGGTTCTGCAAAAATCTCCAGCTCCGCATGCTCATCCACACGTAGATCCAGCTTCCAGTCCCTGCGCTCTGAACGATAGTTTTCTCTGATAACGGAAAAGCCAAGCTTGTTTACGTAGAAATCTTTGGCGGCTTCGTAGTTGGATACGATGATGGCGATGTGGTGTATTTTAGATAAGTTCATTTTTTTGTACTCCTTTTTAGTTTGTCTTATTTTCGTTATAAACTATATAGCGGTATTTAAAATATACCGTGTGTGCTTTGGCTCTGAAGGAGCATGTGTTTCACACACGGCATTATTTTTATTTCAGTCTTTCACTCGCATTTTAGTATATCACAAATCTGCAAATAAATCAGCCTTGTACACGTATTTTTTACTCCACTGTAACACTCTTTGCAAGATTTCTCGGCTTATCGACATCCAGACCCTTAGCAACAGAAACATAATAACCCAGAAGCTGCAGAGGAATAACTGCCAGACTGCCCACAAAATGCTCATCTACCTTCGGTACATACACAGTGAAGTTCACCTGATCCTCAATCTCCTAGAGTCTATTTTCAGAAACCCTTTGCTTCACAGAAAAAAGGATTCGGGTGAATCCTTCTGCAATACGCCGCATCATAACTGTTTTAGTATCTACAAAAGTTTCTGAATGTAGCAGAGTTAAAATCTTCTGGCATATATATATTAAGATTGAAAGTCGATTATCGTTGAATATGGTACGATTCTGTTAAGCCCAGGAATAAGTCTAAGGTGTAGATCAAAGGAACTCTCCAAAAGTTGCTACTGATTCTTGATTTGTTCTGGTCATAAGCATTACCTCATTAATATCATGTTTTTACAGTAAACAAGAAGAAATGCATTAGTCACTACACAAGGTTTTGAGGCACTTATATATTTACATGGAATTCCTCTCAATTTCATAATAAATATCTTTTTCGTATAGGTTCCAAGAATAATTTATGAATTTCGAATGTAATAAAAAGCGCCATTATAGTAATCAGGACAATTGCTACATCATTTTTCAATAATGTACCGACTATTATACATACCTTCAAAATTGGCATAGGTGGATAATGCAAAATCATAATATCCATAGAAGATTTTCCAATTTCACTTAAAACTTTAATGTTTCTTGGTAGCATTAAACAAGTTTCTAATAAAAATAATGTCCCCGTTAAACCAGTAATAATAAAAATTACTAAAGAATCAAAAGTATATGTATGCATATTAACAGTATTTTGTGTTATGCTTTGCACTATAAAAAAACATAACCCTGATATCATAAAAAAGGCTTTTTTATACTGACATATACTTTTCCAATTTAGTCCTATTAAATATCCCATTGACTCAAATATTGTAGCTAGAAACACTCTGGCAACTGATATTATTGGATAGCATATAATCGGGCTTTGTATATTTTTTACAAGCACTTTTAAAGCTAATGCTAATACCAAGCAAATAAGAATCAATAATATTTGTCTCTTTACTTTTGAAGTAATGAAGTTTTCTATTCTTTTTTCATATTCAGAAAGAAAGATCTTAGTTACAAACAGTGTTGCAAGAAACCAAAGTGGTGCAATTCCACGACATGTTATTGTTGCATATACTCTTTCCAATAATGAAACCTTGTTTTGTATTGCAAACAAAATTATATATACAAAGCTCCAGAAAAAATAAGGAATCAGAAGTTTTTTAGCTGTTTTGACTATATTACATTGTAAATTTCTTTGTAAACCAGAAATAATACCACTTGCTATGAAAAAAAGTGGCATATGAAAAGAATAAATAAATCTAGCCAAAATTACATACTTTGTAGATAACGCATTCTGAAGTAAAATAGTGTGTCCTAATACCACTAAAAAAATTCCTATTCCTTTTAAATAATCTAATTCAATAATTCTTGCCTTTTTGTTCATTTATTATTTTTCCCTGCATCTTAAATCAATGTTTTCATCGAATCAATCATTTTTTTGAACATTTCTTCAAGGCCATATAAAGGCTTCCATCCGAGTTTCCTGATTTTTGACGTATCCAGATTCATATGGAGAACTGGCGCATATCCCAAATTTTCATTCATATTTTCTTTAATTCTTACTGAAATATTGTTATGCGCACATTTTTGAGCAACTAACAGTGCCATTTCATAAATAGAACAATACGTATCTTCATTTGCCACATTATATGCCTCGCCAGCAATTCCCTCTTTCAAAATAGTCAAAATAGCTTTTGCTGCATCTTCTGTATACAAATAGCTCCGCTTAGTTTCACCTTTAGTATTAAGAATAATATCTTTTTTCTCTATAACGCATCTTGCAAATTCAGCAAAAACTCTTCCATCATCATATCTTACACCGGGTCCAAAAGTTTGCGTAAGCCTAATTACCTTTGCTGGCACATTATATTCTGATGCATAAGATACACATAAATTTTCACACATTCTTTTGCTTTCAGGATAACATGAGCGAACTTTCATTGTATCTATATTTGTATTGTAATTTTCAAATATTTTGTCATCAGTTGTTGGTGCTCCGTATACCTCCATACTTGATAGATATACAAATCCCTCAACAGAGCTAAGTCTTGCAATATCAAGCATATTTTTTGTTCCAATAAGCGCTGTCAAAGATGTTTCAACTGGATTTGCAACAAATAATTTACTTGATGTTTGACTAGCAGCATGAATGATATAATCAACATTCATTTTTTGAGGAGTAATTGTTTCAACATTTCCAAAATAAAATTCAAGATTTTCTGTTTCTTTTCCTAATATTTGATATGCTTTTTCCTTATTTCTTACCAAAGCAATAATTTTTATATAATTATTTGTTTTTAAAAGTTCTTTTATTACTGCTTGTCCAATAAGCCCCGTTGCACCTGTTATTAATATTGTCTTTTCTTTTAAATCATTCATATCCATTTTCCTTTTTTTTAAGTAATTTATTACATATCATTTTAATTTCTTTTATAATCTCCATTAATGTATCTCTCATTAAAAAAATCAAAATAAGACCAAATGCAATTACATAACAAATACATCCTATAATTGCACTCATTTTTAATCCACATACCAAATACATGGATACCATTAAAGCAAATGCAATATTTTCTCTAATATCCGCTCGTAATTCTTTAGTTAAAATTTCACATACAATATACCACAACAGTGCTGTTAATAAAGTTGCAAAAGCAAATGAATACATAGATTTAAGCAAATAATATGCTATGCAATTCGTCACAAAAGCAACTACTGTCATTCCACTTAATTGCCAAAAATATATTTTTTGTAATAATTTTGATTTATAATAATTGACATAAATACCCTTTATAACGGTATAAAATGCATGTGCCGCAAATAAAATAAATATTAATCCTGAACTTTCTTTATATTTGGGTAAAATCCATTCAATAATGAACTTTAATGGAAATGCGCCTCCAATAATCAAACAACCCCAAATTAATACAAATTTTTTGATTTTTTTGATATTATCTATATTCGTTTCTCTACAAAAATAGTTATACATGGATACAGTAATTGGTGTAATAAAGACATTAATAATCTGTTCAACACTTACCGCAAATGAATATTGTGCAAAATAAAATGAATTCATCAATATTTTTACAAACCAACGATCCATTCCTGTAAATATAGAACTTGAAAAATTCCCTAACATCAAAATAAATCCTTGCCTGATATTAATTATTATTTCCGAAATAGAGAATTTTCCACCTTTTAATATCCCAGTTTTTCTACTGACTCCATAACATAAAATGACAGCTATAATTATACTTGCCAAAACTTGAACGCTTAAATAGAGTTTATAATTATCTGTATTACACAGAAAAATGAGCAAAAGATCAAATATCAAGACTAGAATTTTTTCATAATTTAATGCTTTTCCATATAAATTATACTCCCCAATTGCCTGGGCGAAACTTTTAAAATATCCTATGAAATTTGTAGCAAATACTCCAACCGCAAAAGCATACATTATGAAACTCTTTCTTATTCCACCAAATATTACTAAACCAATTGATGCAATCAATAGTACAAAAATATAATTCAAAAAATTTGTACTTAAATCCTTTTTTGATATATTTTCTATTTTTTTTCCACCATATTTTAAGTACATTCCATCATTGTATCCTAAATGGAAAAAACCGGCATAAGAAATATATAAAGCATACGTTTTTATATACGAATACGATTCTATAGATAAATATTTAGGTAATAAAAAATTACTTACAATTCCAACAAGTAAAAAAATAATATTTGCAAAAAGGACTTGTGCTAATCCTTTTTTCATTTTTTTCATCTCCTACAAAATCTAATTTTTAAAAATCTAACTTTTAATTTCAAACAATAAACAACCAACATAAATAATATAGGCATAATAATAGTAGTTGTACAAAGAATGGCAGATAGTGGTTGCTCCTGTATTGACATATAAAAATATCCATAAGCAATATATCCAAAAAATATAATAGAAATATCATACAATACACTTCTTTTTTTACTATATTTTATGGTGTAATATATTTGATTATATATAAATGAAACAAGCGCAGTACACCAAATCACACCAAAGTATCCAAAATCATAAATATACTTTCTAAAAGCTGTATATATATTTCCAACATTCAGGCCATTCGAATATCTAAATTCAAGATGCGAAATATATATCCAATCTTTAATATTAAATCTTTGTCCAATGAATCGAATAATAGAATAAAATGTTTCTTTTCCCCATATTTGAGATCCATCTATAGGTTTTTTAATAAAATCATCTAATAAATGGATAGACCCTCCAATATAGCAACATATATAATACAATGGACTTTTGGCTGTTTCTGAGTAATTTCTTCCAACAATATCTCTCAATTCCACAAATATGATAAGTAAAACTGTTGCAATTACTACTATTTTGACTAAAGCTTTTATATTATAGTGTTTATTCCATCCATTTTGTTTATGGTAAAGTAAATGATACATGACCATAGTTGCTATAAATATTTGAAGAATAGCTCCCCTGGATGAGCATACTAAGTTAAATAATATGTACGCTATAACTGGCAACATTTCCATAACATTAAACCTTTTTATTAGTTTAAAGTCTTTTTTTACTAAAAAATTATTAACACATATATATACAAATATATAAGAAAGAATCATAGATGCTTTATTTAAAATATTTATATAAGAAGGAATAACTATATGAAGATTTGAGGAGTCATAACTTACTATATTTCTATAGTATTCCATCTTCATTCCCCACGATAAAAGGGATTTCGAAGAAGCCATTGCAATGACATTATTTACAAATTTTATCTGTAAATAAATCAATACTAAATTTACTAATAAAATCAATACGATTTTCCAATTATCAACTTTTATTAGTTTTAATTCAAATATTTCATTTGCATTTCTTTTCCCATAAATGTTTTTACAACAACTATTACATACTATACCTATAACAGAAAAAACCAGACATCCACCAACAATTACTAATATTGTTGCCATACTTATTTCAGTTTTCCAGTACCTAGCGTTAACAATACATCCTAGCGTGCTCAGAAAAAAAACAGCACAAACTATAAATGATGGAGAAAATATATCTTTATCTAATATCATTAACGTCAATAACATTAATAATATCAGAAATAAAAGCAATAAATAAAGCATCGTTTCAACTCCTTATTTTGAATTAATCACCGTTTTAATAAGGTGTATATAACTGAGCATCTTCTTTAGCTTGCAAAACTGCTCTCATCATATAAAAGTCATCGGGCGTAGTAATTTTTATGTTTTCATATGGTCCATCTGTCATATGGAGTTTATATCCATAATATTTCATCATACTACATGAATCAATAAAATTAAAACTTTGTTCATTCATTGCCTTTTTATGTGCGCTTAGTATATCTTTCAGCCAAAAACACTGAGGAGCTTTTGCTACTCGAGAGTGTGCACGATCCGGAACTAATTTTATATCGTTGTTATCATATATTTCAACAATAGTTTCTTTTACTATCCCACTTGTAATTGAGCTTCCATAATCTTTAACATCTTGAATATTTCTTTTTATCAATTCCTCATTGATCAACGGTCTTACACCATCGTGAATAAGCACAATATTCTCTTCATCTCTTGCAATTTCTTGTGCAGCAATCAATCCATTATAAATAGATAGTTGTCCTGTTTTTCCGCCTGGAACAATTTTCTTCACCTTATTTAATCTATATTGATAAACAAGTTGATTCATATAATCGATCCATCCTTCAATGCAAACAACAACTATTGAATCTATATCTTCACTATTCTGAAAATGTTCAATTGTGTGAACTATTATTGGCTTATTATAAATATCAAGAAATTGTTTCGGTCGATCTTTACTATGCATACGGCTTCCTACTCCACCTGCAAAAATCACTCCAATATTCATTTTATTTCTCCTCGAATTACTTTTTTAATCCTCGACAAATTGAATTGAATGAGTTACCCTCTCATTTTCCGGAGGAAGAGTCATATAATCCCCAAAAATATATGAAAGATGTTCCTCTGTATTTTCCGGAATTGATACTTTAAGTCCTTCAAATAGTCCTGTTCGTTTTCCATCCCATAAGCGTTTCGGCATTATTTCTTTTAAACCATGTCCACCTGAAAAATTCCATGCATAATTCACCTTATCAAAGTCATATTTCTGAAGTTGTTTATCTAATTTATCTAATGTTTTTTCAGCCGAAAGTATTTTTCCAATATGAGTAATTTGTGCAAACTTAATTATTAACCATTCCATTTTGCTTCGTTCACGGTTGGTCATTACATAATCAATTTGTGTAAACTTATATAGCATTTTCCACCAAAGCACTTTAAAAACTTGTAGTTTTCTTAAAATTCTATTATCTGGCAAGCCATCTATAGGAAAAACATCCATCCAAACACCTATTTTTGCTTTGTACCCTCCCTGATCCCAATATATTTTCTTTTTGTTATTAATCATTCTTGTAAAATAACATTTGAAATTAGGATCTGAAGATTTTGTTACAATCTCCATATATTCAGGTAGATACTTAGGTGCAATTTCCAAAAATTTATTGTAATCCGGTCTTGGCAAACCAATATCAATATCGTCATCCCATGGTATAAAACCATTATGTCTAACTACACCGATTAATGTTCCCCCTATCATATAATATCTAAGATTATTGTCATCACATATTTTTTTAAAAAGTTTAAAATTTTCTAATTCACATGACTGTAATATTTTCAAATCTTCATTAAAATTTTCTTGTATTTGAAAATTATTTTTCTGTTTCATCAAACATTCCTCTTTTCTATTAAATCATATTAAATATAACTTTATAAATCCATACCATGCGCGTTTTTATTTTTCGTTTCGAAAATCCTTTGATAAACATAAGTTTAAATTTATGTTTTATATTATAGTTATAATCTATAATTATTTCTGAATAATATTTAGATTCTGACGTCATATCTTCTTTCGCTAGATATAATTCTTTTACAAAATTTTGAATAATATGTTCTCGCGAAGAAAAAATATTTTTAAACATATTATTCAACATATATCGTAAATCATGGTGAAGAATTGTTGTTTTCATTCCACACACATTCATATCATGCTGCCGATATAAAATTAATGGTTTTTCATCAAAATAGATATCTGAGCCTATACATTTCGCAAGTCGATATATCCATGAATCATGTATACAATTTATTTTAGGGTAATTTTTCAACGTAAAATATACTAAGCTACGATTAAAAATCATGGTGCATCCTGAAGCTAATGATGGCCACAATATTTCCATATAATCATTGTAGTAGACAATATTTTCTTTTTTTATTTCATTGAGATTTTTATCCACAAATATTTTATTTGTATAATAAAGAGCACCTTTTGTATTTTTTGATTTCTCTAATCTACATACGCCCTCAAATAATTTATCCTCCATCCAGTAATCATCTTGATCTGAGAATGAAAAATAATGAATATCCGGATAATTCTTATATACAAAAGTAAGCGAACGCAAAAAACTATCTCTAACTCCTAAATTCTCTTTTTTAAGCTCATCAATCCATATAACATTCCTATAATTTGTACAATATTCTTTTATGATTTTTCTTGTATTATCTTTTGATCCATCATCTCTAATAAACAATAATACAGAAACTTTTTTTTGGTTTAGAATAGATTCTATTTGTTCCCGAATATATCGCTCTCCATTATATGTGGACATTATAACAGCAACATTCTCTACACTATTATCTAAACTGTTTGGCAATATCTTCATTTACTATTTCCTCACCGCTTTTATGTTTTAACTGCTCCTGGGATGCTTCACTCAAACCATTATTGACCACACAATTGTTATCACATGTACTACATTTGTCCAGTTTCTCTTTTGACACCCTTCCATCGCGATATTCACAACAAATTTTGTTCTCATACATACTATATGGATGTTTTGAAAACAGAGCTTTTAACTTATGAACGATAACCCAAATTGCAGGTTTCCAAATATATTTGTGCATCGCTGGGGAAACAGATCCAATCATCCAGCAATTTCTATCACAATGGCGAACTTTTTTTCTAACAGACTCAGCTTCTGGGCTATTCCATAACTCATTCCAAGTCTGAACATTCAAATTGCCCATAACTTCTTTATCCTTTGTTCCATTGCATGGCATAACATCACCATACGGATCAATGAAAAATGTATCAAAACTCATATCACAAGGTAATAAACGTTTTTGGCCATAAATATAATTAATCAAACCATGGTTAAAATACGCCCTAAACCATTTTTTAGGGCTATTACTACGAAGCAACTCATTTACTAAATTTTCAAAATTTTTTGCAACCATTGGGCGATTATGAATAATATTTTTAGCTTCTACAAAATAGAAACTGTTATGTAAAGATGCAGTTGCAAACTCCATTCCCATTTCATCAGATATTTTATATAGCGGAACCAAATCAGAAGCATTTTTATCTTGTACTGTCATACCAAATCCAACATCTTTCATACCCATTTCTCGAAGTTTTTTTAATGTACTATAGCCTCTCTGATATCCGTTCTGCAAACCACGAATTTCATTATTGGTCTGTTCTAATCCTTCAATAGAAATGCGAATACCAATCTGAGGAAACTCTTTACAAAGATCAACAATACGATCTGTAAAAAATCCATTTGTAGAAATAACAATGCGATCAGACTTCTTATACAATTCGCGAACAATATCCTTCAAATCACTCCGAATAAATGGCTCTCCACCCGTAATATTTGTAAAATACATCTTGGGTAATTTCTTAATAGTTTCAATACTGATTTCTTCCTCCGGTTTCGAAGGAGCTTTATAACGATTACACATAGAGCATCGTGCATTACAACGATAAGTAACAATAACTGTACCATTTAATTTTTTTTCACTATTATTAGACATTCCTTTAATACCTCAATCTTTTTATTTTAAATTTCGCTTTCATTTATTTTCATATATTATTTCTGTTTTCTTAACTACATCATCCCAATTATATTTATTTAAAATAAAATTCGACGCTACTTTCTTCAATTCCCGAACTTTTCTTGAATTATCACAATTCTCTTGAAGCTTACGAACTAATTCACTCACATTCGATTTCTTGAAAATTACTGCCTTATTTTCCACCACTTCCGTACATTCAGGAATGTCCGAAACCAGGCAACAATTCCCATAGCTCATTGCTTCTAGCAAACTTAACGGCATTCCTTCCAAATCTGACGGGAGAGTATAAACGTATGCATTACTATATAATTCATCTAATATCTCTCCCTGTACAAATCCAGTAAAGATAATCCTACTGTCACTTTTAGATAACTCTTTCAGTTTGCAGGCAAATTCATCTGTATCACTAGAGCCTCCAGCGATTACCAGTTTCTTATCTGTTTTTATCTGTTTGAACGCTTCCACCAGATACCGAATCCCCTTCTCAGGTACCAACCGGCCAAGAAAGAGAAAATATGAATCTTTTGTAAGACCATATTTTTCTGTAATGATTTCTGCGTTTTTAATAGCTGGACGATTCACTCCATTAGGAATAAAATGTGTTTTTCTACCATATGTTTCCTGAAAATAATTCTGAACACCTTTGCTCAGAACGATTATTTCATCAGCATATTTCACTGCATTTCGTTCTCCCTGACGGATAAATTTTGAACCAAATCCATTTTTCCATTTTTCTCTTTGCCAATCGATTCCATGTATGGTCACTACAACTTTTTTCCCAAATAATTTGGGCAACCACGCAAAAAATGCTGGTCCTTCAGCATGAATATGTACTACGTCGTATCTTCCAAATGCACAGCATAGTGCCGCAAAAAAAGAAGAACTAACTGCTGCCAGCCCCTTTTTTTCAATAGTAGGGACTGTCTTCAGTTTTATCCCCTTATATTCGTTTTTAATTTTTGCATCATATTCTGCGCCGCTTACATGATGGCCGGCTCTGTTGTAACAAACAACTGTATGTCCGTCTCTCACCAGACGGCTACACAGTTCTTCCACAACAATTTCCACGCCGCCTTCCCGACTGGGTATTCTCTTATGCCCAAACATCGCTATCCGTAACGGCTCTTTAATCTTTTTTCTTCTCAATACTTTCCATCCTTACAGAAGATGACCGCATCTTCTTACTAGTATTTTTAATCAATCCTATATGTTCACATTCTTATAACTTCGAATACACCCCGCACCACAAAGAGCACAGTTCTTCGGCGACGCCTGCGTTGGGCCGCCTGGCGGTATTCAACCGGAAAGGAGGCGTCACTGGCGCTTCCTCTCTTGCTGATCACTCAGCATTTATATAAGAGGCATTCCTGCCGCTTATTAACTTGGTTTGTTGTTTTTCCGGAAGCTTTCCTGGCATTTGCGGCCCAGGTTTCGGGCACCGTTCAGGAAGCGGTTGACCTGATGGCCATTCTGGCAGATGAATACACTACCTTGTTTTTTTCCGGTGGCTCCGCAGATGGAACATTGCTTTTCTGTTCCGTCGGCGCGCAGCTCAAGTACCAGGATTCCTTCTGCCCAGGCTTTGTATTTCAGATAATTCCGGATGCGGATACTTAAGTGAAGGGGCGAATAATTGCCGCTTCTGTACATGGATATCCTGGAAAAATCTTCATCATACTCCGGCAGTACCAGTATCCCGGTCTGATTTTCTTTGCAAAAATCCATAATCTCCTTGCTGACCTGATGTGCGTAATGTTCATTCAGGTGCTTGAGATGCATGTAATATTTCCTGTTTGGCTGACTGACGTTGTCTTTATCGGTAAATGCCCTGGATGCTTCTACTTTTTTCAACAAAGCTCTGCAATGATGTCGGTATGCATTTCCGCCTCTGCAGTTTTTTACAGCCAGCTGTCTGGATCCTTCATCCAGAACTGTGCATACTGCAAAGCTGTCCGTATTGGTAAAGCGGACGCTGCATACTCTGGTGCCTTCCTGCATTCGTTCCTTTGCTGTCCGGGCATCGGAGTTTTCCTGCTTGACAGGTACATGGAACATGAGCCATTTTTCCTCATGGACCAGTGTCGGTGACAGGATTGCTGCTTCCTTCGGGAATGGGCGTCCTGTAAGTCCACAGGGTACCCAGATCCATTTCTTTCCGTTCCAGAGCTTCAGCACTACGGAGGTGTCTGTCAGGTCTCTGTACATTCCCTTGAAAAAGGTGATGTTGGCATCGATCTTTTCGGGGAAGCTTTCTGCGCTTGCTGCGGTCTTTACTGCCATTGCAGCTTTGTTCATGGCAGATCTCCGAAAGTAAACGGGGAGCTTTCCGCCTGGTGGGATGTACTTTGGTTCTCTTCCGTCTCTTCCGGGAACGGTAAGTTTTTCCAGATGTCCCTGGATGGTCAGCAGATTTTCGGCCCAGAGTTCTTCTCTTTCTTTCAGGAGCTCATAGTAAAAGGCTACTGCTTCCCGATACAGGGCTTCTGTTGTTTCGATCATCTGCTTTTCCGGACAAAAGAGCCGCATTTTCCATGTTTTGATACTGTATCCTGTTTTCATGGCATCTCTTTCTGCTGTCAGGTATCGCTTAATATCTTCACTAGCGAAAAAAGCTTATAACACTGTTAAATGCTGGCTTTTCTGGCACAGCTGACCACGATTTTGACCACTAATCATTGGAAAGAAAAAGGAAAAAATACATGAAAAGTATTGATTTTACGCGGATTTGCGCAAGAAAAAAGTGACCACTTTTTGTGACCACTAATGTTAGATTTCGATGATTCTCAGACGATTTATTCGCTTTTTGATACAAGAATGCTGCATATCCAGCTTAAAAAGCGACATTATTAGCATGCTGCATACCCTTGGCACGCCTTGACAAAGGGAAATATCAATGGTATTCTTTAGAATGGCTGTGAAATATGTCTTTTTAGGTCTGTGACTAATGAAGATAATAAGCGACACAATTCCCGTAATCCACGAGCTGTTCAAGGAGGTTTCCTCTTGTACCGGCTCTTTTTTTATGCCTAATCGACATTTCCATTTCCAAATGCTATACTATACCCGCAGGCCGCGCGATCTGGCTTTTGGCCTGCTAAATTTCAGAAAAGGATTTTTTTCTATGGAGAGAATTATTACCTATACGATCTCAACCGGGGAGTCCGGGGAAAATGTTCTTGGGTTTCTTCGGAAGAAGGGTTTTTCCAAACATATATTGACTACTATGAAGCGGGCGGAGCATGCGATCCTGCTGAACGGGGAGCCGGCTTTTGGCAGGACAGTTCTAAAAAAGGGGGATGTTCTCCGGATCCTTGTTCCGGAAGAGACCGGGGAGGGATCAGAGTCTTCCATTATTCCGGTGCCGCTGCCTCTGGATATCCTGTATGAGGATGAGGATATCCTTGTGCTGAACAAGCCTGCGGATATGCCTGTGCATCCCTCTGCCGGGAACTACGAGAATACGCTTGCCAACGGTGTTGCCTGGTATTATAAGCAGCAGGGGAAGGCTTTTGTCTACCGCTGCATCAACCGGCTGGACAGGGATACCACCGGGGTGCTGGTGCTGGCTAAGAACCCTCTGAGCGGGGCTCTTCTCTCTGCCCAGATGAAGCAGCGTCAGATCCGACGTACCTATCTTGCACTTACTGACGGGATCCCGCCGGAAAGGGGGACGATCTCCGCTCCTGTTGCGAGAATGGATGCTTCTGTGATCACAAGGGAGGTTAATTTTGAGCGTGGGGAGGCTGCCGTGACTCATTTTGAGCGTCTTGCAGTCAGCAATGGATATGCTCTTGTGGAGCTGCATCTGGATACGGGGCGGACTCATCAGATCCGGGTGCATATGAAGTATATCGGCTGTCCGCTGCCGGGGGATTTTCTGTATCATCCGGTTTTTGACCGGATCGGACGCCAGGCCCTGCATTCCTTCCAGCTGGAATTTGCTCACCCCATCACCGGGGAGCCTATGTGTTTTCTGGCACCTGTGCCTGAGGATTTCCGCAGAGCATTTGCGCAGTAACAAAAAAAATCAGCTGTCCGGTACGTGTTTCCTGCACCGGCAGCTGATTTTTTATTGTTGTTATTTATTTTTTTTGTAGATCACAAGGAGTCCTTTGAGCAGAAGGTCCTCATCTAAAATGATTTCTTTCTTACAATGAGAAATGATCTTTTTTGCAAGACCGCCTGTTGCGATCACGGTTGCTTTCTCACCAAGCTCTTCTTCCACCCGGTCAATGATCCCGTCGATAGCTGCTGCGTTGCTGTAGAGCACGCCACTTTTCATGCATTCGATGGTATTGCGCCCGATCACATGCTTCGGGGCATCAATGCTGATCCCGCTGAGCTGGGATGCTCTGGCTGTCAGTGCATCCAGGGATATTCCGATACCAGGAAGGATCATTCCGCCAATGTATTGCTTTTTACTGTTGACAACCGAAACTGTAGTGGCGGTTCCCATATCGATCACAATAAACGGAACCGGATATTCATTTAATCCTGCCACAGCGTCTGCCACAAGATCCGCACCCAGCTGTCCTGGGTTATCCATCATGATGTTCAGACCTGTTTTTACTCCGGGTCCCAGGACCATGACTTCTTTTTTGAGGATCTTTTCTGCTGCCAGCCTGGCAATGTTGGTGATCTGCGGGACTACAGATGAAATAATACATCCTTCTATGTCTGTCTTTTTGATGTGGTAGATTTCCAGTAAGGTTTTCAGGTCTACTGCATATTCCAGTTCTGTTTTTGTTCTTACGGTAGAAAGTCTCTCGATGAAATATGTTTTTTTGTCATCGATGCAGCCCACAACTATGTTGGTATTTCCAATATCAATTGCTAAAATCATAATTTTATTTTCCCTGTCTTTATGCTTTTGTCTTCTCACGGCTGATCTGTGCGGATGGGATCAGATGTGCCTTGGAAAGTGCAGCTCCCACTGCTCCTGTGATCACTGTGGAGGAAATCATTTCGCATACTGCGTTGATCCCTACCATGAGACAGCAGCCGATGATGATGTTATGACCGCCCATCAGATTTTTTACATAATCGGTATTTCCGAACAGTCCTACAAGTGCTGACATGAAGAACAGGGTATTCAGGAATGCGGAAAAGAATCCGGTTACTGCACATGCCACATAGGTATTGCTGACCTTTCGCATGCCTTTAAAAATATATCCGAGGCAGATACCGTCCAGAAGACGTGGGATGAAGCGCTGGATAAAGGCAAATACCGGATTGATACCGAAAAGCACAACTCCCATTGCACTGGAGCCGCCTACTCCGATGCACTGGAGAAAGCTGGTCAGGCCGAAGATCGCACCTGCCACGGCTCCTCCTACGGGTCCAAGGACGACTGCACTGATGGCTACCGGGATCACGTTAAAGGAAATGGCCAGTGGCCCGATATTCAGATATCCCAGTGGTGTGTAGGCCATCAGCAGAAGGATTGCTGCCATCAGGCCCAGTAATGTAAGCTGCGCTGTTGTAAATCTGTTGTTTTTCATTTCTTCTCCTCCTTGTTACCGTTCCGCTCTGTGAATGTTTCCGGAAATACAGCATTTCCCGGCGTTTTCTGCGGATACAATACGGTGATGGAAAGCGGTGATTTTTTCCGCTTTTCGTTGTTAAAACCGGCTCTACAACCGGCTCTGTAGCTATGCTTCTGCCTTTGTGGTAAGCAGAAGGATCTTATCCAGGATCTTTAACGCTGCATCCTCCTTGCTCATAAGCGGGAGTGACACTTCTTCATCCTGCGTGATCAGAGTCAGGACATTGGTATCTCCCTGGAATCCGGCGCCCTCTACCTTCAGGTTGTTGGCTGCCACCATATCCAGGTTTTTCTTCTCAAGCTTGGCTCTGGAATTACGGATCATGTCTCTGGTCTCCATGGAAAATCCGCAGAGGAACTGGCCCTGCTTTTTGTGCTGGCCCAGATATTTCAGAATGTCGTCTGTCCTCTCCAGCTCTATGGAAGCCTGATCGTCTTTTTTCTTAACCTTGTCTTCGCTGACCTGCTTCGGACGGTAGTCAGCCACTGCGGCAGCCTTAATGATGATGTCCTGTTCATCGCTTAAGCCGGTGACTGCTTCAAACATATCTCTGGCGGATGTCACAGGTACGACCTTCACAAAAAGGGGCGGCTCAATAGCAGTAGGTCCGCTTACCAGCGTAACCTCCGCTCCTCTGAGCATGGCCATTTTTGCAATGGCGTATCCCATCTTTCCGGATGAATGGTTGGTGAGACAGCGGACCGGGTCGATGGCCTCCTGGGTAGGTCCGGCCGTTACCAGGAGCTTTTTGCCGGCAAGGTCTTTCTGGAAGGCAGCTTCCTTCAGGATATATTCCAGAAGAGTTTCCGGTTCCGGCATTTTTCCGGCTCCGGTATCTCCGCATGCCAGGTAGCCGCTGGCCGGTGTGATCACCTCATATCCGTAGTTTTTCAGCTTCCGGATATTGTCCTGTACCACGGGATTCTCATACATGGCGGTATTCATAGCCGGTGAAAGAATTTTCTGACATCTGCAGGCCATTACCGTAGTGGTGAGCATATCATCCGCAAGGCCATTGGCCAGCTTTCCGATCACGTTTGCACTGGCTGGTGCGATCATCACAACATCTGCCTTCTTGGCAATGGATACGTGCTCTACCTGGAACTGAAAATTCCGGTCAAAGGTATCCACCAGGCATTTATTCCCGGTCAGTGTTTCAAATGTGATCGGATTGATAAAGTTCGTTGCATTCTCTGTCATCAGTACATGAACATCTGCATGAAGCTTATGTAATGCACTTGCCAGATATGCGATCTTGTACGCAGCAATACTTCCTGTGATGCCAAGAAGCACTGTTTTCCCTTTCAGCATCCTTCTCCCTCCTGTCAGTCAACCATACGGATACTCTCGATCACCGGCTGCTGATCCTTTGCAATAGTTCCGTTGCCGTCTGTCGGTTTGGCATCCTTGCAGATCTGATCTACAATGTCCATCCCGGAGGTCACGTGTCCGAATGCAGCATAGTCGCCATCCAGATGTGTGGAATCGGACTGTACGATAAAGAACTGAGAGCTTGCGCTGTCCGGATCTGTGCTGCGGGCCATGGAAATGGTTCCTCTTACATGAGAAATATCGTTTTTCACTCCATTGCTGGAAAATTCGCCCTTGATGGTATCCTCTGCTCCGCCGGTTCCGTCTCCGTTTGGATCTCCGCCCTGGATCATAAATCCGTCAATGATCCGGTGGAAGGTCAGACCGTCATAAAAATTGTCCTGTACCAGCTTTACAAAATTTGTGACTGTGATGGGTGCGGTGTCTGCATCCAGCTCTACATCGATCTCGCCATAATCCTTTACGGTGATGGCAGCATGATGGGTTCCTGTCAGCTGCTGGCTGGTATCGATCACAGTTGTTCCTGCCATTTGTGCATCCTCGGAACCATCGGAAAATTCTCCGTCTGCGCTGTCTGTATCCTCTGTACTGTCTGCGGAGTTGTCTGCAGAAGCTTCGGTTTCATGTGAGGTGTCCTCTGCATCACCGGAAGTCTCCTGATCATCGGCGCTTTCTTCATGGTCTGAAAAGCCTGCCGCCTCAGCCTCCTCTTCGGATACTGCATTGGCTGCTGTCTCTTCATCTACGCCTGTCTGTCCTTCTGAGGTTTCTTCCTCCAGAGATTCTTCCTTCTGGTCTGCTTTGTCAGAAGTACTGTCTGTGCTTCCGCACCCGGAAAGCATTCCTGCGGTAAGAGCTGTCGCAAATAATACGGCTAAAACCTTACGTTTCATATTTATAAGTCCTCCTTATCAGATCCCGAAAACGCCTGTTCCGGCATTTTCAGGTGAGCTTTTCACTCTCCCCCTGTAAGCTTTTCTCAGTTTAACATCATCTTTTCATAAAGTCAACTTTGCACGGAACCAGGTGCACGGGAGTTTGACAGTTGAATAATCCAAAAAGTACTCGCAGGCCGTATAAAACCTGCTTTTTTATGTCAATTTTTTCGTTTTTTATACTGTTATTTTATGTTATTGTATGATATAATAAGGGGTGGGA